>OJAW01000491.1_pt1 | contig 27665 bp, 27 predicted proteins | sample 1589151 | NCBI WGS metagenome assembly OJAW01 (sample SAMN03283290) | human gut metagenome | biome: human-associated habitat; material: feces | host: Homo sapiens | place: Peru | collected 2012
AAATGATTATCACTTATTTGTGTCTACACACACTATTTGACAATTATCCACAATAAAAGTAATTTAAACATCTTAAATTACTTTTATTTTTTTATATTTTTACCAAATATATGTCTAATAGTACCCATTTTATAAGTAAAAATTAAATAAACTACGCCTCCAATAACACCATAAAATAAAATTATAAATAAATTAACAATTCTCACCTCAGAAGAAATTGGAATAATAAACTTAAGTAAGAATAAGACTCCACTCATCAACATTGATCCACATAAAATATCAATAAAATGCTTAATCAAATCTTCATAATTAATCTCTAACTTTTTAGAAAGACTAATAATCGCTATAACAAATGAAGTAATATATCCAATAACACTCGCTGAAATAATCCCATAATATGCTGGCACACCCATCTTATAAAAACCTGTTATTAAACTAGTATTAAGTAATATTTTTAAAACTAATCCCGCTACCAAACTTATAAGTATTATTTTGTAATCTTTATAAATTCTAATAACTGAAACCGTCAAATATAAAACACTCATAAATAAAGCCACAAATATATAATAAGTAAGTACACTAGGACCAAATTGACTAACTCCATAAAATAAATTCCATATTGGTTTAGCCAAGAAACTTATTAAAACTGTAATTGGAATAATTAAAAATAACAACATCTCATAAGCCAAATTAATCTTTTTAGAACTTTCCTTCTTCTCTTTCTTTATAATACTTTGTTCTAAATTAGGAATCAAACTATTAACAATACCAACACAAATAGAAAAAACAAATGTATTAAACACAAAACCCCATATCGAAAGCATCGAAGAAATAGTCTCACTCTCTTCAATATCAAATCTTGTATGCCTAACAAGTCCATTAACAACACTACATATATCAACAACATTATATAAATATCTAAACCCATCTATTACCACAAAAGGTACAGCATATAAACAAATCTTTTTAATTATCTCTTTATTAGTAATTAACGGTTCATTAACTTTACGTATCTTTTCTCTAAATTTATTCTCATATTTCCTACTTTTAATATACAAATATAAGTACGAAGCCATAATACCTACTAAAATTCCCCATAAAGTAAACATAACTGTTTTAGGCACCGTAAACTTAAAAACTCTAAGTACAAAATATCCTCCTAATACAATAACTAGTATTCTAAATATCTTTTCAACTACTCTAGAAAAGGCTGAAACATCTAAAAATCTATGTCCTTCAAAATATCCTCGATAAACACCAAGTAAAGGAAACACCATAACAGAAACAGATACAATTCTAATACATCTAACAATCTCTTCATCTGTTCCCTTACAAATAATAGAAACAATAATCGGAGCCAAAATATTTATCAAAAGAAAACATCCAAGTCCAAAAACCACCGCGATTTTCTTTCCCAGTATAAATACTCTATTTTTAACCTCATAAAAGCCAAGAGTCTGATACTCAGAAACAACTCTACTTATAGATAAAGGTAATGCACAAACAGATAACGACATAAACATTAAATATATTGTATACGCATATCCATATAAAGCCCCACCAGTATCCCCAATAATAGAATGAAATGGAATAACATATAAAACTTCAAACACCTTACTAAGCACAACAAGAATACTAGTAAGTAAGGCCATATTAATAAACTTATTTTTTATTACTACTTTCTTATTCATTATACATCTCCTACAATAATCATAACACAAATCAAAAAAAAGAAAAACTAGTCAAATAGTCTTTCTCTAGCAACCCACGGTCTAATTTTCATATATGTCAATAATAAACAATCATCGCCGAAAAACAAAACACCTGTTCTTCACTAAAAATACCAATACTAACCTGATACTTAATATCAACAACTTCCCCTTCTAAATCCCCCAAAAAACTATTAATATCATTTTCTAAGTCCTTCTCATCTTCATCATCAAATATTTTAACTTTCATTATATCACCAATTTAATTATAAAAAAAAGAATAGTAAAACAATGTCGTATTTTAACTATTCACTTTCTTTTTTTTAATCACTACTCTTACTCTTAACTTTATATCGTTTACCCTCACTTTTCTGCCTAACTCTCTCATTAATGTCCAATTCCACAATAGAATCACATATCTTATAACGATAAAAGTTCTTAATATCTGTATAATCTCCCTCATTATTGGCCAGATTCATAGCCTTATGATATTCTCCTCTTTCTCTTTCTAAAATATATATAGGAGGTAATCCAACATCTTCTAATAACTTATTTGTAAATGCTCTAATAGTTCTACCATTTCCATCTTTAAAAGGATGTACTTTTATTAATCGACAGTTTATTTCTACACAACAGTCTAAATATGCTAGTAACTGCGAAGAGTCATTTGCACTTCTAATCTCTGGAGCAATACTACGTAAATACTGCACATCTTCATCTATTTCATTTAAGCTGTGACGAATCTCTCTCCATTCACATAACTCAGTCCCTGTTCCCGGTAAATAAACATCTTCATTTCTAATAGTACCGGCATATTCTGGAAAAGGTGAAAATGAAAATAACATTCTATGTAAATCAAGTAACGTATAAACATCAAATCTATATTCAATATCATCAGAATGAACGTACTCATACATCTTTTCTAATCCTTTAACCTCAGAATCAATATGAACATCTTCTAATCTACTCTCATTACGAATATATCTCTTTACAAAAGCCTTTTTTAATCTATCAAAAACAATCTCATCAGGATTCAAGCCATAATACATTTTTATTAACTTTGTAGGTACTGAAATATCCGTTCCATAAAGTTTCTTTCTCTCTTTTCTCCACTTATAACCTAAAAAGCTCTCTCTAATTAAAAATTCCGGATCAAGTCCAAGATCCACTAAACGTCTAATAAAAATTTCTTTTTCCTGTTCACTCAAATTTCTCATCCCCAATCTGAAATATGCTTATTATAACACCATAAAAATAAAAAGTAAACAAAAAGGACTTATCCCTAAGTCCATATACTTATCTAATTTAAAAAACGTACTTGTTCTAAATATGTACTAACAAAGAATACACTTCTTCACTTATTTTATTCTTTTTTAAATTTGAACAAGTCACAATAATCAAACAGTCATTAGGTAATTCAAATGTACTAATTTTCTTATATTTAAGTAGTTCGATAAACTTTTTCTGTTCCTCTAAACCTACATTATTTATATCATCTATAATCAAAATAGCCGAATCGCCCGTATCTTTTTCTAGTAGCTCACTATACCAAGTAGGTGGACAAAACTTAGTACCTTCATAATGTCCATTCAATTCTTTTTTATCAATATTTGCATTAAGTACAACTGCATCACCAAAGAAGTTAGCCTGAATACCTTCGATCAACAAAGGTGAAATAGAAGCCTCTAAATAAGATTTTAAGAGAGTTAACTTCTCTGTATTCATCTATGTTTTCCTCCAACATCCTGTTGAAGAGTATCATTTATTTTAGCATCAGCCAATTTTTCCAATCTTTTTTCATCTCCATGAGCCCATATTGCTTCAAATGTTGCTTCTGGTTCCGGTCCAACTTTCTTCATAAAATCACGAACTGTCGCGAAGTTTTCTTCATCTACTGTCGCTAATGAAGCCGCAGTAGCAAACTTTTTCGAATCAGTCATCTCTAAGTCATCACTAGAGTAATTACCCATAACTACATCATCAACAGTAATTAATGGTTGTTGAACAAATGCTTTAAAGTCCGTTGTTAAATCTTCGCCAATTAAAGATTTAAGCATATCAGGTTGATTAGTTTTAGTAAGTACTTTAGAAGCAAATTCCCACTTTCTAGGATTAGCATTTGGCTTTTCACCTGTGTAAGGAGTATTTAAAACATCCTCTCCAGAACAAGATTTATAAGTAACATAAGAAACAATAGCAGGATGTATATCATTTGTAGTTGCCCATTTTAACCAATGATCAGTATCAGTTTCAATATTAACATGTGCAAAGCCATCGTATAAAGGATCATCAAGTCCACCTGCCGCAACAAATCTTGCATTAGCAGGTAATTTCCATTTACCATTTACTTCGCCCTCTAACATCACATCAATAGCCATCTCTTGAACTTCCTTTGAAGCAGCAGTAAGTCCATCCAAATATACAACATGAAGCCTAGCCGGATCATTTTCACATTTTTGTAAAACATTAGTATACCAAGTTGGCGGTATATCATTTTCTTCAGCAACAAGTATTCCAGCCGGTTTACCACCAAAACTCTCAAGATTAGCATTTGGCATATAAACAATTTCACAATCAGGATCAAATTGCTTTACACGTGCAGCCTTTTCTTCGATTGGATCTCCATGTAAAAATACTGGAACACCACTTTCAATAGCCCCTCTAATCATATCTTCTTTAGAAGTATTTGAAAAATCAAAATTATATGGATTTACATTTTTTACTTTTTGTGCATTTTCACTCTTATCTTGAGTATTTTTTTCTACCTCTTGCTTTTCAGTAACTTTTTCATAAGTTCTAGGAGCAATAATTTCTCTGGCGAAAGTTCTATTCATAAATTTACCAATTGTTGTATCTTCAAACTGTGTACGATAGTTAAGTTCTGCCCCATTTTCATCATTGAATGGAATACCGGCAAGTACTATTTTTTTAGAAAGAACAACATTGTTTTTCTTATCTACTAACCAAACAATTGGTTCTACTTTAACCCAATAGTATTGTCCTTTTTTTACATCTCTACCATCAGATAATTTATAACCATAAACGGTAGAATCATCGGCAACAACTCTAACGTATGGCTCACCATTATACTCATACTCAACAAGTTGCCTTGGTATAAAATCATCATCTGAAGCAAAACTTGCTGAATCAGCAGTATAGGATCTACCTGTCTCTACTAATTCTCCATTATTAAATGCTGTCTCTAAAGTTAAAGCCTCTTCTTCTCCAATCACAGTTTGTGGTAATTCACCATAAGTAGCCTCATTTAATCCACCTACTGGAGCTGTAACTCTAAAGTCATTCACATTAGAAGAGTAAGATGTAGCTGGTCTAATACCAATACCTTGACGAGCCGTTGGATTCTGCCAATATCCATTTCCTTGAGCATTAATAACCCAAACATTACCATTACGATTACCGTCAGTATAATAGTGTCCAGAACGAATTGTACTATTACTAAATAAGCGATTACTCTCAGTTCTACCACTATATCCGCCTAATAAAATCGCAAAATCTGTAATCTCTGCTGCCGCACCATATTTATTCTTCTTTATTAACTCAGCCTTACGTACATCTACACTTGTTTCATAGTTATCTAAAAATCTAAATTCCATATATATCACCAACCTTATCATATCATAAATAAGAAATAATTTATACAAGTTTTTGCTAAATAAAATGTCAAAAAAAGTCTAATAGAAAAATAGAGAATCTCTTCTCTATTTAACAACTATATTAACTATTTTTCCCTTAATAACGATAACTTTAACTATCTCTTTACCTTCAGTATGTCTCTTAACATTCTCTTCATTTAAAGCCTTTTCTTTAATAGTATCTTCATTCTCATTAACATTAATTGTAATAGTACCTCTAACTTTACCATTAACTTGAACAGCAATTTCCTTAGTCTCATCTATAGTCTTAGCCTCATCATATTTAGGCCAACTATTCTTACAAATTGGACTATTACCAATCTTCTCATTTAACTCTTCAGTAATATGTGGAGCAAATGGATATAACAATGTTAATAATACTGTATAATCATCTTTACTAATAGATTCTACTGCATAATATTCATTAACTAATTTCATTAATTCAGATATAGCCGTATTATATTTTAAAGTCTCAATATCATCAGATACTTTCTTAATAGTTTTATTTATAATACCTTCAAAACTACTAGTATATCCCTTATTATCATTTAATCTTTCGCTTAATCTATAAACTCTATCTAAGAAACGACTAATTCCTTTAACACCTTGCTCATTCCATGGAGCCTCTAATCCATAGTCACCCATAAATAATACATAAGTTCTTAAAGTATCAGCTCCATACTCATCTACTATCGTATTAGGATCAATTGTATTACCACGGGATTTACTCATCTTCTCTCCATCTGGTCCTAAAATAAGTCCTTGTGCAGTTCTTCTCATATAAGGTTCACTAGTAGGAACTAATCCTAAATCATATAAGAAATGATACCAGAATCTAGAGTAAATTACGTGTCTAGTAACATGCTCCATACCACCATTATACCAATCAACTGGCATCCAATAATTAAGTTTTTCACGTGAAGCAAACTCTTTGTCATTATGTGGATCAATATATCTTAAGAAATACCAACTAGATCCAGCCCATTGAGGCATAGTATCTGTCTCTCTCTTTGCATCCCTTCCACACTTAGGACATTTACAATTAACGAAACTCTCTATTTTAGCAAGTGGACTTTCTCCATCTGTACCAACTTCAAAATTAGTAACCTCAGGTAATCTTAAAGGTAACTCTTCATATGGAACAGCAACATCTCCACAATGTTCACAATGAATTATTGGAATTGGTTCTCCCCAATATCTTTGTCTATTAAATGCCCAGTCCTTCATCTTGTATTGAACAGCTTTTTCTCCAACACCATTTTCTTTTAAGTATTCAATTACCTTTTCAATAGCATCTTTTTTATTTAATCCATCTAAGAATCCTGAATTAATATGAACTCCATCACCTGTATAAGCCTCTTTCTCAATATCTCCACCTTCAATAACTGGAATTATATCAATACCAAACTTAGTCGCAAATTCATAGTCTCTTGTATCATGAGCTGGTACAGCCATAATTGCCCCAGTACCATAACCCATCATTACATAATCTGCAATATAGATAGGAATTTCTGCTCCATTAACTGGATTAATCGCAACTAAACCATCAATTCTAACACCAGTCTTATCTTTAGCAAGTTGAACACGTTCAAACTCAGTCTTCTTCTTAGCCTCTTCTCTATAAGCCATAATCTCATCTATATTTTTAACCATATCTTTATGATTATCAATAATATGATGTTCTGGAGCAACAACCATAAAAGTAGCTCCAAATAATGTATCAGGACGAGTCGTATAAACTTTCAATACTTCATCCAAGTCTTTTACTTTAAAATCAACATAAGCACCAGTAGATTTACCAATCCAATTTTCTTGTTGTAGTTTAATATTTGGTAAATAATCAACTTCTTTTAATCCTTCAAGTAACTTATCAGCATACTCTGTAATTCTTAAATACCAAACATCTTTTTCTTTTTGAATAACTTGTGAATGACAAATATCACATTTACCACCTTGTGAATCTTCATTAGCCAAAACCACTCTACAACTAGGACAATAATTAACAAATGTCTTATCTCTAAAAGCAAGCCCTTTCTCAAACATCTTTAAAAATATCCATTGAGTCCATTTATAATAATTCTCATCTGTTGTATCGATAACTCTATCCCAATCAAATGAAAAACCTACTTTTTTTAATTGTCCAGCAAATATCTCAATATTTCTATCTGTCAAAACTCTAGGATGAATATTTTGCTTTATAGCAGAATTCTCTGTAGGAAGACCAAATGCATCATATCCAATTGGAAATAATACATTATATCCTTCCATTCTTCTCTTTCTCGCAACTACTTCCAATCCAGAATAAGCCTTAATATGTCCTAAATGCATACCAACTCCAGACGGATATGGAAACTCTACTAAAGCATAAAACTTAGGCTTACTATAATCATCTAATGCCTTAAAGCACTTATTATCTTCCCAATACTTTTGCCATTTCTTCTCTATTTCTTTAAAATTATACATTCTTAATCATTCCTCTCTTTTCATAAAACTTAAATACTAACCAATAACTTATCATAATAATCGGTATAACTAACACAACACACATCAGTAGTGATAGTAAATAACTATCTACTAATGCTACTATAGTAACAATAATAGTTATATCAAATGATGAAGTTAAAGCAACTATCTGTAACAGTTGATTATAATCTACTTTCTTTAAATCTAACTTATACTTATAAACCAAATATCTAATTTCTGCCAGTTCTTTTTTTTCTTTCTTGTTTTTACTCTTACCTGCTTTATACTTTTTCATAGGTAATACAAAAATCATCTCATAGAAGAAGAGCACTACAAAAAAACAAATTATAAATAAAATTATCTCTTTCATATAAACCTCCAAAAAAAACGTCCTTATCAACATAAGGACGAAATATTCGCGGTACCACCTTACTTCATAGTATAACTATGCAGCTTTAATAGATATAATGGTCTTACCCAACTATTACTAACTTAGTCAAGTTCACAATCTAAATATACTTATTTTCACCAACCATAAGCTCTCTAAAATATTTAAAAAATTGCTACTACTACTAACAACATTCAAAAATATACACTTAGTATAGTAAACTTTCCTAAGTTTTTCAAGTATTTTTTTCTATACTTCACTCATATATTCAATTAATCTTAAGAAAAGTCCTATATATTCATTAGAAAGTTTCTTTTTCTTTAATTTTCTAATTTCTATTCTCTTCTTCTTTAATGGTAAATCACTGAACATAATACTTGCTATTTCTTCTTTTAAGTATGTATGAATTTTAAGATCTATTAAGACACTCTTAACATCATCATTTATTAATCTCATCGCATCTATTTCAATATCTTTACCTCTACAGTTAATTGTCAACTGTCCTACTGATGGACAATTCTTTATCTCAACTACAAAGTCATTAGCATCTACATAACTAATAATATCTATTTTTTCATTATTAAAATATGCTGCTACACTATCCGCTTGTTTTGTATTTCTAAATACCATCTTATAATTTCTTCTATCTGGAACAATACCACTCTTACCTTCTATAGAACGAAGTATAACTGTATAGTTATTACGTAAATAATTATAATCGATTGAAGTCTTTAAGAAGTATCCTTCTTTATATAATGCTGTAACTCCATCGTCTTCATACAACGTATAGGTATTACTTACTCCTGGGAATATTTGTATTTCTAAATCTGTAGGAATACCTGTATTATTATAATCACTTCTATTAGATAAAGGTATTATTGATCCTGCATGAGCAAATACTGGATAATCTTCTTCTTTAAAGAATGATACGTACTTTTTATTACCTGGGAACTTTTTACCAGTAATAAAATCATACCAAATACCATCTGGTATAAAGAATCTATGTAAAGTTCTGTTCATTACTGAATCCATCTTATCAAGTATTGGACATACTAGTAATTGTGAACCAAAATAGTATTGATTTCGATATAATTCATCATCATAAACCCACATATAATTATAATAAAATGGTTGAATCAAAGGTACTCCTGATCTTGTATAATTATATGCTTCTGTATATAAATATGGTATTAATCTATGTCGAAGTCTCAAATAATCTGCCGTAATAGACTCTGTCTGTGCATCCCATAACCATGGTTCTTTTTTATAGTAAGGCCCTCTAGCCCCATGGAATCTTAAGATAGGTCCAAAGGTACTTAATTGTAAGTAGCGAACATACAAGTCACCTTCTTCAATACCACCATGATTACCTCCTACATCATGACTCCACCAACTAACACCTATATTAGCGGCATTCAAGTACTGAAATGGTAATTGTTTCAAGGCTTCCCAACTAATCTCACTAGATCCAGCATATAAAATACCATATCTATGTGGTGCATAAACTGGTCCCCTAGATAATAACATACCTCTTCTACCAACATTACGCTTTGAATCTAAATATAAATAATGTGTCGTAGCCCATAAATTAGTAACATTCTTTGGATCTCCATAATAATCATTCCAGAAAAAGTCTACTCCATAGGCCTCTAATGGATGTAAAAACATCTTAAACATAACATCTAGTAATTTCGGATTCAATGGATCAAATTTAATAATAGTAGACTCTGGTAATTCCAAATACTGAATGGCCTGTTTATAATACGTCTCATGTGGAAAAATACCTTCAGTCGGATTAATACACAATCCCACTCTAATTCCTCTCGCATGGAACTGATCAATCATCTTCTTTGGATCCGCAAATAGTTCATTATTGAATGAAAATCCTGATTTAAGTCCTTTATAATCTCCAATATTTCTATAATGCCAATCATTATCAAATAACATAATAGATAATGGAATTCTCTTTCTTTCAAAGTTACGTATCAAAGACTGAACACTTCTATCATCATACGTAATATTTCTACTCCACCAATTTCCTAAAGCATATCTTGGTATCAAAGATGGTGAGCCAGTCAACTTAAAATAGTCAGACAAAGCATGTCTAAAATCTCTATCATACATAAAGACATATATATCTGTATGATTAACTGGCGGATCAGCCAAAGTACCGTCCTCCATAATTATTTTATTATAACTATCATCTATAGATGCAAACCCATCAAGTGAATATAATCCCTTTAAATAATTAGGTTCATTCTTAACATCTATAGAAATCATATTACCATTCATGTTTCTAGCCTCAGCCTGTCCCACAAACCAATCTTTATTCCTATCTTTTTCATGACTTGCTAAAGTTATTTTTAAATTTCTAGCCGGCTCAAGTTTACCACTACCAAAAGGCTTTTCTTTAACATACATAAGTGTAAAATACTTAGTTGAAATTTCTAAAAGTGCCCCTTCTTGGCGCGCAGAAAAATTAGCAGGTCCAACATCTCGTCTTATAACCAACTGTGTGGGTCTATCAACAAATTCTCCACTAGGTGAATATTCCAAACGTACAACTCTTTCCGTAATAACAGAAATACGGAAATTCTTACCTTGAATAACATTCTTACTATTGCACTTAGTTCTTGTATAATCAACTTCAAATTGTTTTCCAAGTGGATACATAGCCAACACCTCTTAATATTCTAGTAACATAATACCATATATTTATAAATATTCCAAGCAAAACAAAATCAATCATTCAAAAATTGTACATAATATTCTTCATATGAAATATTATTCTCATAAATATATTTAGCAATCTTTTTACCAACATATCTATAATGCCAAGGCTCTGCTCTAAAACCTGTATAGGACATCTTTTTATTTGTAAATCTTAAAATAAATCCATACTTATAAGCATTATCTAACATCCATGTATACTCTTCAGACTGAGCAAATATATTACTTGTCGTACTCCCTATATCAAAAGCAAGCCCAGTTTGATGTTCTGAATATCCCGGAAAAGCCACATAGCGATTTACATACCCATCGCCATACAATTCTTTATAGTAGGCACACAACGCTTCTTGATCTTTATAAGAACGATAACTAGAATTGATAACTAATCCTAATCCCTCACTCTTCGCAGCCTCATACATCTTCGAAAAAGCCACAACTGCTTCTCTACTACCTTTCTGTACTTCTCCATTAGTATATTTACTATCAAATTCTACTAAATCACTAGGCGTAAAATCTTCTGCTAATACATAATGCTTATTAACTAACATATCAGTAGAAAATTCACTAACTTTAGTCGGATCTACATAGTCTTCATTATCCATACCCAAATTAACACAAACGACAGTAGTTTCTTCATCTTCTCCAGTCTCTCTAGAGTATTTAACATATCGATCATAATATTTTAATTTAGCATACTTAATACTATAAAATTCCTCTAAATATTTAATCTTTTCTCTCTTCGCAAACTCTGAAACATCACTATCACTTCCATGACTAAGTATAAGTGAAATATTACTATTACTATACCCTCTCTGAATTAAGGTATTAATATTTTTAATTAAATTTTCTTGTTCTTGATACTCTATTTTAGAATAACTATCTATATTATCTTCATCAAAATATTTACTCTGAAAAGCCGCATTAAGTGTCTTATTATAATTAATATTCTTAATATAATCTTTCTTACCAAGTAACAAAATATTAGTAGCAGCCTCATAATCATATCCAATCTTAGTAATACTTCTAACTTGGTACATGTAAAAACAAAATACTCCTACAAAGAATATAAAAATAACCAATAAAACTCTTAAAAAACCAACAACTGGTCTCTTTAATTTTAACCGTCTTTTCTTCGCCAAATATGATCACCTACCATATATAAAGTATAACACAAAACTCTTTATTTTTATGATAAAATATACACAGGTGATGTAAATGACGACTACTTTTAAATACACTAATTCTAACAAAAGATATCATACTCTAGACTATTATTATAAAACTAGATTCAATGAAAAGGTCTTTAAAGTAAACTTAGATGCCGGCTTTACTTGTCCTAATATCGATGGAACTGTCGGTCATAACGGTTGTATCTATTGTTCTAAACTTGGCTCAGGAGACTTTGCTGGTAATAAAAATGAACCAATCGAACTACAATTTACCAAAGTAAAAAATACTATGCTAAAAAAATGGCCAAAAGCCAAATATATTGGTTACTTTCAAGCTCATACTAATACTTATGCCCCAGTCGAAAAATTAGCAGAATTATACCAAAAAATACTCTCTCAGCAAGACGTAATAGGCCTAAACATCGCAACCAGACCTGATGCTATTTCTCCTGAATGTCTAGACTATCTAGAACAATTAAATAAAAAGACTTATCTAACTATTGAACTAGGTCTACAAACAACCAATGAAAAAACTTCTAAATTAATAAATAGATGTCACACTCTTACATGTTTTGAAAATATGGTAACTGAACTTAGAAAAAGAAATATCGATGTTGTAGTTCATATTATTAATGGTCTTCCTTATGAAACAAAAGAGGATATGTTAAATACGGTAAAATATCTAAATACTCTAGATATACAAGGTCTAAAAATACATATGCTAAGTATCTTAAAAGATACTCCCTTAGAAAAACTATATGAAAAAGAAAAGTTTCATGTCTTAACTGAAGAAGAATATATAGATATTGTTATAAGTCAATTAGAATTATTAAGACCAGAAATAGTAATACATAGACTAAATACCGGTCCTAACTTAGAAGACTTAATAGAACCAAACTGGCTAGTAAAAAGACTACGTCTCTTAAATGATATTGACAAAGAAATGGTAAAAAGAGATACTTATCAAGGAAAAAAACTATATGAAAATATTTAATTATTATTTAGTATTTATAAATGTTATCGGTTTCTTTTTAATTTTAATTGATAAAGTTAAAGCCTGTAAAAATAAATGGCGCATCAAAGAAAATACTCTTCTCTTAATTTCCATACTTGGTGGCAGTATTGGTGAATTACTATCTATGTTAATTTTTCATCATAAAACGAAAAAGAATAAATTCATAATATTTATTCCTCTTCTCATCATAGTACAAGTAATTATATACTTATACCTAAAAAAATAGAAGTTTAACTTCTATTTTTCATTACTTTTATTTTTAGGTCTATCGATCATTTCATTAATAGTAGTACCTACAGTTGCTAGATTTTGTAATTCACTAGGAACGATTATCTTAGTAGCATTACCATTCGCAACTTTTACCATTGCTTCATAACTCTTATATTTTAATACGGCATCATCCATACCAGCACTCTTTAATAGTTTTAATCCCTCAGCTGTAGCCTCTTGGATTTTAAGAATTGCTGTAGCCTCACCTTCTGCTTCTCTAATGTGAGCCTCACGTTTAGCATCGGCTCTTAAAATAGCACTTTCTTTTTCACCTTCAGCAATCAAGATAGCAGCCTTCTTCTCACCTTCAGCCTTTAATATTGCTTCACGTCTTTCACGTTCTGCTCTCATTTGCTTTTCCATAGCCTCTTGAATATCCCTAGGAGGTAATATATTTTTTACCTCTACACGATTAACTTTAATTCCCCAAGGATCAGTTGCCTCATCCAAAATAACTCTCATTTTAGCATTAATAACATCACGCGAAGTTAAAGTTTCATCCAACTCCAACTCACCAATAATATTACGTAGAGTTGTAGCCGTTAAATTCTCAATAGCGTTAACTGGATTTTCAACACCATAAGTATAAAGTTTAGAATCAGTTATTTGTAAATAAACAACTGTATCTATTTGCATAGTAACATTATCTTTAGTAATAACAGGTTGTGGAGCAAAGTCACTAACTTTCTCCTTTAAACTAACAACATTCGCAACCCTTTCAAATACTGGTATTACATAATGTAGACCAGTTTGCATAGTTCTATTATATGCACCTAATCTTTCAACAACTATAGCCTTAGATTGTGGAATAATTTTAATTCCAGAAGCCAAGATTCCAAGAACAACAAGTAATAATATCAAACCAAATTCCATTTATTTTTCCTCCTTCTCAACAACAAGTTTTACACCATCTATTTTTTTAACAATAACCTTATCAGAAACATCTAAAACAGTATCACTAGTAGCCGTCCAAATAGTACCAAGGACTTTTACTTCTCCATATTCATCTGGAGTTATTTTCTTAATTACTTCGGCTTTTTTACCAATAACTCGATCAACATTAGTTGGCACTACATCATTACTCTTTAATTTCTTAACTACAGGTTTAGTAACCAATAAAGCAATAATACTAACAACAATAAATACTAATAGTTGTAACAAGAAATTATCAACAAAAATTGCTAGTATCATTGAAAATAATGCCCCTATCGCAAACCAAATTGAAACTAAGTTAACTGTAGATATTTCAATAAATATTAACATTAAGCATGCCGCAAACCAATAAACAGCCATAAAACTCACCTCTTTAATTATTATTATATGAAAACAAATAACAAATTTCAACAAATTTATCTTGTTTATTAAAACTATCTATAATATAATTAAATATAAAGATAGGGAGTAACGTAGTATATGGGAAAATTAACAAAAAAAGAAACACGTATAATTTCTCTTGCTTTAGCCACATGGGGTATAATCATGGTAGGTTCTGGGTTCACTATGAAAAGCATGATAAAACCAACTGAGGTAAAGAAAAACGACTTAGAAGTTGTTCATAAAAGAGTCGCTGAAATTAAAACAAATGAAATAAAATTAAAAGATATGGAATTAGAAATAAATCAATCACTAAGCGTAGATGTAAAAGATTACTTAGAAAATCTAAATGATATAGATCAAGAAGTCTTAAAAATATTACGTCTAGATACTTCAATGGTAAAAGTAAATGAAGCTGGCACTTATACGTATACAGTTTCATATAAAAAGAAAAAATATAATGGTACTTTTACAATTAAAGAAAAAGAACTACCAAATGTTGATTTAACTATTAAGAATCTAAGACTAACTATTGGTTCACCATTATCTACTGATAAACAAGTATATATCAAAGAAGAGTTAACTGAAGAAATTAAAAAGAATATTCTAATAGATTTAACAGCTGTTGATACACAAAAAGTAGGAAACTATAAATATACAGTAACTTACAATGGTATTTTATATACTGGTACAATCGAAGTATATGAACCTCAACAAAAAGTCTTAACACCTTCTAATGGTACTGAAGATGATTCTAAAAAGGAAGAAAAGAAAGACGATCAACAACCAGAACAAAAAGAAGAAACTGAAAATCAATAAATACACTAAAAAATTAGTGTATTTTTTTTAAACTTGTTAAACCAATTCCTAAAAGTTAACCAATTATTAAAATTCCCAACCCAATTATTGAAAATTCCCAACTAAAACTTATTTAATTCTTATTTTTCCCAGTTTGCAAAGAAAATTTAAACATGATATTCTCCTAGTGCAAAGAGGAGGAATAATATGAAAAAATTAATATTTGCACTAATTGGGGCATTACTACTAATAGCGCCATACACCACCCATGCTGAAACATCTAGGTTTTATGAAGCAGAATACATAAGATATACTTGGAATCGCGTAACCTCAAACAACATAAAGTTTTATCAACAAGCCAGAGTCTATAGAGAACAAGGAACAAATAACCATGTCTATTGTATAGAACCATTTGTTGGATTAGTCGACACAAAGGATTATTATAGTACTATCACTCCAGAAAATTTAACTAAAGAACAAATAGAAAGAGTCTCACAAATCGCTCACTTTGGTTATAATTATAAAGACCATTTTGATATAAAATGGTATGCCATATCCCAAATAATGATCTGGAGAACCGTAGATCCATATGCTGATTTCTACTTCACAAACAAACTAAATGGAACTAGAATAACTCTTTTAGAGGCTGAAAAGAATGAAATTGAAAACTTAATAACAAGATACAACACTCTTCCAAGTTTTTCAAATCAAACTTATAACATCGTAAAAGGTGAATCAATCATTTTAGAAGATCAAAATAACGTCATAAATGACTACACTACAACAAGCAATCAAGTAACAATAGAAAATAATAAAATTTATCTAAAAGATTTAAACCTAGGCGAAAACATCATCACCTTCGAAAAAGAAGACACTTACTACAATAAACCTTTAATATTCTATCAAGGAAAAGATACTCAAAATCTCTTAATGACTGGTGACCTAGAACCTAAAACATTCCAAGTAAAGATAATTGTTCAAGAAACAGAACTAAAAATAAATAAATTAGACAAAGATACCGACAACAATAAAAATAATGGTACTGCCCAACTAGAAGGTGCTATCTATCAACTATATGATTCCAATATGAATGAACTAGATAAATTAACTATCGATGAAACTCATCAAGTAACTCTAAAAAATCTAAAATATGGTAAATATTTCCTAAAAGAAATTAAAGCCGGTACTGGCTACGAACTAGATCAAAATACTTATTCATTCGAACTATTACCAGAAACACCAACTATTGAATTAAATCTATATAACCAGGTAATAAAAGCCAAAGTAACTATTAATAAAAAATATATCTTAAACGATGAAAGTTTACCAGAAGAAAATATAAGTTTCAATATATACGACGAAAACAATCAATTAATTAAAACAGTAACTACAAATAATCTAGGTATAATAGAAATAGATCTTACTTATGGCAAATACAAACTAGAGCAAGTAACCACAACTCCTGGTTATGACACCATAGATACATTTGAAATAATTATAGAAAATACTAAAGACCAAGCATTTAATCTTTTCAATCATAAAATAAAAGTACCCTATACTAAGTCCCACAAACCATCTCTACTTCTAAGAATATTAAGTATTATATTACTATGTTTTGCCAATGTCTAAAAATACAAAAATAATATTACTTACTATCTTAATAGTATTAAGTATCCTATCACCATATAAAATAAATAAAACTAATACAGTAATAAATACCATTACAACTGAATTAAAGAAAAAGGACAATAGTATAAACCGCATAAAAGAAATAGGCACCTTAGAAATACCAAAAATAAATCTAAAAAGAAACATCTATGACCCAAGTAGTAAACTAAACGATGTTGATAAAAACGTAACCATCATAAAAGAAACTATTTCCACTAATGAAAATGGTCTAATAATATTAGCCGCTCACTCTGGTAATAATTACAATTCTTTCTTTGACAATCTAGATAAATTAAAAGTAAATGACACAGTATACTTAACATATAAAAACAAAGGTTATCACTATCAAGTAACTAGTATTCATGAAGAAAAAAGAACTGGATATATAAACATCAAAGATAAAAATGTAAATAGACTAATTCTAACTACTTGCAGCAAAAATAAAGGCAAACAACTCATCATTGAATGCGAAAAAAAATAGTTCAAACTCGAACTATTTTTTAGTTAGTACTTCTAAAGCTTTTTGTAATTGTAAATCATTCTCATCACAAGCATTATTATAATACTCCTCAGTTAATTCTACTTCTATATCAGGAACAACACCTTTATCATTAATCCAATTACCCTTAGATGTTAACCATTTCTCTGCTGTATATTTTAAACTAGCCCCATTAGATAATTCATAAGTCTTTTGTACTGTACCTTTACCATAAGAAGTTGTACCTATAATAGTAGCATTCTTATAATTTTCTTGAAAACAAGATGCTAATATTTCTGATGCCGATGCTGACTGACAATCTATTAAAACTACAATATCATATTTTCTCTTATCTTTCGTAGAAGCATAAAACTTTTCTACTTTTCCTTTATTTTCAATTTGATATAATACTGTTTTCTTATCAAAGAACAACGATAAAATATCTTGAACCTGGCTCAAATGTCCACCAGGATTACCTCTAACATCTATAATTAATGAATCTATTTTTTCTTTTTCTAAAGCCTTTAAATTTTTATTAAATTGTGCATATGTATTAGCCGCAAATGTTTCAATATTAATATATCCTACATTCTTACCATTACCCTCAATAATTTTACTAGAAACTGAAGATAATACAACCTCTCCAATTGTAATATTAACAGTTATTTCTTCACTATCACGTAACACTACAAATACTTGCTTATCACCCTTATTACGTTTTATAAGTGAAGTCATATCCGTAAGCGATAAATTCTTAACATCTTTTCCATCTATTTTTAAAAACTTATCCCCTACTTTAATTCCAGCCTTTTTAGCAGGAGAATTATCCATAACTTCTACTACCTGATTTTCATTATTTTCATCATGTAAAATAGTAACTCCAACACCTATATAAGTACCATCAAGACTCTGATTAAAACTATTAGTATCTTCTTCATTCAAATAATATGAATACGGATCATTTAAAGAACTAACCATTCCATCTATAGCCGCTCCAACCAACTTATCTTCAGACACTTCTTCATAATAATTATTCTTAATCTTTTCATAAGCCGCTAATAGTTCAGCCTCTTTAGATGTGACATTTACAGTATTAAATGATTTACTATAAGTTAAAATACAACCCATAATTACTCCAAATAATATTGAAATAATAATTAATAATATAACTTCAGGAATAGTAAAAGAACTATAATCTTCTGGCTTTAATTTCTTCTTAATATTAGAAAAAAACTTCTTTATACCCAAACCCATTTTATTATCTGTCTTCTTACGTTTTCTCATAATATCACCTAATAATATAATAACACATAAAAGAAAAAATTAATATTAAACCAATAAAAAATAAAAAGACTAAACAGTCTTTTTACATATTATTTTAAATAATCTAATATTTTATCAGCACCTTCTACATACTCAACAATCTTACCATCAGCAAAATTAATTAAAGTTGGACCATTAATTTTAAGTTCTGAAGCATCACTTGCTGAAGAATTACTCTCTTCACTAACAAAACTCTTATTAAGTGCATTATTCATATCTACATAATAAATATGACTATCTTTATTATTTGTTCTATAAGTAGAAATAGCACTTGCTATATTACTAGCATTATCTTCATCAGTTGTATCATAATAAACAACCAAATATGATGAATCTTTCATAGAAAAACTAGTACCTACTAATATTTCCTGATATTGAATTTCTACTGTCTCATCCTTGTTAGTATCATTTTTAGTAGAACTATCACTCTTACCTAATATCGCAACAGTAATAAAATAAAACATTACTAAAAATGCTAATACAACTAAAGTTATTATTAAAATCTTTTTATATTCTCCATCAAAACTACTACTTTCAAATTTTACTTTTTTATTATTTTTCTTTGTCATATAATTCACCACCAAAACCATTATATCATAAGAAAAAAAAGAGGTAAACTCTTTATTTCATAGTAGGTAAATAACTAATAGACTGTGCAACTTCTACTAATTCATTTTGATTCAAAACATCACTAACTATATAATACTCTATTCCGTTACTAGTCCAAGTAAGTGAATTATTAGTCATAACACCTAAAGTATCCATTAGTTGGAATGGTTCCCCATACGTAGGTATAATCGTAAATTCATCTTCAACAACAGCTGTTTCTTCTACTAACAAGAATGGTTTATCTCCATCAAACGTCATGATAATTCTATCCCCGACATCTTTTTTTATCTTTTCTTCACTAACCAACTTAGTCCCAGTAGGTATAGCAAGCGGATAAATAGTATCATCTATTGCTGTAGTTTCCATAACTTCATCTTCACTAACAGAATAAGTACTCATAACAGTATCCAATTTAAAATAATCTTTCTTAAATGTAGGAGAATAATCAATACTATCAAAGGTCATAGTCATACAAATAATATTACTAGAATCATATACTTTAACCCGTTTAAAATCCCCATTCTTATCAAGTTCAATAGTCTGTTTAACTAATTTACTATTATTTGGATAATTAACATTAGTACTTAGTGAATATCCATTCTTTGTCTCTTTAAAACTCCTATCCTTAGTATCTTTAATATCATTAACTAAAGATTTAAGTAAATAAACCTGTGAATTACTATACGGCCAATCACTTTGAAATTTAAAACTCTTATTAAGTGCCGGAGTTAATACATATACCCCATCTGTATTCTTTAAAATAATCTGAGTATGATTATTAGCCTGATTAGTTAAAGAAACCTTATAATTATTATCCTTTTTATAACTTACTTCGACATCATAAGTATAAACCTCATCATTATTAACAATTTCTAAAACACCCGTAACCTTATAGGCACTTGCTTTATTAACCTTCTTTTCCAAGTCATTAATAACACTAGTCTCAGAATTCTTTCCACAACCAGACACTAATAATAACACCATAATTATACCAAATAGAATTTTTCTCATAGTTCACCTCATCATTAAATTCTAATAAATTATATGGCAACAAAAACCTATTATTACAAGAAAAAGTATCAAACTATGATTTCCACTTTACTCATTACCAAATACCTCCTAATTTCAAATAAGGCAGCTTTTATTTTTCATATGTTTAAATAGCATTGATGATATTAAATCTTTTCAAAAAAGTAATTTTTTTCACAAAAAAAGATTAGTCGAAAACTCAACTAATCTTGTGTAATTCTAATTTTTACTTTTTTAGTCTTGGCTTTATAAGTAAGTTTAACATCACTACCCGTAACTGTAACTTCTATTTCATGTTCACCAACACCATACTTTTTCAAGTCAACGTAAGCCTTTATTGTACTAGGGTCAAGATTATTAATAACATCCTCACTACCTTCAACAATAACTGTAATCTTACTATCCTCTTCGCTTAGTGCCTGTGCCTTTAATCCAGAACCTAAATTCTCAGCACTAACAGAGATATTATCAAACTCTTTAGTAATAGAATTATCAACATAAACATTAATCTTAACAGTCTTAACACTAAGATCTGTAATACCAGTAGGTTTCTTTAAAGTAACGTTATACTCTTTATTATCCTTTAAATCTTTAACATCAATTTCAACTTCTAGTTGTTCAAGTTTACTAACAGCATTTTCATCACCATAAACAACAACACTAGAAATAGAAGAATCTATAGATTTAATTGCCTTACCAAAAGCAAGTTTACCAGTTGGAACTATCTTTATTGGTATCTCCTTAGATGGCGAAGTAATTGTAATTTTAGCATCAACAGTCTTAGGAACTATCTCAACATCAACAATCTTACCATTAGTATCATAAGCAACTAAAGGAACATCTTTTAATGTAATATCTCCTGCTTTAGGATTAGGAATATTAGTAGCATCAACTAACGCCTTAACAGTTGCAACTTTCTCCAACTTATATTTAGCACCCTTAACAATAACTTCTGATCTATCAAGTTCAATATTACTAATATATAACTTACTATCTAAACTATCTTGATGTAATAAGTCATAAGTTAAACTACGAGTATCACTCTCTTTATCATAAATAGTAACAGTTACTTGAGAAGGATCTAATTTATAATCTAATGATTTTAATCTTTGTGAATATTTTAAAGTAACCTTATGATTACCAGGTTTTAAACCAGTTAAATCAACAGAAACGCCTTTAGAAGGAGACTGCTTTGCTAAAAAGATATGTCTCTTTTGTCCCACTAAAGTAATATCAACAGTTTTAGGTAATCCTTCAACTACATATAACTCTTCATTATACACAGCCGTAACTGGTTGATTATATAAAATCTCTGCATATTGATCAATAATTACATTTGACTCTTTATCAATAATAACAAATACTCCAAATGCTAAAAGTAAACTAATAACAAGTAAAGTAGATTTCTTACTCATCCAACGATCTATACTCTTTGAATTATTCTTAAAGAAATTAGTTATCATCAATATAAACTTTGTAATTGGAGTAATTAAAATTTTATCGAAGAATGTCCCAATATGATGAAAGATTCTTCCTATTTTTCTAAACATCTTCTTCATAAATCTCTTCCTCATCTATCTCTTCATCATCATCTGAAAATTCTATATCCTGTTTAGGTCTTAACTCATCTATCAATAACATTCTCGTATCATCAATAGTTAAGTTATACAACAATTCACCCTTAAGTGCGACAGAAACTCTACCAGTCTCCTCAGAAACAACAATACATATAGCATCAGTTTCTTCAGCAAGTCCCAAAGCGGCTCTATGCCTAGTACCTAACCTCTTATTAATTTTTTGACTACTACTAGTTGGGAAAACTGCTCCCGCACAAGTAATTCTATCTCCCTGAATAATAACACCACCATCATGTAATGGGTTACCTTCGTAGAATATAGCAATCAATAAGTCACTTGTTAAGTCAGCATACAACTTCTTAGCCTTATCAATATAATTACCTAAACTAATATCTCTCTCAATTACTATTAATGCTCCTATTTTTTCTTTTCTCATATAGTCAACAGCATTAATAACTTCGTAAACCATTCTCTCTCTCTCATCAACAGTTAAAACCTTATGTCGGCCTAACAATTGATTTCTACCAAGTTGTTCCAAAATAGTTCTAATTTCTGGTTGAAATATAACTATTAAAGCAATAGGCCCCCATTGAATAATATATTCAAGTAATACACCAATAGTTGTAAATCCTAACCAATCACTTACAAACTTCAAAATTATTACAAAAGCCACTCCCTTAAAAAGTAGAGATAACTTAACATTATTCTTAATATTCTTTAAAATTAAATAAAAAACTAACCATACTAAAGAAATATCTGCAACTTTCCTCAATATTGAGATAATATCTGTCATAGTTATTGTCATTACATCGTCTCCTTTAAACACTCTTCTAGTATACAAAATTTTTTTAAATTAGTAAAGTTTTGCCTTATACAATCGTTATATCTTCCTGACTAACAGGCACTGTAGTAGTACTAGCAGAACTAACAGCAGTAACTCCAGTAGTAACCGGATTACTAGCAACAGGACTCACAGTACTTGCTACAGTTCCATCACCAGTAATAGAAGCCATCTTTTCACTACTACCAATAACATTCATATCTGAAGAAACAAGTGCAACTTCATCTGGATTAATCATAACTGGAGCCTTTTCTACCACAGTATCCTCTAAAACTTCAGTATCCGGAGCAACCTCACTACTCTCAACACTAACTTCTTCACCTGCATCATTTGCATATATATCTTGATTAGCCAATACACTAGTAACATTAGTAATTGTCTGTGACCCAGTATCAGCCTCATCTGCAAACGACACTTCTATATTTTTATTAGTCCCAGTTGAATCAACAAGCACAACTTTTGACTCCATTTCCTTCTCTAATAATTTTTTCTCACTTAAACTTACTTTCTTAAAAAAATAGATGCAGAAACAAATCAAAATAAAGCACACTAAAGAAACAGCAAAATATGTAGTGCCTGATAAAGTATCTCTAAAAAATATTAACACGTATCTCAATTTGCCACCCCACCTTATAATATATAATATCATTTTCAAAACTAATTAGCAACTAAACTACCAAAAAAATTAAAATTCCAAACAAAAAAATAAGAGTTACTGCCTCTTACTTTATCACATATATTTCTACTATTTAACCATTTCCATATGACTAAATAGAATCCATATATTAAATAAACCAGCAACTCCTACTAGTGCATAAATAATATTAGTTAATAAACTACCATTTCCAAATATAGTAGTAACTAAATTGAAGTTCAAAATACCAACAAATCCCCAATTAATTGCTCCAACGATAGTAAGAACTAATAAAATCTTTTGTACAGTTTCCATATTTTCCCTCCTATTTATAGCATTACCAAAAAAGAAAAAATATATACAAGAAACTTTAGTTTATTCTTCTAATACCAATAATTTGTGTACCAGATGATTTTAACCAATATTCTACACCACTAATTATAACTCCCATCGAAGGATTAGCCGCATGTATCATCTTACCATTTCCAACATAAAGTGCCGAATGTGTAGAAGTTCCATCGCTATATCCCCAATTAATAATATCACCAGGCAACATATCATTATAACTAACTGCAACACCATCATATAATTGTGTACTACTACTTCTACTAACATAAATACCTAATCTACTATAAACATATTGAATAAAACCACTACAGTCAAATCCATATGGACCATTACCACCCATAACATAAGGACTACCTACTAAAGAATAAGCAATACTAGAAACAGTATCTCCTACACTTCTCTTATTAACAATAATTTTAAAAGACTTAGTAGCCTCATTTCCATTTTTATCAACGGCATTAATATTAACAGAATATTCACCAGGCACATTATAATTAAAATCAGTATAATAGGTATAATAATTGTAACTATCCTTACTTAACTCACTAGAGATAACATAACCAATATCACCATCAATATTATCATATACCTTACTAATATTATCTAATACATTATAACTAGTCCCTTGTTCTATTTCAATTATCTCATTTTCTATTACTATCTCTGGCGCAACACTATCTTTTACCTCAATTGAAACAGGTATTTCCTTAGAAATATTTCCCTTAGAAACAACAAGTATTAATTCCTGTACTCCGACAGAATCAGTTGCTATATCTTGTTTTACTGAAACAATCGTCCCATCGACATTATTAATAAGTTTACTAAGATCATAATTAGCACTACCATACTCAACTACTGGCATTTTAACAGTACTAATATTTATACTATCATATACCTCTCTATAACAAAGTGTATATATACAAAGAGACACCATAATTAAAGCCACAATAACAGTAATAAAGTATCTCCACGACTCTCCAATACTTTTCATAATACTCCCCCTGAGTACCGCATATTATAACATTTTCTTAACCAAAAGTCAAAATTAGCCAACCATATCACCATATTCAGTATCAAGCATTTGTTGTTTTTCACTAATCTTAGCCTCATCAACAGCCTCTAGACAATACCATCCTTTTCTAAACATTAATTCATAAACTTCTCTTTGCAAACCTGCAATTCTTAAAAATACTTCTTTATGTATTTGAAATAATTTCTCACTACTAGCCTCACTCATCGCAATAACATAATTCTTCTCCATCTCTTTTAAAGTAGATAATAAAGAATTAATATAATCCTTATCATTCAAACTCATACCCTTAGGAACTTCTACTTTCACATTACAAATCTTATTATTCATATGAAATACCTCCTAAAATATCTAATACTACATTCAAATTATCATCAAACAATTCTCCAGCCCTTCTCATAATATCAATAATCTCCTTATCATTAACACTACTAATAGAATCATTTGTACACTTTAAAGCCCCATAATTCCACTGAAACATATCACATAAATAATCTAAGTCTTTACCAGTTAAAATATCATTAGGAACTTCTGCATATTTATTATTCATAATAATTTCTCCTTTCCTTAATATCTTGTACAAAAAAAGAAACTTTAAACAAAAAAAGAACCAAATTAGACTAATATAATAAAAATAGACAGTTTTCTTAAAAACTGTCCATTTCTAACTAATCTAAATTGACTCTTACTTTTCCAACATCTTTGCTATTTCTTTAACATTCTTCTTAAAAATAATAGTATCAACTATATTAGATAATGAATAAATCATTATCAAGAAGCCTAAAGAAGCAGTAAGTGCCACAGTACCAACTTGTGGATTAATTATAATAATCAAACCACATATAATAGAAATCACTGCAAATATAAGTATAGGTAACCAATTATTATAATTATACCCTTTAAGTACCAAAGCCATTCTAAAATCAAATGTTGATTTAGTAACCATAACTATACCAGCAACTATAGGAAATAATGTCTTCACTATATCAGGATTTAATAACATAACTACACCAAGTAATAAATCTATAATACCAAGTGTTAAAAATCCTGAAAAGAATAAACTACCTTCTTTTTCAATCATAAAATAAATACCATTAACTATCAATATAATAGAAAGAATATAAGTAATAGTTTCAAAAGACACTTCTGGAAACATAAGAAATATCATTCCTATTAAAAACATAAGTACCGATATCGCAATAGATGAATATAAAAACTTATTTAATCTTTTAAGCATAATCTATACCTCCTAACATAATTATATAATTTCCTAAAACTCTAGTAAATATACAAAACTAATTATCCAACACCATATAAAAATTGGTTGTTTTTTTATAATCAACAACCAATTAATTTTTATTTTATCTAAATATTAATTAAATTACATATTTAAGCACATTAGTACATTTATTAAAATTTAACCTACTTACTTTTCTTATAAATTGGAAACTTTTTAGTCAATTCAAGTACTTTTTCTCTACATTCTTTTTGAATTTTTTTATCATCTATATTACTTAAACTCTTATAAATAATTTCTCCAATCAACTTAAATTCTTTTTCTTTTAAACCTCTAGTAGTCATAGCCGACGTACCAAGTCTAATACCACTAGTTATAAAAGGCGTAGTAGAATCAAAAGGAACCATATTTTTATTACAAGTTATTCCTATATAATCAAGTAATTTTTCCGCTTCTTTACCTGTTATATTTAAAGATGATTTAACATCTACTAAAACTATATGATTATCAGTTCCATTAGATACTATTTTAAATCCTTCCATCTTAAGTGTATCACATAATACTTTAGCATTTTTAATAACTTGCTTTTGATATTCTATAAAACTAGGTGTTAAAGCTTCTTTAAAGCATACTGCTTTAGCTGCTATAACATGCATTAAAGGTCCACCTTGAACGCCTGGAAAAACACATCTATCTATTTTTTTAGCTAACTCTTCATTATTAGTAAGAATAATTCCACCCCTAGGTCCTCTTAATGTTTTATGAGTAGTAGATGTTACAACATCAGCGTATAAGCAAGGATTTTGATGAAGACCAGCTGCAACAAGACCTGCAATATGGGCCATATCAACCATTAAATAAGCTCCAACTTCATCAGCTATCTTTCTAAAAATAGAAAAGTCAATCTGTCTTGGATAAGCTGATGCACCAGCTACTATTAGTTTAGGTTTTTCTCTTAAAGCAATTTCTCTTACCTGTCTATAATTAATCTGTCCAGTATTTTTATCTACCCTATATGATACAAAATTATAGTCCATACCACTAAACGAAAGCTTATGTCCATGCGTTAAATGTCCACCAGAATTAAGATCCATCCCAAGTACTTTATCCCCTTTATTTATTAGAGCCATATAAGCTGCCATATTAGCACTAGAACCACTATGAGACTGAACATTTGCATATTTAACATTAAATAACTTCTTTAAATAATCTATTGCATAATTTTCAATTATATCAACATATTCACAACCACCATAATATCTTTTAGAAGGATACCCTTCTGCATACTTATTAGTTAATATACTTCCTTGTGCTTTAAGTACATCAGTAGATACAAAATTTTCAGATGCAATAAGCTCTATTTTATTTTGCTGCCTTCTTTT
>OJAW01000494.1_pt1 | contig 27621 bp, 25 predicted proteins | sample 1589151 | NCBI WGS metagenome assembly OJAW01 (sample SAMN03283290) | human gut metagenome | biome: human-associated habitat; material: feces | host: Homo sapiens | place: Peru | collected 2012
ACATTTACATCAAGATAGTGAAACTAAATTTGATAAAGTAACAGTACTTAGAACAGCTTCATTAACAGGTATTGATTCATGGCATTATGGTAATTGTTATTTGGGACAAAGACAAGGTCATTCAGTATATTTAATAGATAAAAAAAGAGGTTATGTAGGTAAAAGAAATATTACTTTAACCGAAGAAGAAAAAGAAGGAAAAATAGATGGTATACCAAGAACTCATGTAGATGATGTATATAGTGAAATGACTAGTGCACTTGATTTAAATAGTGCTAGCGTAGTAAAAGGTATGCATAAAAAAAGAGTTAAAGAAATAGATAGAGAATTAAAAACTATAGATGATAAATATGATGCTTTAATAGATGAAATATTTGAAGTATTAAAAATAAGTGGTAATCTTAATAAAGAAACTATAGATGAATTAAAAATTAGATTAGGTTATGACAAAGAAACATCTAGATTAATATCTGAAAGAGTTAAAATAAAAATGCTAGAAAAGAAAAGTTAATTCTCTAGCTTTTTTTATGATATAATTAATTAGGTGATAACGTGAAAAAAGGAACAATAATATTAGGAATGATATTTATATTTATAGTAGGATTAACTATTTATGTAGCGGTAGATAAATATGGTAATAAAAAAGAAAAAGTAGAAGAAGAAAGAAAAGTAAATATAGGAACTATAAATATAAAAGTAGATGACGATGAAAAAGTTAAAAAGTCACTAGCAACTACTTATAATATTGAAGTATTAAATAATATTGAAAGTTTTATAAAAGAAGAAGTAGAAGAAGAAAAAGAATTTAATAATAATGATATTGTTAAAAGTAATGATTGTAAAGGCAAATCGATTTATAAAAAATTAGATAATGGAGTATATACTATTTCTATAGATAGTACATGTAATGATGATTCTGGAGTTTATTTTAAATTAAAGGTTATAGGTAATTTAAATGGCAATGGTAATTTATATAAACTAGAAGAAGTAGACGATGGATATATTGGTGCATCATATATTAGTAATGGTACTAAAACATCTTCTATTTTAAAATTTAATAAAGATTTGGATTTAGAATGGTCATATGATATTTCATACGCTGATTTTGGATTAGAAAAAGATAAAGGGATAGATGTAACTAATATTGTTAAGAATAATGATGATATTTATGTAATAGGTTATTTAAATGATGATGCAGCAACTGTATTTGCTCTTAAATTAAATAATGGAATTAAAGTATGGCAAAAAAAGGTAAGTGCTGATATGATAGTATCAAATGCCTTTATAATAGATAATAAATTAGTAATAATAGATGGTAAAGAAATAAATGTAATAGATGATGAAGTAGAAACAATTGAATTAGATGTTGCCGATAACAAATTAAATGGATTTAAAGCGGGAAAACTAGTATATTACAATAATAATTACTATGTATATAATATAAAGGGAGTAGCCTCTTTTGCTATATTTAATACATCCGGATTAGCTGATAAATTATATACTAATAATTTAGAAAATGATGCTTATTTAAATACATTAAATATTTATGATAATAAATTATTCTTTAATTATGAAAATGGTAAGATAATAGTAGTAGATATATTTGGTAGATATATAGATACTCTTAATTATGATGGTAAAGTAAATTTATATACTAATTCTAATAATTTTTCTGTAGTAACTACTAATAATAAATCTTATAAATTAGATAAATACGATTATAAGTTAAAAAAAACTAGTAGTTATGATATACTAATGGTGAGTGATAAGAAAAATATATTAGATACTAATGATAAAGTATATGAATATCTTACAAATAATAGTTATATTGTTTTCTTTGAATTTGACAAAAATTAAAAATAATATATAATAACTACCCGAGAAGGGAAAGTTATGATAGAAAAAATATTATTTGATAAAGACTTAATAGAAAAAGTAATAGGTAGAAAAAATATAAATATATTATTCTTAAAATATAATCCTAAAGAAAGAAAAGCTTTTTATAGAACTGATATGAATGATACATATAAAATGATTAGTTATGATAAAGTTATTAATATATAGGTGATAAAATGAAAAATGATAAAGAAGAAGCTATTAAATTAATAAAAAAGAAGTTAAATAAAGAAAGTTATTTAACTTATAATGAAATAGCTGAAATATGTGGTTACCATCCAAAATATATATTTAAACTAAAAAAACAAATAGAAAATAATACTATTAGTTTGGTTCATGGAAATAAAGATAGAAAACCCATAAACGCTTTATCAGAAGAAGAAAAAGACAAAATAAGAAAATTATATTCAAAATCAACTGTTAGTATTAGAAAATTTTGTAAATTTTATAACACTAGAAGTTATTCATGTATATATAATGCAATAAAGAAAGATGAAAAATAAACTTATGGTTTATTTTTTTGTTTAAGAGAGGTAAATATGTATAAAAAAGTTTATATAGAAATAACTAACAATTGTAATTTATCATGTGATTTTTGTCCACATAATAAAAGAAAAAACGAATTTATAACATTAGATAATTTTAATTTAATATTAGACAAGTTAGAAAATTATACTAAATATTTATATTTACATGTATTAGGTGAACCTTTATTGGACCCTAATATAAATGAAATAATTGACGTAGCTTCTAAAAGATATAAAATAAATATAACTACAAATGGCTATTTAATAGATAAGATTAAAAATAATAAAAACATAAGACAAATAAATATATCACTACATAGCTATAGTGGTAATATTCCTTTAGAAAAATATATATCTAATATTTTAGATAGTATAGATATATTATCTAAATACACTTATATTTCATTAAGATTTTGGACTGAAAACAAATATAGTAAAGATATACTCAAATATATAAATAAGTATTTTAATACAAATATAGAAGAATTAAAAAAATGTAAGATAAAAGAAAATATCTTTTTGGATATAGATGAAGAATTTATTTGGCCTGATGTAAATAACAATATATACAATGAAGGAACTTGTTATGCATTAAGAGATCATATAGGTATATTAGTAGACGGTTCTATAGTACCCTGTTGTCTAGATAGTAATGGAATAATTACTTTAGGTAATATCTATAAAGATAATATTAGTGATGTTATAAATAGTAAACGATATACTGATATGTTAAGTAACTTTAAAAATAATAAAAAATGTGAAAAATTGTGCAAACATTGTAATTTTAATAAAATAAAAAAATAATACATGATATAATTGATATGGTGATAATATGTTGTATTTAGAAATATTGTATGCCATTTTATGTAAAAGGACTATATCTATAGTAGCTATTTTAGTAGCAACTATATGTGACATACTTATAAGTTTAATAAATAAAAAATGGATAAAAAATATAATATATAGCTTATTTACAATAATATTTATAGGCTATTATATGTATTTTAGTATGTTTGAATGTAATTTAACAATATCAAATATATTTAATAATGTTAAAGCAGTAAAATTTACTTCAGTAGTAATTGGTAAATTAAGTTTAAAATTATTATTATTTTTTATACCACTTATTTTAGTTAATATTAACTTCAAAAAAATAAAGATAAGTATAAAAATAAAATTAATAATAGTAGTATTACTATACTTAATATCAATGATAATTATATTAGCAGATAATAAATCTTTATATAGTAAATATAATTTATATTTTAAAATTCAAAATAATGATGAAAATGTTAAAGAATTTGGTCTTATTACAAGTTTGAAATTAGATTTATTTAAAACAATATTTAAATTTAAAGATCACGATATATATAATTTAAATAGCATATGTGATAATGATGAGATATGTGAAATAAGTGAATATTTATCTAGTAAAGATAATCACTCTAATAATGCTTATACTGGTATATTTAAAGGTAAGAATTTAATAGTTATATTAGCAGAATCATTTTATCCAATAGGAGTATCAAAAGAAACTACTCCAACACTTTATGAAATGATAAATAGTGGATTTAATTTTACAAATTATTATACACCATTATATCCAGTATCTACTGCAGATAGTCAGTATGTACTTGATACTTCACTACTTCCTGCAAATAACACTACTAGTATGAAAGATAGTGTAAATAACTACTTTATATATTCGTATCCACATGTATTAAATTATAAAAGTTTTTCTTATCATAATTATGAATATAATTATTATGATAGAGATAAATACATGAAAAATATGGGATATCAAACTTATTTAGCTTGTGGAAATGGTTTAGAAAAACGAATTGATTGTTCTAGACAAAGCGATTATGATATGATTTCATCTACAGTTAGTGATTATATAGATTTAGATAACTTTTTAGTATATTACACAACTATGAGTGGACATGCTAATTATGATGACACTAAATATTCAATTAAGAAAAATAAATATTTAGTAGAAGATTTACCATATAGTGAAATAGTAAAAAATTATATGGCATCACAAATAGAACTAGATAAAGCACTAGAATATTTGGTAAATACTTTAAAAGAAAAAAATAAATTAGAAGATACTGTAATAGTATTAGCGGGTGATCACCCACCATATACACTAAGTGAAAGTGAATTAAAAGAAAGAAAAAAAATAAATGATTATTTTGATAGATATCATACTAATTTAATAATCTATAATAGTGAAATAAAAAATACTGTAGTAGATAAATATTGCAGTACTATAGATGTACTTCCAACAGTATTAAATTTGTTTGGTATAACTTATGACAATAAATTACTTATGGGAAAAGATATTTTTAGTGATGATATAAGTACAATAGTATTTCAAACAGGAAGTTTTATTTACAATGGTAATAAGTATAACGCTAATTATGAAAAAGTAACTAGTGGTCTACTTAGTAAAACAGAAGTAGAAGAAATAAGAGATAGTATATTTAAAGAATATAGATATTCAAGATTAATATTAGAAAATGATTACTATAGTAAGTTAAAATAATATTTACAAACAAAATAAAAAGTATTATACTTATACAATAAGGAAGTGAAGTATATGGCTAATAAAAATTATAATGCTTCTCACATTTGCATGATGGTCTATTTAATAACCATCTATTAGTCATGTATATAAAACATAAAAACTAGGAATTTCCTAGATTTTTGTGTTTTTTTGTTTCCTTATAAATAGAAGGAGGGAATATGAAAAAGAAAGGATTTACATTAATAGAGCTCTTAGCCGTAATAGTGATACTAGCAGTAATAGCACTAATTGCAACTCCTGCAGTATTAAATATTATAGAAGACTCTAAAAAAGCTGCAGCAGAAGCAAGTGCAAGAAATATAGTGAGTGCAGCAAAATCATATTATATGCAAAATTTAATGGATAACATAAGCATAGGTACAATAGACTTATCCAAAAAGACTTTAGCATATGATGGTGAACAAGCTACTAAAGGGTCTATAAGCTATGATAAGAATGGTAATGCATATGGAAAAATGTATGTATCAGGTTACTGTGTAGAAATTAAAAGCGATGGAACAGTAAGTAGTGACAAAGTAAAAGAAAGTGAATGTAGTATAGAAAATGATTCAACAACTACTGATAATCCAGTACTTGCAGATGCTTTTAATGGTATTGCTGTTAATAAAGTTATATCAGGGAACTCAAATATTGGCGCATATGTAGCAAGGCCAGATGCTTATCTTAACAAAACTGTTGGAGAAGTAGTAAAAAATCGCAATAAAGAAAATTCTACAATGAACTTACAAGATATGTTAACTAACTTGTCTGTTGATACAACAGAAAATATTAAAAATACTAGTGGCGAAGTTATTAATTTAAATAATTATGAAATATTTACTAGTTTTTATGATATCGCTATCTTAGAAAATAATATGTTATCTTTTGAAAAAAATTCAAAAATAGAACTTATTATAGAATCAGAAGGTATTAAAAATCTAACAAAAGAAGATTTAATAGTTATACAAGTAGATTCTGAAACTGGAAAAGTATATTTCGTTTCTTTAAGTGATTATGACGAAAAAAATGGATATGCAACTGTAACATTACCAATCCTTGGCCCTACGATGTTTGCAATAAAGGTATAGTTAAATTTTGACAAACTCCTATTTTGGTGTTATTATATATACCACAAATGGGGGGTTTTAATATGGAAAAAAATTATAGAGAAGTTTTAACTTCACCTGAAGTTATGCAAATTGGTTTTAGATTATCTAAATTTGAAAGAGGAGAAGTTTCTTATCAAATATTTGAAACATTAATGAAAGATGCTGGAATTAGTGTAACACCTATTTTTGTAGATATAGATACAAAAAAGATGTCACTTGTTAAATGCCATGAATTAAAAAATAGAATTTTAAGTGGTAAAGTATTACCAAGTGATGTAGATCATTATGTAATGTCTAATTCTAGATATGCTGGTGTTTCTGTTAAATATGATAAGATAATGGTTTCTGTTCTTGCTTCTTATGGCGATGAAGTAGCTAAAAAAGAATTAGCTGTTATGAAAGCTAAAGAATTAGTAAAAAGAAAAGTAGAAAGATAATTCTACTTTTTTTGTCGAATAAATTTTCTTCTAATAAAGAAAGTAGTTTATATACTTTATTAGGAGGCAATATGGGACTTGATTTCAAAGAGGTAGAAATTAGTAGAAATAAATATGGAAATAATAGTATAACAACTAGCAAAAAGAATAGTTTTTTAAGTTTATTATTAGAATCTTTTGGAGATCCTATAATTAGAATCCTTTTAATAGCTCTTGCAATTAAATTAGTATTCTTTATGAAAAATTTTGATTGGTATGAAACTATTGGTATAGTAATAGCTATATTTTTAGCATCTTTTATATCTACTATATCTGAATATGGTAGTGAAAAAGCTTTTATAAAGTTGCAAGAAGAATCTTCTAAATTAAAAGCAAAAGTATATAGAGATAATAAATTAGTAACTGTAAATATAGATGATATTGTAGTAGGTGATATTGTTTTATTAGAGTCTGGTGACATGATACCCGCCGATGGAATTTTAATTGAAGGAACTATTGAAGTAAATGAATCATCTATAAATGGTGAAACTAAAGAAGCTGTTAAAACTATTTATGAAAACACTTTATATAGAGGAACTACTGTATATAGTAAAAGGGGTAAAATGAAAGTTACTAGTGTTGGTAATAATACTTTTTATGGTAAGTTATCATTAGAACTACAAGAAAAGAAAATAGATAGTCCTTTAAAAATAAGATTACGTAAGTTAGCATCTATTATTAGTAAATTAGGATATATAGCCTCATTTTTAGTTAGTTTTTCTTATTTATTTAAAGTTATAGTAATTGATAATGGTTATAATATAAATAATATTATAAATACTATAACTAACTTTAGATTAATGTTTGGCTATATTTTATATGCACTAACTCTTACTGTAACTGTTATAGTAGTAGCTGTACCAGAAGGACTTCCTATGATGATTACTTTAGTATTATCATCAAATATGAAGCGTATGCTTAAAAATAATGTTTTAGTAAGAAAATTAGTAGGTATAGAAACTTCTGGAAATATAAATATTTTATTTACTGATAAAACAGGGACTCTTACAAATGGTAAATTAGAAGTAATTGATGTAATAGATGGAGATTTAAATCACTATTATAATAAGAATGAAATAAAAAATAGAAAGTATTATGACATATTAAAACTTAGTATGGTTGGTAACAATGATAGTTTTATTGAAAATAATGTAATTACTGGTAGTAATATTACTGATAGAGCTTTACTAGGTTTTTTTATGGAAGAAGTAAAAATAAATAAAAATAAAGTAGTACCTTTTGATAGCAAAAATAAGTATTCGATTACTTATACTGATAATATAAATTTAATTAAAGGGGCACCAGAAAAAATATTACCTTATGTAACTAATTATTATGATAATTTAGGTAATATAAAGAAAATATATAGTAAAAGTAAAATTAATAGTTTAATTGATAGTTATACTAAAAGAGGTATTAGAGTAATATTAGTAGGTACTTTTTCTGCTACTACAAGAAGTATAACTTTAGTAGGTATTATTCTTATAAAAGATGAAATAAGAAAAAATATTAAAGAAAGTATTCAATTAGTTAAATCTTCTGGCATACAAACTGTTATGATTACAGGAGATAATAAAGATACTGCTTATAATATTGCTAATGAAATAGGTTTAATTGAAAAAGATAGTTTAGTTTTAACTAGTGATGAGTTAGATAAGATGACTGATGAGGAAGTAAAACAAAAATTAAGTAAAATAAGAGTAGTTGCTAGAGCTTTACCTATTGATAAAAGTAGATTAGTTAGATTATCTCAAGAAATGGATTTAGTAGTAGGTATGACTGGAGATGGAGTAAACGATGCTCCTGCTTTAAAAAAAGCTGATATAGGATTTGCTATGGGAAGTGGGACTGAAGTTGCTAAGGAAGCTGCTGATATTGTTATATTAGATGATAATTTTAAATCTATTACATCTGCTATTTTGTATGGTAGAACAATATTTAAAAGTATTAGAAAATTCATCATATTTCAATTAACGATAAATCTTTGTGCCGTAAGTCTCTCTATTATTGGACCATTTATTGGGATTGAAACTCCAGTAACTATAGTTCAAATGCTTTGGATAAATATGATTATGGACACTTTAGCCGGCATTGCCTTTTCATATGAACCAGCCTTAAAATCCTACATGAACGAAAAGCCTAAGAAAAAGGAAGAACCAATCATTAACAAATATATGTATGGCGAAATACTATTCACTGGTTTATATTCCTCCATACTATGTCTAATATTTTTAACAAGTAGTACCATTCGTTCTTTCTATCGTTATGATCCAACTGATAAATATTTTATGACGGCCTTTTTCGCCTTGTTTATCTTTATGGGTATTTTTAACAGCTTTAATGCCAGAACAACCAGAATAAATATTCTCTCTAACCTATCTAAAAATAAAGCCTTCCTAATAGTCACTCTAATAATAGTTCTAGTTCAATTATATTTAATATACTATGGTGGAGAATTATTCAGAGCCTTTGGTCTAACCCTTAAAGAAATCCAAATAACAATCCTTCTCGCCGCAACAGTAATTCCTATAGACTGGATACGAAAACTAATAGTAAAAAGGACTCATTCGTCAATCTAAAATACACTAATTCAAAAAAATTCAACTCCACTAGAGATAATTCACAAAAAACCACAATTCAGCTCTACCAGATATAATCCACAAAAAAACGACATTCGACTTCAACAGAAATAAACACTCATCCACCACCAATCGAAATAATTCCTCCACAAGTCTAAAACGCCCGCCTTGACACATAACCAACAAAAAAACTTTGACCAAACAGAAATGCCAACTCTAAAGGCGCCATTTCAAATTAAGTCAAAGTTTTATTTTTGTACTTATGTCAGCAACTTAATGCCATTAATTTATACCAAAAATCTAAAAAATTAATTCTATATCTTATGCCCTTGCTACCATCAAATTACTTGATGAGTATCTTTTTAAGCCTTTGTAAAATATTAAGAAAGAAAGACTAACTAATATAGTTGTAACTGCGATAACTAACAAGAATAAATAAATATCAAACTTAACAATAATAGAAGTTGGAATATATACCGTTAAACCAACTGGTATTAATGTATATAATAATATTTTAACAACTCCTTTAAATATTCCATCTGGATATGTTGAAAACTGTATCATTAAAGAATTCCCTGTATCTGCTATAAAATCAGATTTATTAAACCAGAAACTTAAACTTCCAAGTATAACAGCGATAGCAGTCAACATTAAACTACCTGTAACCGCAAAAGTCACAAACAACAAAAATGTTTTTATTGAAAATCCATATATGAATAAAACTATCATTCCGTAAATCATATCTCCAATAGCCGAAGTAGAAATACTTGCTGTTATCGTAGAAAGTAACACATTCTTAGGTTGTACCAAAAAGGCATCTAATTTTCCGGTATTGATTGTATCAGACAACTTATATGCACTCTCAAAGAAGAAATGGGAAATACCAAATATAGAAGAAGTTAATCCCCATAGTAATAAAACTTGCTTCAACCCATAACCACCGATATTGTCTCTTAAAGAAAAAAGTATTACCCATTGAACAATAAAACAAGCATTATTAAGTATCATGAACACAACATTCATAAAAAATGTTGTTTTATTTAGCATTTCTCTCATCAGCCCATATTTGATAGCCAAAAAGTTTACTCTTAACTGATTTTTAACCTCCATTAACATTTAATTTTCTCACTCCTTTCACATATAGTCCCATACAAAGTAAATAGGCAAATATTAAATAAATAACTTGTACTAACACCACCTTAAGCCCAAGTTCCCAACTAAAATCAACAAACATTTTAGCCGGTCCATACGAAACAACATAAATAGGACTATAAGAAATTACCGGTTGCAACAAACTTGGAAAATATTCTATCGGAAATATTGTCCCCAGTACTAAAATAAACTTACTATATAACCAATACAATGGATTGGCATCTTCTATGTAAAAGGAAATTAATCCTATAAAAGTTATCAACAATGTACTTATAAAAGTAGCAAGTATCATTGAAACTACAACAAACAATACTCCCCAAATATTGATATTTGGTATTCCACCCAAGAAGCCAACCCCAATCCCAGCACCAATAATAAACAAAAGTACAAATTTAATCGTAACTTCTCCAAGATGACTAAAAGCCGAATATAAAACATAGTTATAAGGCTTGTTAATGTTATAGGCAATATTTCCACCTTTAACATCACTGGCTATTTTTTTACATAACTTTCGTCCACCTAAAGCCATCCACAAAACTTCCGTAACAATAACATACCAGATCATTTGACTCATACTGTATCCATTGATTAACTGTTTCGGATCACTATACAAATATCCCCATAGATTATAAAATATAAGCATCAAAACACAAAAACCAACAAATCCAACTAAAATGTTAAATATATACTGCAAATTACTCATAAGTTCATACTTATATATTAATAAATACTTTCTCATTTTTTCTCTCCATTTTTATAAATATTACTAATTATATCTTCAAGTGGAGTATTAGAAATATTAATATCTACTATATTATCTGGATTAAGTAATTTTAAAGCATCCGCTACACTTCTTTTTGTTGTATCAACTTCAATCTTTAAATTATATCCTTTATCTTTCAATATCGTAAGTCCATCCTCATCATCTAAATTTACTTTTTCTCTCATTTTTACTTCTACAATTTTTTTATTCAAATAGTGATACTTTAAATTCTCCATCGAATCATCTAAAACAACTTGTCCATTATTGATAATAATAACTCTTTTACACAGTTTTTCTATATCAGAAACATCATGACTTGTTAAAAATATTGTAGTTTTATATTCTTTATTCATTCGTTTAATCAATGTACGGATATTTTCTTTAACGACAGGATCAAGACCTATTGTAGGTTCATCTAAAAATAGTACACTTGGCTCGTGAATCAATGATGCGACTATTTCACAACGAATCCTTTGTCCCAAACTTAGACTTCTAACAGGAGTATCAATAAATTCTTCTAATTCAAATACTTGTGTCAATTCTTCAATTTTCTTTTCTAGGGCATATTCCGGAATATCATAAATCGCTCCAAAGAACTTAAAATTATCATACGGAGTTAAATGCATCCATAACTGTTCCTTCTGCCCAAACACGGTTCCAATATTATAAGCAAGTTTCTTTCTTTCTTTTCTAGGATCAATATCCATTACTTTTATATCACCTTTATCAGGATAAAGAATACCCGTTAGCATCTTAATAGTCGTACTTTTTCCCGCTCCATTAGGTCCTATAAAAGCAATCATTTCTCCCTTATCTACTTTAAAACTTATATTTTTAACGGCCTTTATTTCTTTATATTTAGGTTTAAAAATAGAATTAATACTACCTTTAAAGCCTTTACCCTTAATTTTTACTCTAAAGTTTTTCGATAGATTTTTAACTTCAATTATTGCCATAAAATAATCACATCCTTTCTCTTATCTTCAGTTTATTATTAATATTATATGACATAAGTACCATAAAACTAAAGACATAATTTGGTCGAGCATACAAAAAAGCCACTTCAAAAAATGAAGTGACTCCGTACTTTTTGTTCGTGTAGGACTAATCCCTATGCAGCTCGATAAATCTTATGCATACTCACTCGACTTGCCAACATGATAACATAGTATAAAGCGACTGTCAACCATAATTCATTCACATATTGTTTTAAAAGGTAAAAACAAATCAAAATATTAAATTTTTCTTTATAATTAACTGAAATATTAAATTTTCATTTTATTACCAGCCAAAATATCAACTTTCAATTCTTATAAAATGCAATTAATAGTCTTCACCTATCAAATTGTCCATAACTTCTTTACCTTTCCTCAAGCCTTACATTCAAAAATACTATTTTCGTATCTTCATAACTAACTCATTAAAGTAGTAGAACCAATTAATTGGTAGATAGAAGTCTCCAATAAGTTCTTCTACATGCCCACCAAAACCTTTTTTAAATTCATAAACACCATCAGCATTCTTACCAGTACTAAAATCTCCTTTAATACCATAAAAATTATATTTTTTATACTTCTTTTCAACCGCGTATTTAATCATTATCCATTGAATTAAATATTGTGCATAAAAATTATTATACTTATCAACATTACCACTAAATAAATAAATAACTTCATCGCCATATAACATAAACATTGAAGCAGATATTGGTATCATATCTTCATCATACTTTGATATTTCACTTAATCTATTAGTAAGTACATCAATATTTTTCTTAACTTCTTTGGCACTATTATTCTCTTTGTTATAGAATTTATCATACTTTTTATTATAACTATCTAATTCTTCTGTAATTTGCTTCTTATATTTAACAACATCTAAATAAGCAATCAAAAATCTAACATCCTTACCAAAAGATTTATACATTTCCTGATAATATTCCAAACTTCTATCTGAAAAACCAATCAACTTACTTGTCTGTTCTGTAATTTTTTTAAAAGTAGGTAAGTCATCATATTTAATATCTTTAACAATAATGCCAAACTTTTCCGCTTTCTTAATTTTACTTAAATGATGTGGCTTAAAGTCTTTAACAACTTCATCAAAAGTCTTGTTCTCCAAATCTATTACATACTGCCATCTAACCTGGTATCTAGTATCATATCCAACTGTATATCCTGCATGAACATAGCCATGTTTTTTTAGTATTTCAACTATATCTGTATTATCATACTCATCAGTAACTTCACCATTAGCATCTCGACTTTTGCATAAAATATTTGGATCAATATGTAATACATATCCTTTTTTCTCTTTAATAAATTTTCTTAATTCACTAGTAAAAAAACTCAATACTTCTTCGTTTTTATAATCAAGAAGTAGTCCTCTTGGCGAATAAAAATAGTTGTATCCAAATCTATTCTTTCTGGAAGTTAGCCTAGCCGCAGCAACCACTTTTTTTCCCTGTAAAACTCCTACATAATATGAACAAACACCTTTTATATCCATTTTAGGAGACTGCATAAAACTATCTAATTCACTCTTAGTTAAATATGAAACAAACTCTTTCTCACTTAATTCTCTAAATTCCATATATACACTCCTTATAAAATAGTTTTTAATCTATTTTGAACGAATAATATCATTTATTATTATGAGTAGGGAACATTTATCTATACAATAAATTCTCTAATTCACTAATAACTATATTAATATAAAAACTGCTCTTCTAGCACCCAATAACCCTATCAGCAAAATAAAACTATTATTTTATCTCCCCATTAGTAATTTTATCTTTCAAGCCATCTTCCATATTAATGCTTGTTGGAATTATATATTTTGCATGAACTCTATGTGAAATGACATTAGTAAGCATCTTCATTGCTCTAGAACCGTCAAACCATAATGGATTATCACTATTATTTTTTATCTCATCAAGCGAAGCCGTTAAACAATCTTTATCATATTTATCACTTGTTCTAATACCAATCATATACTTCTGCCTATCATTATTATATAAGGTATTTTCATTTAATTTATAATGCGCATTATTATACCAATATGGATGATCTCCACCAGCCAATATCAATACATCACATTTTACATCAAAATCTCCAATCAAAGAATCTATATAAGACGTAACCTCCTCAAAACTACACTTTGCTACGTCATCTTTTAAAGTTCCAAACTTATTAGTAATGTCAACAACACCAAAGTTCAAATACTTTCTTTCAATAATCTCTTTATTATTAACAACTATTAACTCCGTAGAGCCACCGCCACCAATAAAGATACAAATATTGCCCTCATAGTCTATATCGCTGTAGCAACCATACGCCGTATATAAAGCCTCATCCTCTTGTGAAACGACTCTAATTTTTAACCCAAACTTTTCTCCTAAAGTATTATTAATTTCCATCAATTCTTCATCAGAAATAAGTCTAAAAATACTACATCCAAAAATATACACATTCTTAGTATATTGTAAAACATCTTCAATAACTTCATATAGTTTATTTAAGTCATCATTTACTATTTTTTTATCAATACCATAATTTTTCTTAAACTCAATTGTCATAACTCCATTATATACAACCTTACCATTGTCATAAACATGAGTTTTAGTATTATTGCTTCCAATTTCTATAATTGCAAAAATATTATTATTCAAATTAATCACCCAACTTAATTATATAATATAAAAGACTTAAAGTCTTTAAAAAGTCATACATTTTTCTAAAACATAAAAAAATTAAACACTTATTTTAAAATCAACTCCTCAAAACAGTATTTTCATATAAACCAATGTCATTAATCATTTCTATTTTATGTAAACAATTCACATTTTCTAAATAAAAGTCGACATGTTTATCGAAAAAACAACATAAAATATTTAAAAATCTAATATAATTTGATAATATTATTAAAGGTGATTAATTTTATGTTAAAAAAATATTTAATAGTTTTTCTAGTATCAATGGTACCATTAATTGAATTACGTGGAGCCATACCTTATGCAGTAGGTTATAACTTACCACTTCTTCAATCCTATATTATAGCGATAATTGGTAATATGCTACCCGTCCCAATAATATATTTATTTGCTCGTCGAGTCCTAGAGTGGGGCTGTGACAAAAAATATATTGGCAAGTTTTTTACTTGGTGTTTAAAAAAAGGTGAAGCCGGAGGTAAAAAATTACAAGAAAAAGCCGGCAAAGGTTTATACTGGGCTTTATTTGTCTTTGTTGGAATTCCACTTCCAGGGACTGGTGCTTGGACAGGTACTCTAGCCGCCTCAATTCTAGATATGGATTTTAAAAAGAGTGTCGTTGCTGTAATGGGCGGCGTAATTTTAGCCGGAATAATTATGGGTATTCTTTCTCTTGGAGTATTTAAAGGTATTTTAGGCTAACTGAAAGTAATAAAAGTAAGTAATCATATCTTATCAGCAAGTGAATTTACATATTTTAAACCAACGGAAAACAACAAAAAAAGAAGAGTCATCTGTATACAGTCAACATCTGTTTACACACAACTCTTCTTTTATTTTTTTATTATAACTTTTTCTAGTAATAGTCTCTTCTGAAAAGCCCCATTTTTAACAGCCTTTTTATCGGCTTCTTGAATTATATCATCTAAAGTAAATCCATTAAATTCCGCCATTGCTCTAATAAGTTCCAACTTATCAGCAAGTTCCTTTTTTCGTTCCTCAACTGATTCTGCCTCACGAACTTCCATCAATTCCTCTGTATCTTTTTTTAGCAAGTATTGCCAATACTCATCGTCTCCTAATACTCGGCATATTGGCTCTTCGCCATTTTTCTTAATAATTTCCGGTATATTATCGCGAACTAATTTATCATAGAATTGTTCCATAATCATCCTCCTACGTTTTTTCATCTACATACATAATAACACAATTTTTATCTCCCTTTAAATAAAATCTCACAAATATCAACAGTCTATCTAAAGTGTCATGGCCCTAAGTATCATAACTTCTAAGAACACCACATTAAGACAAGATAAAATGCTCTTTAATATGAACTTTATACTCAACATTATCCGTGTTATAATAAATTTAAAGAAAGGAAGCAAAAAATATGAAAACATTAATTTTTACTCATAGAAGTGACATTGATGGAATGGGTGGTGCAGTTCTTGCCAAATTGGCTTTTAAAAATGTAGACTATGTTTTATCTGAGGCCTATAATCTTCATGAACATATCCTAAACTATATTAATTCAAACAAGATTTACGAATATGATCAAATTTTTGTAACCGATTTATCACTAGAAGAGCCAACGCTAACTCAAGTCGCAACAGATCAAAAACTAAATGGTAAATTTTTCCTATTTGATCATCATGAATCAGCAAAAGAAGCCAAATTAGACAAATATCCATTTACGACCATAAAAATAGAATCCCAAACTGGCTTATGCTCAGGCACAAGTTTATTTTATGAATATTTACTAGAAAAAGGATTTTTTAAAAACAACAAAGCAATAAAAGAATTTTCAGAACTGACTAGAAAATATGACACTTGGGAATGGCAAACAAAATACGAAAATGAAAAGCCAAGAGAATTATCCTTATTATTTGATATTTTAGGCCCAGACGGCTATATAGCATTAATGACAAAAAAACTATCTACTCGTGAACTTTCCAACTTTGAATTTGATGATGTTGAAAAAATGCTAATTTCAAATAAGAAACATCAAGTAGAAAGTAAATTAAAATCATATTATGAAAAGGCCCATTACAAAACCATTTTAAATAAACAGGCGGCCATCGTTTTCATTGACTACGAATATCGTAATGACATTGCAGAGTATTTTAGAAAAAATAATGTGAATGTAGATTTTGTTATGCTAATAGCCCTAGATCATCAAACTATTTCCTATCGCACTATAAAGAATAACACCAATGTTAGAATTATTGCCGAAAGTTTTGGTGGCAAAGGTCACGACTATGCTGCTGGAAGTCAACTTTCTAGTGAGACCTTAAATAAAATAATTGACATAATTACAAAATAAAGAGTTAAGTTTTCTATATTAAGTTACAAAGTAAAAGTAGACATTTTTGCTATGGCTCTTGTCCCACACTTATTCAAGAAGCCAGTCACAATTCATTTAATGTCTACTTTTTTGTCCTATTTTTCTACACTCTCATCTTCTAATATTTTTATTTTAATTCTTTAAATACATTTACCATATCTTCATGAATAACCAAACTAGCAACGTCATCATAAGGAGTAGGGGAATCATTAATTATTACCAAGTTCTTACCATTGAAGATTCTTACTAAACTTGCCGCTGGTTCTACTGTAAGTGAAGTTCCAGCCACGATTAGTAAATCAGCACAATAAATATATTTAGTAGCAAGTTCAAATGATTCTGGCAACATTTCACCATATAAAACAACATTTGGTTTTATGATACCACCACAGCTGCACCTAGGTACACCATCACTATTAAAAACATACTCAGCACTATATTCTTTATCACATTCAATACAATGATTTTTATATATCGTGCCATGTATTTCTAAAACATTATGACTACCGGCTTTTTGATGTAGTCCATCAATGTTTTGTGTTACTACTGCTGCTAGTTTGCCTTTGCTTTCTAATTTGGCCAAGTATTTGTGCACAACATTTGGCTTAGCATCCATACAGTTCATATTTTCTCTGTAATAATCATAAAAAATCTCCGGCTTACTATAAAATAAAGCACTACTTAACATATATTCAGGAGGCATACCATCTATATTTAAAGAATTCTTCTTATAAAGTCCATTTTTACCTCGAAAGTCCTTTATTCCGCTAGCCGTAGAAACTCCAGCGCCGCCAAAAAAGACAATATTTTTAGATTTATCGATTAATTCCTGTAACTTTGCAACATTATTCATACCTTTTTCCTCCCTATCTACATAGAGTATAACATGCTAACAACAAAATATAAAGTCATCAAAAAAAAGACAAACTATTAAGTTTGCCTTACATAATTACTTATCAAAATGTCCAAACTTGGCCTTATCTTCATAGCAAATATTTTTTAAATCTAAATCTTTAATTATATTTTTAGGAGTACATTCTTTATACATGGCCTTATCAGCCTCAATTTCTCCCAAATTAGTTTTAATATTTATCGCCAAAGGTTCATCTATTCCAATAGCATAAGAAAGTTGAATCAAGCACCAGTTATATATATCATCTGATAAAACAATTTTTTTAGCAAGTTCTCTCGCTTTATATGCTCCAGATCTATCAACTTTTGTAGGATCTTTTCCAGAAAAAGCCCCACCACCAACATTAGCAAAAGATTGGTAACTATCAACAACAATTTTTCTACCAGTTAGTCCAGCATCTCCTTCAAATCCCCCAATACAAAATCTACCAGTTGGATTAATTAAAAATTCTTCAATCTCAACATCGTAATCTTTAGTAATATCTTTACATATATCAATAATTATCTTATCAGTTGTTTCTCTTTCTTCTTCTGTATTTTGGTAACATACTGTAAATGTTTTGATTTTTAAAAGTCTATTTTCATCATCATAAATACCCGTAATTTGCGCTTTTCCATCGGCTAAAAACCGCTTATCTTTCTTTCTAAGTTCATCATATTCTTTGCTAAGCCTTTGTAAAATAACCATAGCAGTAGGTAATAATTCTTTTGTATCTTTACAAGCATACCCAAACATCATTCCATTATCCCCAGCACCCGCAACATCATCATTTGTACCAAGAGCAATGTCTACACTCTGTCTACCTAAATTGTCAATTACTTCATACTTGTCACTATAGCCAACATCTCTTAACACTCTCTTTACAATTTTCTCAACATCGAGCGTTGCCTTTGAAGTAACTTCACCTGTTACAAATATTTTTCCTTTTCCACCCATTACCTCAATTCCACATCTAGAATTTTTATCCTGCTTTAAACATTCATCCAAAAGAGCATCACTTATTTGATCGCAAACCTTATCCGGATGACCTCTAAATACTATTTCATTACTATATAATTTCATAAAACTCCTCCTTCAATCTAATAGTAATTATTCCTAAAAAAAATCCATCAACCTCTCACTAATAATTTTTTTATCCTCCTTTCCACATCTTATAAAAAAACACCCAAGTAACTTTTGTTTCTTGAGTGTTCAAAGTTACCTTATAGATCTAGCATTACCACCTAAATTAATAGGTTGGTGTGACTTCATAGGGCTAGTCCCTCCATCACTCTTTATAAGATGTAATTTAATTATACTACAACTTTTCTAGTTTTTAAATAACTTTTCTAAAAAATATCAAACTCTTCCTCCAACAAGATCATCTCTTACTGTAAAACAAACATTATTTAATTAAACATCATTAGTAAAATTATTTTATATACAACATTTTAAATTATGATACAATAATCCTAGTTAAATACAAAAATAGTTTCAAAGGAAGTGTAAAAATGAAGAAATTCTTAAACAAAATAAAAATTTCATCTTGGCCGTTAATATTCCTATTAATTGCTCTAAGTATAGCCTTCCTTCTTTTCTTAATAACTGAAAAGTACATTTATACAATAATTATATTGTGCCTTATTGCTATTCTGTCTTTTAAAATAAAGATTCCCAAATTTCCTATATTTTTATTTATTATATCTCTCTTAGCCAAGATATTAGTAATTCTAGTTATAAAACCTCCGATTGAATCTGATTTTTTAACTATGTATGAAGCCGCAAAGTTACTCAGGGTAGGGGATTTAAGTTACACGAATTTAGACTATTTTATAAAATGGGGCTACCAAGTAGGTCATGTTTTCTATCAAGCAATGCTACTAAAAGTATTTAACAGCATCTTTTTTCTGAAAATAGTAAATTGCCTTGCTTTATCAGGAACAACGGTTCTAATATATATGACCATAAAAGAAATAATAAATGAAAAATCCGCAAAATTTGCCAGTTTGTTATATGCATTTTATCCACATCCAGTATTACTAACAACTGTTCTAACTAACCAACATGTCCCAACATTTTTATTTTTCTTGGCACTATATATTACAATCAAAAAAGATTTTTTCACTTCAAAACCAATTTTAAAAAATTTACTTGTTGGTTCCTTAATAGGACTTGGAAATATCATGCGCCCAGAAGGAATAATATTTATTTTAACTATAGCAATTTATCTATTTTGTATTTGCTATAAGTCTGAAAACTTTAAACCATTAATTTCCAAAATATTAGTTTTACTTATAAGTTATTTAGTAATCTCCCAAGGCTGTTCATTTGCTTTTAAGACTTTCAATATAAGTAAAAACGGGCTTAGTAATCAGGACCCATTATGGAAATTTGTTTTAGGTACAAACTACGAAAGCCAAGGTCGATATAGCGAAAATGATTTAGTTTATTTAGCCGACACAAAAAAAGAGTTAACCATTATAAAAGATAGAACTATAAAAAATCCAGTCCAATTTACTAAACTTTTAGCAGTAAAAGCAAAAATATTTTGGACTGGTAACAACTTATACTGGTCAAACAACTATCTAGAAACTGAAAATATAACTATTCTTTCTCATGAAATATCCGGCAGAAAAGTAAATGAGTATTTGAACTCACTAAATGAACAAATTTATTTAATAAGTTTCATCTTAGCCTTAATAGGATTATTCTCATTAATAAAAAATAAGTACAAAAAAGAAATAAATTTATTCATTATATTATTATCACTATATTTTATAGTCTATCTATTTATTGAAATAATGAATAGATATACCTATACTCCAAGAGTTGCCATATTTATGTTGGCAGGAGTTGGACTTGATTATTTATTAAAGAAAGGTAAAAATATAAAAAAACACTTTAATTAAATTTGATAACGAAATTAATAAAGCCCTTAGTTTTATCTAAGGGCTTTGTTTATCTATAAACTTCACTATCAGGAGCATTATAGAAGAAAACACCATAGTAAGTTGTTCCACATTCATCAACAATCTCACGACAACCGTATGAGAAGATATCACTATTACCATCCTCTGTTATATCCATAAATAAAATGTTACCCTCTCTTTTGCATTCTTCCATTGTCGCATAGGCATATGAATATGTTCCTTCAAATTTCTTTGGAGTACAAGTAGGAGTAGTTGCTTGAGTAGGAGTCCGTGCAGGAGCCTGAGCAGGAGTTTGTTCATTATCTACAACTTCATTAGTTGGTTGTTCAGCAACAGTATTATCCTCTTCATTAGTAACTGTATTATCTTCTTTTTTATCAGTATCCGTAACAGTTTCCTTTAAAGTATTGTCTTCTCTAGTCTTATCCATTTTTGCATCATTAGAACAGCCAACAACAAAAAGCATCATAGCAATTATTATTAATAATTTTTTCTTCATAAAAACACCTCATAAATAAAAGTATGGAGTTCATACCAAATCGAAAATATAAACATTCAATATATACTTTAAGTAAATCTTGAAATCTTATCCTTGGTGCTCTATCCTATGTCATATTCAATATAAGATATAAATTCCTTCCTAATTATACAAAATCATAAATACTTTATCAACATATATTGTGGAAAAAATTATCGTAATGCTAAATAGGGCAAAAGTAGAAATATATAAGAAATTGCCAAAATTAGAAATAACAAACCCATAAATAAGTTTAATTTCATCCATACTAGTGGAAGTAATTGCCAAATCAAAAAAAAGTGTCAGTCTAAAAAATAATCACTTACAACAAAAAAAGCAACACCACCGTTGCTCATAACCTAAACAATGCGATTTCAAAAACATTGCCAATTCTATTTATCTGCTTAATACTTTAACTTTACCACAATTTTGACATTCAAATGTTGCAGATTCACACGTAACATTCCAGCCTATACGATCTTCTGGATGACCATAATAATCAGCATATTCAATATATGATGTTTTCTGCCAATCACTAGTCTGTTTCCAAATATGATCTCGCTCGGTTTTACATTTGATTAGTTTCTGCCTAATCTCTTTTAATAATTCTTTTTGCATCTTACCTTCACTCCCTAAAATAAATAATTTATAAAAAAACTCCAATTTGGGGTTATCATCTAATGGCAGGGGATGAGAGAATCGAACTCCCAACAGTGGTTTTGGAGATTTGACCCAATATATTATAGTGTATAAAATAGATGCCAAATGAGTGTGATAGGTTTTATTTTATTGGTTTTTAGGGTGTTTTGGAAGCAATTTTTATCACCTCCAAATCCTTTGGAGATTTGACCCAATATATTATAGACCTACCAATAAATTTCAGTACGTTTTATAATTATATAATAATGAATCTCATATATATAAATTACACTTTAAGTATAAAGTAAATTAGATGTTTACGCAAGTAGAAATGGGACATTTCTACTTCTTTTTTTGATTTGGAGCGCGACAAGTCAAAAATCGCGTGCTTCGCCCGAAAGCGGTAGTTTTAAAATAGTCGTTTCTTTTTAAAAAGTATTGATAAATAGTAATTAAAATCAAAATTCAGAATCTCAATAGGTGTGGGGAAAGCGGTTCTTTTATTTTATAATCTTATGACCGAGGCATCTTGTTTGTACCTTCTCTCCTAGTATGTAGATTGTTAAAATATGATTTTACAAATTCTTCTTTATATTAAAGTATTTGTCTTGTTTTCCTTTATGGTTTATAATTGAATTAGATGAAAGTGAGGAGAAGTATGACTGAAAATGAAAAAAATGATATTTTAGCAAAAGCAAAAACTTTCTTTATTGAAAGAATTGTAACAAACCATATCCATAATACTCAAAAACTTTCTAAAATAGACGCATTTAACCAAAATCCATTTTTGCTTAAGTATTTAGCTAACTTTGTTTTTGGAGATATGTCTGAAGAAAGTATGGCAAAAGCATTAATTTATCCAAGGGTATTAGGTACATCTATTAATACAACATTTGGTAATCAACTTCAATTTTTCTGTAACGAAGTATTAAGTTCTTATGCATCTACTACTTCTGGAATAGATATCGAATTTATTGACGCTATTGATGGAAGAAAAAAATATTGTCAGGTAAAGGCCGGGCCTTCCACAATTAATAACGATGACGTTACAACTATTAAAAGTCATTTTACTGCTATTAAAAATCTAGCAAGAACTAATCGTATAGCAGATTTTAATCCTATGACCGATTGCATTGTTGGGGTTTTCTATGGAGCACAAGAAGATCTATCGGGATGTTATAAAAGTATTGCTAAGGAATACCCTGTATTTGCTGGTGAGGAGTTTTGGCATAGACTAACAGGTGATCCTGATTTTTACTCTGATTTAATTAATACATTTGGAGAAGCAGCTAGTGAAGTAACAACATTTGATTTAGATTCAATTATTAATCAATTAGCAGAATCAATAAGAGAGGAAATTTAAATTTCCTCTCTATTTTTATATTCAATAATTGAATTAACTATTTCTTCTCCAACATTTCTGGCTAGTTCTACCGGAACAGCATTTCCAATTTGCTTATATTTTTCACCAATTCCACCACTAAATTCCCATTCATCAGGAAAAGATTGAATTCGTGCATATTCCCTCACTGTAAATGGTCTAGTTTCATCTGGATGACATCTTTCTGTCTGTTTTTGTGATGGTGAACATGTTAAGGTTAAACATGGTTCATCCCAACTTATTCTTCTAGCCATTCCTCTTTTTCCTCCACCAGAATAATATGATTTTCCCATATATTCTTTTTGTATTGCTTCAGGTAAATCTATCCAGCAACCTCCTGGCGGAACTAATTTTAAAACATTTCTCTTCTTCTCACTATATTCTTGACCCTCACTTTTTGGGCAGTCTTTTAGAGCTTCTTTTAAAACCGTTATTTTTTCATATGGAGTTGGATACTTAAATTTTATATCTAAGCCTTTTTTTGTTCCGATTATAACAAGTCTTTCTCTCTTTTGAGCCACACCATATTCACAAGCATTCAATACTTTATATTGCACATCGTACCCTAATGATTCTAACACATCTAATATTGTATTTAGCGTTCTCCCATTATCATGAGATTTTAAACCTCTTACATTTTCTCCCATAAACATTAGCGGTTCAACCTCTTTGATACATCTAGCAAATTCATAAAATAGAGTTCCTCTGATATCATTGAATCCTAATTTTTTTCCTGCATAACTAAATGCTTGACATGGAAATCCACCTGTTACCAAATCAATCTTTCCTTTATATTGTTTAAAATCAACTTTTGAAACATCTTCATTAATAACATTCCAATCAGGTCTATTTCTTCTTAAGGTTTCGCAACAATATTTATCCACTTCAACAAACGCTTTAGTTTCAATTCCTGCCTTTTCTAAACCTAATGCAAGTCCACCTGCCCCTGCAAATAATTCTATTGATGTTACACTACTACCATCATTTTCTATTTCTATGTCAAAATTTTTCATGTCTTCACCTTCCATAATATCAGTTGGTAAAACATTCAATATTTTCGATAATTCTAATACTCTTGTTTTTACCGGATCATATTTACCCGACAGCATTAAAGATAATTGATTTTTTGTTATTCCTAGTTTCTCTGCTAATTCAGTTTGTGTTTTAATTTTATTTTTTTCCATTGCTTCTTTTACTTTTACTTTATCAATTTTCATTTTATCCTCCGGTTATTTATTGTTATGTTTATATATTAACATTTTATTTCCCTTTTTTCAAATAATTTTGAACTTTTTGGAAGATATTTAAAACAAAAGATTAGATGCTGCTCTCTAATCTTCTATCTTCTTTTTTTCATTTCTTGTTTAATGACTAGACTTATTCATTTTTTTATTATGGTATGTTAAATGTGCGTTACGTTATACTATATTGCATAAATTTTCAAGGACTAATTTAGATTTATTGTAATTAGTATTTTTTATTAAATTTGCGACGAATATATACTGTTATGTGATATAATTATCATAGTTCTGTATCATTAATATAATGATACTTTTTTGTTTGGAGGTATCTATGATAATATCAAAATTAAAATTAAAAAACTACAAAAGTATTGAAAATATGGCTTTAGAATTTGTAGAGGGTAAAAATATTATTGTTGGTCAAAATAATTCCGGTAAAAGCAATATTATTTCTGCAATAAATTTAGTAATAGGAGAAAAATATCCACCAAAAAGATTTGATGAAAAGTTTTATTTCCAAAATGCTGATGAATTTTTTATAATACTACAACTATCGCGTTGTACTGAATTTGATAAAACTTATTTACAAAATTACAATAAAGCAATAGGTATATATACTCTTGGTTTAGACGCTTCATATTTAATAAAAAGCCCTGATGAATTGGATGAAGAAGGACTCAAAGCCGAATGGGAAAATAAAGAAGCTGTTATTGATTTGATACAAAGCGCTACACATATTTATATTTCGCTTTTTAGTAAGAAAGATGAGGATACAATTTATACCCTTACATTAGAAAAAGGCGATGGTCATTTGTATAAATTTAAATTTTTTGCCCAAGAGTTATTATCATCATTTATTACTTCTGCCATAATTCCTTCAGAAAGAAATTTAAAAAATGAGTTAGTTGTTAATAATTATTCTTGGTATGGGAAGCTAATAAAATTAGTATGGCAAAATATGAGCGAAGAAAATAATGAAAGCTTAAGTCAGAATAATAAAAATTTATCTGCTGTAACAAATTCTATTTTTGAAAATCTTACTAATGAGTTAGGCGAGTCAGTAAAAGATGCTATTCCGTATAATAAATTGGAGTTTAAATTGATACAAGATACTAAAACAGATTATTATAAGGGAATAAAAATATTGTTAGATGATGGATATTATAGTTTACTTGATGATAAAGGTTCAGGAATTAAAAGTTTAATAATTATAGAGTTATTTAAATTATATTGTAAAAAATATCATAAATTTTCTTCATGTTTGATTGTTGAGGAACCCGAAGTTTTCTTGCATCCACAGGCTAGAAGTGTCTTGTCAAAAAAAATTGACCAGTTTCTAATGGGAAATAGTAATCAAACAATTATTACTACACACTCCGAACAGTTTTTATCAATTTTTGATATAAAGCAGTTAACATTTATCTCTAAGAAAAACAATAAAAGCGAAAAATATAAAGTTTTGGAAGATGATTTTACAGAAAAAGAATTTCAGAAAATGAATATAATTACTAAAACAGAAAATGCAGAAATGTATTTCGCCGATACAGTAATTTTAGTGGAAGGTGGAGAGAAATATATTATTAAAAAACTTTTTGAAATATACAAAGATAATTTATTTTTAGATTATAATAATATTTCAGTAATACAAGTTGGTGGTAAATCATTTTTCTCTATTTATAAAAAAATGCTAGAGAAACTTGGAAAAAATGTATATATCATTGGCGATTATGATAATTTTAAAGAAGTAGTTAATGATTTTCTTTCGGAAGATATGAAAAATTTATTAAATCAAATAAAAGGTAAAACATCAGGTCTAAAAAAATATTTTGAATTAGATCAAGAAAATCAATCTTCTATGGATGTAATTTTCAATTATCTAAAAGAACAGAATATATTAATTCTACATAATGGCGAATTAGAAGATTATTATAAAAGAGATGAGATAGAAAAAATCAAACAAGAAAATAGTATATCCGGTAAAGAAGTAGTTGCACACTATATTTCTACTATCTTGGATGCAACTAACGTTGATAAATTATTAGATATAAACAGTGACTTTAAAGCATATATAGATATAATTATTAACGATTATAAACAAGAAGATAGTTTTGATGACTTAGATTAAAATCATTAATAGAAGGAGAAATAAAGAAATATTATGAAAGAATTAATTTATATATTAAGTAAAACAAATATTACTGATAAGATTCAAATTATATCAACAATAGTAACTGCTATAGGAATTATAGTGAGTTTTATTATTTCTATTATTACTTTGAGACAAAATAATAAATTTAAACGAGAAGAAACAAGAGCAAATATTATTTGCTATATTGAGCACATATCAAAAACCTCTAATAGTTACATTGTAATAAAGAATTTAGGCAATAGTGTTGGAAAAGTTCTTCGAGTGACTTTAGATAAAAATATTGATCTCAATAAAATATTAGGTATAAATAGTAAGAAATACAAAAATATTTTTCAGCGAGAAAATTATATATTAGCACCAAATCAAAAAATTTCTTCATGGTATAATTTTATAGATCATGATGTTGAAGATTTCACAGTTACAATTGAGTATGAGACATTAGGGAAAAATATAAAGAAAGTTTTTTATTAAGTTCAAAATATATTCATAGTGTAATATCCACAGACAAAAGTAATAGTTCTCATGATGCAACACAAAAACTTTTAAACAACATAAATGAAAGTTTACGTGAAATATCAGAAAAAATATAAAATAAAAGAATCGCTTTCCCCACACCTCCTTGCGATTCTTTTGTTTTGATTTTAATTACGATTTATATACTTTTAGTAAAAATTAACGACTATTTTAGAAACTACACTTACCGGCGAAGCACGCGATTTTTGACTTGTCGCGCTCCAACTCAAAAAAA
>OJAW01000496.1_pt1 | contig 27576 bp, 25 predicted proteins | sample 1589151 | NCBI WGS metagenome assembly OJAW01 (sample SAMN03283290) | human gut metagenome | biome: human-associated habitat; material: feces | host: Homo sapiens | place: Peru | collected 2012
ATTTCAGATGTATTTTTACATTTATTAATTAAAGCTTTATCTTGTACATATCCAACTATTCCACCTATATTTTTTGAACTGACAATTTCATTTAGTGTTTTTTGATTATTTATACAATTAGTTATTTCAACATTTCCTACTGTTTTTCCTACTATACCTCCTGTATTTTCACCTAATAAATACATACTTCCACTTGCATTACAATTTATTATAGTTCCATTTTCTAGTAATCCTACTATTGCTCCTACAGATTTTATATTTGAATAATCTAGGTCTGTATTTTTATCATAATCTGGTACTATATTTTCTACATTCAAATTCATTATTGTTCCTGTGCATTTCGCAAATAATCCTACATTTTCATTTAAAACTTTCCTTGATATACGTATTACTCTTCCATCTTCTTTCATCTCATCTTCAGAAATATTTGTTAGTACTGTTAAAGCAAATGTTGACTATATACTTGATGGACATGCTAAAGAGGTTTTAGAAAGTAAAAAAAGTTCTTTTAGTGAAAGTGTTTATTTTAAACTAAATGAACTTATAGACAGATATTCTAAATTTATTTAGAATTAATATAGTCATTAAACTTTTTATCTTTAATCATTTCTATTTCATATTTATAAGGTGCATATGCATCTTTTTCATTTCTATTTATCCAAGGAGTCTCAAGTATTTTAGGAATATTATCTAGTCTTTTATTATAAATTACATTGATTAAGTTATCAAATCCAATAGTGCCATATCCTAAGTTTGCATGTCTATCTTTATGACTACCAATTGGATTCATGCTGTCGTTTACATGAATACATTTAATTTTATTAATTCCAATACTTTTATCAAAAACATCCAAAAACTCATCAAACTTACTTATATCAATGCCTGCATCGTTCATGTGACATGTATCTAAACAAACAAAAACTTTTTCTTTTATACTTTGATCTAATAAGTCAATTATTCCTTTTAAGTCACTTATACTTGTTCCTACTTCTGTTCCTTTTCCACTCATGAATTCTAAAAGTAAATTAACCCCATCTATACCATCTAATGCAATATTTAAACCGTTTGCAATATTTTTTATACCAGTTTTTCTATCAAGAGTAGTATAACTTCCTGGATGAAGAACAATATTTCTTATATCAAGTTCTATACATCTATTTAGTTCTTGCCTTAAAAAATTAATATAAAACTCATACTTTTCTTCATTTGTGTTATTAGCAAGATTTATTATAAAAGGAGCATGTACAATACATTTAGTTTTATCTAGTCCATATTCTAGCATTTTCTCATGTGCCTTTTTAGTTAGTTCTTTATCAATAGGAAACCTTAATGTGCTTTGGTTACTTCCTGTATAAAACATAAATATATTTGCACCATAACTAATACTCTCATTCACTACTCCAAGTAGTCCTTTATCTTTTAAATAACTTGTATGACTTCCAATATATAACATAAATTTTACCTCCAATAGTGTAATTATATCAAAAATTGATTGACTAAACCAGTATTTTGTGGTAAATTATTATAGAAGTTTAAGGAGGCAAAAAAGATGGCAAAAAATTTATCTGATAGAAAAAATATGAGTAGTAATAATAGACCTTTCAGTTTAAAGGCTACTAGAAAGACTCAAAAAGTTAATTTACAAACTGTTAAAATTGACGGAAAGAAAGTTAGATTAACTACTAAAGAAATTAGAAGTTTAGAAAAATAAATCACTTAGAAGAGTGATTTTTTTGTGGTATATTTTTAGTAGATGGAGAACTTATTGATAACAAAAAGAAATAATTTGCTTTAGTTTTTGCTTTAATATTTGTGTTATCAGTTAATAATAAAATTGATACACTACATAAAGAAAAAGAAACTCTAAAAAAAGAAGAAACTATGACACTTAAAAAGAGAAAATTTTAGTTTTTCTCTTTTTGTTTGATAATAATGATTATTTAATTCTTCACTATTTGTATATTTAGATATTGTTCTATATTTTCAATCATTTTAGTATTTATATTAACTTAATTTTTTTCTATAATAAGTGTTAATTATGTTTGTTAACTTTCAAATTGACTACTATATAGTGACTTATAAAGACCATTTTTCTTTAATAGTTCTTCATGTGTACCTTGCTCGATTATGTCTCCATCTTTTAGTACTAATATTAAGTCAGCATTTTTAATTGTGGAAAGTCTATGTGCAATTATAAATGAAGTTCTTCCTTTCATAAGAGTATCCATTGCTTTTTGAATAAGTTCTTCAGTTCTTGTATCTACACTACTAGTAGCCTCATCTAAAATTAGAATTTTAGGGTTTTTTAGTATTGCTCTTGCAATTGTAAGTAATTGTTTTTGTCCTTCACTAATATTACTAGTTTCTTCGTTTATTTCTAAGTTATAACTATCTGGTAAAGTTTGTATAAAGTGATGTACTTGAGCCTCTTTAGCAGAAGTAATAACTTCGTCATCCGTCGCATCAAGTCTACCATACCTAATATTTTCCATAATCGTTCCACTATAAAGCCAAGTATCTTGTAAAACCATTCCTATATTTTTTCTAAGACTAGCCCTTTCTACATCTTTTATATTTATACCATCTATTAGTATATTACCTGAATTTACATCATAAAATCTCATAAGTAGTTTTACTAATGTAGTTTTTCCACTTCCAGTTGGTCCTACTATTGCTATTTTTTTACCACTTTCTATATGTGCAGTGAAGTCTTTAATAATAATTTTGTTTTCATCATATCCAAATTTAACATGGTCAAAAGTAATATTACCTTGAACATTATTTAAAGGTACTGGATTTTCTACTTTCTTTTCCTCTTCTTCACTTAGATAGTCTTCTACTCTTTCACTAGCGGCTATCATGCTTTCTAATTCTGTCATAATACTTGCTAGACTACCTATTGGATTTGTAAAGTTTTTAGCATATGTTATAAATGACTGAATGTTACCTACTGTAATCTTTCCTTGTATTACAAATAAACCACCTAAAAATGCAATTACAACATAGCTTAAATTTCCTATAAGCATCATTATTGGGTGCATTATTCCACCAATAAAGTTACTCTTCCAAGTGCTATCTGCAAGTAAATCATTTTCTTTATTAAATTCTTTTAATATTTTATCTTCTGAATTAAATACTTTAACTATATTATGGTTTCTTAACATTTCTTCTACTTTAGTGTCAACTTTGGCTAGTCCTTCTTGACGAAGAGTAAAATATTTTTGCCCCTTACTTGCAATTTTTGCAGTTAATATCATACATATTGGTAGTATTATAATTATTGCTAGAGTCATTGTTACATTTATGCTAAACATCATTATAAGCATACCTAATACGGCTATTATACATGTTACTGTTTCAGTTAATGCATAACTTAGGTTTTGACTTATTTTGTCTATATCATTAGTTATTAGAGATAATACTTCTCCATGACTCTTTTTATCAAAGTATTTAAGTGGTAACTTTTCCATTTTTCTATTTACTTTTTTTCTTAATTCTAATGTGTATTTCGCACTTATTTTTGCAACTACTATACCTTGTATATAGTTAAATATAGCACTTATTATATAAAGTATAAGTAATGTTAAAAGTATAGTATGTAATTTTGTATAATCTATACTTCCAGCATTATTTAGTTTTCTAACTACTCCATTATATAATTCAGTTGTAGCATTACCTAGTACTTTTGGTCCAACTATTGTAAATAAGGTAGACAATATACTAAATATAAATACTATTATTATTCCCTTTTTATAAGGAAAAAGAGATTTAATTAGTTTTTTTAGTGAAGTAGTAAAATTCTTTGGTTTTGTATTACTTGGTAAGTTATTCATTATTCTTCACCTCCTAATTGGCTAACTTTTATTTCTTTATATATTGGACATGTTTTAAGTAATTCTTCATGAGTACCACATCCAACTATTTCTCCATCATTTAAAACTATTATATTGTCAGCATTAATAACACTACTAATTCTTTGCGCTACTATAAATATCATTTTATCTTTAGAAATAGTTTTTAAATTTTTTCTAACTTTAGCATCAGTTTTAAAGTCAAGAGCACTAAATGAGTCATCAAATATAAGAATACTTGGGTCTTTTGCTAAAGCCCTAGCGATAGATAATCTTTGTTTTTGTCCACCACTTACGTTTGAACCGCCTTCACTTATTTCTCTATTAAATTTTTCTTCTGTTTCATTAATAAATTCCATAGATTCACTTAACTTACAAGATTCTTCTATTAAATCAATATTCTTTTTCTTTTGTCCAAATGCTAAGTTACTCATAATAGTACCTTTAAATAGTTTACCTTTTTGTGGAACATAACCGATGTTACTTCTTAAGTCTGAAATACTAATGTCTCTTATATCAACATTATTTATTAATATACTTCCACTTGTTACTTCATATAGTCTTGGTATTAAATTAATTAGGGTTGATTTACCACTTCCTGTACTACCAATAAAAGCAGTTGTTGTTCCTTTTTTTGCTATAAAACTTATATTTCTTAATACATCTTCTGTTGCATTATTGTATCTAAAATATACATCTTTAAATTCTAAAGAATCGATATTAACAATTTTTTTAGTTTTTTCTTTATTAGTTATTGTACTCTTAGTATTAAATATTTCACTTATTCTTTTAATGCTTACAAAGCTTCTAGGTATCATAATTGCAGACATAGACATCATTAAGAATGAACTTATTATTTGCATTGTATATGTAATAAATGCTATTAAATCACCTACTTGCATAGCGAAAGATGATACTTTATATGCTCCTACCCAAATAATAAGTATAGCAACTCCATTCATTATGAATGTTAAAGTTGGCATTGATAAACTCCATACAATATCAATAAATAATGCATTACTAGTTAAATCGTTGTTGGCTTTATCAAACTTATTTTCTTCAAACTTTTTATTTGCAAATGCTCTTATTACTGGAAGTCCTGTTAAGGATTCTCTACTTACTAAGTTAACTCGGTCAAGTAAATCTTGATATTTTTTAAACTTTGGAGATAGTAACATAAAAGATGCAAGAATTAAGATAAGTACTAAACTTACGGCAAGAACAATTATCCAAGATATAGGGCTACCTACTACTTTAGTAATCGCTCCAATTCCTATAATTGGAGCAAATAAGACAACACTAAGTATCATAGTTACTACACTACTAACTTGAGTTATGTCGTTTGTACATCTAGTAATTAAAGATGCACTGCTAAAATTATTTAAGTCTGAGGTTTCTAGAGAAACTATTTTTTCTACTATTTTTTTTCTTAAATCTCTACTAAACATAGTACTTACTTTGCTAGAAATAAATACACTTAGTATAGTTATTCCCATTGCAAGTATTGCAACTAAAATCATTTTTATACCAGTAGTTTTAATATAAGACATAGACATATCATCAACATCTATTCCTATTATTTTATATTCTTTTTTTAAGTTATTAATTATTTCACTTCTATTAGTAGTATTATAGATTTTTTCTAATGATGGCAACACTTCTTCTTCAGTTAAGTTATCGTTGATTTTAGTACATACAAAGTTATCACATTCATAACTTCTTCTTATTAAACTTTCATCACTCGCATTAAGTAGTAAGCTATTAAAAGTAGAACTTGTTAATTTAATGGGTACTACACTAGTTATTCCACTACTTTCTATCCCTACATTAACTATGTTACTAGTAAATGTAGGAAGTGCTAAATTACAGTATGCTTGTACAATTAGAAGGGCTATTACTGCTAATATAAGACATTTATACTTTAGTAAACACCTACTTATTTCTTTCATTTTCATCACCATAATAAGTTTACAAACTTAAATAAAAAAAGTCAAGATTTACTTCTTAACTTTTATTTTAATATTTCAGTTAGTATGCTATTCATCACATATATTTGTGATTCTTTTATTAGTATGTTATTATTTTTCATTTCTAGTATACCTTTTTTTAGTAATGGTGTTATATTAAACTCATCTTGTATATTAGTGTTATATTTGTTATAAAAATCTATTACGTTTATTCCATCAAGTTTTCTTAAACCTAGTATTACTTCATTTTCCATATCTTCTCTTTTAGACATAACTAGTTCATTAAAACGATACTCATCTTTTAAGTATGTATTAAAACTTTTCGTGTTTTCATATCTTAATTCACTGATAAAACCATGGGCACCTAGTCCAAAACCATAGTATTCATTATTATACCAGTAATTTAAGTTGTGTATGCTTTCATAACCTGGTAAACTATAATTACTTACTTCATAGTGATGGTAACCTTTTGATTTTAATTTCTTTTCTATATATTTATACATTTTATAATCTAAGTCTTCATCTAAAGGTTTTACTTTATTTATACCTAGTACTGTATTATTTTCTATAATTAGGCTATAAGCTGAGATATGAGGTATGTTTAGTTTTAAATACTCTTTTACATCACTTTTTAGTATGCTAAAGTTTTCAATGGGAAGTGCGTACATTAAGTCAACATTTATATTGGTAAAATATTTTTTCACAAGATTTACATTGCTTATTATTTCTCGTTTTGTATGCTTTCTATTTAGGTATTTTAAGTTGTATTTGTTAAAACTTTGTACTCCAATACTTATTCTATTTACTCCATTTTTCTTTAATAATGATAACTTTTCTTCTGTTATATCATCAACATTCATTTCAAATGTGAACTCTTTTAAGTTATCTTTTTTAAATATTTTAATTATTTCAAATAACTTATTTAAGTTTTCAATACTAAGAGTACTAGGAGTTCCTCCACCAATATAAATTGTTTTTATTTCATCATTGTCATAATACTTTTTTATTTCTTTTTCTAAGTGAACTAAGTATTCACTAGCCCATATTTCATCATGTATAAATTTACAAAAATCACAATAACTACATATGCTTGAACAAAAAGGTATATGTATATAAACACTTCTCATAACTCATCACTAGTATAATTTTATCAAAAATCTTTGGCAAAGTCTACAAATTATGTCATAAAAATTAAAAAGGATGTTTATCACACCCTAGGTTAAAATAGTATTTTGTTTTTATTTAGTTTTATAAATTCTTCATCAGTCCATGGAAACACCATATTGTTATAATTACTTATATAATTATCAAATGTTTTTTTAATTACTTCTTTACTTATTAAATTAGTTTTAACAAAACCTCCTATATAATAGTAACCAACATTATATATATGATAAGCATCTCCAAACTCAAAATCTTCATTTCTAACATCATTATAAAAATGAATTTTTTCTACATAGTATTTACATATTAAACCCTCTTCATTTATTTTTTCTAAATCATTTAAGTTATCTACTTTAATAAATTTATCAGCATATTTAAATATAATAAAGTGATAAAGGTATATTTCTTCTTCAGTATAATATGAGAGATTAAGATCATAACCTTTCTTGGTCAATTCACAAAAATTTACATTTTCTAACATTTAATCTTCACCACGATTTCTTTTGAAGGCTCTATACCCTTCTTCTTTTGCTTTGAAGTCAAAATTATACATAATATTAAGTCAGATATCAATAATCTTTTTATATAGTGCATTATGTATCACCTTCTATAATTTATTATATTTTTTCTAACTTATGTTGTCAATAAAAAAAACTCCAATAAATGGAGTTAATATTTTTAATTGGTGACCAGTACGGGATTTGAACCCGTGAATGCACGCGTGAAAGGCGTGTGTGTTAACCATTTCACCAACAGGCCATTATTTAAATGGTGGGCCTGAATGGACTTGAACCATCGACCTTGCGCTTATCAGACGCACGCTCTAACCAACTGAGCTACAAGCCCGTTCTCTTAAAGAACCTATTCCATTGTATACTATTTTTGTAAATAAATCAAGTATAAATTTTCATTTTTTTAATATTTTTTAAAAAGTTATAGATAACTATAGAAAACAAAGAACACAAAATGAGTTATCTTAGTACTTTTTTATTCATACTAACTTTAAAACGATTATTAAAAGAATCTATGGTATTTGATACTAAATTTATGCTTTCATAATTATTATCTAATTTAATATTTAAAAGTTCTCCGTTAACGTTATAAGTAAATTCTGGAGTTTTTCTAACACTTTTATTTCTTATAACATCTACTTCTACTACTAAACCTTGAATATTTTCCATAAGTGTAACCATTCTTTTAAATAGTTCTCTATTAAAGGTTTCATCATCTATTAACATTAACATGGTTCTAATAGATGCATTTTTAGGACATTTACCACCTAATTTACTTTTAAGTAAATTATTTAATTCTCCCATAATAATTGTTTTTTGATCATTAACATCTAATTCATAAAACTTTTTGCTTGCTAAATAATAATCTATTAAATACATACAAAACTCCCCTTTCTTTTTTATGAATGGTTTATATTATAACACATTAGTACCAAAAATGCTACATAAAAATGAAAAAAAGTTATTTTTTCATGATTAAAATACTTTTGTTAGTGGTATCAATACATTTAATAACTTCTTTTACATCATTAAGTGTTACTTTTTTAATAATACTTTCCATATTATTTAATACTTTGTTGTAATCAAATAAACCAGATGTTATATTATCTTCAACATTTTCAATATATTCAAAACTTAATATTAAGTTACTAATATAACCTTTAGTTTTTCTTTCTAATGCTTCTTTAGTAAAATCAAGATTTTTTATTTCTTCATCTATTATATTAGTAAACTTTTCATATTCATTAGTACTTCCTGTAAATGCAATTAAAAAATAATCATCTACTTCTTCTACAAAATAACTAAATCTATTTAAACCTTCATTCATAAGTCTTAGATATGAAGAACCAGTTTTGTCAAAGTTTTCACTTAAAATCATATCCATTAATAATCTATTAACTATCTTTTTCTTTGGATTACTATTTTTTACTTTATAACCTATTACTATTTTTGCTTCGTCAGTACTACCAGTTAACTCTTCATAACTTACATTTACTTTATAGTTTTCAACTGGTTTTATTACTTTACAATTACATTTAGTAGTTTTTATATCTTTCATATAATTATTAATATAATTTAAAACATCTTCAAGAATAAAATTACCAGTTACTACTATAAACATATTATCTAAAGTATAAAAGTCTTTATAGAGTCTATTTAACTCTTTATATGAAACTTTTTTTATACCATCTTCAGTTCCAATTACTAAGTATCTTATAAATGAACTATTAAAACAATTTTTAAGTAATGTAGTTTGTGCTTTATAGTATGGGTCTGCATCATACATATAATACTCTTCTAGTATAATACCTCTTTCCATTTCTACATCTTCTTTTTTTATGTTAGCCTTAAAAACTCTGTCAAATAGAAGCCTCATATTAGTGTAAATATCTTCTACTCCATATAAGTTATAGTTAGTTCCTTTGTATGTAGTGTATGCATTTACTATTGAACCTAATTCATTTATTTTATTCATTGCATCAACATTTTTAGTAAAATCCATTACACGATGTTCTAGAAAATGTGCACTTCCTTTAGTAACATCATATACTTTATTATTTTTTTTATAACTCATTACTTCAGCACCAAAATGAGTACTTACCGTTATATAGAAATTTTTACTTTTATTTGTAGGATATAAGTACATTGTTAAACCATTATCTAATACTTCTTTGTATACTATTTCTCCATAGTTAAAATCAATTTTCTTCACTATTTACTCCTTCCATTAAAAATATTTCTTTAATTTGTACTTTTTTAGCAAGAGAAGATATTTCTTTGCTTGTTAAATTATTAATTTTTTCTCTTCTTTCTTCAATACTTTTAACTTCATCAAATTCTTTTAAGTAATAATAGCCTACTATCTTTGCTGGATTTTCATAAAAATCATTAAATGCCAGATTAAGTGTTTTTTTAGCGTTAGTTATTAATCCATTAACCATTTTTTCATCTGTCATACTTTTTAAGCTTTCTTCAATTAATGATACTGCCTTTTCATAGTTAGTTTTATTTATTCCAGAATTAATAATTATTGAAGAAGTATATTTACTTATTGTACTACTTATGTGGTAACATAAACTATTCTTTTCTCTTACGTTTACAAATAATACTGAGTTATTCATACTTCCTAAAATTGTGTTATATAAAAGTAATGTGTAAAACTTTTCTTCCTCAGTTAAATTATTTATAGTAAGTCCTACTAATAGAGATGACTGAGTGCTTGTAAATTTATCTTTATCTTTACTTTTTTTAGGGTTAAATGATATATATAATTCTTTACTAGATGTGTCTTTTTGTCTGAAATCTTTTAATAAGTCGTCAACATTAGATAGTATTTCATCTTCTAAGTAGTCACCTATTACAAATACATCTATTTTGAAACTATTAAATAGTTTAAGATAGTATTTATACATATTCTTATTAGTTAACTTTTCATAAAGTGGTAAATTTTTTAAAGAGTTTTCTTCATATATAGTTCCTTTATAAAATATTTCATTAAATTTTAAAGAACTATAAATTGGTAAGTTATCTTTTATATTTTTTATGTTATTTATTAAGTTATTTTTAGTTACATCAAAATAATTAAACTCATTATTTTTTATTAATGGGTTTGTTATTATTTCTTTTAACATTGAAATAGATTCTTTATACATAGATATTTCTGTGTATTTTGGGTTAACTATTCTAAGACTTGCTTCAAAACTCATGTTTTTACTTGTTTGCAAACTTTTAAAGTATATTCCTGTGTTATAAAGACTCTCCAGTTTTTTTGTTATGTCATTTACTGTTTTATAATTTTTTGTTCCGTTAATAGGTAATACTCTTGCAAGTAAATTTAGGTATGCAAATTCTTCTTTATTATATTCTTTAGTAAGTTTAAGACCAATATTAATAGTTTTAAATCTATCTGTTTTTATTAAGTGTAATGTGTAGTTATCTTTTATTATTTTTTTGTAATCCATAAAACTCTTCCTTTCTGTATTATTATACCCTAGTAACGAAAGAAAATTCAAGCATAAAAAAACTTTAATTACATTTGTTGTCATTAAAGTTTACTTTGTTTCTATTTCGTAAGGGTTTTCAACACTTCCGTCTTTACTAAGCCATTTAGTATTACCTTTTACTGATAATACTGGTCTTATCAATGCATAACTATTAACAGAAATCAAACTAAAAAAACTATTTACTGTATAACTACCCATTTCTTCACTTTATTGTATAGTAATTACATTGGTAAATATTAAAATATATACACAAATATATAAAAGATGCATTTTTTTCAAAAAAATTTTTCTTATCGATTTTAAAAATTGAAGATGTTCTTTTCTAAAACTCTCATATTTTATGATAAAAAATGGCTTCAATTTTGAAAATTGGTCCTATTTGACATACATGTATGTACATGTTAGAATGCTTCTTAGGAACTCTTATATTGGGTGACTGTCTTTTCACCTTGGCTCCTTTCAGGGGAAGCTAAAGTTGGGGAGGTGATGACGTGGTAAGAGCTCTCTTAGAGTCCCTTATCAAAGGGGTTATCTTTTTCTTACAAAATCGTAAGAAAAAAAGACACCTATCTTTAGTAATAAAGATAAGTGTAAACTCAAAATAAAAGGTTTGCATTCAATCAATGAACGTTCCTTTCATTAATAGTATATAATATTTTTGTAATTTATGCAAGAATTTTATAAAAATATTTTAATAGTTATAGAGTTTTAATTATTGATTCTAAAGCAAGAGTAATCATATCGTTAAAATTCTTTTCTCTTTCTTCACTTGTTAATTTTTCTTTTGTAATAAATGAATCACTTATAGTAAGTAAACATGAGGCTTTTTTATTTAAATATTTAGCATTAGCAAGTAAACTAAATGATTCCATTTCTACACAATCACAAAGTGAACTTATTTCTTTTATATCAAGTAAGTCATTATAAAATGTTTCTGTTGAATAAACTTGTCCTTCTTTTAAATTAATATTTAATGATTTAGAAGTTTCTTCAACTACTTTATTTATATCGTTTGAAGTATATAAAGTAGTATCATTTTTACTAGTTAAATCTTTATAATAAGGAGAATTAGAATAAGAAGAAGTTGCTAGGAATATATCTTTTACTAATAAGTCTTCCTTGTAGCTTCCTGCACTTCCTATTCTTATTATTGTTTCAACATTATAATATTTAAATAATTCATAACTATATATTCCCATCGAAGGAATGCCCATTCCACTTGAAAATATAGTTATTCTTTTCCCTTTGTAGTAACCAGTGTATGCAAGTTCTCCTCTTACAGAATTTACTAAATAAGCATCATTTAAATAATTATTTGCAATATATTCTACTCTTTTTGGATCTCCTGGCATGATTACTAGAGGAGATATATCTGTTAATTTACTTTCTATATGTGGTGTCATTCTTCTTCACTTCCTGTTTCTTCTTTATTCATTTTAAATAGTACTTCTCTTGGTTTGCTACCATTTTGTGGTCCAATTATGCCTCTTTCTTCTAGTAAATCTATTATTCTAGCAGCACGATTGTAACCTAAACGATATTTTCTTTGAATAAGACTTGCACTTATTTTTCCAGTTCTTACTGCAAACTCAACTATTTCGTTATATAATGGATCATCTTCATCCATTTTACTAGTACTTTCAAGTTCTTTTTGTTCTTCTTGAGGGCTTTTATCTAAATCAGTCATTTTTTCATCATATTTTGGTGTACCACTTCTCTTTACAAATTCTACAACTCTGTTGATTTCTTCATCACTTACAAAAGAGCCTTGAATTCTTATTGGGCTGGGTTCTCCAGGAGGTAAGAATAACATGTCCCCTTTGCCAAGAAGTTTTTCTGCTCCTCCCATATCAAGTATTGTTCTTGAGTCAACATTACTTGATACCATAAAACTTATTCTTGTAGGAATATTTGATTTGATAAGTCCTGTAATTACGTCTGTGCTAGGTCTTTGTGTTGCAACAATTAGGTGTATACCTGCAGCACGAGCAAGTTGTGTGATTCTCATTATGCTTTCTTCTACTTCTTTACTAGCAACCATCATTAAATCTGCTAACTCATCTATTATTACTAAGATAAATGGAAGTTTTTCTAGTTCTGGTTTTCTAGATTTATTTTTTTCTACATATTCATTATAACTAGCAATGTTTCTTGTACCAGTGTTTGCAAACATTTCATATCTTTCTTCCATTATTAAACATACTTTTTGAAGCGCTACACTAGCCTTTTTAGGGTCAGTGACAACTGGACGCATTAAATGTGGAACTCCTTCATAACAGTTAAGTTCTACTTTTTTAGGATCAACTAAAATCATTTTTACTTCATCAGGTTTTGCACGCATTAGAATTGAAGTTATTATGTTATTTATACAAACTGATTTACCACTACCTGTGGAACCTGCGATTAGCATGTGTGGTGCTTTGTTGATTTCAAAATATTGAATATTACCCATTATGTCTAGTCCTAGAGGTGCTAAAAGTTTTGATGAATCTAACTTTTTAGGTATACCTGCTAGAATGTCTTTCATTTTAACTTCACTAGTTTTAGGGTTAGGTATTTCTATACCAATAGTACTCTTTCCTGGAATTGGTGCTTGTATTCTTACATCCTTTGCAGCAAGTGCTAGAGCAATTTCTCTATTTATACTAAGTATTTTGTTTACTTTAGTACCTGCTTTTATTTCAATTTCATATTGTGTTACAGTAGGACCTACGTGTACTTCTTTTACTCTACCCATTATTCCAAAGTCATTAAATACCTGTTCAAGTATCTTATTATTTCTAGTAATAAATTCAGTTGAATCTACTTTACCTCTATTTTTACTACCAACCAAAAGGTCAAGTGGTGGTAAAACATAAGGCTCATTATTTTTTATTTCTTTTTCTTCATAAGCTACTTCTTCTAAATGTGTCATTGCAGGCTTTTGTATTGGAAGTTCATTTATATTAGTAATTACTACTTTATTATCTTCTTCAGTCTCTTTATTATCTAGTTCTGTTTCTCCAATTTTTGCCATTTCTTCAATAGATTTAGGTTTCTTCTTAAATGGTTTTATTAAGAATTTAAATACATCACTTAAGGTAATATCAAATAACATAATTATTCCAAATACAAAGAATACTCCACATACAATAAGTGTTCCTGTTATATCAAACATACTTACAAAAGCAGCACTTAGAAGTGCACCTATTATGCCACCACCTGTATACTTAACCATACTAAAGTTATCAAAGGTTTGTACTACATTATTTATAGTTTGTTCAATTATTTGTACTCCTTTTAAGTCATTATCATTTATATAGTCTAAATGTGCGATTATGAGAATGGTTACAATAATTATATATACACCAATAAGTCTACTAGTAACATATGTAGGCTTTTTTCTTTTAATTAATATAATAAGTCCAATTAATAAACACATAACTAGAAAAAGTAAATACCATGTACCAAATAAGAATACTGCAAAACTTCTTATAATTCTTCCTATTGGTCCAAATCTACCTATACCTAATATTCCTATTAATATTAAACCTAAACCCTCTAGTTCTTTTACATAAGGAAATTCAGTTTTAACTTCATTTGAAACTTTTTTCTTTGCCATAACTTCCTTCTTTCTTAACTTTCATATGCACTCATGAGTCTTTTATGTATTCCTGGTTCTACCATATTAAGTGCATTTAAGCTTGTTTCTAAACTTTTTTTATAATCCCCACTTCTAAATTCTTTTTCTGCTTTTATTAAACTAAACTCTATTTCTTTATATGTACTTCTATATCTATTTCCATAAACTATAGCCATTTCAGCCATTCCTGCAGTTTTAGTTAATTCATTTGTTAGAGTGTATAACTTTAACACTAAATCTCTACCTGTATCTACCCTTGTATTTAAGTCATTTATTACAATTGGTTTTTTCTCCAATTCTTCTATTACTAAAGATACTCCTTCTTTTGCTTCTTTTAATTCAATAAAATAGTTTTTAGGAATTACTGGTAACTTATAACTTTTAATTTTATTTTTAGCATCTTTCAAAATAGTTCTTATTTCAGTTAATTGGTCTCTTGCACGAAGTTCATCTTCTTTTAAACTTCCAAGACTTTTCATTATACTTTCTAGTTTGTCTTCTGTTTTAGATATTCTTACACTAATTAGTTCACAGTCTTTACTTAAACGAGAATACGGAGTTGTCCTTGTTAATGTTCTATCGTTAATACTTTTAAATGAATCTTTTTCTTCGGTTAGTTCTTTACTAATTAGATCAAGTGACTTTATTTCATCATCAGTTAATGCATAAGTTTCTTTTAATACACTAACTTCTTCATAAATACTTTTAATTACCGAAGTTAATCTACTTAATTTGTTACCTAAATTATTTATGTAGTACTCATATTCTCCTTTAGCCTGCTTTTCTTTTTCAAAATCAGTATAAAGTGACTCAAAATAATCAAGTATTGTTTTAAGATCAAATATACTGTCAGTTAAATTAAGCATTTTTAATCTATCAAATATATCACTTATTTTCTTTTCAGCTTCTTCTATGTTATAGTCTAGATTTATGTATTCAATGTTATAACCATCTTTTTTCATTTTGCTTGCATAATTTTTTATGTCATTAATCTTTTTAGGTATAACCATTTTACCTAGTAAAATAACTGTAGGAGTTTCATCTATTACTATTTTTATATTATTTATTAAATCATCTAAAGCATGTACAATTTTACCTACTTCTTCATAATCATTTTGTTCCATTACTACTTCAAAAGCACTCAAGAGTTTATTTATGTTATCAAATTGCAAATTAATTCTTTCTTCCATGCCTTTATAGTCATTTTGATTATTAGTATATTTTGTTACTACTTCTCTATATATGCTTTTTAATTTAGTTACAGCATTTCTATTTCTTTCTTCACTATAAGTTATTTCTTTTACTTCTTCTAAAAGTAATTCCATATCTGTTTTAACATAGTATATATCTATTTCAGTTTTAGCAAGTTCATAACTGGCTTCTTTATATTTTTTATTATCTATTAATTCTTCGCATGTTAAAAGACTATCTGTAAGTCTAGGAATACTTTCTTTTTCAATTTGTTTATATCTTTTTTCCCACTTTTCATACGTGGATAATAATTTTTCATTATTTATTAATGATTTTACTTTTTCCATTTCTGTTAGTATTCCAGAAGATATTATAAGATTTTTTAGAGTTTCTAGTCTTGCTAGTTCTTTATCTAATTTCTTTTTATTTTGTTTTTCTATTAAGTATACTGTTAGTATTATTAATATAATTCCTACTATATATATTGACACTCCTATTAATATAGCCATGCTTTTTGACATATTTGTAACACCTACTCTCTATAATCTATTTTAACACAATAAAGGCAATTCTAAAAGTATAAAATGAAAAAAAGTTACTTCTATTTTATTAGACTCACTTGTAAAAGTAAATGCAACCTCTAATTTATATGAATATTGCATTTACTCTTGCAAATTAAAAGTTGCATTTAGTTGAACAAATGATATAATATCTTCTGACATTGTTTATGAGTTAAAGTTTAGGAGGTTTTTAATTATGAAAAATAAACATATGTCACTTGAAGACAGATGTAAAATTGAAAAGTGTTTAAATAATAATTTGTCTTTTAAATCAATTGCTAATGAAATTGGTAAGAATTGCACTACTATTTCTAGAGAAATTAAAAATCACTATACTATATTAAATAAGGGTGCTTATGGTAGAAGATTTAACGACTATTTAAATCGTGGAACTTGTCCTTTACTTAAAAAAACACCTTATGTTTGTAATGGTTGTGATAAGAAAAAAATATGTACTTTATCTAAAAGAATATATGAAGACTTTGAAAAGTATATGAAAAAACACCCTGATACACCTATTGTTGAGATGGATTCAGTTTATGGTGTTAAAGGTGGTAAGGTATTACTTACAATACATTTCGTTAATTGTTCATTTATGTTAGCTTTTATAAGAGAACACAATGATGCTCAAAGTGTAATTGATGTTTTTAATTATTTGCAAAGTATACTTGGAATTGATAAATTCAAAAAGTTATTTGTTGTTATATTAACAGATAATGGAAGTGAGTTTTCTAATCCAGCCGAAATAGAATTTGATTCAGTTACTGGAGAGAAAAGAACTCAAGTATTTTATTGTCATCCATCACATCCAGAAGAAAAAGGTTCATGTGAAGTAAAGAAATATAAGAAAAATCAATGGCGAACGTGAGTGAGTTCATTTTGACCCTTGATTTTTAATTACTGAAATACAATAGAAATTCCCCATAAAGTGCTACTTTATGGGGTTATTTACTATATAATACAAATTAAGTTGCATTTACCTTTTCGACTGACCTTTTTTATATTTTTATTAATATTTTTTATCTTGAAATTTTATCCTCTAATTCTCTATCAGCAATTGTATTTTTATAAGTATCACTAATAATTTTATCTCCCAATTCATTAACACCTATACCATCTATATTATTGTGCCCTCTACCTAAAATTATTTCGTGTTGAATATCAATTCCTAAATTTTTTAGTACTTGAATTGTTCTTTTGGCACGAGAAAACATATCTTTTCCAAAAATTTCTCTTTGTTTTTTTCCAACATCTGCTGGTACACTTCTGTTAAAATAGCTCATATCATGTAGAGGTGCTAGATTACCAAAATCATCTACCCTTGTATTAGATTTATTTTGTGTTTCAAGTTCTCCAACATAATATCTAAATTTAATTTTAGAATAATTTTCAAAGTCAAATTCTTTTCCAGTTAATTGTTCATAATCTGCGATACCTAATGGATATGATAAATCTTTTATTGGAACAGGTATACTTCCACTAGCTCCACCTATACATGCTGTTTTAACTACGTCTGGATGCAACAATGCAAATCTTTGAGCGAACACCCCAGAACTTGAATAACCATTTAAAAATATTTTATCGCTTGCTGTTAATCCAACTATATCTTTTAGAATAGCTTTTGACTTATTAATAATTCTAACTACTTGCTCATCAATTCTATAATTTTTATCACCTTTCGGAATATCAAAACATTCTATTGATAGTTGTTGTAAATAAGGATAATTTTTATGACTTGGTATTAATGGAATAATAATTGGTGCTGGTAAATCACATGTTAAGCAAGCTAACCTATATCCAGTTTGTATTCCTTGTTCTAATATTTTTTTAGAATCTTCACTTTCTAAATTATTTGCCTCAACTATAATTTGATTATTCACTTCATTAGATAATGGTATTGCTAAAATGCTTGGTATATTAATTCCATTATCACTATCTATAGCCAAAAACATTATTTTATATGGAACTCCATTTAACACACTTTCTATTTCTATGTCTTTTCCATTTACTAATTCATCAGATACATATTTTATAAACTTATCATTATCCATATTTTCCTCACTATTAAATATATCATCATTAAATATATTTTGATTATAAATCTATATTAATTATATCATTTTATTTTTATATTGAGAAGGCTTTCTTCGAAATTTGTAAAAAAGATAAAAAAACTCACTTGTAAAAGTAAATGCAACCTCTAATTTATATAAATACTGCATTTACCTTTTCAACTGGCCTTCTATTTTATTAGTAACTTTATATTTTCAAGTTTTTCATCTATTATATAGTCTTTTCTAAATGCTTCTTCAACTGCATATACATAGTTTTCTAAAATGTTTTTCCTTTTTAGTTTTTTTAGAAAATCTAATACTTCTTCATATGTACATTTTTTAGCAATACTTGATTTAAATTTAATCATTTCAAAGTCATTAGTACCATAACCACATACAATATTATTTTCATTTGTTACATGAAAGTGATAATCAGTTATAAACTCTTTAGCATTTGCATTCATTAACCCAAGTTTATAAGGATATTTTTCAATTATAATTACTTGTGCATCACATGGAAGTCCATAACTATTAAATGTATCACATAAACATTTTCTTGATGTAAATTTTATAATGTTATCTTCTTTAATGAAATCTATTCCTTTTGTAACATTTTTTGCATCTATTAAGTAAAATTCTTTGTTTTTCATCTTTTTAACCTCTCGTACACTATATATTAGCACGAAAAAGTAAAAAAATAAAGAAATATCTTGAAAAATGGTAATATTTTTAGTATAATTTATTTCATGGAAGAAATGGCTACTTTATTTATTAAGTAACGCGTTTACTGATTATTTTAACTAGTAACTAAAGCCATTAGCGAAAGTGAGAGTAAACACCCTACTTATGAGAGTAAAGAAAATGCTTCTTTCAAATATTGTAAAGGAGGCGAAAAATATGTCTAGATACACTGGACCTGCTTTTAAGAAAAGTAGAAGATTAGGTTTTAGTACTTTAGAGAGTGGTAAAGAACTTAGAAAGAGAACTTCTGCTCCTGGTATTCATGGAACTAGTAGAAAGAAATTAAGTGAGTATGGAATTCAACTTGCTGAAAAGCAAAAAGTAAGAATTATGTATGGTCTTACTGAAAAACAATTCAAGAAAACTTTTGAAGCTGCTGGTAAGAAAAAAGGTATGCATGGTACTAACCTATTAATTATGCTAGAAAGCAGACTTGATAATATAGTTTATCGTATGGGACTAGCTAAAACAAGAAGAGCTAGTAGACAAATCGTTAATCATGGACACATTTTAGTTAATGGTAAACGTGTAGATATTCCTTCATATCAAGTTAAACCAGGTGACATTATTAGTGTTAGAGAAAGTTCAATGAATCATCCAGTTATTAATGAATGTCTTGAAAGTAAATTAAGCAATGTTAGTTATGTAACTTTTGATTCTAAGAAAAAAGAAGGTACTTATGTAAGATATCCTGAAAGAGAAGAATTAAATTCTGATATTAATGAGTCATTAATCGTTGAATACTACAATAGATAGTAAAAGACTTCCAGAAATGGAGGTTTTTTTATATATAAATGCATCAAAAAACACAGTTTTGTCAATGAACTGTGTTTATTTTATGCTGGATTTTATTCTGTACTTTTGTTCAACTAAGGTACCATCAACTTTATATATGGCTACTCCATCTATACCCTTGCAGTCTATTAAATATCTATTTAATAAGTCTTCTACAGATTTGAATGGTGGTATTATCGATGGATCATCAATTGGTTCATAAGGTGCAAACTCTTCCATAAAATCTTCTATGTTTTTGGCACCAACCCCAAGTTTGTAAGAACCATCATTGTAGAAATAAACAATTCTAAACCCATCATTAACAGTAGTATAGTTATAATCATAAATTAATTCCTCTTTATAAACTGTACTATTGTTAATTTTTTTAACTCCATCTTTAATTAATTTTCCAATACAATTTTGATCAACATCATAAATAGCAACTCCTAAAGCACTGCTATTTTTTTCTAAAAACCTTTTTAATAAATCATCTACTCCAATATATTTAATATCTTCATCTTTTTCTTTAAAGAATTCTACAAAATCACTCAAGTTTTCTACATGTACTCCCTTTAATGCTTCATGATACACTTCATAGTAATACACTACCCTAAAACCACTTTTATAAATAACATTAGTTTTGAATTTATTTAATCCTTTTATTTCCATATATTCCTCCTATATATTCTTTTTACATTATATCACATTTTATTTTATAATAATATTATTTGAATAATACTTGTTTGAATATTGTATAATTTTTTTCATACTATTACAATATTCAGTTATGGTTATAGGAAAGCCATAATATAACCTCTCATTATTATTTAAATCCATGTTAAATAAATCTAGATATTCTTCTTTTCGTCCTATAGAAAAATATTCTATGATAGGAGATTTTAACATTGTTTCTTGAAAATGATAACCACGTAAATACCTTTTTAATTTTTCCAGTTCAAATACTCGTTCCAAAGTTAAAGATTTTCTTTCGATATAATTAATCATAAAAGCAACTTCGGACATTGATCTGATTTCAGCAAATCTTTCTTCCGGTGAACATTCATACAATTTTTCATTCATTTTTATATCATAAGTAACTAAATATGATAATTTAATTATAAACGATTCTAAAGTTGTAATAAATTTCAATTCTTTCTGTTGATTAGCATGTTCTATTTCATGCAAAACAATTTGGAGAAGCAAAAGATTAATATATAAAAGTTTGTCAAAATCACCAATATTTATCAATTGATTATTCAAGTCATTTTTCATCTTTTCAATAGTATTTGAATATATTGTAATATTATTATATTTAACAGAATAAGAAGCAAGATAATTGCTTCTTTTAGGTTGAACATTTATATTTTTAATGTAATAATTTAAACATTTTTCATTAATAACTAATGCCAAAATATTTTCAATATCATTAATACCAATAATTTTTTTTGCTTTAGTTTTATCATAAATTATTTTAAAAACATTTTCCATAAATATATGATTTTATATTACTTATTTAGTCTTAGTACATTTTTATCTTCGAACATCGAATTAAGTAATTCTATTTCTTCCTGAGATATAACGATTTTATTTGAATACTTTAACCACCTATTAAACCATTTTCTTCCACGTGATTCTGAAGATTCGGAATCTCTAGCTGGTCTAGGGTCATGAACATTATTATGGCCATGACCTTTTGTCCAGTCACCATCTGTTGGTGTGAAAATATTTCCCTTTTCATCTGCAACAATATCAATTCCATCGTCATTTGTACATTCTGGTGACTCTAAATAATCAGCATATGCTTGGTAATCTCCATCAAAATCTTCTAAAGTCTTTCTTGCCATTTTTTCACTCTCCTCACTATAATTAATTTAATAACTAATGACAAATAAAAATATAAAAACTGTTCTTCACCGCTTTACAAGAGAACAAAATATCTTCTCTTAGTTAGTTATATTATCACTCTGCAATATAAAAGTCAAGAAAAAAAATAAGAATTCTTATTTTAGTACACAAGCGCCTTGTTCTTGGTCCATTCCAGTCTTATTAGTCTTTTTAATACTTATTATTTCTTTATTTGCACTAATTATTTTTTTATTAGTATCATACCTTATTTCTGTGTGATATGTTATTTCATAACTATTATCTTTTTTAAAGTTTTTAGGAAATATATCTGTACTTATTTTTTCGATAATTGGTCCTGTTTTAGATAAGTATGTGTCTAAAACTATGTAATAGTTATTTTTATCAGTTGTTTTGTAATTATAATAATCTTTAAACTCATAAGTTCTAGTATATGTGCATTCTTTATAAATTATTTCATCTAGGATATTTTCGTTATCATCTTTATTAGTATTAGTTAAGGCTTCAACTTTGTTTTTATAACTATTCACTTCACTCTTTAAATTAGATACTTCTTTTTTATTTAATATAATTATAGTTATAAGTATAACTAATAAGATAATTGATAATAAGTATGGTATTATTTTTTTCATAAGTCTTACCTCCTTTCTTTTATTATTTCTTCTAAGTCATCTATGTAATAAATACTTTCATTATTAATTAATATCATATTAGGCAATAATTATGGTGTGTATATTTTTATTTCATTTAAAATTTCTTTAAAAAAAGACTAGTTTTTTGACTAGCCTATAAATCTCTGTTTCTTAAGAATGGTGGAAGGTCATCGTCATCACTGTTAAGAACTTCTATTTTTTCTTTATTTGCACCATATGGTTGATAAAGAGGTTCACTTTCATCTTCAAAGCCTGTTGCAATTACTGTAACTATAGCTTCATCACTAAGTGCTTCATTTACTACTGCACCAAATATTATGTTAATATCAGTATTAGCTGCTGCACGAATTACTTCTGCTGCATCTTCTGCTTCAAATAATGTTAAACTATTTCCTCCAGTAATATTTATAATACAATCAGTTGCTCCGTTGATTGTTGTTTCAAGAAGTGGACTACTTACTGCTTGTTTAGCAGCTTCTATTGCGCGATTCTCACCAAATCCTACACCTATACCAATGAGTGCTTGTCCTCTATTTTCCATAATTGCTTTAACATCAGCAAAGTCTAGGTTAACAAGTCCTGGTACACTAATTAAATCACTAATTGACTGAACACCAAGTCTAAGAACGTTATCTACTTCTTTAAATGCATCCATCATTGGAGTTGATTTATCAATTATATCTCTTAATCTATCATTTGGTATTACTACAAATGTATCAACATGTTTTTTTAATTCATCTAGTCCAAGAAGTGCATGATCCATTCTTTTCTTTCCTTCAAACTTAAATGGCTTTGTAACTATTGCTACTGTAAGAGCACCAAGTCCTTGAGCAATTTCAGCGATAACTGGTGCAGCACCTGTACCTGTTCCTCCACCTAAACCACAAGTAACGAAAACCATGTCTGCTCCTCTTAGAGCATCTTCTATTTCGTTTCTACTTTCAAGTGCAGCTTCTCTACCTACTTCAGGGTCAGCACCAGCACCTAAGCCATCAGTGATAGATGCACCTATTTGAAGTTTAGTTTCTGCTAAACTTGTATTTAATACTTGTAAATCTGTATTAGCAACAATAAACTCTACTCCCTTTAAGCCACTTTCTATCATTCTATTAACGGCATTACAGCCGCCTCCGCCTACACCTATTACTTTAATTTTTGCTATTTGTAACATTTCTAATGGATTTTGCATTCCTTTACCTCCTAATTATCGAAAAAGTAACTATATACTTTTCCTAATATACTATTATCATTATTTTTCTTTTTCTCACTAAATAATTCTTCTTGTTCACTTTCAGTGATTGTCGAAGCAAATCTTTCTCTAAACTTTAATTTATCATAATACAACTTAATAAATCCTAGTGATGTACTATATATATTATTTCTTACACCTAGTTCATTAACCCTAGAAGTTTTAATATTTTTACCAAATACTTCTTTAAGTACAGAGTTAAATCCTTCTATCTCTGTTGTACCTCCTGTAACTATTATATAACTAATTTCGTCTTTTGTTAAGAGATTTATTTCTTTTTTTGATAATTCTAGTATTTCTCTTACTCTAGAATGTACTAAATCACTTAATTCGTATTGATTTATCTTAATTTTTTCTTCATTCTTTGTTATACATTCTATTATTTCACTAGTACTTGCATTTTCTTTATGTGCTAAAGAAAAGTTTTCTTTTAGGTTTTTACTAGTTTCTAAATTAAGATCATATATATAACTTATATCTCTATCTATATTTCTTCCACCAATTTCAAGCACTTCTACATTTTTTAGTTTACCTTCTTTTATTATGCTTACCTCTGTTTTATAGTGCCCTATATTTATTACAGCACCTGTTAAAGAATCCATTTCTTTAGTTTTAAATTCATAATAGTCAGATAACCCTCCAAAAGCAAGATCTACTACTTTTATACCCATATTTTCTAATATTGTTATTAATGGATATATGTTTTTTTTAGGAACAAGACCTAAAATACTATTAACTGAAACTTTAAAAGCTTCTTTTCCTTTAGGATCATTTACTACTTCTTTTTCATTTAATATAAAATAGTCTGGTGTAATACTTACTAATTCCATATTAGGACTAACTCTATTATAAACACTTGCTTGTAAACTTCTTGTTATGTCTTCACCAGTTACAGTCATATCATCTCTTGATATTGTTGTATAGCCTTCACTTTTTACAAATGTTGCACTGTAAGATGGTACTGTTAGTATTACTCTAGTTAGTTTTATTCCTAAAATATCTTCTACTATTCTGAATGTTTCTTTTATAGCATTAGTTGCTTCTTCTTCATTTACAATTAGTCCTTTTTTTATACCTTTACTTTTTATATTTGAAGATGCTAAGACAAATAATTCTTCTTTATACATTTCTCCAACTATTAATTTTATATTATCTGATCCAATATCCAAACTAGTTATTATCTGTTTCATAAACTCTCCCTATATACTTTCTAAATGTAATTATACCAAATATTTTAAAAAAGTAAAAGTGTTAACTGGAAAAAGTTTGATTTTTTTGGTTAACACATTTATAATACTTACAATTTTCTTTAAAGGGACAAATATTACAACTAGGATTTTTGCTTTTACAGATGTATCTACCAAATAATACTAAAGAGTGATGCAAGTTGGAATAACTCTCTTTTGGGAATTTCTTCATAAGTTTTTCTTCTGTTTCTAAGACTGAATCATTCTCTTTAACAAGACCTAGTCTTATACTAGTTCTATGTACATGAGTATCTACTGCTATACAAGGTATATTATATAAGTTAGATAAAACTACATTAGTTGTTTTTCTACCTACTCCTTTTAAACTTTCTAAGAATGTTCTATCACAAGGAACATAACCTAAAGGTAATAAACTATTTACTATACTAACAAAGTTTTTTGCTTTTGTTTTATACATTCCAATACTTTTAATGTAGTTTTCTACTTCGTTAAGTGATAAAGTACTTAGTTTTTCTAAACTATCATATTTTTTAAATAATGGGTCAGTTACCATATTTACTCGTTTATCTGTGGTTTGCGCACTTAACATGGTTTTTAATAATAATTCATAATCTTTGTTGTAAGTTAGTTCACATTTAGGATTTGGAAAAAGTTTTTCTAACTCACTCAATATAAAACTACTCTTCACTTTCGTCTCCTAACCAGTCATAATCAAAAAGTTCTTGATAATCTTCTTTTTCTTCAGATTTTCCTTTTTTAGTCCAAGAATATATTATTTTATCTATATATCTTAAATTACATGCACCACTTACTACTGCCTCTTTAAGCGCACTTAATATCAAATCCTCTTTTACACCACTACTTAGCCATCTATTTATTGTTTCGTATTCTATTGGACTTAAAACTCTACCAAACTCACTTTCAAACTTAGAATATATATCAGTACTTACTTCTTCAGTTTTAGTGTTCATTATAAGTTTATCATAAAACATATCTAGATTTATTTCTTCGCTTGATAAACCATTTGTTTTAACTAGGCTAACACTTATTAATTTCTTTGTTAAAAGACTACTATAAGTATTAAGTATATCTTCATCATTAAGTCCTATTTTATCTTTTATATTTTTTAAGTCTAACGAATTATTTATATTTATAAAATACAAAAGTAACATAAATTCTTTTATAGTTATGTCTAAATTAGAAATTGTTTTTACTATGTTTGTATTTATTATAAAGTCTTTTTTTAGAAATTCTTTTTTTATATCATTCATTTATATAATCACTTATCCTTTCTAATAATATTTCTTTTTTATTAGGTACATTATTCATTATTATGTCGTACTCTAAGTTATGTAAGATTTTTCCTAAAAGATAGTTAGGTTCAATATTTAAATATGAACATATTTCTTCTGGTTTTAAATCAATATCTATTATACTATTAATTGGTAAGTTAGTATATATTAAATTTATTTCTTTTTTTGAAATACCTAGTACTTCAGAAGCACACATACTTATATATAAACCATTTTTATAGATATCCCATTTTGTTAATGATTTTTTTTCTATTAGTTTTTTTATTTTAGAAATACTTTCTTTTTCATACTTAGTAAATGGTAAGTTTCTAGTTATTTTAAGTTGGGCATAACTTGACACTAATGTGTGAGTACTTTTAAATTTGTTAGTAGGTATAATACCAATATATTCTTCTAAGTTGTATTGTTTTATGAATGAGATAAATTTACCACTTCTTTTAGATTTAAATATTTTATCTAATTCACTTTTTATTTTAGTATTACTTATCTTTGTAAATACTTCTTTATTATTTATTATATAGTTTAAGATACTTGCATCTAGCTTCATATTTAGTGTAGTCATAAATCTAACTGCTCTTAAAACACGTGTTTTATCTTCCATAAATAACGTATTAACTTCTTTTACTGGTGTAATTATTTTATTATATATATCTAGTTTTCCACCTAATAAATCAATTATATTACCATCTTTGTCCATTAGAAGTGTGTTCATTTTAAAGTCTCTTCTTTTTAAATCACTTTCAACATCATTAGTATATTCTATTTCAACTGGTTTATTATTTTTATATAATAAACTGTTTTCATATGATTTTTTGAAAGACTGACTAATTTTTTTAGGTAATGCTTTTATTTTTTTCAAGAATCCCTTTATACCAGTTTCCTCTTTGTATTCATTTGAAGAAACTTTATCACTAACATATGCTTCGCTTTGTTTCTTTTTCTTAATTTGGGCTTCTTTTTTATCTAATTCTTTTTGTTTCTTCTTTTCTCTAATTTCTTCTTTTCTTAATTTTTCTTGTTTTAACCTTTCCTGTCTTTGTTGTTCTTTTTCATTTTTAAATTTTTCTCTTTTAGCTATTTTTTCTTGCTTTGCAAGTTCTCTTTTTTGCTTACTTTCTAATTTTTTTGAGGCTTCATTTTGAATTTTTGCTATTTGTTTTCTCAATTTTTCATTGCTTCCAGTTGCAAGTTCTTGAGAAAAATTTACTATTTTAAGGTTTTCTTGCTTTTTCTTTTTCTCTTCTTTTTGAAGCATTAATGCTTCTTTTTTATGTTTTTTTTCTAATTTTTTTATAGTTTGTTTTTGAATTCTAGCAATCATTCGTTTATTTTTGTTATTACCAATTTGTTT
>OJAW01000497.1_pt1 | contig 27539 bp, 22 predicted proteins | sample 1589151 | NCBI WGS metagenome assembly OJAW01 (sample SAMN03283290) | human gut metagenome | biome: human-associated habitat; material: feces | host: Homo sapiens | place: Peru | collected 2012
ACAACAAGTTTATGAAGTAATTTTAGGTAAAAAATTATTAGCCCCTGCTTTTAGGCGAATAATAGCAGGTAAAGTTGTAAAGACAAATAAAATGCAAACGGGTGGTGGACATAGACCGTCAGCATTATTTGAATATAAAAAAGAAAAGTAAATGTTTTTTACTTTAAATACTTTATAAAAGTTTTACTTGCAAAAGTAAGAGAAATACTTTTGTTTGTTGCCAAATATATATTTATATTTGGTATTTTTTTATTAATATTTAATTCTTTTATATTTTTATAATTTCTTTTTGCTAAATCTATTATTGCAAATCCAATACCTAAACCAATATTAGTAAATTCTGTAATTAATTCTTGACTTACAACTTCCATTTTAGATATTAATTTAACATTATTTTGAAGTGCAACATAATCTAATAACTTTCTACTATTAGATTCTTCTTTTTGTAATATAAGAGGCAATTTATTCAATTCTTCAAAACTATTAACTTCATCATTATAAAATTCAGGATTATAGACAAAACCTTGTTTTAATTCCTTTATTTTTTCTAAATGCAAGTTAGTTTCTTTTATATTACTTTCATTAAATATTACAAAATCTAATTTACCTAGTTTTAAATAATTTATTAAATTATTCGTTAAACCATTTGTTATATTAATATTTATATTTGGATATTCTTTATGAAATTCTTTTAATGAATCAAGTAAAATTAATTTAGTTAATGTTGTCGAACACCCAATTTTTATTTCTCCTTTCGTTAAATTTTTAAAAGATGTAAATTCATTTTCTGCATTATTAATAAGTTCTAATGCTCCCTTAACATATTCATAAAACAATTTCCCTTCTTCAGTTAATTCCATTCCTTTGTTACTTCTTAAAAATAATGTTCCTCCTAATTGACCTTCAAGTTTTCTTATTGACTGTGATATTGCAGGTTGAGAAATATGCAATTCTTCACTTGCTTTAGTCATATGTTTATTTTTAGCAACAATATAAAATACTTTATACAATTCCAAATCTATATTCATTATAAGCCCTCCTTATAAGTATAATAACATAAATATATTATACTTATCAAGTCGTTAATGATAAAATATAAACAAAAGGAAGGAATAATCTTATGAATTACGAAATAATAAAAGATGAATTAATAAAAACTAAAAAAGAAGAATTGAATTATATTGATAATATAACTAAAATCAGTAATAATAAAATATTATCAGAAACTGAAAAACTTAATATTTATAGAATATTAAATAGTTACAAAAAGAAATTAACCGAAATATTTAAAAAACTTTATTTTGAACTAATAAAAAATAAACAAGTAATAAATATAGAGTATGAAGATGTAATTATTGAATTTGATGTTAATAAAAATTTTTTATCTTCATTAAAAGATGAAAGAAAATATTTTTTAAATAACTTAAGTATAGATGAAGAAACCTTTAAATTTAAATTAACCTTTCACCAATTATTATATATTTGGAATAATGGATATAGTGGAATTTATTCTGATATACTTTTAAATAATCAAAAATTAATTGAAAAACCAATATATATTTTTAGTGGTATATATGATTCTTCAGAAGAGTGTTATGGACCGTGTTTTGGAAACCAAAAAGATTATCTTTACGGAATATATGAAAATATATATCATAATGAAAATAAGAAAGTTAAAAATAATGATATAGATAAATTTGAAAAAGATAAAATTATTATATACTCAAAAAAATATGTATATCCTCCTGAAATTAAAAAAATATTTAAAGAAGAATTATTAAATTCTAAAAATCAAACATTAAATGACTGTATTAATCAAACTAAAAATAGAATTGAAAAATTAGATTATACTAGAAGTCCCGAGTACAAAGAAAAAAATTTATTAGATAGAATTAATAAATTATATAAAAAAGTTAAAGGTGAACTTATTCAAACAGAATTATTATATAGTGGTAATTTTCTTCAGATTTTAAGAGAAACTTATAGATTACCAAATAAAAATATAGTATCAAAAGAAAAAGTTATAAAAAATGATGAAAAAAATTCTGTAATAGTAATTGCAATAACTCAAAATAAAGAATATATAATAACTATTCAAAATAGAATTAATAACAAACTAATCGCAGAATTTCCTTCAGGATATATTGAAAACAATGAAAATCCAATTAATGCAGCAAAAAGAGAATTACAAGAAGAAACCGGTTATATTAGTAATGATTTATTTATTATTGATGAAGCATACACATCTCCAGGAACTGATAATTCCAAAACATATATAGTAATTGCCAATAATTGTATTAAAACTAGTAAAAAAATAACTAATAGCACAGAATTTGTTGATTATGAATTATTTAAAGAAAAAGAATTAGAGTATTTAATAAATAATAATATAATGAGTGGTGCTATGAATAAATTAGCATATTACAATTTAGTTAACAATGTAGAAGATTATAATAATATAAATATAGCAAGTAACCAAAAAATTTACAAGAAATTAAAAAGAAAAACTAATCCATTATGAATTAGTTTTAATTAAACCCTGAACCTTAAAAGTTCAAGAATATTTTCTTATGGTACGGACAAATAGTATATCCGAAACTTTAGGAATAGTTGATAAATAACTAATCACTAAATACATTTTACCATAGATATAGTTTATTTCAATATTTTTTAGTCAATTTTTATAAAATAATACGAAAAAAAGGAACAGCGTTCCTTTTTCTCCCTCTCAAAAAGAGAGGCATTTCATTACATATTCATGATATCATATTTTATGATCAATGTAAATATGTAACACTAATATTTTATGATTATTTTTCTTTATTATTCATTAATTTGTCAAAATACTTTTTATCTATACCTGTATATTTAGTATATGCTCTATCAAATAAGAAATGTGTATATTTCATGCATTCATTATTTTTATTATTTTCATTTAATAAAGATTTCATCTCATCTTGCATATCTCTAATTTGCTTGTTTAGTGATATTAAATCTAATTTAATTCTTTTATCATTATCATATTTTTCTTTAATACTGTTTATGTTAAAATCAATATTACTATAATCATCTAATTTAGATAAAATTGTTTCATATAAATCCATTTTATTAGTAGCTGCTTTATCTGGTCTCAAAATAATATTATATTTTTTATATACATAAACTAACTCTGTATACATATTAGTGTTCTTATCCAAATGTGAAATAATTTTATAGATTATATATATAACCCAAGATAAATCAATATTTGTATTACCTGAAAAACTATTATATCTATCACTACCAAAGAATTCTGCCAAGTAAGACATATAATTTGTTGTTAATACATATTGCTCTTGCTGATTATATGCTTTTGGTAAGATGTAATGTATATTATTTGATTTTGATGAATAATACTCTTTAACATTAAAATTATATATAGGCTGATTGTGAGCTAAACTATTTCTTAATAAACCAACAATATTTAATATTTCACGCATAACATTTAATTTGTTCCAATATTTTTCTTTGTCTTCATCAGTTGTTATTTCATCTTTATTTATTTTAATATTAGTAAAACAATTAACACAGTCTTCCAAAATATTTTGCATATGAGATTTATCTAAATTAATAATTAATTTAATAGTTTCTCCTAGTGTTAATTCATTAATTATAATCCAATAAGGTACTGAAAGTTCTTGATCGTTTTTTCTTTTAATTGGATTAGAGTGTTTATTTGTTTGTTTATCAAATATCTTCTTTATTGAGTTAATAGAATTAGTAATGTTTTTAGGGGTTGTATCATATTGATTTATATCTGTCAAAAAATTATCTTTAGCCTCTATACTATTTAAATATGTAACCAAAACATTTTTTAAACTTTCTTCTATTATTAAAGTATATTTTAATAATACATTTCTAAGCTCATGCTCAAATTTATAAATTCTTATAAAATCACTATAAATAACTTTGTTAGAATATAAATGATTATAATATTTTATTCCTTTTATTTTTTCTTTAAGTTCATCGTTTGAGTCAGTATATTTTAAATTAATACCATATTTTTGACATATGCTAATTAATATTCCTCTATATAGAGTACTATTACTTGTATCATTAGAAATTGAGAAATTTTTTCTATATCTATCAATATCAATTGAATTTTTTATATTATTTTCAATATCATCTATATTTTCAATACTAGTAGAAAAAATATTTTTATAAGCATTAATAACTTGATAATAACTATATTTATCAAAATGTTGTTTCTTTTTTTTATCAAGTATAATTCCTTTGTTTTGTAATTTTTTTCTCAATTTCGTATTAGTATATGATTTCATTTATACTGCCTCCTACTAAAAAGAGCATAGTACTCCTTATCAACAATAATAAGTCTATACTATCCCTTATTAAATTACTTATTTTGTGTTTTTATTAATTTCTTTTGATTTTGTAATTCTCTATACTCATCTTCTGCCATATCAGCATCACATCTTAAGAAACAAGCTGTTTGTCTATAACCATCATAGCATTTGCCTGTTTTTTCTTCTAATTCATCTGCTTTTGCTTCTAACTTTTCTCCTTTTTCAAATAAATATAATGCTCTCAATGATTTAAATCCTCGCATATTTCTATTTAATCTCATAGCATCTTCTAAATATTCTTTAATATATTCTGGTCTATCAGTTTCTTCTATTTGATAATCTTTTGCCTTTAGTTCAGGAACTTTTACACCTAATAATATTTCAAACCATGCTGCAACAATATGCCTATGACAAAATTCAGTATTAGGTTCATAACAAAGTAGAACAGAATAGTCAAGGTCTCTAAATACTTTTTCAGGATCTAGTTTTGATAAAACTTGATTCCAATATTCCTGTACATAATATCTATTATTTTCTTCTTCAGAAATTTTACCAATATTATTATGCCATACTTTCCAAAAAGATAATTTCGGTGCTAATTCTGGATAACATTTCCCTTGATAATTAGCATCTTTTCCACGATTACCAGAGATAGAATAGGTTATATATTTATCTGACTGCCAATCATTATGACTGCTTGTACTAATCATATTTTTTCTCCTCCTAATAAATATCCACCTTTTTATCTCTTTACCTGTCAAATATTATAACATATTTTACAGTGTTTTTAATACATTTTACTGAATTAGTTAAATTTTATCTTTCAAAATCATCTTTTTCTTTGTTTAAGTTTAATTCTTCAATATCATCATCATCTAAAACATTATCATCATACATTTCATTAACAACATCAATATTATTTATCATCTTTATCATACCAACTATGAAGTTTATCATGTAAGAAAGATATTAACTTACTAAATTTATCCTTCCAATAATCTAGTGTATTTTTTAAATCATTTATTTTAAATTTTAAAAATGATATTTCATTATCTTTTTCTTTAATTGTATCATTTAAAGTTTTAACTCTTAAAGTTAGTGCTTCATTATTTTCAGTAAGAGTTTTTATCTTTTATAATAATTCTATTTGGTTCAATATAAGTTAAATTAGTTTTATCTATTTTTCTTATGTTTCCATTAATAATTGTTGGTGTTGCTTTAGCAAACTCACATATCAGTTCTAATTTCTTTCTTAGCGATTCTTCAATAGGTAATTATTCTTTAATAATATTTACCATAATACCATCCTTTCTTTTTAGGATAGTTTTTAATAACACTAAAAAACTAATCCATTTCTGAATTAGTTATTTATCAAACTCGAACAATTAAGTTCGAGCGGAATTTCTTTTGGTAGCGGCGGAGAGATTTGAACTCCCGACCTGCCGGGTATGAACCGGATGCTCTAGCCAACTGAGCTACACCGCCATAAATAAGCTTGCAAAATAATATTATCAAAAAAACACTATTTATGCAAGACTTTTTTTCTATTCTTCAGGAGTTTCCACTATTTCTTTAGCATTTTCACTAGTTACAAATAATACACTATTATCATTAAAAGTAACCATTATACTAAAACCAATTACATAATCATATTTATTATATATTTCAATAATTTCTTTTTGAGCAATTTGTTTATCAAATTGATATTCCTTCGCACTTAACTCAGAAACCTGTTTAACAAATTCTTCAGTTTCTGGATCAAGTCCACTAGTAAGTTTTAAAGTATAAGTTTTATTCCAAACATTATCATCTTCTAAAGATGTTTTAGTTGGCGTTAAATCACTTGCTTTTTGTTTTTCTAAAGTCGTTTCTGTTGATACAGTTAATTTAACCTTTTTAGTAACACTATTTCCAGCAGCATCACTAATAATTAAATCAACATCATAAGTTCCAGCATTATCATTTAAAGTAATATCATTCTTATTTTTATAAGTAGCTACGCAGGGTAAAGATAAATCATCACAAGATTTTAAAAATTCACTTGGTTCAAAATTTTCTTTAACTCCAACTGTAATATCAATAGTTTCAACCACTGGTTTAATAGTATCAACTACATACACTTTACCTTTTTTAATTTCACCATTTCTACTAACCTTATAAGAATATTCTCCTCTAACATTAGTTTTACCCTCTTCATCAACACTTACACTAGAAACATCTAACTTATAATCATTAATATTTTTAGCACTAATATAACTATCAATATCAGTTGGAAGCTTTTCACCAAGTTCTACATTTACCTCTTTAAGTTTAACTATATTATCTCTAAAATACTTATAATAAGCAAAAATACCTCCACCTATTAAAGCTGCTATAATAATAATTATAATAGCAATCTTCCAAGGACTAGTATCTTCAATATAAAAATCTTGATCCATTAAATCCACCTCGCAAAATAAATATTTCTTGTATATCCAGTTTCATAAGAATCATAAGCTGTTATAATTCCATCAACAATAATTTTCATTATATTATCAGATTGTCTAACTCTAATATTAAGCAAGCTTCTCTGCATTTCTTTTCTAAAAGAATAATCATCAATATATTTATTAATAACAAAATCTAATTTTTCTACCGTTTTAATATCACTTTGAGATTCAACATCTACATCAAAAATAAAATTCTCATAAATACCAATTAATTTAGCAGAAATACTATCTTCTTCTAAAAATTCAAAATTAATTATCTTATAGAAATTAGGGCAATGTTTTAAAATAATTTTATTTTTCTTCATATCTACACTCTCTATTTCTTATCTAATTATAACACATAAATAAAAAAATGGCACTACTTATGAATACCATTCTTATTATAATCATCATTAACTTCACTGCTCTTATCAATTTTATTAACTAATTCGTCTAATTCTTCACTGCTTAAGCTTTCCATTATTTCATCTGCTTCTTCACTACTAATAGCTAAATCATAAAAATAGTTAATTACTTCTTCTTCAAATTGTTTCTTGTCCATGGCTAATCTTCCTACTTTCTTCTTGTTTCTTAATTAACATATATCTAACTTCTTTTTCTAACTCTTTAGGACTATTAATTTCAAAACGTTCACCTTTAAATGTTTGTGCTTTACTTAAAATATCCATAATTTCATCAATACTAATTAATCCACACTTCACATATCTTTGAACATCACATAAAGCATTAAATTCAGACATTCTCATTGCTAAATTCATATATCTCTTACCTTCATTAGATAACATTCTTTCATCAGTAAAGGCCTTAGAAGAACTCCAGAATCTAGTACGATCTAAAGCATCTGCATCCCTTAATATTTGGGTTATTTGTTTAGTTGTATTAATCATGACATTTAAATTAGTTTTATTTTTCTTTAAAGTATCAACTAAATCAGCATCACTATAATTAATCTTTTCATTAGGTTCATGACCCTTTTCCACTGCCATTAAAACATCAGGAAATAACTTAGCACTATAAGTTTCATAATCTTCACTAATACCTTTTAAATCATGACAGAATATTGCCGTATAAATAGCTGCTAGTTCAGCTTTATTAAACACTTTCTTTTCTTTTAATATATGATAAGATTTCATTGCTCCTTTTAAAGCATGATCACTATCACCATCATCAGTTCTACCACAATCATGATATTTAGCCGCCGTAACTGCAATATTAACTAAAGAAATACAATCATCTCTATCTTTAAAAGCTTCTTGAGCTAATAATAAAGTATAAAGCATAACATCGTCAATATGATTTTTACCATGAACACCTAAAGAAATATCATAAGCTCTTTGTCTATCAATATCATCCTCTAAAGAAGGAACTAAATCATGATATTCATCTAATATTTCCTTTAAATATATTAAACCCTTTTGATTACTTTCTAAATAATTAAATCTACCAGCTTCAATATTAAAACCAAACTTACGAATTAACTCAATCTTTTGTGTCGCATTCATTGCTTGAATATCTTGATTTTCAATTATTTCAAGAGCATCTTTCCAACTCATATTAACTTTATTTAATTTAGCCAATCTCTTCTTAATTTTTTCTGAAACTTTCTTGCAATCAATTCCCAGTTCAAGATCACCTACTGGAAAACCTTTTCTACCGACTTTAGTTGTCGTCTCATCTTTAAGCCATCTTCGCATCTCCATTAAACAAGCTTCAGCTTTTCTTTTATCTTTAATACCATCAATAATTGAAAATATTCTCGAAATAATCATTTTTGCATCACTAGAATCAAACCCATAACTATTCCAATAATTCCTAGTACCAGCTCGATTGTTTTCAAATCTTGTTAAAATATCATAAATTAGATTTGGATTTTTAGTATCATATAACTCATCTAATTTATTATTAATTCGCTCCATCTCATAATGTTTTACACCACTTCTATCAATTACCACAATAGGCACATTAAAATCTTTAGCAGCTTGTAAAGTGTTTTTCCATGAACTTAATCCTTGATTAACCGCCGCAATTGAGTCAGGTATATCTTCAACAAGAGGCATATCAGGAACAAAACTTTCCGTCAAATAAAGTACATAACTAGGTAATAATTTACCATCCTTATAAAGTCTTTCTAAAGTAACTTCATTATGTGTATGTCTCGTATAATCAACCATCTTATCTGGAAATAAAAACTTTCTTCTAGTTCTAACTGCTGTATCCATTAAACTATTAGCTGTACTACTAGCAATATCATAAGGAGCTGATAACAAAAGTGAAGACTCAGGTATATTTCTAAAACCAAGTACCGCATAATTAGCTCTTGCTGTTCCCATCATTTGATTACTAATCAAACTACTACAAAAAGCATGAACATTATTATTTGGTCTAACCCAATCTTCATAGTAATTATCAGGCCTATCAAAAGATGCATAAGCTCCTAAAGCCGTAATAAGCATATAAAATTCAGGATTATCTTCATCAAAACCATCATAAACATCTACGCCAACATATTTAGATAATTTATCATATCTATACATCTTTTCAGGATCACTTAACTTTTTATTTAACACCTTAGTAAACATTCTTCTAGTTTGAGCTTCAAAAGAAGCTAAATAAGCAATGTTAAAATCAATCGTATTATCAGTTAAACTTTCCTGCAAAACAATCTTTTTACGCAATAAATCTAGATTCTTACATTCAATTAAACTCTTCAAAGCTTTTAAAGAACTAATAATCTTTTTATCATCTTCATCTAGTAATCTTTGATCAACATCTAAATCAGAAGCAAAAGTTTGAAGCAAATCCTTAGCTTCCCTAATATTCATTCCATAATAACTAATTAAATAATAATTTAAAAGTCCATAAACAGAAGGATAATTATCTTTAATATTACTATACATAGACTTTAAATAACCCTTTAAATTAACTAAATTATCAATGGATTTAATATTAAAGAAATCTGCATTACCCTTAGCTAAAATAAATATTACAGAATCAATAACCTTATCTTTATCAGTATCATTTAAATCATTATAACCATTCTTAATAATATTAAAAAGTTTTTCTTGAACCTTAGCTAAATTATTTAAAACTGTATTTAAAATAACCGTATAATCATAGTCATCTCTAACTAACTTTTTATAAATAAGTTTAAATATACTTAAACTTTCATCATCTAATCTTAAAATAGCATTCTGTAAAGTTGTATATTTTCCAATAATTCTTAAAGAAGGATATATCCTATTACCATATTCATCTCTTTCTTCAAAAATATCTAAATATTTAGGATTCATAAGTTCCATATTAATAGAACTAAAAATACTTAAATTTGTTTTAGTTAAATATCTTATTAAATTAATATAAGCAGCTTTATCATAATGTTCATTCATAACAACTTTACCAGCAAACATCTTATCAAAATCAGAACCACTAAAATTTTTATCAATTACTGGATAAGGAATTTCTACATTAAATCTTCTAGTTATCCCTTTAATATCAATCTTACCAATTATATAATCTGCTAAAGTACTTAAATCTCTATCTCCACTTCGATATAAAAGCTTAACAAACTTCTCATCATCTTGCTTTTTCAAAGTATCTATAATATAAAATAAAGCTTTAGAATCAAATTTATCTTTATTAATAATAAATTTAACTAACGTACTAAAATTAGATTTCTTAATACTATTTGTAATACATTTAATTATTCCATCATGACCTAAATAAGGAATAGATTCTAATATTAACTGATTAAAATATCTATAATCTTCATCACGATAAGTTTTTCTAAACATAACTAAAATACAAGCTCTATAAAGATATTCTGCACTATATTTAAAGAAATCTAGATCACTCTTAAAAAAGTCCATATAACGTTTAATGGTATCAGCATCCCCATCATACCATACTCTAAACATATAATCTTGAATAACTGAAATATCTTTATTAAAAATATCTTTATAATTAAGACTAATTAAATTAAATCTCTCTTCCTCACTTAAATTACTTAAATAATATAAATAATTCTGTTTATTATTTCTATCACTCGGACTTAAAATATTATTAAAAATAATATTTAAACATTCATTCTTTTTTTCTTTGCTAACATTCCCAAAAATAAATCCAAATCTAGATAAAATATTATCTTGAAAATAATGATCTTTATAAATTTTTTTTAAAATTGCAATTCTCTCTTCTGGTTTAAATAACTTCCAAAAAGAGCTAGCTTTTTTTCCATAAACAATTTCATAACCAATATCATAATCACGATATATAAGTTCAAAAATACTTTCAAGACTTAAGTCTGATTCAACTAACTTTTTATAAGTATGTTCTAATTTTCTTGATTTTAAAAATTCTTCTACATTGAACATAATATCAGACTCCTACTATACACAAATTATACCAAAGTCCAAAAAAAAAAGAAATACATTATTGTACTTCTTTACCACAACTACTACAAAATTTGCTATCTTCTTCTAATGGAGCACCACAGTTTTTACAAAACTTATTATTTTCACTCTTACTATTTGCACTAGTTGTTGTTTTAATGTCTTCTTTAGCTTTTTCTGCTTGTTTTTCACTTATTGGACCATATTCACTAACTTTTACATTTTTATAAGTTGCATCGCTCATTCCTAAAATTGGGTAGAAAATAAACGGTAATAAAGTAAGACCAAAAGCATATCCAACTGGTTCTTTACCAAATTTTTTAGAAATATTATAATTTACAAAATATGTGGCAACTAAAGTTGCAAGCCCTAATAAACCACCAATAGAAGATCCACCTAAAAGGGAACCAGCAATTATAATTAAAAAGAACCACCATTTAATTCCTGATATTTCACATAATACCCAAGTAGAATAATAAGGAATTAATGCTTCCCATCCATTTTTACCAGCCTTCTTATAAACTTTCCATTTTCCAACAATTGTAAGAATTAAACCAGCAAATATAAATAAACATAATGTAAGTACAAATATTACACTAAAACCAGCAAATAATCCAATGATTTCTGAAGTTGCTGACATCCTAAACACATCCTTTCTATTAAATTATATAATATTAATTAAATTATAACAAGAAAAAAAGTTAGTCTTCTTTTTCACTAACTTTAATAACTTCCTTACCTTTGTAAAAACCACATTTACTGCATGCTCTATGAGGTCTAATTGGTTCACCACAATTTGGACAAGTAACAACGTTTGCTGCTGTCTTCTTTAAATGAGTACGACGCATTCTTTTTTTAGTTTTACTAGTTCTTCTAAAAGGAACTGCCATAGTATCACTCCTTCCATCTAAGTTACTCTTTTGTAACTAATTCCCAACCTTCACCATGAAGGTCTTCACTTTTAACTCCCTCTTTAACAACTCTTACAGGGATTTCCAATACAATATTTTCCCATAAAACATCCAATAAATCAAGAAAAAACTCATCATTTAACTTATTTTGATCGATTTCTTCTTCAATAAGAGTGTTAAAAGGCACAATTACATCATCTAAAGTAATTGCACAAGGAATAATAAACTCTCCACTTACATTTAAATGAAGTTCAATATTCTCTTCATAATTAACAGTTACATCACCATTAACCTTAACTTTAGATAAATTTCTAACTCCCGCTTTCTTATAATATTCTTCAGGAATTACAACTTCTTCATCTATACTTAATTTATTTAAAGCATATAATTTTCTTAAATCTATTTTCATATTACATCATCTTATTCATTTGTTGCATTAATTGTTTAACTTGTTTACTACTAGGTTTTCTTCCCATTCCACTCATTAAAGTTTCAATCATTTTTTCATTAATAGGTGGATTCTTCTTTAAATATTTTTTCATAACTGCTCTAGCAATAAAGAAACCAATAATAGCCCCAATAACTAAACCAAGTAATACCATTAAAATATCATGTAGCATCTAATTCACTCTCCCTTAAATAGTATTATACAATCTTTAGCTATCATAAACAACCCTTAAATTCTTTAAATTAGAAAGCCAAAAATAATCTTCTTTTTCAAAATCTATTATAAATAAATAAGGAATATTAACTAAAACAGATAAAAAAGAACTATTAGGTACATTACACTTTAAAATCATAAAACTATTATTAACAATTAACTTACTAACCTCATCAGTATAATAATTATTAAACATATGCGTATTACCATAACAATTATAACAATCATTATCTTTATATCTATTAAAAATAAATTCATTTAAAGATTTCTTATCAAATCTTTCTGTAAAAGAATAATACTCATTAGATAAAATCCTTAAATTCTCTTTAGTACTAACTTTAATATTTAAATAAGCCTTATATAAATTAAATGGCATATCTTTAGTTAAATTATAATATTCTCTATTAACCTTAAAAATATAAAAAGTTCGCATGATTATCACCCGAACTTAATATATAACAATAATTTTAAAAATATTGTCGAATTATAAATTATCTATGCTTTTTAGCTTTTTTAGTAGTTGTAGTAACAATTTCTTCCCAATTAGCTGTTATCTTAGTATCTTTTGTAATACCAGTATCAAATTTATATTCTGCACCATCTACAGTCCAACCTTTAAAAGTATAACCTTCTTTAGTAGGATCTTCTGGTTTACTTACAGTATCATATTTTTTAACTTCTACACTTTCAATTTTAGAACCACCATCAGTATCAAAAGTAACTGTATATTTAGGTGTACTAAAGAATAAAGAATAAATAAAGATGCCAACTAATATAACCGTAACAACTAATAAAATTATATTCTCTTTTTTCATGTATCCTCCTCTATTAAATTATAACATAAAATATTAAAAAAAAGTAGCCTTAGCTACTCTTTAAAGTTAAATATATAATCTAAGATACGTACCTCATCACCACGTTTAGCTCCTAATCTCTCAAGTTCATCTTCAACACCCATACCTTTAAGCTTACGAGCAAATCTCAAAATACTTTCATCTTCAGTAAATCTAGTCATCTTAAGTAAAGTTTCAACCTCTTTACCTTCAATAACCCATAAATCATTTTCTCTATGAATAGTAAAAGGTTTAGAATCTTCAAATTTATATAAAATATGACTCTCATTATTAGTATTAAAAACTACATTTTCATTTTCTTTAACTAATCTATTTAAATCAGTTAATAATTCACCTATTCCTTCATTGTATAACGCACTAATAGGATAAACCTTAATATCTGGATACTTCTTCTTAAATAGCTCTAAATTAGCCTTAGAACTCTCTAAATCCATCTTATTAGCAACTACCACATTAGGTCTAAGTAATAAAGATTCATCATACTTCTTAAGTTCATTAACAATAATTTCATAAGACTCAATTGGATTATTACCTTCAATCCCACTCATATCCACAACATGAGCAATAACCTTAGTTCTTTCCGCATGTCTTAAAAATTTATGACCAAGACCAATACCTTCAGAAGCACCTTCAATTAAACCAGGTAAATCAGCCATTACAAAACTATCATCATAAACCTTAACAACTCCTAAATTAGGGGATAAAGTTGTAAAATGATAAGAAGCAATCTTAGGAGTAGCATTACTAATTACACTAAGTAAAGTACTCTTACCAACGGAAGGAAGACCAACAAGCCCAACATCAGCTAAAACCTTAAGTTCACATTTAACTTCAAGTTCTTCCCCAGGAGCACCAAGTTCACTCATCTTAGGAGCAGGATTATCATGAGTAGCAAAGGCTCGATTACCTCTACCACCTCTACCACCTTTCGCAACAACAAATTCACCATCAATTAAATCACAAATAACATTACCAGTACTTAAATCAGTTACAACAGTTCCTTCAGGTACCTTTATGATAACATCTTCAGCATTAGCCCCATTACGGTCATCACCCTTACCATTAACACCCTTATCACCTTTAATAATCTTTTTAACCTTTAAATCAATTAAAGTCTTCAAAGATTTATCAGTCTTAAAAATAATACTAGCACCTTTTCCACCATTACCACCATTAGGGCCACCCATAGCAATAAACTTCTCACGTCTAAAAGAAGTACAACCATCTCCACCCTTACCAGCAATTAATTTAATTTTAACCTCATCTACAAACATAGAGATTCCTCATTTCTAGTTAGGTATAATATCATATTTATTAATATAATTCAATGATAGTACACCCAGCATTATCGATTGATAAATATAACTTTTTAACCCTTTTATCCCTCTTAAAACGTCTATTTATTTCATCTCTTAAAATACCATACCCAATCCCATGAATTATTACAATCTTTTTATTTCTTAACTTAATATTATCATTAATAAAATCACTAACTGGAACATAAACAGTTTCCCTTGTAAAACCATGAACATCAATACTAGGTAATATATTTAAAAAAGGACTACCCTTGTGCATTAGTAGTACCTTCTTCACTTGCTAATTGTGGCATATCATTATCCGTAGTTAATTCTTCAATAGGAGTTTGAATTTTAGGCTCTGCTAAACCACAAGTATTAAATACATATTCTTTATCAGGTATTGAACTTAAAGAACCAACTCTACCAGTTCCAATAAAAGCTGCCATATTACATACCTTAGCAGTCATATCCATATCAAAACCTCTTATAATTGAATAAGCATAAGCTCCAAAAAAAGCTGCATCATAATTAGAATCATCTTTCTTAACCACATTAACTGCTGGAATCATCTTAACTTGACGTTCCTTAACATATAATACACCATTTTCTTTAAGCATTAAAATATATTGTGCTCTATTTAAATCCTTAATCTTTTGAAACATATTAACTAAAGTTTTAGGTTTATTAATATAAGCATCTAATTTAGTTAAAGCCTTAGCAAAATTAAAATTAGCACATACATAATGAGATCTTTTACTCATATCATAATAACTTTCATTAACCTTATTACCAATAAAAATAATTTTCGAAGTTGGATAATTATTAGCAGCCGCTATACCACCACCAATATCTGAACCATCAACAATAATATAATCAGGAATAATATCATACTTAAATCTAGTTAAATAAGCCCCATTATCACTTAAAACTGAACTAGATAACCCATTACTCTTATCTAAAGTAATATAATTAACATTACTCTTAACCTCAAAATTAGTTTCAACATTTTTAATATCAACATTATATTTCTCAAGTTCAGCTTTAATCTTATTACCAGTCTCATCGCCACTAATTAAACCAGCATAATGAACCTTAATACCCCATTTAGAAAGCATACAAGCCACATAAACACTAATTCCACCTGGTTGTTCCAATCTTTCAGAAGTAGCCTTAAAAGTACCTAAAGAAGGATAACTATCAACCGGTAAAACAACATCATAATTAGGTTTACCAATAACTAAGACATTCATAAAATCACCCTTTATTCTATATAACAATTATATTATAAAATAATAAAATAAACAATAAAAAAATCATAGTCAAAACTATGATTTAACAGTAAAGGTTAATCCCGAAGGTTTACCAGAAGATGCATTAAATTTATCAGCATCAGCTTGTGTTCTTGCATATCCAACTGTTGCTTTACTATATTTAAACATCATTGTTGTTTTTGTTACATTACTAGTATCAAATGAACTTAAATCCAAACTTGGAGCAGCTGTATTATAGAACATACCACTCATATCTGTAACCTTGGAAGTATTAAACTTATCTAAACCAATAATAGATTTTGCACTACAACCTTCAAACATATCTGCCATATTAGTTACATTACTTGTATCAAATGAACTTACATCCAAAGTCTCAGCTTTAACATCTCTAAACATCGTATTCATGTTAGTTACTTTAGAAGTATTAAACTTGTCTCCCAAAATAATTTTTTGAATAAATGAACTACCAAACATTCCACCCATCGTTGTTACATTTGATGTATCAAAATTACTTACATCAACTTTTTCTACCGCAGCAAGTCCAAACATACTTCGCATATCAGTTACCTTTGAAGTATCAAAACTACTTAAATCTAATGAAGTAAAACTAGACATAACAAACATTCCTAACATATCAGTTACATTACTTGTATCAAAGTTTTCAAGACCAACTATACTTTTAGCTTTACAACCTAAAAACATACGTTGCATGCTTGTAGCTGCAGAAGTATCTAAATTCGAAACATCTAAAACAGTTGTTTTACTATAATTAGCAAATATATCATTAGCATTAGGTCCTAATTTAACTTTACCTTCTTGTCCGATATATAATTCATAAAGATTATTATTATCTTCATCTAAAGTATATGCCACTATACTTCCAGTTTGACTTTCACCCGCATCCCATGATTCGATGGCATTACTTGGTACAGCATTTGTATTATTAAAAGTTATCTTTTCAATTTCTCCTACAGAAACAGGGCCATTAAAAGCTGCTGTGTCGGCCATTGGAGTACTACTATTTGAATTAATTACTGCATCATAAGCTAAGGTACTACCATTATTAAGTCTAACATATCCAGTATAATTTTTTTCTTGTCCATTATTTTGATCTGTATTATTCTCTTTATAATAGATTTTTAAACTATATGAGTGAGTCGCATTATTAGATTTAAATATTCCTCTACCCATAAGTATTTCTCCATTTTTAGGTATTTTTTGATCACTTTTTTGAATTAATGTATCACTTGCATTAGTACTTGTTCCACTTATCGTATAAGTTAAATCGCCAAAATTAAAATCATTACTAGTTGTAACTAAATACAATCTATAATCCATATCTAATTCAGTAGAATTATCACCAGTTACGGTAAATGTTTTAGTTGCCCATTCTTCATCTCTTGGATAAATATTATCAACAATGATATCTCCAGTACCACCAGCATATACAACTGTCATAGTACCACCTTTTACAACAATAGTTGAACCACTTTCATTATTAGTTTGAGATGTAAAATATGCAAAAGTTAAACCACTAAATAAAACTACTAATGAAAAAATAATTGCTACTAATATAATTTTATTTTTATTACTCATCTTATCTCCTCTATTCTACTACAAAATTATAGTACAAATTAAAAATTTAGACAATAAAAAAAATTGTAGTTTTAAACCTACAATTTTTTACCATTCAACTAATCTTCTATCTGGCCAAGTTCCTGCTTCTTTCATAATAATCTTAGCATCAAATTCAGCTTCTTGACCACCTACATTTTGATTATTTTCATTATCCTTAAAGAATATCTCAAGCTTATAAGTATGCTTAACACCTTGTCCGGTTTTAAATTGACCTACCCCAAAGGTCACAGTACTTTGACCAATTGGCAATGCATAATTAGAAACATTACTTACTGGAGTACCACCTTCATTAACTGTATTAGTTAAAGAATAAAATAAATATCCGGCATTAAAAGTATTCTTATTTACTTCTAAACCAATTTGATAATTCATTGGTAAAGAAGTATTATTACTTCCTTTTAAAGTAAAATTCTTACTTATCCACGCTTCTTCTTTAGGATAAGCATTTGTAATATTTAAATGTTCTCCTTCAGTATAATCAATCGCTAAAGTACCACCATTAAGCAATACAGTTGAAGCTATCTCCGTTCCTGATGCCACCGCCGTAAAGTACGCATAAGAACCAATTGATACTGCTATAAGTAAAACACTAATAGAAATAATCAATATAATTAATTTATTTTTATTATTCTTCATTCCTAATCCTCTATTCTATAAAAATTATACCTAAAGAATTAAAAAAGTACAATAGTTAATTTTAAAATAAGCTAAGTTGACTAGATTCAGGCATTTGTTCTAAAACACCCATTGTTCTTAATTTTTCAATTAAAGTTTGACTGACCTTACCTCTAGATTGTAAATCTTCAACACTAATAAATCTACCCTTTTCTCTTTCATTAACAATCGTATTAGCAACCGTCTCACCCAAACCATCTACTGATAAGAAAGGTGGCCTTATTAAATTTTCATCAAATACCCCCCAAGTAGTTGCAGGACTATCATATAAATCAATCGGTAAAAATTTAATACCTCTTGCTGTTGCTTCTAAGCAAACCTTTAAACATTCTAAAACTCCTAATTCTTTATTAGTAGCTTCAAAACCTTTATTTTGAATTTCTAATACTCTTTCTTTAATTGCATCATAACCTTTAATCATAGTTTCAACCTCAAAATCAGTTGCTTTACTAGTTAACCAAGATGCATAGAAATAAACTGGCATATGTACTTTAAACCAAGCAATTCTAAATGCTGAAATAACATAAGCTGCGGCATGAGCTTTCGGGAACATGTATTTAATCTTATGACAAGATTCAATATACCAATCCGGAATATGATTATCAATCATCGTCTGTTTATGTTTTTCCCAAGTTTCCTTTTCTTTAGGTTTACTTGCTTTACCCTTACGTACAAATTCCATTATTTTAAATGCTTTAATTGGTTCAACACCTTGTTGCATCAAATATACCATAATATCATCACGACAACCTATAGTATCTTTAAAAGGTACCTTTATAACCCCATTTTCATCTGGAGTACATAAATCTCTCGCATTACCAAGCCAAACATCAGTACCATGAGATAAACCTGCAATCTTAATAAGTTCTGCAAAAGTAGTTGGTTTAATTTCTGCAACCATTCCAATTGTAAAATTAGTACCAAACTCAGGAATACCCAAAGTACCAGTCGGACATAATATTTGATCATTAGTAACCCCTAAAGCTTCCGTACTAGAGAAAATGCTCATAGTTTCCTTATCATCTAAAGGAACCTTAGTAACATCTTTTTTAGTTAAATCTTGAATCATACGTAACTGAGTTGGATCAGAATGTCCTAAAATATCTAATTTTAATAAATCTTCTTCAATTGAATGATATCCAAAGTGGGTTGTTCTCCAAGCACTATTCGGATCATCTGCCGGAAATTGAAATGGTGTAAAATCAAAGACATCCATATAATCAGGAACAACAACTATTCCTCCTGGATGTTGACCAGTAGTTCTCTTAACTCCTGTACACCCTAGTGCTAATCTTTCAATCTCTGTACTTCTCATAAATAGGCCTTTATCTTCAACATAACCTCTAACAAAACCATAAGCCGTTTTTTCTGCTACTGTACCAATTGTTCCCGCTCTATATACATTATCAACTCCGAATAACACCTTAGTATATTCATGAGTTGAAGCTTGATTTAATTCAGAGAAATTTAAATCGATATCTGGAACCTTATCTGCATTAAAACCTAAGAACGTTGCAAAAGGCATATCTTGACCATCCTTGTATAACATCTCCCCACAATTAGGGCAAACCCTATCTGGTAAATCAATTCCACAAGAATAAGATTTACTTAATTTTTCTCCATTTTCATCTTCGAAAAAACTACTCTTACAATTAGTACATCTATAATGAGCTTCTAAAGGATTAACTTCTGTAATACCCATCATTGTTGCCACAAATGAAGAACCAACAGAACCTCTTGAACCAACTAAGAAACCTTCATCATTAGAGTGTTTAACTAATCTTTGAGCAATTAAGTAAATTGGATCAAAACCTCCACCAATAATACCACCTAAATTTTTCTTTAATTTCTTTTCTAAAGCAGCATCATTAAGTTCCCCATCTTCTTCACTCCAATGATTCTTAATGTTCTCTTTAACTAAAGATTTAACCGCATCAATACCCTCAAAAATAACTTCATGAGCCTTTTTAAAAATCTTTCTTTCAAGTTCTGAATCATCTTCACTAGTTTCATTTAATATAAGTTCTCTACATGCTTTATAAACAGAATCACCATATAACTCCTTAGCGATTCTCTCTTCAATAATTAAAGGTAAATCATCACCATACCAAGATGTAGCTTTTTCATAAACTAAATCCGTAACAACTCTTGGACAATCTAAATAACTCTTACCATCATCAGCTTTAACTCTAGGAGAGAAAGGAGTTCCACCCGTATCAATAATAACTTCAAACTCACCAACCATATCCGCTACTTTATTTGTATTAGTTACAACAATCTCATAAGCTAAATCATCACCTAAGAATTTAAAATCATTAAGCATCTCTTCCGTATTTCTAAAATGCATTGAAGGAATCTTTGTAATACTTTGCTTAGCTAAAGGATGTCTTCCTCCACCTGGAACCTTTTGATTAATAATGATTTCTCTATAAATCTTATCTTCTCTAAAGAAATGATGAACATCACCAGTAGCTACAATAATCTTACCAGCTTCTTTAGTCGCATTAACAACCTTTTTAACATGATTAGCAAGCTCTAATTCATTCGCAAAATCACTAGTTTGAATTAAATGATTATAAACCTCTAAAGGTTGAACCTCAACATAATCATAAAAATTAATTATATTAGTAAGTTCTTCTCCATCTTTACTACGTGATTCAATAAATACCTCAGATTCATAACAACCACTGCCGATAATTAAACCCTCTCTAAGCTCATTTAAGACACTTCTAGGGATTCTTGGAGTCTTGTATAAATATGTTGTATTAGCTAAAGAAACAATCTTAAATAAGTTCTTTAAACCCGTTTTATTTAAAACAATCGCATTAAAATGAAAAGTTCTACCAAACTTATGAATCTCTTCCTTAGAAATCAATTTATCTAAATCACTAATTAAACTTTTACCCTGTCTAATTAACTTTTCACACATCTTATGAAAAACTAAAGCTGTACCTTCTGCATCATAATCAGCTCTATGATGAGCATCCTCATCAAAAGGAACATCATATCTTTTAACTAAAGCTGATAAACTATGTCTAGTATGTTCTTGATCAATAGCCCTTGATAACTCTAAAGTATCAATAACTGTATTAGTAAACTCACCTAAGTCATATTTCTTCATAGACATTTCTATAAAAGAAACATCAAACTTAGCATTATGAGCAACCATTGGACAATCACCAGTCCACTTTAAGAAACGCTTAGTAACATTCTCTTCATTATCTTTATCTTTAAGCATCTCATCAGTAATACAAGTTAAATCGGTAATCTTTTGTGGTAATTTACGATTAGGATTAATAAGTTCATCAAACCTATCAATAATCTCCCCATTTTTAATTTTAACAGCTCCAATTTCAATCATTTGATCTCCACCAGCTGCATTAAAACCAGTAGTTTCTGTATCAAATACAACATAAGTAGTATCTCTTAAAGGTAAATCATTACTTCTTAAAACAATCTTAACCGTATCATCTACTAAAGTAAGTTCCGTTCCATATAAACCTTTAAATTTCTTTTCTGGGTCATCTATTCCCTTATTATGATTTTTAATAATTTCATAAATAATTGGAAAAGCCTGACAACCATTATGATCAGTAACAGCTACTGCCCTATAACCAGCATTAATCGCATTACTTACTAATTCACAAGTATGTTTATCTAAATCAAACTTAGTAACACCATCCATTTGACTCATCATCGTATGAGCATGAAGTTCTACTCTTTTAATCGGAGCATCATCAGTAAATTTAACAGTTTTACTAGGAATTTCTTCAATATCTCTAATATTAAAAACTAAATCTTTAGCAAAATTATCATTTTTAACATATCCTCTAAATTTATACCATTTACCATCTTTTAAACCACTTTTATATCTATTAAAGTCGTCATCTTCCCTACAAAATATCTTAGCTAAAATACTATCAGTCTTATCACTTATCTTTAAAGTTAATATCTTAAAATTACTCTTATTAGAAATAAACTCTTCAATTCCAAAAATATATGCTTCAACTGTAACATTATTTTCTTCACCCATAATATCTTTAATACTCGTTATTGTCTTACTCTTAATAGATTCACCCATAATAACTTTAAATTCAGGTTCTTTCTTAACAATAACATCAGTTTTACTATTTACAATTTCATTCTTAATCGCATCTCTAATTTCTGTATTAATAACTGGTTCAATCTCATAACTAGCAAAACCTAAAGAATTAATCCATTTATTAAAAGCTTTATTGTAACTTCTAATTAGTTCTGACTCTATCTTACTAATAACATCAATCTTTAAAACATGACCATCTAATACTATATTAGTATCACTTAAACTAATTAAAGAAGGATTTTCTTCTACTAATAAATTTAAATAATATCTAAAATATTTAATAACATCTTCATCATTAATATTTTCATAATCAAATAAAATCTTAATAGTTGAAACATTTTCTATCCCTTTAGAAGCACATTCAATAAGATTTAATACTGGCTCTATATCTAATACTTTAGAAGAAGATAAATATACATCCCAAGACTCTTTTTTCTTATTAATAACTACTTTTTTAACAGTTACCCCATTAAAATTATCTTCTCCATTAAATTCAATTTTATCAAAAAATCTTTTTAAAGTATTATCCATAAAACCACCATCCTGCAATACTTATTATAACTTAATTTTAAATTTAAAAAAATACCTAAAAGGTATTTTCTTTCCATTAAACATAAGTTCCATTAAATATATGTACAAATAACATAAATAATATTGTAATCATTACTATTACTGCAAGTACAATTAATATTCTCTTCTTATATTTTTCCATAAACATCAAATATATTATATCACACCATAAAAAAAGAAGAAACTATTCAGTTACTTCTTCATTAGTTTCTTCTATTTCTTTAGCTTCTTCTTTAATATCTTCGTTATCAATAAATTCTTCTTCTAATACTTCTGAAGGTTCATCAGTCATAAACTCTTTATCCAACATAATTTCTATATCAGAATATTGTCTAGCACCAGTACCTGCAGGTATTAATTTACCTAAAATAACGTTTTCTTTTAAGCCTTTTAATTCATCAACTTTTCCTCTAATTGCTGCATCTGTTAATACTCTAGTTGTTTCTTGGAATGAAGCAGCAGATAAGAATGAATCAGTTTCTAAACTTGATTTTGTAATACCTAAGATTATTGGATATCCCTTAGCCGGAACTTTTCCTTCTAAGATAACCGGTTTATTCTTATTAGCAAATTCTCTAATAGAAACAGTTAAACCAGCAACTAAATCAGTATCACCAGAATCTGTAACACGCATCTTATTAATCATACGTGAAGCAATAACTTCAACATGTTTATCAGCAATGTCTACACCTTGTGATTTATATACCTTTTGAATTTCTTTTAAGATATATTCTTGAGTAGTAATTGGGTCTGTTACTGCAAGTAATTCTTTAGGAGCAATAATTCCTTCTGTTAATTTATCACCTGCATTAACTTCACTACCAACTTCAACTCTTAATTTAGCACCATAATTTGTAGTATGTTCATGAGAATCAGCATCATTTGCAACAGTAACTTTCCATTTACCATTACTATCTTCAATCTTAGTGACTTTACCAGTAATTTCAGAAATAGTTGCTTTACCTTTAGGGTTTCTAGCTTCGAAAACTTCTTCTACTCTTGGTAAACCTTGAGTAATATCTTCTTCAGAAGCAACACCACCGGCATGGAATGTTCTAAGTGTTAACTGAGTACCTGGTTCACCAATTGATTGAGCAGCCATAATACCAACAGCTTCTCCAGTTTCAACTAAGTTACCAGTAGCTAAGTTATTACCATAACATTTTTGACAAATGCCTTGACTTGATTTACAAGTTAAAACACTTCTTATTTCTACTTCTTTAATACCAGCTTTTACAATCTTATTAGCTATACTTTCAGTAATAGCTTCATTTTTATCAACAATAACTTCTTTAGTTTCAGGATTAATAACCTTTTTAGCAGTATAACGACCAACAATTCTTTCAGCTAAACTTTCAATTACAGATCCATCTTTGTCATCAACAAAGTCAGATACTAATAATCCACTTGTACATCCACAATCATATTCTTTAATAATAATATCTTGAGCAACATCTACAAGTCTTCTTGTTAAGTAACCAGAGTCAGCTGTCTTTAATGCTGTATCGGCAGAACCTTTACGAGCACCATGAGTATTAACGAAGAATTCGTTAACTGAGTGTCCTTCATATAATGAAGTTAAGATTGGAATTTCAACCGCTTCACCATTTGGTTTAGCCATTAAACCACGCATACCAGCCATTTGGGTAAATTGGTTCAAAGAACCACGAGCACCAGAAGTCATCATAATGAATATTGGGTTTGTAGGATTAGCTGCCGCAATACCTTTAAGCTCAGCTTCTACTTGACTTCTTACGCCATTCCAAACATCAATTACAGAAGTATATCTTTCAAATTCAGTAATTAAACCTCTTTGGAATTGTTTATTAATCTTATCAACCTTAGCTTGACCAGCATCAATATATTCTTGTTTATGTTGACTAGTCATAATATCCATAATACTAAATGTAATACCAGAAATAGTAGAATATTTAAATCCTAAATCCTTAAGTCTATCTAGCATCATAGAAGTTTCAGTTGTTTTATAACGTTTAAATATTTGTGCAATAATTTGTTGTAAAGTCTTCTTAGAAAATGCTCCTGTAATTTCCATAGCTTTAACAGCCTCCGGAATATTAGTACCTCTTTCTAAGAAATACTTACTAGGAGTTAATCCTTCAATATTATCCTTAGTAGGTTCATTAATATATGGATAAGTATCAGGTAAAATCTCATTAAAGATTAATTTACCAGCAGTAGTAACTAAATACTTATCTTTTACTTCATCAGCAAAAATCTTATATTTAAATGAATTTACTGGAACAACAATTCTTGTATGAAGAGTAATTTCTCTTCTTTCATAAGCCATAATAGCTTCATTAGAATTCTTATAAACTTTACCTTCATTTTCTTCTCCAGGATATTCTAAAGTAATATAGTAATTACCTAAAACCATATCTTGTGAAGGAGTAACAATTGGTTTACCATCAGAAGGTTTTAAGATGTTATTAGCACCTAACATTAAAATTCTAGCTTCAGCTTTAGCTTCTTCAGATAAAGGTACATGTACAGCCATTTGATCACCATCGAAGTCAGCATTAAATGCAGCACATACTAATGGATGTAATCTAATAGCTTTACCACCTACTAATTTAGGTTCGAATGCTTGAATACCAAGTCTATGTAATGTAGGAGCACGGTTAAGCATTACTGGATACTCAGTAATAACATCCTCAACAACATCCCATACACAATCATCTTTAGCATCAATTAATTTTTTAGCACCTTTAATATTATGAGCTATACCTCTTTCAACTAAACCATTAATTACATGAGGTTTAAATAACTCTAAAGCCATATCTTTAGGAAGACCACATTCATACATCTTTAAATTAGGTCCTACAACGATAACAGAACGTCCAGAGTAATCAACACGTTTACCTAATAAGTTTTGACGGAAACGTCCTTGTTTACCCTTTAACATAGAAGACAAAGATTTTAATGCTCTATTACCAGCACCACTTACACTTCTACCTCTTCTACCATTATCAAATAATGTATCAACAGCTTCTTGAAGCATACGTTTTTCATTTTGAACAATAATAGATGGAGCTCCTAATTCTAATAATTTCTTTAAACGATTATTACGGTTAATAATACGTCTATATAAGTCATTTAAATCAGAAGTAGCAAATCTACCACCATCAAGTTGAATCATAGGTCTAAGCTCTGGAGGAATAACTGGAATACAATCAAGTACCATCCATTCAGGCTTATTACCACTAGTTTGGAAAGCAACTAAACAATCTAAACGTTTAACTAATCTAACACGTTTTTGACCAGTTGCACCTTCTAATTCTTCTCTTAATTTTTCAACTTCCTTATCAACATCAACCTCTTTTAAAAGTTTTTGAATAGCTTCAGCACCCATTCCAACTTCAAAAGAATTGCCATATTTTTCATAATAAGCACGATATTCTTTATCAGATAAGGTTTGTTTCTTTTCTAAAGGAGCATTACCTGGGTTAATTACAACATAACTAACAAAGTATAATACTTCTTCTAATTCTCTAGGAGACATATCTAAAACCAATCCCATTTTAGAAGGTACACCCTTAAAGAACCAAATGTGAGAACAAGGAGCAGCAAGTTCAATGTGTCCCATTCTTTCACGTCTAACTTTAGAACGAGTAACCTCTACTCCACATCTATCACAAATAACATTTTTATATCTTAATCTTTTATATTTACCACAAGAACATTCAAAGTCTTTAGTTGGTCCGAAAATCTTTTCACAGAATAGACCATCTCTTTCAGGTTTAAGGGTACGGTAATTAATAGTTTCAGGTTTTTTAACTTCACCATAAGACCATGCACGTATCTTTTCTGGTGATGCAATACTAACTTTAATACCTTTAAATTTACTAACATCTATCATTATTCTTCACCTTCCCCATCATTTAAAATATCTTCTTCGATATCTCCCGGAAATTCAAGACTATCTAAATCGTCTTCTTCTTCAAATTCATCTTTGTATTCTTCTAGATTATCTTCAACAACTTCTTCATTATTAAGTTCATTTGTTGTAACATCTATTTCATCAATTCTAAATGCATCATTATCGTCTTCATCTTCTTCAATGTCTTTAAATTCTACAACATTATCATTATTATCAATAACTTGAACATCTAATCCTAATGCTTGGAATTCTTTAACTAAAACTCTGAATGATTCTGGAACACCAGCTTGATCAATTGTTTTACCTTTAACTAAAGATTCATAAACTTTAACACGACCTGTGATATCATCGGCTTTAACAGTTAAAATTTCTTGTAACACATGAGATGCACCATAAGCATATAATGCCCAAACTTCCATTTCTCCGAAACGTTGTCCACCA
>OJAW01000502.1_pt1 | contig 27393 bp, 26 predicted proteins | sample 1589151 | NCBI WGS metagenome assembly OJAW01 (sample SAMN03283290) | human gut metagenome | biome: human-associated habitat; material: feces | host: Homo sapiens | place: Peru | collected 2012
ACTTAAGTGGTCTATTATCTTTAGCACTAGGAAGTCTAAATCCATAATCAACTAATACACTTTTTCTAGCTTGATCACCATTAAACATACCTTTTACTTGAGGTAAAGTAACATGTGATTCATCTATAAAAAGCAAATAATCATCACCAAAGAAATCCATTAAAGTAGTAGGTGTTTCTCCCTCTTTTTTAAGAGCTAAATGTCTAGAATAATTTTCTACACCTCTACAAAAACCAGTTTCACTAAGCATTTCTAAATCATAATTAGTTCTTTCTTTTAGCCTTTGATATTCTAATAATTTATTATTTTCTTTAAAATACTTAAGCCTATCTTCTAGTTCCTCTCTTATATTAACGATTGCTTTCTTTAGTTTTTCATCACTTGTAACAAAGTGGCTTGCAGGAAAAATGGATACACTTTTTTTATTAACTAATCTTTTACCTGTTAAAACATCTATTTCACTTATTTTATCTATTGTGTCTCCAAAAAACTCTATTCTTATACCTTTTGCATGTTCATTAGCTGGAATAATTTCAAGAACATCTCCTCTTAATCTAAACGTACCTCTTTTAAAATCTATATTATTTCGTTCATATAACATTTCAACTAATCTTTCAGTTACATAATCGATTTCTAATATATCACCGACTGATAATGTAAGCATCTTATTTTTATATTCTTCTATTTCACCAATACCATATATACAAGATACAGAAGCTACTACTATAACATCATCATAATTAAGTAACATAGATGTTGCATAATGTCTAAGTTCATCTATTTCATCATTTATAGAGGCATCTTTTTCAATATAAGTATCAGTTTTAGCTACATAAGCTTCTGGTTGATAATAATCATAATATGAAACAAAATAACATACATGGTTATTAGGAAATAATTCTTTTAATTCACTATATAGTTGTCCTGCTAATGTCTTATTATGAGCTAAAACTAAAGTCTTTTTATTTGTTTCTTTTATAACATTAGCCATGGTAAATGTCTTACCAGTACCAGTAGCACCTAATAATACTTGCTCTTTTTTACCACTATTTATACCATTTACTAAACTTTTAATAGCCTCTGGCTGATCACCACTAGGGCTATACTTAGAAACTAATTCAAACATAGTATCACCTTTCTATATCACGTAAAACACATATATTTTAGCATTTTTTATAAAGTAAAACAAGAAACTTAGTTTCTTGTTAATTATAGTTTTTACTAATTTCACTTTTATATACTTCAACACCAGGTTGATCAAATGGATAAACATCAAATAAATAAGCTGAAAATGATGCTGCAAGTAGAAAGAAATAAATAAGCATAGCAATATTTTTTTCATTTAAACTATCTAGTTCTATATTTATTATAGGTACATGACCATCATAATGAGCTTTCATAGCAGATGTAATAATTAAATTGCTAATTTTATCTAACTCTTCATTTTTATCTTTAAAAGTTATAAAAGTTTCAAAAATAATTTTATTACCATCTTGTATAAATTGTCCTAATGAATGTAAGTCTCTTGGAAATATAGTAGAAATAGGTAATATGCCTTTATTATTTTTACCTTCTGATTCACCAAATAATTGTTTTAGCCATTCAAAGAAATAAATCATATTTTCATTATCTCCAACATAGTTTTCCACATGTTTTCCACAATTAAATAATAAATTTCTAGTTATTGCATACTTAAATGCCTCTTCTTTTAAACTTTTTCCACTATAATAGCCATTTATTATATCATCTATATTATAATTTAGTGCTAACGGAAATAAATGAGCTGCTGTAATAAAGGAAAATCTTCCACCAATATTGTCTGGAAGCACAAACATTTTATAATTATTAATTACCACTTCTTCTCTTAATTTTCCTTCACTATTATTAGTGCTTATTATAATATGTTTACTTATATCATTACATTTTTCTTTTAATACTTCTTTTAATTTATTATACATAATATTAGTTTCTAATGTATTACCACTTTTACTTATAACATTGATACAAAATTTTTTATTTTTTAAATACTCTATTAAATCATTAGTATCACTACTAGATAAAGTAGACCCCACATATATAATTTTAAAAGTATTATCATTATATTTTTTCTTAAATAAATTATTAAACGCTAAACTACCTAAAAAAGATCCTCCAATACCTATTACTATCATTAAATCATATTCTTTTTTTACGTGGTTTGCAGTTACTTTAATATCCTCTATTAAAGAAGTTGAAACTTCTTTTATCCAACCATTCATAGGATCATTTAAAAGCAAATTATATATTTCATCTTTTCTTTTAAATAGTTCATTATATTTTGAAGCATCTATGTAACTTCTACTAAAATCACATTTTATCATATTTCCTCCTTTATAATAAAAAAGAAACTTAGTTTCTTATTTATTTGAACAAGCTCTCATCATTTCCTCTTATTTTTATTTTACCATCTTTTTTATTATTATTAAATAAAAATAACTATCTATTTACACAATATGTAAACAAAAAAAGAGACAAGTCTCTTTTTAATTTTCCACATAACTCTTTGGTGTTAAAAGTTTTACTAATCTTTTTCCTACTTCTTCAATAGAAATGTTACTAAGTTTAGTAGCGGCAGAATATCTATTTCCTCCACCTTCTAATTCACTCATAACTTCTCCTACATTTATTCTTTCTTTACTTCTAGCACTTATTGAAATAGTATCATCATCTATTTTACCAATTGCAAATGCTGCATCTACTCTATATTTAAGTAAATAATCAGCTGCTTTAGCCAGCTCTTCTTTAGTATAAAATTCAGATTCTTCAGCAAGTATAGTAGCAATGCTATAAGTATCTATTTTTGCTCTGCTTACCAGACTTTGTACTCTTCTATCACTAAAGAAATCTTCACTTAATAAATCAGTAACTACATTTATACTAGCTCCCATTTCAAGAAGCTTAGCAACAGCTTTCATCGTATTAGGAGTTACATTTTTAGTTAATTTATTAGTATCTAAATATATACCAGTAAGCAAATAATTTGCAGAATCAACAGAACACTTACATTTAAATAATGATAATAAATGAAGTACTATTTCTGATGCACTAGACATAGATGGGTCTATACACTTTTCATTAGATAATACTGTTTTATCATCTTCATTATGATGATCAATAATGATTACATTATCAGGATTACCTAAACATTCTGGTATACTTACCATATATGATTTATTAACATCAGTTAATATATATAAATCTTTATCATCTTTAGCTTGTAAATATTTTTCACGTGTTAGAATAATAGTTTCTTTTTTAGCACCTTCTATTACTAAACCTACTCCATGATCCATTTTATATATAGGATCATCAACCACTATTATAGGTTGTTTCTTTAACTTTCTAACAATAGAGGATAAACCTACAGCAGAACCAATAGCATCAAAATCAATACCATTATGTGGAACTATAACAACATTAGAAGCTGCTAATATTTTAGCTTCCATGTTCACTTTTAAATTCTTAATCTTTTCCATAAATCCCTCTAAAATCATGATACTACAACAATTATTTTTGTCAAATTCTTAAATTGCCTATTATTTTTTTTGTGCTATAATGTATGTATGGAGGATGTATGAAAAAGGTAGTAATAATTATAGTTTTAAGTGTATTATTAGTAATATCATCTGCTACTTTAATATATATTTATAATCAAAATAAAAGTATTAAAAATAACATAGATAATATTAAAAATAATATAAATAATGTAGATAATGAAACTATTAAAATAAGTGAAAAAAATACTATAGATGAAGAAAATTTAGAAAAACTTACAAAAGAAAAAAGCAGTGAAATAAAGGAACAAGATAGATGGAAAGAAATGAAAACAAAGCTAGAAAAAGCCTTATCATAGTATTATTAGTAATTTATATTATAGTAATATTTATTTCTACTTATTTTATAATAGCCATTAACAAAGAATATAAAAATAATAAATTAGAAAAAGATAATTTATCTAAAACTTTAGAAGAAAAAACTAGCTATTTAGAAGAGAAAAATAGTTATCAAAAAGAATTAAAAGAAAAACTAGATAATCTAAATAATATTAGTGAAAATACTAATAAATTAAAAGAAGAAGTATTTTCTTTAGCTAGTAAATTAGAAAAACAAATAAAAGATGGTAAAAATACTTATAAAATTGCATACTTAACATTTGATGATGGTCCTTATTATTTAACTAATCAATTTTTAGATGTATTAGATAAATATAATGTAAAAGGTACATTTTTTACAATAGGTCTTAATAAAGATATTTGTTTTGATAATACTAGTCAAAGTTGTTCAGGAATGTATAAAAAAATAGTAGATCGTGGTCATACTATTGCTAATCATACATATTCACACGCTATATTCCGTGGACTATATAGTAGCGCTGATAGTTTTATATATCAAGTAACATTACAAGAAAATAAAATAAAAGATAAAACAGGCGTAAAAACTAATATTGTAAGATTTCCTGGTGGATCAGCCACTTCTGGTAGTTTAAAAAATAGTATAATAGCTAAACTAAGAAGTAAAGGATATGGTTGGGTAGATTGGACAGCACAAGATGGAGATGGTGGAGCATTAGCAAATAAAGCTGAAGCATGGAAAAATTTCACTAACTCTATAAATGAAGATATTGAAGTAGTATTATTCCATGATTATAATAATATTACTTTATCAATACTTCCAGAAGCTATTGAATACTTAGAAAAAAATAATTATATAATATTACCACTATTTTATGATAGTGTTATGGTAAATAAATAAAAATACTTCAATTGAAGTATTTTTTTTAACCCATTGTATCAGTATTACTAGCAACTATATTTATTACTTTAACACCTTTTACTTTACTTAATTCTTTTATTATTTTATCATCATTATCATATTTAATATCATATATAAGTTCTACATTATCATTATTTATGTATTTACCTTTACATACATATCCTTTTAAATTACTACTAAGTACTTTTTCCGTATCTTTAATATCTACATTTTCACCTTTTACTACTAATACATATTTATTACTACTCGTACTAATACTTTTAAATATAAATAAGATTGTACATAGTACCATAGAACCAACTATTACTATAGTATAATTTTGAGTTCCACAAGCTAATCCGGATACAACACCCCAAAATATAAATGCTGTATCTCTTGGATCTTTTACAGCAGTTCTAAATCTTATAATAGATAAAGCCCCTACCATACCAAGTGATACTGATATATTACTACCAATTACTACCATAACTATAGTTGTAATCATCGTAATCATAATAAGTGATACATTAAATCTAGGATTATATAAAACTCCTGTATATGTATGTTTATATGTTATAAAAATAATAAGTGATACTAAAAATGCTACTAATAAAACTAAAAATACTGTTTCTATAGGCATTTTTACTTGCATTTCAGTTAATGCTTCTAAAACTTTTTTCATAAATTAATATTCCTTCCCATCATATATTTACTTACCGATTGAAACCTCGAATCATAACTAGATAATATTTTAGAGATATATGGTTCTAAAAACCTATCAAATTTAACTTCTAGAACAACATCTTTTTTGTCTATTAAATAATTATAATTTATATCATCATCAAAGAATTTATCTATATCATTACTACTTCTTATATTAAAATCAAATGTAATTCTAGTTGTGGTAGTTGTTGTGTAAGCTATTCTATCATATTCAATAATAACTTTAGGTTTATATAAACCTTTTTTTAGTATTGTATAAATTTTAGTAGCTACATCATTATCATAACTAAGTAATACTTCATAGTCTTCATTTATAAGTTTTCTAGCATCATCTGTACTTATAACAAGAGAATCCTTTATTTGATGTATATCATATTTACTTTTTATTTCTAACTTTACTTTATTACTTTTAGCATCATAAATTCTAAGTCTTATCTTTTTTCTATTTATTTCTCCGCCTAATTTATCAAAATAATCATTATTTTCTATAGAATCAAAATATAAACTTCTTACCATGTATCCATTATAATCTCTATCTATATTTAATACTTCATTAAATTTAGTTCTTAAATTTAACATAGAAGAGTATGGAATAACATACTTAAATTCATGTCTAAATGTCTTAAAGCTTTCCATCGTTACCACCTAAACTATCTACACAACTAGTATTATTTTCATATCCTGGAGTACTTGATAAGAAATATTTCCATTCATTATTTATGATACCATAACTTACATTTTCTTTTAATAAAACTATATCTACAGTATCTATTATTGTTTTACCATTACTAATAACTATATTTTTATCATTAGTAGATAAGCCAAAATTAGCATATAAACCGTCAAAAGTATTATTCTTATTAAAATATATTACTTTATATCCATTAGCTTCTATCTTGAAACTAGGTAACTTACATTTTCTAATATTATTTTTATCATCAGATATATATAAGTTGTCTATTAGTACTTCTTCATCATCTAAATTATGTATTTCAACCCAACTAAAGTAATTACCATATAAATCATAATGGCTACTTTTATTATCAGTCATATATTCATTTATTTTTAAGTTATAAGTTTTATTACTAACTTTATATACTTCTTCATTATTTTTAGCATTTGGACTAGGCTTTGTAATAATATATTTACCTTTTACATAACTATAAGAAGTATCAGTATCCATACTTGGATATTTTACTTTACTTATAATATTGCCACTATCATCTGTTAATGTTACTATTTCACCTTTACTAGATAATTTAAAATTAGTGTGACAACTCTTATTACAAGTATCTAATCCTGATGCATAAATTACTAAATATTCATGACTTTTTATTGTTATATCAGGTATCATCCATTTGTTTGTTTTATATTCACTATCAGATAAATAATATCCATATAAGTTAATATCATAATTATATCCATTATATATTTCAATATAATCTGAAGATAAATTATTATCATCTAAATAACTACTATTACTAGATACTATTTCACTAATATAAAGTTTTCCACTTTTAACATATTCATTACTTAAATTAGGTAAAAAAGTTACTAATAATATAACTATTAGAAATAAAACACATATAGTTATAATCCTTTTCATTTTATATCACCAAAATATTTATTATATTCACTATCACTTAAATTAAATTCACTTTTAATATTTCTAAGCACATAATAATATCTATTATTTAATTTAGTTTTAAAATAATTAACATTACTTTTCCAATTAGTAGTAACATTCCATCTTTTATTATGATATGGTATTTCATTTTCTATTTCACTAGCTAATTCATCTACAATTTTACTCATACGAGTAGGGGTAAATGTATTTTTCATGTGATAAGCTAGTGTAGATAAATATAAATCTCTAAATTCACTATTTTGATATAAAGTCCTTGTTATTAAGAAAGTAGAAGGTAAATAAGTAACCGCTGGTATTTTTGTATAATTTATTGTATATGAAATAGGTAAATTAGTATTCCATAATGCCCAATCTAAATCATAAAGCATCCATCTAAATTTGCCATTTTTACTCTTCCAATATCTTATATTTCCCATATCAGTATTTCCATAATAAGATTCTACTATCATATAATTACATAATTCTTGCATATCAATTTGTGTTTTTAAATATTCATATACATCTTTATTTCTTACATTATGAGTTTTAATATAATTAATTAAATTATTATAAGAAGCTGTACTACCTTTATTTGCAGTACCAAATTTAATTAAATCAAAATTATCACTTATTCCATAATTAGTCTCAATATAATCGCCATTTAATTTTTCTCTCATATTATATAAACCATAATATTCACCATTTAAATAAACAACTACTGGTCTATATCCTTGCATATCTATATCCATTTGGCCTTTTAAAGCATAAGTTAAAACAGTATCTTGAATTCTAATTCCTAATGGATCTTCTCCAGAATTTCTTAAAGTAAATGATGAATAAGTTTTTGTTTCAGTATCCTTAAAAAATGGATAAGTAACACTATTAACACCATATTTTTTTCTTAAATATATAGCCATACTTTTTTGAGACTTTTCTCTTGAATCCATACCTGTGAGTTTAATTCCACCTATAAAACCAGTACCTAAAGAACCATCCTCTTGATAAAATTCAAAACTTACTTTATATTCTTGTTCTTGTCTATAATTAACAAGTAAACTACTTAAATTATTACTAGGAGCTGATATAGATACAAAAGCTACATCATGATGTCTACCAACTATATAAGTTCTAGATATTACATCTGATTCTATATAACCATCTTTATATGCAATTGCTTTTATAACTGTATTTTTATTTATAGTTATTTCACCCGTATATTTTGTACTATTTTTAGTAGGAAATGTACCATCTAATGTGTAATAAATATCACCATCAGCACTTAACTTAATTTTAGTACCATTTTCTACATATCCACCATTTATATTAAATACTGGTGTATTTGTATATCCACTATAATATATACTACTATTTTCTTTACCTAAAGTAATATTCTTATAAAATACTCTTTTATTATCAGTTATACCAGAACTAACATAACTATTTAATTTACCTACATTATATGTATCTATAACTACTTCTCCATTATAAATATATATTTTTTCAGTAGTATTATTTATATGAAATCCTGTATATAACTTATTATTACTATAACTATAATAATCACTACCATATACTACATAAAAACTATTAGGATTCAATGTTATATTAGGTAATTTAACTCTTTTCCTTTTATCACCTATATAATAATTACTTAAATTTATTTTATTATTACTAATATTTTTTATTTCAATAGCTTCATAAGGATAAGCACTTACTTCATTTACTATTAAATCTTTAGTAACTTTTATATCAGTCACATAATCACTTTTATTTTCTAAACCAATACTATTTTTTGTATAATAATACCATTTATCATTATATAAACCACTAGATACATTACTATCTAATGCTTCTATATAAATTTTATCTATTTCATTCTTTTTATTATCACTTAATATTAACACATTATCTTTTGTATCTAATTTAAAATTAGTATGTAATTCAGTATCATATTTATCTAATCCTGATAAATATACTACTAAATATTCATGACTTTTTATTGTTATATCAGGAAATATATATTTATATTTATTATCATATTTATTTGATAAATAATAACCACTTAAATTTATATCAGTATCATACCCATTATATAATTCCATAACACTATAATATTTATTAGAAGCACTTTTAAAAGCACTAACATTATTATTCATATATTCAGTAATTTTTAATTTACTATCTTTTTTACTATAAGTAATACTTTTATTTTCATATAAACTATCATTACTATATCCTGGAGTACCATTATAATAATAAACATATTTAGTACCATTATATCCATAAGAAATATCATCTAATAAATTAGTATAATAAATTTTACTTATAGATTTACCATCAGGTTTAGATAATGTTATTACTTCACCTTTACTATCTAATTTAAAATTAGTATGTAATTCATTATCATATTTATCTAGTCCTGATGCATATACAATTAAATACTCATGACTTTTTATTGTTACATTTGGAAATTTCCATTTTTTAGTATTAAAATTATCATCTGATAAATAATAACCACTTAAATTCACATCGTAATCATATCCATTATATATTTCAATATAATCACTTTTATTTCCATAACTATCTATTATAGTATTTTTATTTGAAGCCATAACTTCATTTATAATTAAATCTCCATTATTTCTATATTTATGTATAGTTGGAGTATAAATTATAATTAGTATAAGAAATATATATATACCTATAATAGATAAAATGCCAAACCATTTATTATTCATAAAAACCTCTTTATCCTCTTACATTATACCATAGAAAAAAAGAATTAATCTTCTTTTTCAAGTTCTTTGATTAATTCTTCTTTATTCATTTTTGTATAACCTTTAATGTTTTTATCTTTTGCTAATTCTTTTAATTCTTTTAAAGATAAATCATTATAAGATAATTCTTCAAAATCACTAGCATCTTTTTCATGATCATTATCAGGCATTACTTTCTTTTCTACTAAATAATCGATTTGTTCTTTAGTAATCGTTTCATGTTCAATTAATGCATTTGCAATTAAATCTAATAAATCTCTATTTTCTTTTAATATTTTCTTAGTTCTTTCGTATTCACCACAAATAATTTTTCTTATTTCTTCATCAATTTGATATGCAACTTGACTAGAAAAATTTCTACTCTTATTATAATCTCTACCTAAGAAAACACTAGATTCTTGATGTTCAAATTGAATAGGTCCTAAATCACTCATACCATATTCAGTTACCATAGAACGAGCTATTTTAGTAGCTTGTTCAAAGTCATTATGAGCACCAGTTGTAATTTCATTAAATACTAATTCTTCAGCTACTCTACCTCCAAGTAAACCAGCAATTCTTTCAAGTAATTCTTCTTTAGTAGCAGTTATCTTTTCTTCTTTAGGAAGCATTATAGTATAACCACCTGCATATCCTCTTGGAATAATAGTAATTTTTTGAACATCATTAGCACCATCAAGTTTTAATCCAAGTACTGCATGCCCAGCTTCATGATATGCAACTAATCTCTTTTCATCTTCTGTATACTTTTTAGATTTCTTAGCAGGTCCCATAAGAACTCTATCATGAGCTTCATCTATTTCTACCATAGAAATAGCAGATTTACCTTTTCTTACTGCAAGTAATGCAGCTTCATTTAGTAAGTTTTCCAAATCAGCTCCACTAAATCCTACTGTTCTACGTGCAATATTAGATAATTTAACACCTTTAGTAAATGTTTTACCTTTAGCATGTACTTTTAATATTTCTTCTCTACCTTTAACGTCTGGTAAATTAACTATAATTTGTCTATCAAATCTACCTGGTCTAAGTAAAGCTGGATCAAGTACATCTGGTCTATTTGTAGCAGCTATAACAATAATACCCTCATTAGCACCAAAACCATCCATTTCAGTTAATAATTGGTTTAATGTTTGTTCACGTTCATCGTGTCCTCCACCAAGACCAGCACCTCTTTGACGGCCTACTGCATCAATTTCATCAATAAATATTAAGCAAGGAGCACTTTGTTTAGCTTGTTTAAACATGTCTCTAACACGAGATGCACCTACACCTACAAATAATTCAACAAATTCAGAACCACTTATATAATAAAATGGTACATTTGCTTCTCCAGCTACAGCTCTTGCAAGTAATGTTTTACCTGTTCCTGGAGGACCAACTAATAATACACCTTTAGGGATTCTAGCTCCCATTTTAGTAAATCTACTAGGTGCTTTAAGAAAGTCAATAAGTTCTGCAACTTCTTCTTTTTCTTCATCTAATCCGGCAACATTTTCAAATGTTACTTTGTGATCATTTTCACTTAATTTAGCTCTACTTCTACCAAAATCCATAGAATTCTTAGAAGAACCTAGTTGTTTATTTATAAAGTAGAAACCAAAACCAATTATAAGAACCATTGGTAGTAAATTGATTAAAATATATAAGAATGTATTAGATCCTGGATCTACATCAGTTACTAACTCAAATTCTCCTTTAGCTTGAGCTCCATATAATTTTTCAATAGTAGAATTTTCTTTAGGTAAATTTATAGTAAAGAATTCATTCTCTTTAGATTTTTTTAATTTACCTTTAACAACATAAACTCCTTTACTATCATTTGGAGTTATTTCCATTTTTTCAATTTTTTTATTATCAATATAACTATTTAATTCTTTAAGTTCTATTCTATTAACACGAGTATTTAAACTATCCATAAAGTATAATACTCCTGCAAGAACTAAGAATAAAAAGATATATGACATCAAATTAACTCTTACATTTTTCTTTTTCATATTTCCTCCTTATGAATACTTTAGTATTATATCATATATTTCATCTTTTTGTTTATCAAATTTAGACTTTTTTAATCCTGGTAACCAAACTATAACTCCTTTACTATCAACTACTACTGGCCATAAATCTCTATCACGTAAAGAAATCTTTTCATTTATAAAAATATCTTTTATTTTTTTACTACCATTTAATCCTTTTATTATCATTTTATCTCCTTCACGTCTATTTCTAACATGAAGAGGCAAACATACATCATTACTGTTTAATCGACATACAAAATTACTATCAGATTCTACACTTTCTACTCTATTTATTTCTTTACCATTAGGTAAACATACATAATCAATTATTTCTATTTCATAATCTTTACTTTCATAGATATTAGCACTAAAGAATAGCTTATTATATTCTTTAGTAACAACTATATTATTAGGTAAATATACTGATGCATTAGCTTTTCTAGAATTTATTAAGTCCATTATTAGCATAGTATGATGATCATTAACTAACATTAAATCATCATCATATATATTTTCTAATATATATTGTATAATCTTTTCTTTAATTACTTTTTCTTCTTTATTAAATAAGTCTATATTAAGCATTTTATCTTTATAAATAGTATTTATCTTTTCTTTTACAATGCCATCTATATAATCATTAAACATAAGTAATGTTTCACTATATTTTAAGAATTTTTTATGAACCATAGCATCTTCTTTTTTTAATTCCGGTAGAATATATTTACGATATCTATTTCTTGTATATACAGTTTTTTCATTAGAACTATCAATAAAATAAGTAATATTATTTAAATCAGCATAAGATTTTATTTCATCTTTAGTATATGGAAGTAATGGTCTTAAAACTACATAACCATCTAAAGAAAATTCACGAGCAAAGCCAGCATAACCTCTTAAGGTAGAACCACGAACAATACGCATTAAAATAGTTTCCATAAGATCATCTGCATGATGAGCAGTCATCATATATTTTGCATGATACTTGTCCATCATACGAGAAAAGAAATTATATCTGATAGTTCTAGCTTCATTATGAAAATTATCATCACCATAATTTTCAATTGTAAGGCCTTCAAATATTAAATCATTTTCCTTACTATATTTTTCTACATAATCATATTCTTCTTTTTGACCTTTTCTACCTGTATTATGATTAACACTACAAACTACTATTTTTATATTAAGTTCATTTTTTAATTTATTTAAGATATATAATAAAGACATAGAATCAGGCCCACCAGATACCCCAACTACTACTGTAGTATCTTTTACTTTAGATCTTAAATAATTATATGTTTCTTTCATATTACCACTCAATCTTTTCTATATTATTTTTTTCTAAAAAGGCATTTATTTTAGAGAATGGTTTACTTCCAAAAAAACCTCTATAAGCTGAAAGTGGTGATGGATGAACACTTTCTAATACTAAATGTCTCTTATTAGTAATTAGCACTTTCTTACTTCTAGCATAACTGCCCCATAAAACGAAGACAATAGGTTTTTCTCTTTCATTTAAACACTTAATAATATTATCAGTAAATATTTCCCAACCTTTATCTTTATGTGATAATGGCTTATCTTTTTCTACTGTCATAATAGAATTAAGTAAAAAGACTCCTTGTTTTGCCCAACTAGTTAAGTCACTATCAGTTTTCTTTATATTTAAATCATTTTCTAATTCTTTAAATATATTTTGCAAAGATGGTGGCATCGGAGTCCCTTTTTTTACAGAAAAAGAAAGACCATGAGCTTCATTATATCCATGATATGGATCTTGCCCTAATATTACTACCTTAACATCATCATAATCCGTATATCTTAGAGCATTAAATATATCATTATATTTAGGATATATTTCTTTTTTATTATATTCATTTTTTACAAATATACCTAGCTTTTTAAAATAATCCTTTTTAAATTCGTTAGATAATACTTCATCCCATTTTTTATTTATCAAAAAAACCACCAACTATATTTTATCATATTTAAAAAAATATTTATAGATTATTTGCTATATCTATAAATACTTTAATACTTAGATTTTCAGCTCTCACACTTAAATCATAACCATATTTTTTTAATACCATTTCTACTTTATCTAAATCATAACCCTTTAAATTGTTTTTAAGTGTCTTTCTTTTTTGTACAAAACTATCTTTTACTAATTTATAAAATAACTCTATATCTTTTACATACTCTTTATCATGTTTAGTAAACATAACTACAATACTATCGACATTAGGTTTAGGTATAAAAACATTTTTACTAACCTCCATTATCTTTTTTATATTGTAATTATATTGTAAAAAGATACTTAGAGAATTATATTCTTTAGTTCCTGGAGTTGCTCTAAAACGATCTCCAACTTCTTTTTGTACCATAACCACTATTTTATCAACATCTATTTTATCAGTTATTATTTTACTAATAATAGGAGTTGTAATATAATATGGTAAATTTGCTACTACATATAACTTAGAATAATTATATTTTTTAATATCATTTTTTACATCAGCTACTAAAAAATCTTTATATATAATATCCACATTATTATATTCTTCTAAATTACTTGATAATATATCTTTTAGTGAATCATCAATTTCATAACATAATACATTTTTAGCTATTTTACATAACTTATAAGTTAAAGAACCAGCTCCTGGACCTATTTCTATAACAAGAGAATCAGAATCTATTTCTGATTTATTTATAATACCATTTATTATATTTTCATCAATAATAAAATTTTGTCCAAATTTTTTCTTAAAATTAAAATTATTACTATCCAAATTCTTCTTTATATCATTTATAGAATACTTCATATCCTCACCATATTCATTATATCATTCTTTTTTATATAACTCTATTTCCTTATTCTTATAAGCTTCTAATATATCTAACCATACTTCATTTTCTACATTTCTATTCTTTTTAGGATGTACTAAATATCTTATATATAATTCTACATGACTATCAACTACTTTAGTATAAATAATTGGTTTTAATTTATTATAATATATACGATATTCTAAGCTTACATCATCAACTTGATCACTCATCTTCTTAGGAATTCTTTTTACTATCTCATTTTTATTGATAATTTTATATAAAACATCTTTTGTTTTTTCAATATCAGCATCTAATGGAACTTCTACAAGTATTTCATTCCATATATACTTAAAAGCTTTATTATAATTCTTAATTGGTTTTGAAAATACAATTGAGTTAGGTAAATGAACAATGATACCAGTACTTTGTTCACCATATACTCTTTCACCAACTTCAAGCATTTCAAAACTTAAATCACTTATATTTATTACATCACCTTTTTTAGAATCAATTTCAATTCTATCTTCTACTTTAAAAGGCTTTTTAATTTTTATATATAATCCTGCAAACCAGTTAGTAATCATTTCTCTAAGTGCAAGAGTAAGAGCTGCTGATACAAAAGAAATAATTGTAATAACATTCTTCATATAAGGATTTAATATTAAAAATATAATAACCGCAAATATTAAATTAGAAATTAGATTTACTTTTTGATTATATAAGTATCTTTTTCTAGCGTCTTCTACAAACTTAGTATATACTTTTACAATAATAAATCTTATTACTTTAATAATAAAATAAGTTACTAAAAGCTCTATCACAATTAAAAAATAAGCTTTATTGATATGAGTTAGTTTAGATAAATATTTACATATTTCAATAATTTCTTCCATAGTCACCTCCAAAAAATATTTGTATATTATAACACATAATAAATAAAAAAACTATCATTTGATAGCTTATTTATTTAAACCATATTTACGATTAAATTTTTCAACACGACCAGTTTTACTTACTTTACCTTGTTCACCAGTAAAGAAAGGATGACATTTGTCACAAACTTCTAAAGTTAATGTTGGTTTATTTGAATATACTGTAAAAGTATTTCCACAAGCACAAGTAACTTTAGTTTCTACATAATTATTGTGTTTTTCTTTTTTCATAATATTCTCCTTCCGCCATGATTTAGTAATCATAGAAATTTGATTTGCTAACATATTATAACAATTATTTAAAAATATTTCAAGTACTATTTAATTATTTTCGCTTTTTCTACTTTATCTACTACATCATATGGAAACCTTTCTATTACTGTAGAATTCATTCCCATCATGTAATATAATTCTTCTTTAAGTCTTCTTAAGTCATCAGCTGTGTATTGAGTCTCTATTTTAGATGATAAAACATCGTAAATAGTATGCAATAATGCACTATGAACTTTTGGTGCAAAACGGTAATCTCCTTTAACATATCTACCATCTAAATCAATAAGTTCTACATCATTACCTCTATATAAAATATTTTGAGCAATTAAATCAGTATTAAAAACACCATACATCATTAGTTCTCTATTCTTTTCTATGGCACTTTTTAAATTACTAAAAATTAGTTCTTTATCTTCGCTTGATAATTCCTTAAAAGAAACATAACCATCAAAATAGTCATATAATACCCCCACTGCTTCATCTTGGCAAGAAATAATACCTCTAGGAAGTTTAGATGAAGTGATTAAGCTTCTTAAACTAGATAACCACTCTATTTGTTCTTTATCAACCATATTTATAAAAAAATCATAATAAAAACCTTTACGACTAGAGTAATCTCTAATATAAAATTTTAGTAAATCATCACCTATATGATATATATTTTTTCCTTCACAAATAGATTTACCATACTTAAATAATCTTTTTACATCTTTTGGCTTAAATACTATTTCTTCCATAATATCTCCTGATGCGGGTATTATAACATAATAGTATATTTTGTCAAATTAAAAGAAAGACTAATTATCTTTCTTTTCCAATGTATTTTATAAGTTGTAAGAATATATTTATAAAATCTAAATATAAATCTAAAGCTCCAATTATGCCTAATTTCTTTTCATCATATCCAAGTTCATATAATTTTTTGATTTTTTGAATATCATAAGCAGTAACACCACAAAAGATTAAAATGATAATTACTGATACAATAATTTCTATTACTTCATTACCAATAAATATATTTATTATTGATACTAAAAGTATAGGTATAAGAGCAAATAATAATATTGTTCCTAATTTAGTTAAATCTTTATTAGTTTTATGCCCATATAATGCCATTAAACCAAACATTATAGCTGTTGCAATAAATGTATAGAACACACTTGTTAAATCATATACATAACATATAGATGATAAAGTAAGCCCTGATGTAAAACAATATAGTAAATATAATACTACACCTGACATATAACTTAATTTATTTACAAGTGCTGATAAAGCTATAACTAATATTAATTCAAATATAGTTATAATCCAATAAGTACCTGTACTATAGATATTCATTAACATAGTTTCATTACTAGCTACATATAAAGAAGTGCCAAAAGAAACAAGTAAACCTATAAACATCCATTTAAATACATTGCTAAATATTCTGTTATAATTCATAATTCATCTCCTAATTCATTTATTATTAGATCACTAATCTTTTTATATCCTAAACTTGAAGGATGAGGATCTAATGCATTTGGTAAATATTCACTATTTTGAAATAATGAATATATATCCACATAAATTATATCATATTTTTTACATAATTGTTTTAGTTTTGTATTAGCATTTGCTATTTTATTATTCCATTTTATATTAAAATAATATGGATTATAATAACTAGTTACTACTATAGTATCTTTATTGTAAACTCTAAGTATTTCAAGTAATTCATTTACTTTACCTAAAGTATTAGTTATTGCTTCATCTAAATCACTATTAGATTTGAAAGCTTTAATAACATCATTAGATCCAATAGATAAAGTTATTAGATTGGCTTTTACTAAAGCATTTTTTAAATATATTTTTTTATTATTTAAAGTTATTTCCTTATTATTATTTATATCATTTATTAAATCATCAACTTTATAACCACTAACTGCAAAATCTTTTACAAATTTATCTAACTTATCATTAACCTCTAAATATTCATTTATGTAATCACTATAACCAGCGCCATAATTTCCATAAGAATCCCTACCAGCAGCTAATGAATCACCTAATGCTAAATAATATATCTTTTTATCATCAAAACCTTTATATATTAGAAAGGTTAAAAATACTACTAATACAGTAATAACTATAGGAATAACTTTTTTCATATAATCACCTATATAATTATATTTCTTCTACTTTTAAATTAGCACCAACATTATTTAATTTATTTTGAATATCTTCATATCCTCTTAATATATGTTGTGCTTCTTCAATAATAGTTTCTCCAGTTGCTGCTAAACCAGCTAATACTAGACAAGCTCCTGCTCTTAAATCTGTAGCTTTTACTAAAGTACCAACATAATTACATGGTCCAAATATTTTAATATTTCTATTGTTTATAAATTCTATATTAGCACCTAACTTATTTAAATATTCGACATTTTGAAATCTATTTTCATAAATAGTTTCTTCTAAGGTAGAGGTACCATTACATTTAGCTAATAAAACAGTTAAAGGTTGTTGTAAGTCTGTAGCAAATCCTGGATAACCTAATGTTCTTACACTAACACCCTTTAAATTATTAGTTTGGGAAATTATTATATTATCTTTATTGATAGTCATATTAACTCCCATTTCTTTTAATTTATTTAATAAGGCATCAATATGGTCAGGTATTAGATTATCTACTTTTAAATTATTTCCCATTAAAGCTCCAGCAATTACATACGTGCCAGCTTCTATACGATCAGGTATTACTTCTGTAAAACAACCATGTAGATGTTCTACTCCAATTATCTTAATTTCACTAGTCCCTGCACCTCTAATATTAGCTCCCATATTATTTAAGAATGTAGCTATATTAACTATTTCTGGTTCTTTTGCAGCATTATAAATATTAGTTTCACCTTTTGCTTTAGAAGCAGCAAGCATAGCATTTATAGTTGCACCAACTGAAGGCATATCTAAATATATATCGTTACCTATAAGTTCTTTAGCATATATTTTATATTTATTATTATTTTCTTCTACAGTAGCTCCTAAAGCTCTAAAAGCTTTTAAAGTTTGATCTATTGGTCTAGCACCTATATTACATCCTCCTGGAAAATACATTTCAACATTCTTATATTTTCCAAGTAATGCTGCCATAAAATAATATGATGCTCTTAACTTTGTAGAAACATTTTCCGGAATTTCTTTATTTGTAATAGTAGAAGGATCAATCTTCATTAAATTGCCATCTCTAGTTACAGTAGCTCCTAAATATTTTAAAATTTCATCTAAAGCATCAATATCAGATATATTTGGAACATTATCTATAGTAACTAAATCATCAGCAAGTAATGAAGCAGGAATAAGTGCTACTGCACTATTTTTAGCACCACTAACTTTAATAGTACCACTAAGCATTCTATTTCCTTCTATTTTTAATCTTATCATACATACCTCCTATGCTTTTTCGTTAGATCCAAATAACAAAATCTTTTCTCTTACCGTTTTTTTTAATCCTTTTTCCCCTGCTTTTATAATTTTTCTAGGATCATAAGTACGACTATCAGTAGCTAAAAAATGTCTAACATCTTTTGCCCAAGCAATTTGTAATTCAGTATTTACATTTATTTTAGTAATGCCACAGTTTATAGCTTCTCTTATTTTATCATCAGGAATACCTGATCCGCCATGTAATACTAAAGGAGTTGGAATCTTATTTGATATTTCCACCATTCTTTTAAATTGTAAATTAGGTTCTCCTTTATATAAACCATGAACACTACCTAAAGCTGGCGCTAATGCATCAATTTTTGTTTTATTATACATTGCCATACATTCTTCTATAGTAGCAAATGTTTCATTTCCAGTTATACCATCTTCACTACCACTAATAGTACCAACTTCACTTTCAACAGTAACACTATATTTATGTGCCACTTTTACAACTTTGCTTGTTAATTCTATATTTAAATCTAATGAATTTCTAGAAGCATCTATCATTACCGAACTAAATCCTGCTGAAATAGCACTTAAACAACTTTCGACACTACTGCCATGATCTAAGTGAATAGCGACTGGAATAGTTATTTTTAAATCTGCAATTAAAGCTTTAAGCATATTTGCAACAGTTTTATAACCACCCATATACTTTATAGCACCTTCACTTATACCTAAAATAACAGGACTTTTATTTGCTTCACATTCTTCTAATATAAATTTTGCCCATTCAAGATTATTAACATTAAATTGTGGAACAGCATATTTCCCACTTTGTGCTTTTTTTAGCATTTCTTCCATATTCATTATCATATTATCACCATATTAATTATATAGTTTTTTTTATTTAAAAGCAAATATTAATGTAAATGCTACTATATTTTATTCAAATATTTACAAATATTTATCAAATATCTCTTTAACAAAAAGCTTATACTCATAAGTTTCACTTTCGTTAGCTTCCATTAAACATAATGGTGGAAATAATACACACCACCAATTTTTACCAGATGCAGCACCTAATGTAATAAGAAGGGATTCATAATTACCAGCATCATATTTAATACCTTTATATTCTTTACTAGGAAAATAATTATTTCCATAATTGATATTATAATTATTAGTAAAACCTTTTACTATATTTTCTATTTCATATAAATTTTCTGTAATTATTTTTCTAGCGTCACCTATTCCTTTTGTATCTTTAAGTAATGTATATAATTTTTCTTCTACTTTTAAAGCAATATCCATTTTTAATTTTTGATCTTCCTTGCTATCACTATTAGCTATTATCCTAAATCTTATAGCTTCATCAGGTATAGTTACATTTTTCACTTTTCCACCAATAAAAATATATATAATTATAATTAAAAAAATAAGTATAAAATTCTTCAAATTATCATCTCCAATAACATATTGATAATAATTTAAAGTTTTTATACCTATTTATGATAAGATTCATTAGAATTAATTCTAAACGCTCTATAAATTTGTTCTAATAATATAACTCTGAATAGTTGATGTGGAAAAGTTAATTTTGAAAAAGCCATTACAACTTTTACATTTTCCCTTACTTCTTCAGTAACACCATAAGATCCACCAATTATAAATACAATATTTTTATATTGCCAAGATAATTTTCTTAATCTTTCTGCAAATTCTAAACTATCAACAGTAATACCTTTTAAATCTAATAAAATAGTAAAATCTTCTTCTTTAATATGTTCTAATATTTTTTTAGATTCTTTATTTATTATTTGTTCAGTAGTACCTATGCTTTCATCATCTAATTCTATTATCTGTAATTTAGTATATTTTTTTAATCTTTTTACATATTCATTAACTGCTTGCACATAAAATCTTTCTTTTAATGAACCAACACAAAGTATTTTTATCATACAGTAATCAAATCCGTTCTTTCTTTCTGAGTAGATATATATATATTAGATGCACCATGTATTCTACTTTCTAAAGAATTTCTAGCTAACTCTTTGGTATTATTTTCTTCACTTAAATGAATCAATATAACATTTTTAGTATGTTTTCCAATTACTTCACTTATAAATTCACTAGATTTTTCATTAGATAAATGACCTTTATCCCCAACTATTCTTATCTTAGTATAATATTGATATCTACCATTCATAAGCATTTCTACATCATGATTACTTTCTATAACATAACAATCAGCATTGCTTAATTTATCAAAGTATTTTCTATTTATATAACCAGTATCAGTTATATATACTAATTTCTTTTCATCTTCCATAAATATATAACCTAATATTTCTTTAACATCATGAGATAGTCTAACAAAATCAATTGTTAAACTATCTATAACTATTTTATCTTCAATAAATTCATGATTTGGAATATCAATAGATAATTCACTATAAATTTTTTCTGTCAAAAATATTTTAGCATTATATTTTTTTACGAAAGTTTCAAGACCATAAGTATGATCACCATGACTATGAGTTATAAAAACATAATCAATATCTTTTATATCTACACCTAACTCATATAATTTTTCTTTAGTATATTTAAGGGATGTACCAAAATCAATAAGTATTTTTTTATTATTTGTTTCTAAATATGATGCATTACATTTAGATCCACTAGCTAAAACACATATTTTCATTGATATCTAAGTGTTAGTGGATTTACAGTAGTACCAGACCACCATCCTCCATACCAAGTTTCAAAGTGTAAGTGTGGACCTGTAGCACTACCAGTCATACCTACATAACCTATAACATCACCTTTTGAAACAACTTGACCTACTTTTCCCACTTTTCTACTCATATGAGCATATAAACTAGTCCATCCATTATTATGGTCTATTATTATATAATTACCATAAGAACGTGTATAACTAGATGTAATAATAGTACCATTATTAGCAGCATAAACACGAGTTCCATGACCTATAGAAATATCAAGGGCTCTATGGAATTCACGGTACCCACCAATAGGGTGCGTTCTCCAACCCCAATATGTACTAATATGCCATCCTGGTTCTGTTGGCCATTTCCATATATCTGTAGAACCAACTGATTGGATATATCTACCACCAACTGTTATTTTTTCATTTATAGGTTCAGCAAGAACTTCTTTACTTATTGTTTCTGCTTTTACTTCTTGTCCGTTAACTGAATAAATTCTAAATGTAAGTCTATCCTTACCATTTACACCTTTTTGTGTAACATTAGAATAACCAGCAATCATAGATTCATCTACTGTTTTAATAGTTTCATAAGCATGTGTTTGTTCTTCTACTAAAGTTTTTACAACATAAACGCTTATCTTAGGATTAAGTTCATTTATAACTATTTTTCTATTTATAGATAAAATATTTCTTTTATCTGTTATATCTGGATTAGACATAATAATTTCTTCTACGTTTACTTTATTAGCAAGAGCAACTGATTCAACAGTATCTCCAAGTTTAACAGTATAAATAGAACTATTTTCTTTATCACCAAATAAGAAATATTGTGATAGTTCATCAGAATCAGTATAGATTTTTTCACTAATAGAACATTTTAACTCTTTAATAGTTAAATCTTCATTTATGAAAATAGTATCTATATATTCTCCTTCTTTTTTTATCTTAACTTGCTCACCATTTATATACAATTTAAAATTGTCAGTACCAACAAATGTAGAAATAGTTTTAGTAAGAGCATCTTCAAATATTTTTTTGTTAATAGTATAAACATATTTTATTTTATCTTCTGATTTTATTGATACTCTATAAGCCATAATACTAGTAGTTTTTAACCTTTGAATACTATTATATATATCTTCAATTGAAGAATAATCATTATTATATGTATATATTTTTCTTATTTCTACACCATTTGGTATTAAAAAATCATCTGTATGAGAAAAAATACTATAATCTTCAATATATTTTTTCTTATATTCTTCTTCTTCACTACTTAAAGCTATTTTATCCAAATTAGCTTTTAAATTTTCTATAGTAGAAGACTTAATTATATTTAAAACATCACTAGAAACATTTGGATGTTCTACGTTTATATATTCTAAAATCTTTTCTATACTCTTTTTTGAATCAACTAAAGAATTTATTAGTACTATATCTTCTTGTTTTTCGATATCTTCAGTATATTCTAAAAGAGTTTTCTTTATTTTTTTACCTTCTTTTTCAAAGTAACTCTCTAATTCTTTTTTCGATTCTATCTTTCCAATAATTTGATCATCTAAATATACTTGATATAAAAGCCTAGGTCTTTTAGTACTAGCACTATTATAAGTAAATATTAGAAAAAATATAGAAAAAAGCATTAAAAACATTATTAAAATTACTTTCTTCAAAATCATCACCTATTCATTTTCTAAGACAACATTAACAAAGTTACTAAAATTCTTTTGGAATTTCAAGTTAATAGTTCCTGGTGGACCACTACGATGTTTAGCAATTATAAGTTCTATATCACTTGTAGGATTTGATTTATCATCTGCATAATAATCATCTCTGTATAAAAATGCAACAATATCGGCATCTTGTTCAATAGAACCTGATTCTCTTAAATCACTAAGAATTGGTCTTTTATTTTCTCTTCCTTCAACATTTCTAGATAATTGAGCTAAGGCAATAACAGGTACTCCAAGTTCTAGAGCCATTGTTTTAAGTGATCTAGAAATTTCAGATACTTCTTGTTGTCTATTACCAGAATATCTACTACTACCTTGAATTAAAGTTAAATAATCGATTATAACTAAACTAAGTCCATCTGGACTAGATGCTAATCTACGACACTTACTTCTTATTTCTCCAATAGTAATACCAGCTGTATCATCTATATATATTTTAGTTTCAGCAAGTCTACTAATAGCTTCATTAAATCTTTTTAAATCTTCATGAGCTAAATTACCACTTTTAAGTTTATTCATTTCTATTTTTCCAATAGAAGAAATCATACGCATAGCAAGTTGTTCTGCAGCCATTTCCAAAGTAAAAATAGCAACAGTACTATTTGAATTCATAGCCACATTAGTAGCTAAGTTAAGAGCAAACGCTGTTTTACCAACACCTGGACGAGCCGCTAAAATAATAAGTTCATTAGGATGTAATCCTTTAGTTAATCTATCATAATCACTAAAATTAGTTGCAAGACCTGTAATATCACCCTTGTTTTTAGATAAAAATTCCAAATCACTTTGAGTCTTAAATAAAACTTCTTGAATTTTCTTAAATTCACTACTTCTTCTATTTTTAACTACATTTAAAATTTTCTTTTCAGCACTATCTAATAAATCATTTACTTCATCCTTTGCATTATAAGCATCAGTAATAATATTAGTACTTTCATTTATAAGTTTTCTAAGTAAAGCTTTTTCATGAACAATATTTATATATTCATCTACATTTGCAGCTGTTGCTAAACTGGTAACAATTTCACTTAAATATTCAACTCCGCCTGCTTGCGCTAGCCATTCCTTAGTATTTAGTTCATTTGTAACAGTAGTAACATCAATCGCCACATTTTTTTCATGTAAGTCAGTCATTACTTTAAATATTTTAGCATTTTTATCAAAATAAAAATCTTCCATTACTAAATTTTCAGAAGCATTATTTAATGCATATTTTGATAAAAACATAGAACACAAAACTGCTTGTTCTGCTTCTAAACTATGAGGCATTACTTTTTCCATTATTTCACCTTTTGTAATTCTACTTTTAATGTAGCAACAACATCTTTATATAATTCAATTTCTACATTATGAAAACCAAGTAAATTTATTGGTGAAGTAATTTTAATACTTTTTTTATCAATATCAAAACCTTTATTTTTAAGTTCACTTACTATTTGTTTTACACTTATGCTGCCAAATACTCTATCTTGTTCACCAGTTTTTACAGGAAAAGATAAAGTAATTTTTTCAATTTTACCTTTTTCTTTTTGAGCTAATTCTCTATTCATATCATCCATTGCTTTTTTATTAGCATTAGCTCTTTCTAATCTACCTAAATTAACATCACTAGCTACTACAGCTACTTTTTGTTGAATTAAGTAATTAGCAAAACCATCCTTTACTTCTTTGATTTCACCTTTTTTACCTTGTTTTTTTACATCTTGAGTAAATATTATTTTCATAACACACCTCCAAATAACATTAATATTATACTATATATTTTAAAAATATAAAAGTTAATAAAAGAGAATTATATCATATAACAAAAAAGAACACTTTGTGTTCCTCTACGAGCAGGGTTTCGCCCGCCTACAAAAATTAGAATGTTTTTACACTTGTTCATGTTCTTTTTTTATTTTTTACAGTTATTCTATTCTCACTCATTTTCATCTTATTTTTCAAATATGTGGTGCTGCCTCATATTTGCTAGTACTTAGGAGATGATAGATTTTGAGACAGTGATAACTGGGCGCACACCGTAGTTGACTGCATTTTCCACGGGGCTGCTGCCACTCAAGACGCCATAGCAATTCACGTCCCAAGCGTTGCGAGAATGGCCGGAATATGCAGTATTTGTCCAGTATCCTTTGGTATTAGAATGTGCTACGTTGCATCCCCAGCCTGTACAATAATATGTATTATCAAATAACCATGCATATTTATTTGTTCCAGCTTCTCCAGTGTATAGTGTTTGTGTGTTATCATGGAAATAATAATAACTTCCTCCAGCTGCCCATGCTGTATTATTAGTTATTTTCGCAACTTCACTTGCTTCTATTAGTCTAGCATTTATAGTTTTATTCCATGATGATGTATCACTTTTTAGTTGTTTTAAGGCTGTGATTGGTCCTTTGCTATTATTTCCATCTCTTCCATATTCCGCTTCTGTTCCTCCAGCAGCAATATAATCTGCTTTTGATACCCATGCAACTTTTGCTGTTGTATTATGATCTAATAGTAAATTTATTGTAGATGCTCCTTCATCATTAAATGCATACCATTTCATACATCCATTACTTTTACTAGTATTTGATGTAGCTTCTTCTTTAGAACAAACACTATTACTATTTGGATTAAAATATATAGCTGTTCCATTTGCATATTTATTATTTGATACATATACATTTCTATATACTGTCGAGCTTATTCCTTTTGTATCTGTAGCTGTATATTTTACTTGATATATTCCTTCAGCACTCATCACTAAATTACTTTTATCTATAACTATATTTGATATGGCATTACCATCAGAATCAGTTGCAGAGGCACCAAGTTCAGTATAAGTAGCATTTAAATTATAAGTAACCATTGGTGATCCATTAAAATTTATTATAGGAGACTTTTCTCCATCTCTAGTAGTAATAGTACTTTCTACTATATCATAAGTATAAGTTTCACCTTTTTTCTTTATTTCAATTGTAAGAGCATCATCAAAATATTTATCATCATTAGGATTTTTTACTTCTTCTTTTATTAGTCCTGAACTTTTTAATTGACCTAATGTTATTTTAACAGATATATTTTCTCTATTTGGAAGTAACTCAGGATTTGTACTTGCATAAGCCTGTGCAGCTTCTATTATTGTACTTATTTGTGTATTATAAGCTTTTTCTTTTGATTGCTTTATATATTTATTTACTGATGGTACTGCAATTACTAGTATTAGCGACAATATAACTATTACTGCTAGTAATTCTACTAATGTAAAACCTTTCTTTTTCATATTATTCCTACTTTCTACATTAATTATATTTATTTATCTTTTATAAGTCAAGAAATAAAAAAGATAGAATATTCTATCTTAATATACTTCTTGATACAGTGATAACTGGGCGAACACCGTAGTTGTCTGCATTAACCACGTGGCTGCTGCTCAAGTAGCCATTGCATTTCACGATCAAAGCGTGGTAAGAATAGCCGGAATATGCAGTGTTTGTCCAGTATCCATAAGTACTAGAATCTGCTACATTACATCCATATGTTGTACAATTATATGTATTATCAAA
>OJAW01000503.1_pt1 | contig 27359 bp, 22 predicted proteins | sample 1589151 | NCBI WGS metagenome assembly OJAW01 (sample SAMN03283290) | human gut metagenome | biome: human-associated habitat; material: feces | host: Homo sapiens | place: Peru | collected 2012
TTGCTTCTAATTTTTCTTTTACTTTATTTTCATGTCCTGAATAAGTATTTACTACATACCAAAGTTTTTCCATTATGCCAACCATCCTTTAACTACTGATAATAATAAGTTTAGCAACATAAATAAACAACATAATATTAAACAAAATACTACTGTTGATATTGTGTATTTTAATACTTCTTTTGCTGTTGGCCATTTAACTAATTTAAGTTCTTTTTTTACTTTTTTAACATAACTTTCTTTAGGACCTTTACTTACTTTTTTTGCTTTGCTATTTTTTTTCTTAGCATCTTTTGTAACTTTTGTTACTTTTTTTGTTTCTTTAGCTTCTTTTGTCATTAAAAAACCTCCATTTAAAAAAACACTTTCGTGTTCATTAATAATATAGCATAGAAATATGGAAAAATCAAGCAATTTAGGTTAAATTCAACTCAGGAATTAGTTTTTTTCTTATTGTTTGTATTTTTCTATAAATATATGAATAATCTTTTTTTAATAATATTGATATTTTTTTACAATCTAAACCATCTATTAAAAGAGTTATTATATTTATTTCTGCAATAGATAACTTACTTAATATTATTTCATATATATCATGAGATTGTTCTTGTTCACAAACTATTTCTAAAGGGTCTTTACTATCTGCTAAAATAAATTCATTATTTTGTTTTTGATTTTCTAAATCACTAAGTAATACTACTGAGTTTTTCTTTTGTTCTCTTATTTCTGTTAATATTACTTTTTTTATTTTTCTTTTAATTAATGTTGATGTAAATGTGTAAAAACTTGCTTTATTATAATTACGATAATTTTCAACTGCTCTTTTGTATGTTTCAAAACATTCATTATATAAATCATCAAAAGGAATGTTTAAAACTCGAATTGCTTCATAGTTATCTTTAATAAATTTTTTTATAACAATATTATATTTTTCATCAAGTAATTTTTGAGCGTCTTCATTGTTTTCTCGACATAGCATGATTAGTTCAGAATCACTTATATTAGTCATTATTCCCCATATGATAAATAAGAATACTGGCAGCCACTGATGCATTTAAGCTTTCAACATTTTTATTCATTGGAATACTTACTAAAACATCACTTTCTTCTTTAACTAATCTACTTACTCCAGAACCCTCATTACCAATTACTAAAGCCCTTTTGGTGCTATAATCTATTTTTCTAAAATCTTCACCTTCCATTGAAGCTGCATAAACAAAGAAACCATCCTTTTTTAACTTCTTCATAGTTGCTACTAAGTTATTAACCATGATTATTTTTACATAGTTTATGGTTCCTACACTAGTTTTAACAACAACATCTGTTACTCCAACACTTCTATCTTTGGGAATTATTATTGATTTTATTCCTACTGCTGCACAAGTTCTAATGATGGCCCCAAAGTTATGTGGGTCTTCAAGATGGTCTAATATTAAAACAAAATCTCCTTCTAAATCATCAATATTATAATAATCATAATCAAAGGCATCAATTACCACCCCTTGGTGATTATATTCGCACATTTTATTAAGAAAATGATTATCGACAAATTCATATTTAATTTTGTTTTCACTACAATACTTGCATACTTCTTTTCTTGATGTAAATACTTTTTTAATCTTTTTAGTATCTAATTCTTTTAAAACGTTCATACCATATACACGCATTTTTATTTCCTCCTTTGTGTGATAAATTTATTATAACACATAGTATAATCTTTTGTATATATAAAATTTGTTTTTGTTGAAAATATTTTTTAATATTTAAATTGTTAATAAGAGGTAAATAAAAAAAGGCATAATAAAACCCCGGTTTTACGGGGATTATTTTTAAATGGTGCTGAAAGTAAGGCTTGAACTTACGACCTATGCGTTACGAGGGCATTGCTCTACCAACTGAGCTATTTCAGCAATTAATATTAGTATACCACAAATATTAAAAATAACAACTTTTATTTTATAATTTTACATGATAAAATATTAGCAGGTGGTATTATGTTTAAAAATACATTAGATAATAAAAGATATTATACACTAAATTACTTTTTTAAAATGAAGTTTGGTCAAAAAGTGTTTAAAGTTCCTTTGGATATTAATAGTACATGTCCTAATCAAATTAATGGTGGATGTATTTATTGTTCTAATAAATCTAGTGCTACAATAAGTAATAATACCCTTGATATTTTAGAACAATTTGAAAATGGGAGAAAAATTATGGAGCAAAAATGGCCAGATAGTTTGTATATTCCTTATTTTCAATCTGGTACTAATACATATAATGATAAAAATTTAGTTAAAAATTATGTTGATAAGTTGTTAGTGTTACCTAAAGTTGTGGGAATTGATATTGCAACAAGGCCAGATTGTTTAACTGATGAATGGTTAGATTATTTAGATGAATTAAATAAAAAGACTTTTTTAATTGTAGAACTTGGTTTACAAAGTAGTAATAATAATACTTTAAACTTTATAAATCGTGGACATAATAGTGAAGTTTTTAGGGATGCTGTAAAAAAATTACACGAAAGAAATATATTTGTTGTTGCTCACATTATAAATGGTCTACCATATGAGGCTAAAGAAGATATGTTAAATACAATAAAGTTTGTTAATAATTGTGGTATTGATGGGATTAAAATACATATGCTTTATGTAGCAAAAAATACCCCTTTAGCTAGTATTTATGAAAAAGATAAATTTCATATTCTAACTAAAGAGGAATATATTGATATTGTTTGTGACCAATTAAGGCTTTTAAACAAAGATGTTGTTGTTATGAGAATAACTGGAGACCCAACTTTAGATAAGTTGATTGCTCCAGATTGGCTTATAAAGAAGTTTGTGGTTTTAAATGATATTGATAAAGAAATGGTTAAAAGAAATATTTATCAAGGAGACTTAGTTTAGTCTTCTTTTTTTATTATTTCATATAATTTATCAACAATTATATTTATTACTTCTTCTTTATTTTCTTTTCTAGTTTCTTTTGTTACTTTTAATGAACCATTATAATTTGTGTTATTATCCTTATTATATATGCTAAAGTAAACTGTGCTATCATCACCGGATGGATTATGGATATCAACTCTATTAAGTTTACCTGTTATACCTATTCCGTAATTAGAATTGGTAAATTCAGATATTTTTTTACTCATTTCAATAGCAGTTTTTATACTATAAACTGAATATGTATCAATTATTTCTTTAGGTACTCCCATTTTTATTTTAAATTCATTTGAGTAAGTTACTGCACTGAATTTAAGAATTTCACTAGCTCCGGGGATATTTGTAATGGCATTAGCAAGACATCCTCCGGTACAAGATTCCATTGTTGAGATAGTTTTATTTTGTTTAGTTAATATTTTTACTATTTCTTCTAATTTCATAATAACCTTAATCAATACTTACTAGTTCATATAGAGTTGTGCCTAAGCCAAGTTTTTCTGCTTCTTCAACTGTATGAATTGCATGTCTATCAAGCATTCGCATCTTTAATGAATTTGCTCCTTCTTCAGTTAAATTCATAATTGTATCATAACAACATTTATCTAAAGCAACTGGGTCTAGGGATGCAAAAATACCTATGTCTGCAATTTCTGGGTCTTTTGGATTATTATCACAATCACAATCTATAGAAATGTTATTAGCAACATTAATATAAAGCATATTTTCTGGTTTGAAATAATCTACTACAGACTTATCTGCTTCTGCCATACTTTCTAGGAAATCATCTTGGGCAGTTTCTAATTTCCAACATTCTTCATGTATAGTTGTTTTTCCTGCTGAATGTATCCATGCTTTACCATTTTTTGAAGCAACTCCGATTGACATATTCTTTAGAGCTCCGCCGAAGCCACCCATTATATGGCCTTTAAAATGAGATAACATTAGCATTGAATCATAATTTTTAATATGACTTCCAACGTAGTTTATGCCTTCCAAATGTTTTCCACCATTTACAGGAATTGTTATTTCTCCATCTTCATCCATAATATCACATGGAGCTATGTCATAAAAACCATGGTCTTTGATAACTTGCCAGTGGTCACTTGGATGCATTCTTTTTCCAGCATAAGCTGTACAACATTCCACAATTGTACCATTTAATTTGTTTACTAAACCTTTAATTAAATTTGGATTTAGAAAATTATGTCCACCAGGTTCTCCGGTTGAAATTTTAACTGCAACTCTACCTTTTAATTCATGATTCAAACTTTCATAAATCTTAATTAAGCTTTCACTTGTTATTTCTTTTGTAAAATATACTTTGCTTTTCATTATATCAATCCTTTCATATATTTATGATAATATAATTTTGAAAATATGTCTAGATAACTCTACAATTTAATATTATTTTTATATAATGAACTTGTCAGGGGCCTCGATATAGAAGGAGGCATTTTGAGAAATTTTTTTAGATTTTTATTTTATATAATCTGGGAATATTTTGATTATAAAAAGTATTAATAAAAATTGATTTTATCAGATAAAAGTACTGTCGTTTGTTTCTTTCACGACAGTATTTTTGTTTTTAGTTACGCTTTGAAATTTTATTAATGAAATTATTAATTTTTTTACTATGTTTTATACTATGAGCATAAATCTAAAATATTACTTTCCAAATTATTATCATTATACCTTTCATTATATTCTGAGATAAAATTACTTATGTTATATATGTATTCATCTATGTTTGTTGCATTGTTTAATAATTTTTCCTGTAGCACCTCTATTCCACCTAAAACATATTCTTCAAAAATCTTATAACATTCTTCTTTTTCTTCAGAACCATTTTCATATCTAAAAGCTCTGTCTAGTCTAGTATCAATGTCATCTTTACTTTTATTATGAAGTAACATTATTAATTCGTAATTATAATTAAGAGTACGTGATTCTCTATTCATTTGATCAAAATTGATTTTTTTAATATTGTCTGATGTTATTTGACCTGTATCATCTTTTTTTGACATTCTTCCATATAAATAGCCCACAATAGGTGCAATTATTAAAACGTCTATATTTCTATCAAAAAATTTAAATTTTGTTTCACTGTCAAGTTCTGCTGTTAACTGAGTTACTATATTGGCATGCTTACCTTTGAAGGTATAATCTTTATCAAACATATTAAAATTCACCTACCTTTGTTATTTTACTGTCTACTTGCATTTCTTTATTTTTTATTGTGATTTCATATTCTATTCCAATTTTATCAGACATTTCTTTTCTTGCAATATTACCATCAGTATCTTTTATAAAAATAATTACTTGTCTAGCAATGTTAGGCATAACTTCACATATATTTTTAATTCTTTTTTGATCAAATGACGATAAAGGGGCATCCATAACAAGTGGATATTCATCTGTGATAATACCATTATTATCTGCCTTTTCTTTAACTTTTTCTTTTGCCAAATTTATAACACCAACGATAAATGCAAAAATAATTGAGTAGCTTTTAGCTGTATTTGAATCAATATTTGAACTATTTTGTTCTAATGCATTTATATGTGTAGTTATTTTATACTTTTCATCTATGCTAATTGTCATTCCGCCTTCATAAATTCGTTCAAACAATAAATTTATTTGTTTTTCTAAGCTTTCTCTTGTTTCAGCTTCCTGGTAGTCATAAGTTTGCTTAAACTTATTAAAAGCATTTCTAGCATATAGTATTTGTTCCTCTAACCATTTGTTCTTTTCAATTTTCATTTGTAATCTGCTAATTTCTGCTTCTGAATCTCTTTTCTTTTCATTTAAATACAAATTTTCACCTATCAACGTATTTTTTTCGTTATAAAAATCATTTAATGTTTTTTCCATTGTTGTTTGTCTATCCTTTAAATCTTTTACTTTTACATTACTTGATTTTAGTATATCTCTATCAATTTCTCCAATATCATGTTCTAACTCATCTATTTTTATACTGCTACTTCTAACAGATCCTAGTTGTTGTTGTATATTTGAATTATAAGTTTCACTTGACTTTATAAACATATTAGAAGCATTTTGAAATTCTGATATCGAAGTCCCCAATGATTGTGGCGGAATATATCTCAGCAATTCAGTCAAATTAATAACTGCTTCTGAAGTTGGGTCCAACAAATCGGTCCCACATATACATTTCTTTCTATTCATTAAAAATTTAATAGTATCTGCTCTTACAGAAGGGATACCTTTATCTATATTATCTGTGTTTTTTAATTCTATTAAAGCTTCTTTTATTAACTGTATCGATAGATAATTATGAGTTTCTTTAGAAAAATTATTTAATAAAGCAAACACCGCATTATTTTTATTTTGTTTTTCTCGTTTTAATGACTCATTTAACCGATTCAATTCCTGTTGCATTTTTTCTACATCTGCATAATTTAATATTTCCATTTTGGCATTTTCTATTTCTGTTTCATAATATCTTATTTCCTCTTCAAGCTCTTTAATTCTCATATTATTATTTTTTATTTTTTCAGTTGAAGAATAAATAATGTCTCTGAATGCTCTTGTTTTTTGGTCTCCAGCTGCATCAATTTGAGCATTATATTTACCTATAACGCTATTCTTTGAATCAGGGTTTAAATGATCAATTGCTTTTGTTAATGCTGTAAGTCCTAAAATATTTTGAACTGCTGTTTTAAATTCTTCGCTCTTTCCGGAGTTAACTTCACCAGCCATTTTTTCTATTCTTTCCCCGTCAAAGAAGAAATATTTTGATAATGATTCTGGCAATATATTAGAAACTATTGAAATGTTTTTTAATGAATTATTAATTATAGTTTGACCGTCTTCTTTTTTTGTGAATATTTCTGATATAGTATTATCTGGCTTAACAACACCATTTACATCTTTTTTATATACTTGTTTACGAATTATTGTGTATTCAATACCATTATGTTCTAAATCTAATTTCACTTTTACCTCAGCACTACTTCCTAACATCATTTCTTTTTCCACAAGGCTATTTAGAACAGACTTATTTTTAAAGCCATCCGTTTTGGAGTACAAAACCCATTGAAATGCTTGAGCAAGTGTTGTCTTTCCAGCTCCATTTTCTGCCATAATAAGAGTAACATTTTTTTCAGAATCAGTTGAAAATTCTATTTCGTGTTCCCCCTTAAACGGTCTAAAATTCGTTAAGTATAACTTCTTTAACAGCATTTTATTTCCTCCTCTATTATCTTTTCTATTTTCTTTTTCAAATCCTCATCATTAAATTCACGTGTTTTTACATTATCATTTTCTAATTGTATAATTTTCTTAATAATTCTGTTTAATTTTTGCTCATCAATATTAATATCATTAACATCACTTTGATTTAGTATTTCTTCATTATTCATAATATTCCTCCTCTATATTAAAATCATCTTCTATACTCTCATTTTCATTTAATTTGTAAGTATCTATTATTTCATATATAATTTTATCTGATTCCATTCTGTTCATTGCTAGTCTTTTAAATTCTTCTATTCTATTTATTTCATTTCTTACCATAGATTTTTCACATCTTATTTCATCGATAGTAAGGTTTGATGTTTCGTCTAATGGTCTTGGTAAAGTAACAAAATCGTATATTACTGCAAATTTCTTACCATTACACTTTCTTAACACTCTTCCTCTTCTTTGAATATACTCTTTTGGATTAGTTGTACTTGCAAGAATAAATGCAGTTTTTATTGCAGGTATATTTACACCCTCATCTAAACATTTTATAGCAATAAGTGCTTGAAGATAATCTCCATCATAGAATTTTTTTCTTAGCAAATCTCTTGTTGTGCTATCTTCATTAGAGGTAAATTGTGCTACATTCATTTTTAGTTCTTTTCCTAATAATTCTGTAATTGCATCTATTTGCCTCATATCTTCTCCATTATCATCCTGTTCTGCAATTTTAGTAGCGCCACAATATACTAATATGTGATTATCTTTAACATATGGTTTTATTTCTTTGGCAAGAGTAAATACCTTATTGTATGCTCCAGCAATTACTCTTGCTCTTTTCTGTGCTAATACCTTCCCTCTTTCATTTAGTTCAGTTTTTCCTTTTTTCTTCACTATACATCTTGATATTTCTTTTGATAAATTATGATATTTTTCAAGTTCTTCATCAGTAAAATATACTACCACAGGATGATACTCATATGGTGTTAAAAATCTTTGATTAATTGCTTCTTCGAGTGAAAATTCTATACATTTTTTTCCAAAGTATTTCCGCAATGCTTCTGTTCCTTCTACATCTCCGTGACGTTCTAATGTAGCTGATAATGCCAGTCTATAATTAAACTTATCAGTTAATGTTCTTTTTAAATTCATTGCTCCAAAGTTATGTGCCTCATCTACAACTAACAATAAGTCTCCCTTAATGTTTTGTATTTGAGTTTGAATATAATCAGTAGCAAAAGTCCCATTAGTACATACAAAACAAAAGAAATTTCTTACACCTAAATTATAATCCATAATTGCCATCTTAAATTTTCTTTTGAAATCTTTTTGTATAGATGAACTATGTCCTATAATTGGATTTATATTAAAATTCAATATGTCTTCCACCCACTGATTAACTAAATGTTGATATGGGCAAACAATAATAACGGCCAATTTTCCATTTTTATCTTTATACAACTGCGTAATAGCGCCTAATCCAGTATAAGTTTTACCGGTTCCTGTTGCCATATCAAAAATACCGCAGTAATTATTTTCTTGCCATTTTTTTATCGCTCTCGACTGATAGTCATAAAAAGATACTCCAATTGGAATTTCAGGTGAATTCGTAACCTTTTTTAATTTATCAATACCAGTTTCATTTATTTTTCTTTTTGTTTCAATTAGAAATTCTTTTTTATCTATTTCCCAATTAACAATTTCTTTTTTATATGAAAGTAATTTTTCTTTTACAATTTCAGGAAAATCACATACAACGGCATTGCCATCACTATTGTTCCATAACTGATCAAATGACTTTTCTTTTATAGAAACTCTATCCTTATCTTCCCAAGATGTAAATACATCTACTATTTCATAATTGTTCACAAATGCATTTTCTGTTTCGTTCATAGAGCCAGAAAATGCAATAATATTATTTTCATTGTCATACAATAAGCCTAATTTTTCGTGATATAAACCCAATTTTTCACCTTTTAGAGAAAACGCAATCTTTATATCTAGTTTTTCTTGTGCAATTAATGTTGCTAACAAATTTAATCGTTCTTCTTCAAAATAATTTTGAGGTTCAGTAATGTATTGTAACAAAGCCCTTTCAATAATATTATCTCTTATTTCATATCCTTTATTTATTGCTTCAATATCTTCATCTGATAAATTAGGTGAAGCAATAAGTAAAATTTTTCCTCCATTATTAATTAAATTGGAAATTCCATAAGATATTTCTAGTAGTGAAGAAGATGAGAAAAATCCTACACTTCTTTTATATAATTTAGCTTCCTTTAATAATGGAATGTAAAAATCAGTAACAATATTATCTCTCGGAGAACGGTATTCTTTTTTTAAACTAACATCCAATAAACTCATACTTACTCCTTTCTATAACGTTTTTAAAGCCTTAATCAAATAGTCAATGTCCGCTTTACTCGTAAAATAACTTAAACTCACTCTTATTGTACCAGAATATTCAGATGAATCAATAAATTCGTGTATTAATGGGGAACAGTGATATCCAGTTCTAACACAAATATCAAATTCATCATCTAAAATTGTACCTACATCATCCGACTTATAACCATCGACTCCAATAGAAACAACGCCAAAAATCGAATCATAATCATCAGGTAAAAAAACTTTAATATTTTTTAATTTTAATAATTCAGAAATCAAATACTTTGTTAGGCCCTTTTCGTGTTTATATACTTCTGTTTTTAACAACCAATCTATACTAGCATTTAATCCATACACAGCAACAATATTGCTGCTTCCTGCCTCGTAGCCTTCTGGAAAAGAATCTGGCATATTAGGATTTAATGTGTCTGAACCAGTTCCTCCAAATATATTCTTTTTTAAAAAATCATTTTGTAATTTTATATATCCTGCAACACCAAACGAAGCATATAATGACTTATGTCCTGCAAATACGATATAGTTAATATTGCTAAGTTCATCAATTTTTACTACTCCATATCCCTGAGAACTATCAAGAATATTAATTGAATTGTATTTTTTTCCTTTTTCAAATATCTCACCATATGGCAACATATATCCCGTAACATTACTAACTTGTGATAATAATATTGCTTTTGGAGAATGGAGTGCGAAAAGATTTTCTATCTTTTGTAAATCTGGTTTCCAAGTTATTTTATCAAAAGGCAATATAGATACATTAATTTTATATCTTTTTTTTAATTCTTCGAGAGGTCGAATTATAGAATTATGTTCAAATGGGCTTATATAAATATAATCGCCTTCTTTTACATCTATTCCAAATATTAAATCATTCAGTGCATTTGTTGCAGAGTTTGCCAATACAATCTTACCCATTTTTATATTATTCAATTCTAGTATTTTTCTTCTTACATCTTCCTTTATTTCAGATGCAACTCTTGCAACTTTATAACTACCTCTACCAGCATTAAAAGCATTTCTATTTCCTATATCTAAAGCCTTATAAACAATTTCTGGCTTTGGATATGTGGTTGCCGCATTATCTAAATAAACCATAAAATATCACCATCCTTTAAATATAATTTTTTATAATGTCAACTAATACGCTTATTTTTTCTTCTTCTGAAAGAGAATTACCATATTCACTTATTAATTCCTCAATATTATTTTTCATTGTATTACCAATAACTGAAATGTTTTCGTTTGAGGAAAGATATTTTTCTATTTTTTCATTTCCATCAATTAAAAGAATTTTATTTGATTCTTTTGAACCTTTATTTTTTCCATTTCTAACCTCTTGTATGACTTCTTTTATATTATTTATATATGTTTCTTTATCAGACGGTTGCCAATCTTCAATATAATAACCTGTCATTATTTTAGAAATTTTTTCAACCACATCATTTTCATCGTGTGTAGTTAAATTTTTAATATATTCGATAAGGTTTCTTGCTTTCATATCATATATCCTTTTAGAATTTTCAAGTTCATTATTTGAATACCATTCCTTTAATAAGGATGTAATACTGCCTTTAAATTTACTATCAAAAACATTTTTTGTTTCTATCACCAGGGTTCGATAATATTTTTCAATAAATTTATCAAAGTAATCTTTCATTGCACTAATTTCGTTTATCACAATTTCATAATTATTAGTGTTAAATATTTCAAATAAACGAGTGTAAATAAATTCATTATTGTTTATATCTGGTCTTAGCAACTCATTTTTTATTGTTATATACGATTCTTTCATTTCAGGAAAATCATTGGAATGTGTACATTCTCTGATAATTCTTGGCAAAGATAAAATCCATCTTCTCATTGTATCAACTAATCTTTTTAAATTGATTCTTGGGGCATCTAAATTTGGAATATCATATAAATACATCATATTGGACAAATACTTTACCTTATCATTTGTTCCTTTCTCAGTATGAATATAATATTTTTCAGGATTATCATTAATTTTTATTAAATTAGAAGAATCTAAATCGATTTCTTTTTTCATAAAATATATTACAATAATGTCTGAATAATTATATAGAGACATTGCAATCAATATAGGGATTATTCCCTTTCTAATCGAATATGGTTCAGTGGTTAATATTGAATAAAGTTTTGAAAAAGAAATTTTTCTGTTTTCGCTTTGTCCAATAAACTTGTTAATAACATCAATAACAGTTTTTATTGAATTATCATTTTTTTTCTCCACTATTGCCTTATATATTGTTGCTTCGGCACTTGTTTTACTTTTTATTAAAGAGTGATTGTTTGATAGGATTGTGTCAATAACAATATCTCTTGCTTTTTTTATTGGTGCAGTTAAGTCTTTTTTGTTAATCATTTCATTGTTAATTATTGGCGTTTTATTATAAACATTAGCACAAATATCAGATAAATAAAAACTAATATTTTTAACTTTTCTTTCAATATTATTTCTATAAATATATTCTTGAATATTCTCTCTATCAAAATAAAGTGTTACTTGTTCCTCAATCGCCTCAACTGTTTCTTTTAACATAAGATTTAATTCTGTCTCAATTTCATCATCACCATTATTTTCTTTTATCATATAATTAATTGCTTTATATTCTTTTAGTATATTTATTAGATTCTTGCTGAAAATAGTTTTTGGTATTGATAACACTACTTTATTATTATCTATTTTTGAAAAATGTTCTCTTATTTCTTGAATATTTCTAGACTCTCTAATAAGATTTATAATTATTCCATCACAGTATTCATTTTCAAGTATCAATCCAAAATCAGAGAATGTTAGTAGTTCTTTTTCACTTAAATATATATTTTTAAAAAATCTTGTAATCTTATATTCTTCATTATATCTTCTTGGTAAACAATAACTTTTATTAATTACTTCATTTAATATATCTTTTATATTAATATCATAAAATTTATTTTCAACTAATCTTTTAACCTCTTTTGATAACTCTCTGTTATAAATTGTTGAAAATTCTAACTCATCAGTGATTTTTTTTCTTTTAATTATACTTTTTTCAATCAGATTGTTAATGGCAAACAAATATTCTTCATTTGTTAAATCAAGTGACAACCTAATGGTTATATCATCTGGAATTAATGTTTCAATTTCACCAATCATATATATGATACTTAATGATTTTATTATATTTATTTCATTCTTCTCTTTTACTTTACTTAAAGCATTTTCTGATTTAATCCATATATCTTTGATAGAACTATCAATATCCTTTTTAAATAGAGGCTTAAAGTAATCATAAACATTATTTATATTAAATAGTCCATCACCGTTTTGCTTTATAAAACTTTTTAAACTATTAGAATCATCATCTGTTAAAAAAGTAAATAAAGTTCTTTCGTTCTGCGCAATTTTTTCTGATAATTGAATTAAAGCAAAAACTGTTATAGGGTTTAATGGAAAACTGCCTTTATATAAAACTTCTTCTATATTTCCGATGTTTTCAAATATCTTTATTTTTTTTATATCATTATAAATTGATACATTTTTTGCAAATTCTTGTTTATAATATTTATCAAAATTTTCTTTCTTTTGTAATGCGTATGATACTATTTCATAATTTTGCTCAATGCTTCTATTAAAATAAAATTCTTTAAATCTACCTTCTACTGTTTTGAAAGCATTTGCTTTATCTTCATCTAAATTATGAACATATTGATTTATTGTTTTATGAGTTATGCAACTCAAATGTATTTGTTCATTACTACCAGTTCTGTTTGCAAGTTCTGCAAAATCTTGTAAAAGTTTCAAATCTTTCATCATATGACTATTTTCTACATATTCTAGGAATTTGCTAAACTCATCAAAAACTATAAAAATGCCCGTATAATTGTATTTTGTAATTTCGTGTGTCATATCTTTATATGTCTTTATAATATCAGAATTTACTAATGGATTAAACTCTTGACCATGTAAAATGCAACTATAAACGTTTTTAAATATTTCATAATATTCTTCTGAATAATTTTTCAATCCCTTTTTTAAATCTCTCAAACTGCAATTGTACTCTTTTAAGCATTTTTTAAAATCTTCAACAGCAGCCTGATACTTTTCTTCCCATTTTTCAATTACTTTAATAGCAACATCAAAATATGTATTTACAATAACATCAGTTAATTTTTCACGTTCTAATGCCTCAGATAAAGCCAACAAAAAGGCCTGGTTAAGATCACCATAATTACTATTAATAATAATTGGCATTAGTCGTAACTTTCTTTCTCTTATATTTTTTAATATATCATACAATTCTTCATCAATTTTTTTTATTTTAACTATTAATTCATCAATATATTGAATATCATTTTCTTCATAATCGTTTAATAAAGTAATAAGAACAAGTAGCAAATGCGATTTTCCTTTTCCATAAGGTCCAATTAGGGTAGTAGCCCTATTTTTTCCATTAACAACACTTTCTATATATTTTTTTATCAATTCACATCCATCTTTTGTTGGTATATATTCTTTTATTTTATCAATGTTATTTATATCAAATTGTAAATTTACAGAGTATTGAAAGTTCTCATTAACTCCAATTATATCACTATATTTCATATTCTATCCCTCCTAAAATATTCTTCTGCAATTTCATTGAGAGATAATTTCTTTTTTAAATAAACCATATTAATTCCGGCAGTTCTATTTATAATTATAAGGTCATTTTTCTTCATTTCATCAAGATATTCGTTAATTAGATTTTTATCCATATTTAATAATTTTGCTGGACTGTTTTCTTCTTTTAACAATTCGTCAATACTAATATTATCTCTGTCATCTAGTAACAAGCATATAATGTAATAAACTACCCAGAAAGGTAAATTTCTAATTTCTGGTCTATTTTTTTCGTATGTATCTCTATCAACTTTTTTTATCAAGTTCAATTCTGATAAAGGACAAATAAAGTTATTTTCTGGATTATCAATTTTCTCATCAACCGTATAAGTTTTGATAATCATATTAACCTCATCTTGTAAAATTTTTTCATTAAATGTTAATTTTTCATTTGTAAGAAGCGTATAAAGTTTTTCGTATAATTCTCGTTTTGTAAAAGTCTTTACATTGCATTTATTAAAAAACAAGCTATAAATGTATGAATCATCAACATTAGTAATCATATTAATATGAATTAGCCACCAAGAAAATATGTCTTCCAAATAAGGATCATATTCATAGATAATACTTCCAAAATCAGATAACATTATTTCTCTGTTCTCTTCTTCTATTAATCTTGTAGCAGTCATCCAATATTTTAAAGATTTAATCATATTTGTACCAATTCCAAGAATATCAGTTGCATTTGGCAATGCAAAAACGTTTCTATACTCTCTTACATTTTTTATTCCTTTGGCAAGCCAACCTTCTCTAATAGAAAAACTTTCGTGCCTTTTTAATTTCAATTTTATTTCCATAAGTTTACTCCTTATCTTGTTTAGTCCTTAATACTTTTTTCATATAACAACCACCGCTAAAATGTTTTACACATTCTAAACAACCAACGCATTTTTTTTCATCAATAGTATACGAAATATTAAACTTTTCGCCTTTTTGCATTTCATTATGTCTAATGTTTATTGCATTATATTTACAAACACTTTCACAAGCCATACATCCAATGCAAGTTTGAAATTTAGTTATTTGATTTTTTATTAACATTTCATTAATTTTAGTGTTGCAAAAAATAGCTGTTTCTCTCAATACCGATACTTTCAATAGATTTTGTCCAACTTTTCCAGTCAATTTTAATAATGGCTGTTTGTCTTTTTTTCCCAAAACATATACTTCTCCTAATCGTTTATTTCCAATATTAAAATCTAATAAACCAAAAGGTTTAAATAATTCATATAAAGTTTCTGTTATTGGTTTATTAAGTTCAAAATTATAAGCATTTTCCTCTAATACACAGGGTTTAAAACTCAATATTGCATTATTACTATAATTCAACCCATTACCACCTTGTCTAGCTTTCCATCCTCCTGAAGAAACATATTCTTTTGGATCTGGTTTGCCAATTTGTTTGGCAAAGTCAACTAATATATTATGAAATTTTGTATATTGTTCATTCATATAAATATTTGAAAGATACTCTGACCAATATGAGTTATTTGGACAGCACCAACATCCAACACGAGAAAAACCTTTTTTGTATGCATTATTAAATGGAATATTTCTAGTTAAAATATATAACCAAACATCAAAATCTAGCCAATCTATTATTGGTGCAACAGTTTGTTGTTTAGTTATTTTTACCCCGTTACTCTCTCTATCATATTTGCTTCTAGCAATAGATTCATTTCTTCTTAGCCCCTGAAATGTCAAAAGCTTTATTTTATTTTTAAATGTTGAATCGATTTTTCTTGTAATAGAGCCTGTTTTAAAAATAGTACAACACCATCTCATCATTCTACTAGGTGGTCCTATAATTTTGCAAAGTTCATTAAAATCTTGATCTTTATTTTTTGCAATTAGCATTGGAGTTCTGGGGTGTGTTTTTCTAAATTCTTCAAGATAAACTCCTGTTTCCGGATATTCTAATGTTGTATCACCATAAATGTGTATAATCATTTCATTGTTTAACGCATTTATAACTAAATCACTAGTAACCGTTGAATCTTTTCCACCTGAAAATGAAACGAACATTGAATCATAGTCGTATTTTTGAGAAACATTTTTAATATATTCGTGAGCTTCTGTTACAATAGAATTGTACCTAATCCTATTAGCCTTAATAAAGTTTATAATATATTTTTGCTTAAAAAAATTATCTTCATATATCTTATTTTTTTCTTTATTTTGTTCTATTTTAATTCTGATTTCATCAGCATTTTTTTCGTTAACAATATCTTTAATAACAAATTTTATTTTTTCACCATTTACATAGTAATTGTTTCCAGAGGTATTCCATACAGATTTTTCAGCAAAAGCAAATGGTTTATCTAAAATACATTCTAATAGTAACCTTTCTTCTGCAAATACAGGTCTAACATCTGTTCCTAAATAACGAGCCTTCAAATTGCATATAGGACATATTTTATCAAACAAAGGTATATTGCAATTGTTGCAATAAAATATTTCAGATTTACTAATATATGTACGTTCATTACAAACCGGGCATATACTTGTTTCACAAGTCAAACCATCGCATTTTTTACATTCATATTTTATCACTTCAATTGACCTCCTAATTTAATTTTAATATAGGTATTTCAACATTTAAAATTATAACATATTTTTTTGGAACAAACAATTAGATTTTAAAAATTATACCAGATTTGAATCATTTATTCATCATTATTAAAATAATTTATAAAAATATAATAATTATTGCAAAGTTTTTTCTAAAATAAACAAATAAAAACATTAGAGCTACTTTTTATCTAATTGGGTTTATTATACAGTAAATATAAGATAAAAGCAATTATTTAGTAGTTTTTATAACAAAAAAGTTCCTAAATTGGAACTCTTTATTTATTTAACATTCACAGTTTTCACAACTGCATTCTTCGCAATCACAGCATTCGCTACATTCGCAATCTTCACAACCACATTCACATTCGCAGTTTTCATCACAATTGCATTCTTCACATTCACAACCACAATTGCAAGTTTCTATCTTTTCTTTATCTTCCATTATTGCACCTCTTTCCTAGATAATATTATACTACATTTTTATTTCTAAATAAATATTTTTAATTTAATTGGCATCTTTCTAAATTGTTTAAAAACATTCTTTTTACTATATTTTTTACTTTCCTCAACCATTTTAGAAGATGAATCTACTTGAATAAATAAATCTTTCATATCTTTATCTTTATAATAATTAATAGCTTTCATTAAAGGTTCTTCTGGATTATTTAATTTACCATTTAACTTTATTATTCCACAATGACATAATTTTTTAAAAGAACAAAAATCAGCATCAAATGTTATAATTGTATAACCATTTTTTACAGCATATTCAAAGACTTCTTTATCACTTTTTCCCTTGTGTTTGTTACTATTTATTAATTCAATTTTAAAACCTTTATTTTTTAGAAAATTTCCTAACTCTTTAGGAATATTTTCATCAAGTAAAAATTTCACCTATAAGAATGCCCTGATTCCTTTAGTTTTAATAACATATAGAAATGACATTAGAATTTTTTCATCATCTAAAGATGGATAATTTTCTTTTATCATTTTCATTATTTTCTTGGAATCTTCTATTTCTTTAGCTTTATTAATGAAGTAATAAAATATGATTTCTGGTTGAATTCTGGTATTTTTGATGACAGTTTGACCATCTAATACTTCTTTATTTGTTTCTAAATACTTATCTAAGTCAGCTTTTTTGGCTAATTTTCTTAAATTTCTATAACACGAAATACATTTTATTAAAGTCATTTTTTCTTTTTTAACTGCACCTTTTTCTACCACTTGATTATATAAACTTGGCATTGTTCCAATCATATTTTTCACCTCCAAATCATCGCTATCCTTAATTAAATAATAACACAAGTTAATATAATATTCTACACTTTTTATAAAGTTTGTCAATATTTTATCAACTCCTTATTATAAGTTTAGCTTTTTATTAAAATATTATTATTATATTTTTACCATTTTACAAATTTCAATACTTTTTCTTTATGAGGCATATCACTTGATACAATATTTGCTAATAAAACATTTCTGTTAAACTCAACTAATCTTTTTTCAATTTCAAATGTCCCATCACATTTTTCTTTTAAAACATAATAACAAGCATTACCTAAATCATCTTTGCCATATCCCATGCCAATTGCTCTAAGTGTTTCAATTTTAGTATTAAATAGTCTATCACTTATATGAAAATGAACATGACCTTGGATAATGGCATCATAATCAGTTGCTTTTTTGCCCTCGAATAAAGGATTTTCTAAAGCATCAAGAAAGCCTTTAATTCTTAAATCGTTTTTATCTTTTCCTGCAATTGATCTTTCTATCTTTAATTTTGCTTCATCACTATTAGTATATAAAAATTGTTGTGATGTCTTACCTCTTTTGAAGTTTCTTTGATATGCCCAGGTAGAGTTTTCCCCCATATAATCCCAACGAATATCATTAGCAAAGTGACATAATGCAACTTTTTGGGTACCAACTTCTAAGTCAATTGATGGCTTATACATTTTTAAAGTTTCAAGGTCACTAGAACTTAACTTATTATAAGTCCATTCTTGGTTTTCACTTTTTTCTTTATCAAAATAGATAAATGGCATTATTCCTAACGTATTATAATACTCACTATTGCCAGCGATAGATGTTACATTATAATCTTCAAATAAACCTAATACTTCATGAGGATTTGGCCCTACTCCAACATTATCCCCAAGTGAATATATTTCTTTGATACCATTTTTTCTAATGTCTTCTAATACTGCTAAAGTTGGTTCATATAATGAATGAGCATCCGTAATTAAAGCGATTTCTCTTCCCGTATAAATACTTGAAGTTTTATTAATATTAATCATTGTTAAGGATGTTAATATTTCTTCTAATTCTTTTGGTATTTTTGTAAACTCAAAGTCAATATCATTTAAACTAAATACTTTTTTAACATTAGGTATTGAAGTCATTACTTCTTGAGTTATGATAAATGGTAGATTATATTCTTTAGCTAATGTTATTTCTTCAAGGGTTGGAATTCTTCCACCAGGCAAAATAATTCCACTCATTTTTATGCCATCACGATATAATAGCACTTCAGAATTTGTGGCAGTTACAGCACTTGTTTCTAATATTCCTCTTTCAGTTCGATGTAATTCTTTTACTTCTCCAGAGTTATTAGTTATTCTAAAATTTGTACTCATATTTACTAGAGAACTATGAATAAAACTACCATTTGGAATTTTATCAATAGCAAATGTTGTTGATGTTCTATCAAAATAGAACTTTTCCCCAAGAAAACTTATCGGACTTACTGATAGGAAGTTTGCTTTACTATGAGAATTACCATTTATTAAATCTTCAACTTTTTCACTTCTACTTAAAATGTGCGCATATAAACAGTAATTAACTTTAGAAAAATCATATACTGTTGTACCATATTTAGAAGATAATTCTTCATTTACTAAACTTTTGGTAACATCACTATCTAATGAAGTTAAATTAATTTTAGCATCTATTTCAAATAATTTTTGTAAATCTTTCTTAAAATTAATAAATGATGCTTCAAGTATAAGTAAGTTATCTGGTTTATCTATAATAAAGTATTTTAAAATATTTCGCAAACCTTCAATATTATTGGTATTTTCTATACCTTCGATTACTTTAGAAAACTTTAATAATTCATCAATAAATAAACAAATCTTACTATTTTCTTTATCTATCTCTTTTAAAGCAATTAATGTTTTTGAACCACCAATATATTCTAATGATTTACTAGCATTTCCACAGATTACTTCCATAAATATGTTTTTTAATTCTTTAATAGAACTTGAATTTAATATTACATCTTTATATTGTTCTAGTATTTTAAATCTTATAGATTTGATATCATCTAAAACTCTTACTTCATTTTTCTTACTATAATTTGATGCAAATAATCTTTTTAAATTATCACAATCATCTTTAGTAAGTAAGACATTATTATTTACTAAATTCATTATTAAATAATAACAATCTTTGAAAGCATCTATTATTGATAGATAATTTATAATACTATAAACTATATTTTCTTTACTTTGGTCTTCATGATATAATTCACTCATTAAATATTTAACTGCAGTATAAAAATCTTCTTCTTTATTAAATTCAATTATTTCAAGTACTTTATTAAACCAACTTTTATAGTTTTCACTTCCACAACCATATTGAATAAAAGCATCAAAAGGAATACCTGATTTATTTATAAAACTTTTTATTTTATTATAATTTTTAATTACTAAATCAATGTCATTATATTTAATTAATTCTACACAATTATCTAAATCATCTTCATTTATATTCATACTTTTTAAAATTAATTTCTTTATTTCACGATGTGTTTCTATAGATTTTAAATATGTATATAATTCTTCCTTTTTAGTGCTATTTATTTTAGATAAAATTAATTCTTTATTTTGCAAAATAGCTAGTTCTTTAGCATATGGGTTTTTAAAATAATCTAAAGTTGTTAATTCTAACATAGTTAATTTACTTAAGAATGCTTTAATTCTTTCTTGCAAGGTTTCAAAAACTAAAGTAGTTAATTCTTCATTACTTTTTTCAAGTAGTAACTCAACATCAAAGTTACCATTTTTAATAATAAATGATTTATATAAGTCACAATAGTTACCATATAAAATTTCTGATATGATAATTGATGATGGTTTCTTATTTAAATCCATTTTTAATTCTTCATCCTTTAGTTCTATTATTAGCTTTTGAACTTTTAAAGGAATGTTTTTGGAATTTCTTAAATAACAGATTTTTAAACTACTTAAGCTTCTAGATTTAATAGCGGATTTTAAGTCTTTTTCTTTTTTAGTTAAGATAAATTCTTTAATATCAGCAGAAATTGCATCATTATAAATCCACGATAAGACATTTATATCACTGGTTAATGATAAAACTAATTTAGTTTTTAATGGGAAATTTTTAATAATGATGGTTGAAATTCTTGCATCTTTAATTTTAATTAATGTTTTTTTAAAGTCTTCGAAAGACATTTTTTGAATAACAGAAAGTAACATATTAGTTTTTTTTCTTATTAACATGTCATAAACTACTTTGGGATAATTTTCACTGGTTGTTATTAAATCAATTAACTCTTTTTCATTGATATTTTTAAGTTTTAGTTCTAACTCATCACTTTTTAATTCAATTATTTTATTTTTTACTTCTTCAGTTGATGGACTTTTTAGTATTTCTAGAATGTTAAATTCACTTACAAATCTTTTAATAATGTCTTCTTTTTGTTCTAAACTTAGTTTTTCACTATATAAAACATAAGCAATATTATCTATATTATTAAATTTAGTTTCTAGACAAAACTTGATTAAATCTTCATTACTAGATGTGGATAGAAATTCTGCTAGTAAAGATTTATCAACACCATAATAAATTATTAATTGTTTTAATTTTTTATCTTTTTTTGGGTTTTCTAAGACACTTAAAATATCATTATATAAATCTATTATAATGTGTCTTTTTAAAATATGAGGATAATGAGCTTTATAAAGGTCACTTTCTTTAAAATTAGTATATTTTTTAAACACATTTTCAAAGTTGTTTAAACAAACAAAATCTCTAGATTTACTATCTATTACTTGAGATATTACTTTTTTAGCACTTTTAGGTACTTGGGTACTAAAAAGAAGGTTTACTAAAACATCTTCACTGGTATTTTGTAAATTTTTTCTTAATAATTTATCATATTTTTTTATTATACTTTCTTTTTCTTTATAACTTATTTTAGAGCTATTTAAAAGAGAAAGTAAATTTTTACTAGTCACAACCATTTTTTATCCCCCTTAGTTAGCTATATTTTATCACAAATTGTAGTTTTTGTCAAATTTGTGTAAAGAAAAAGGTATTACTTTTTCTTGCTAGTTCTTTTCTTAGCAACTTCTTTAATACCTTCTTTAATTTCTTTTGCCATTTTTATATTTTTCTTATCTTCATAAGTTGTTTTTCCTGTTATGTCATGGTATGCTTCTTTGATGCCTTCACGAACTGCCCATTTGATTAAAAAATAAATAAGTAAACTAATGACAAAAATTAATAACGCTAGTAAAACATAACTAATACTATTACCCATGTTGCCCTCCTTAGTATTAATTATACACTATTTTTGAAAAATTTAAATATTTTTTTGATAATTTAACAAATATTCTACTTCGTATTCATAATTTTCATTGAAAATATCATTTATTGTTTTACTATTTATAGGTATTTTTATATTTAATTTTATTCCTCCATTTCTTTCATTGTTACTATCAATTATAATGTCATCTTTTTTTCCAATAGCAATGGTTGGAATGGAAATTATTAGATTATGGGGCATAATTATTTTCTTTTTAACTGTTGATATGCTGCCATTTGTACTGGTTAATCCTGCCACAAGTATGTTTTCTTCATTTTGTAAGTTATATGCAAGTATTTCTCCAGCACTCTTAGTGTTACCATTAACTAATATAATGGTTGGAATATTTATCTTTTTATAACCGTTTGCATATATTTCATTTATCTTTTTTAATTTATTATCTTTTAAAATACTTTCCTTAATATAAAGGTAATCTTGTGTACTAAAAAAACTTGCAATAACACTTCCTACAATGTCACTGCCCCCTTCATTGTTTCTTAAATCTAATATTAAATTTTTAGCATTATCCTTATTTATATTATCAACAATATTATTCATTTTGTTTTTAACATATTTTATACTATCTTTTTCATTTGTTATTTTTAGGTAAGATGTAACTCCCAACAGTTTATAAGTAAAATTTTCTTCATCATTACTTTTGGTAAACTTTTTAATATTTTCTTTTATGTATTTATAACCATTACCAATTGATTTTAATTTGATAGCTTGTTCTTTTCCTTCATTATTAATAAAAGTTATTTCATTTTCTTCATTACCTCTTCCAGATAAATAAATGGGGATATAATAATTTAAGACATTTTTATTAGATATATTGGGGAGGGAAACACTTAGATACTTTAGATTTTTTATCTCATCAGAAATATTATTACCATTCCATTTAGTTATGATAAATCCATCTCTGATACCAGCTTTATATGCCGTACTTTCTGGGGAAACATTTGTTGCTACATAAGTCATATTATCAAGTAGCATTAAACTAAAACCATAATATCTATTATAAAATTTTTCTTTTGCTTCCTCTAAATTAGAATTATTTATTAAACTTTTTATACCAATGTGAGCATCATAAAATTCATTTAAATAATTTTCTAACACTTGATAATGTTTTATTTCATTATTTATATTTTTAAATTCTTTTTTATATTTTTGATATAAGTTATCATAGTTAATTTCTTTATATTCATTTAAAACATAATTTCCTTTTAAAATTTCATGTAATCTGTTAAAAGCTTCATCATAATTTAGGGACGCATAATTATTTATTTTAAGAGTAGTTATTGGATAACTTACTAAAATAATTATAATGATTGTTGATAAAGTCTTTTTTATCAACATTTTATTTGTTATGGATACAATAATAGATAGAAATGCTGTTAAATAGATTATTTTAAATAATAAATTTTCATTACTTATTTTTATGTGAATAAAACATAATAAAAATGGAATAAATAATAAATATTTTTTCTTTTTAAATAAATATAAAATAATTGTTAATAAAATTAAAAATACTATAATTAAATCTTTTAATACCATAATTATCACACTTTTATTTTTAACAAAAAAAGTGGTTTTATCCACTTTATGCTAATATTCTTCTTAGAGTTTCATCATTGTCTAGAAATTCTTCGATTGGTTTTTCATTTTTATATATCATGTTGATAAATTCTGTGATTGGAACTTCACATTTAAATGTTAAAACTCCTTCATAAATGTCTTCGAACACTATTTTATCAATACGATTTTCAACTGTTTCTATTTTATAGTTTCCATGAGAAATACTATTTCTTATACCATTTATTATAACTTTATTTCTTAAATGGCTTTCATTAAAACTTTCATACAAATTTATTTCATTTAACCTTATAAGTAAGGCTTTTAATTCCTCATACATTTTATCTCTTTCTTGATATGATTTTTGTAAGTTACTTTCTAATATCGCTTTTGCTTTTAAATTACCACTTTTAGTTACTTGAACTAAACTTTGTTCATTTTTAGATATTTTGGCATCTATTTCTGTAATCTTCTTTTTCTTACTTATTAATTCTATTTGAATACTATTTTTAAACCCATTATCCTTATTTATATATAGGACATTTATAGAACTTAAATCAAGGGTGCTATAATCTAGGCCATCCCTTGGTAAGAATGTATATTCATTACTATTTTCTAAAAATTTATCATTTCCATAAGAGAATAAAGCTTCAAAAAGAGCAAAAGATGCTGTAGCTAATTCTTCTATACCAACTGTGTCATAACTACATTCTTTTTGATATTCTTCAAGAACTTCTCCATAATTAACAGTTTGGTTTTTATAAGCAATTTCTAGTAACATCATATTTTTTTGAAGAGATTTAACTAAATGTTTCTTGGGATTAAGTCTACTTTCTAGGTCTCTTTTCATAAATCTTATTTGATATTCATAAGGAATATTTTTAGGATAATTTTTATAAATGTAATTTGTTGTATCATCAATTAAATCAGATTTTAAAGATGTTTTTTCCCAATCAAAAGAATATCCTTTTTGAGCAAATTTATTTTTAGCTTTGATTAGTAAATCTAAAGAAAAATCCTTTTCATAAGCACTAATAACATTATCAGCTGTTTTAGCTATATTGTCATCTAAAGGACCACCATCTTGTTTTTTAAAACTAAAACTCATTTTACTAAGTGTTCTTAAAAATCCTTTTATTTCACTTTTAGTTTTTAATGGTTTACTTCTAGTTTTATCAATTTTGTTAATGGCTATAATATCTTTTTGGTATTCTGTATTTGATGTATTTAAATAGTAATAATCCATAGATTCAGATATCATGTTTATAACTTTAGTCATTCCAAGGGACATCATAGAATCTTCAAGTTTAAATGAAACTTTTTTATTTTCTAAATCTATAACAAATTCTCCGTGGGCTAGCTTATTTCTGATTAACCCTACGATTTCTTCAGAATTTTTAAATGTAAAACCATCAATTTCAAAACCATTTTTTGTTTTAGTGGCAACTTTTTTAACACAATTTAAGATGCCTTCATCAATTGTTTTGCACACAAAATTGTTTTTTGAGCCTTCGATTAATTCTTCTTTTACAACTAATAAACAACATATTGCTAAACTAAATTTGGCCATATAAAAATAGTCTTTTTGTAAGATAAAATTATGTACTTCAGATTTTCCCATAAAACAATCTGATAAAAACATGGTGTATGTTTTAATACCTCCATATAGTAATAGAAATGTTTTTACATCCATTTTAAAACCCCCGTTTAGAGCTATATTTTAACACTAAATGAGGGTGTTGTCAAATTAACTTAACTTTCATACATTTTACTTTTGCTATCTAGTTGAAGTTCATATCCATATTCAAATATAAATGAAATACTATAAATTATTAAAGCATAAACAATATCTGATAATTCTAGTTCAGCCTTAAAATCTATTTTCATCATAATGCCACACATAAGGCCATAAATGAAACTAAATATAATGTAGAATATTATAAAATATGATATCTTTTTAATCCAATTTATGTTTTCTAAAGTAAATGGTGTATCTCCATTATGAATGTTAAAGAATAATTTATATAAACATTCAAATACTTTTGCAATACAAATTATACTTATTAAAACACCGATTAAAGTTATTTCAACATGGAATATAATTTCTGTAGTAGTGTGATTATTTAAGTACTCATAAGCAAGCTCATTATTATATGAAACATCACCTACTTTAACACTTGATACTAAAATATCTGTACCTTCTATTCTTAGGGATTTAGATACAAATGGTAAAGCAAACATTATCATAGCTATAAAAATAGAGACACCAATAAATATTTTATTACTAATATTTGCTAATACATAAATTATTTTACTAATTAATTTCACTTTTACTTGTTTTTCTTTTTTAAACTTTACAACACTTTCTTTTATTTCACTATCTAGGGAATCTATGTCTGTAAAATCCTCATGAACTAAATCATTTATTTTACACTTAAATATATCACATAAACACATGATATTGTTCATGCTAGGAAAGTTTTCTCCGGTTTCCCATTTAGATATGCTTTGTCTTGATACTCCAAGTTTTTCAGCCAATTCTTCTTGAGAAATATTTTTTTGTTTTCTAATGTTTTTTAAATTTTCACCAAATTTCATATTTATTTTCCTTTCACTGTTTAATTATATTATATTTACTTGTTATTTTCTATCAACTTTTAAGTGCATTTATTTATTTCTCACTTTTATTATATCACTTTCTTTTAAATTTCCACATAAAAGAGATGAATTTACATCATGATTTTTAAAGTTTTCATTAACCTTTTTTTCATCATAATTTGCATAGCAATATTTACAACCATTTTTGCATGTATTATATGCTCCAATATCTATGCTTTCCATACAGCCGCATTCAGGTCGTTGGTTTTTATCCTTTGACAAGTCCATTTTACAATTTGAAATCCGCTCAAGTAAATTGCAGTCTATACAGTGACCATGCTGGATACCAAACTGATCCAAATTGATTTTTTCAGCACAAGATTCAACAATAAGATTATTCTTCCTTGCAATCTCTACAAGACGTTCTGCCAGTTCATACATTTCATTTTCGCCTAATGGTAATATATCCAAATCTTTAAGATGCGTCTGTGTATTACGATAGAAGTCGACAAAACTTATCACACATTTATGCGTGTATCCTGATAGTCTTTTAGCTAATTCATTGAAATAATTAACATGATAGTCAATCGAATACTTACTTGTAAGCATAATGGGGTCATAACGCCAAATAACTTTTTCTGGTCCGATTTTTCTTGATAATTCTATAAAAGCCGGAACAATAATATCATTTTTGCTTGGTATATTCGCCTCGATATCTTTTGCATATGAATTAACGGTGAATTGAAAGTAGTAAGCATAATCCTCAAGTCTATCTAAT
>OJAW01000504.1_pt1 | contig 27323 bp, 28 predicted proteins | sample 1589151 | NCBI WGS metagenome assembly OJAW01 (sample SAMN03283290) | human gut metagenome | biome: human-associated habitat; material: feces | host: Homo sapiens | place: Peru | collected 2012
TACAATGGGATATGGCTATTGGACTTCAAGAAGTAGATAATTTAAAACCTTCTAAATATTTAGAAAAGCTATTAGAAGAAAATGTAGAAGGTAATTTAACTATAGAAGAAGTAGAAAAAGAATTAAGAGAATACTATGTTGAAAAAGAAAATAAAAATGAAGTAAATCATAATGAACTGGAATGTGATTTTGTATCTGCTAGAATAGTTGAATTATTAGATGAAGATAAATTTGAATTATCAGTTGATTATTTAAAATATGTTCATAAATTTTTATTTCAAGATGTTTATGAATTTGCAGGTGAGTTTAGAAAAATTGATTTTTCTAAACATGAAAAAATACTAAATAATGATTCAGTAGCATATGGTGATTGTAATACTTTAATTAAATCATTAGAATATGATATATCTTTAGAAAAAGAAAAAAATTATAAAGAAATGAATATAGTTGAAGTTATTAATAATATAACTAAATTCTCATCTAGTATATGGCAAGTACATCCATTTAGAGAAGGAAATACTAGAACAACAGCATTATTTATAGAAAAATATTTAATTAGTTTAGGTAATAATGTAGACAATACTTTATTTAAAGATAAATCAGTATATTTTAGAAATGCATTAGTTAGAAGTAATTATTTTAATAATTGTTTAAAAATTAATGAAGATAGTAGTTATTTAATTAAGTTTTATGAAAATCTATTGTTAGGTAAAAATAATAATTTGCATTCAGAGGATTTAATTGTTAAAGAATTGTTTGATAAGAAAGATTAATTTCTTTCTTTTTTTGTTGAAATATAATGGAATATATTCATTCATGTGATATAATTATATATGTAAAGAAAATTACTCAGGGAGGTTAAATGTGTATCCAGTTGTAAGTTTAATTAGTTTTTTAATAAGAGCATGGCTTTGTTATAATTCGATAGATAATATTCCTATATTAAGAAATCCTATTGCAAATAGTATTTTATTAGAAGTTGTATCTTTATATACTATTTTAATGGTGATAAGCAGAGCTATAGTCGGAAAATTTTATAAAAAAGGTGAGGCTCCAACTTTTGGAGCAATAGCGTATTTTTTTGTATATTTACTAAATTTAGGTATTACGTATGCAATAATGCTAATGTTAACAAAAATAGGCGTTTTGCCTATATAGGAGGATAAGAATGGTAAATGAGTTTAATGTAAAAATTTTTGATTTTATTTTTTCTACTAGTATCGGATTAAAGGGTGATTATTTAGAGAATAATGATGTTAATCATTTATGTTCTGAACTTAGTAATCTAATTAAAGATGTTTGTGAGGAATATGATTTTTGGAATGAGTACAAGTTTTATTTTAATGAAAATTGTGTTCTTGATGCAAGTACATTAAGTGGCAAGCAATACATTTATAATGGATTTCCAAGGATGAGATTGAATACAAAAAAAGAATATCTTAATTATAAAGTGAATCAGGTTAAAAAGATTATTGAAAATAATGGAGATTTTTCTGAAGAAAATTTTATAAAAATTACCGAAAATATAATTAATGTTGGTAAAAAAGAAATATTGGATTATTGTAATGAAATAGGGATAATAGAATATATTGGTAAAGTTTATATAGCAGCAGATAATTGTCCAGCTGTTGCCATTATATATGATAATATTAAAGCAGTAATTTATACTGAGGAAGAAGTGCAATCTTTAATTGCTGAGAATATTATAATGGTAAATGGAAATGGAGTTAGTATTGGAAATATTGAACAAAATGTTAATTCAAAAAATAATGATGAAAGATTGTTTGATTTGGTGCTTAAAAAAATAGATTTATTAGAAAAAGAAGGAATAACTAAAGAAGATATAAAATTATTAGAAGAAGCATGTAAGAGTAAAAATAAGGGGAAAGTAGTTAACTTTTTAAAAGATGTTGCAACAGGAACTATAAGTAGTGTTGTTGCAACGGGAATATTATCTTCTTTAGGAATCCATTAGGTAGGTGGTATACATGATTAAAGGGAAACCATTTGTTAAGTGGGCTGGTGGAAAAAGACAGATAATTGATAAATTGAAACAATATGTTCCTTATGAGTTTAATACATATTTTGAGCCGTTTGTCGGTGGAGGTGCTTTATTATTTGAATTATCTCCTAAAAAGGCTGTTATTAATGACTATAATAAAGAGTTAATAAATGTTTATGAATGTATTAAAGATGAAAAAAAGTTTGAATCAATGTGTAGAGAACTTAATCATCATGAAACTGAGCATTCAGAAGAATATTATTATCAAACCAGAAATTTGGATAGAGATAAAAAGAAATTTAATAAATTAGTAGATTATAAGAGAGCTGCAAGAACTATATATCTAAACAAAGCTTGTTTTAATGGATTATATAGAGTTAATAGCAAAAATGAGTTCAATGTACCATTTGGAAAAAAATTGAAGGTAAACACCTATGAAGGGCAAAATTTAGGTATTATATGTGGATATTTAAATTATAACGATGTTAAATTATTATCAACCGATTTTGAAGAAGCAGTTAAAGATGCTAAAAAAGGTGATTTTGTATATTTTGATCCACCATACGATTCTGATACTTCGACATTTAATAGTTATACTGAAGGTGGATTTGGTAAAGATGAACAAGTAAGACTTGCTAAAGTATTTAAAGAGTTATCTGATAGAGGATGTTATGTAATGCTTTCTAATCATAATACTATTTTAATAAATGAATTATATAAAAATTTTAATATTCATGTAATTGAAGCAAAAAGAAATATAAATTCAAATGGGAAGAAAAGAGGAAAAGTAGAAGAAGTTATTATTACCAATTACGAGAATAATAAAGGGTTTGAGCAATAAATATAGTATAATATATATAAGGAGGTAATTTGCGTGAGTAAGAAGTATTATTATGAAGATAAAGATTTTAAACTTATACAAGGCGATTCATTGAAGATACTTAAAGATATAGAGCCAAAAAGTATTGATATGATATTTGCAGATCCTCCTTATTTTTTGTCTAGTGATGGTATATCTTGTAGTAGTGGAAAAATGGTATCAGTAAATAAAGGAGATTGGGATAAAGCTGTTAGTATTGACGAAAAGCATAAATTTAATAGAAAATGGATTAAATTATGTTATCAGGTTTTAAAAGACAATGGTACTATTTGGATTAGTGGAACAATGCATAATATATATTCAATCGGTATGGCACTTGAACAAGAAGGATTCAAAATAATAAACAATATAACTTGGAAAAAGTTAAATCCTCCTCCAAATATTAGTTGCAGGTTTTTTGTTCATTCTACTGAAACCATACTGTGGGCAAAAAAAGATTTAAAGAAAGCAAAACACAAGTTTAATTATTCTTTAATGAGAGAATTAAATGATGGCAAACAAATGAAAGATGTTTGGGAATCTTCGCTTACAAAACCTAGTGAGAAAAAATGTGGAAAACATCCAACACAAAAGCCAATAGAAATATTAGAAAAAATAGTACTTGCATCTACTTATGAAGGAGATTTAATACTAGACCCATTTAATGGTAGTGGTACTACTGGAATAGTTGCTAATAGATTAAATAGAAAATATCTTGGTATAGAAAAAGAAAAAGAATTTTTAGATTTAACGATAAGAAGAAAGGAAAGTGAAAATGTTGAATAATAGAAATTTTGATGAATGGCTAAGTAATTTTAAAACAAGTATATCTGATTATACTTATTATGTGGATTTTGAAAAAATATATAAGAATGTTGATAAAGTAAAAGTTGAACTTAATATTTTAAATTCAATAATTGGTAGTAAAAATATTGAAGAAGAGTTTCAAAATATATTAATTAAATATCCTGAAACTTTGGAATGCATCCCATTACTACTTGCAGTTCGTGCAAGAGAAATATTTGTTAAAGATGAAATAAATGAATACCTATTTAAATTTGATAAAATGGTATACTCAATAAAAGATTATATAAGATTTATGAACGAAAGTGGATTATTTGATTTATTGCAAAATCATATTATAAATAACTTATACGATTATGTTTTGGGAATAGAGGTTGGACTAGATTCTAATGGTAGAAAAAATCGTGGTGGACATCTCATGGAAAACTTAGTAGAATCATATATTCGAAAAGCAGGTTATATTAAAGATGAAAGTTACTATAAAGAGTTAACAACTGATAAAATTAAGACTATGTTTGGAGTAGATATTTTATCACATATATCAAATTCTGACTTAAATAAATCAATAGCAAAAAAGAGATTTGATTTTGTAGTTGTAAAGAATGAACATTATTATTTATTTGAAACTAATTTTTATGCATCTAATGGTTCAAAATTAAATGAAACTGCTAGAAGTTATAAAATGTTAGCACAAGAATTATCTAGTTTAAATAATGTGACATTTATTTGGATTACTGATGGAATTGGTTGGAATAGTGCAAAAGGAAATTTAGAAGAGACATTTAATAAATTAGATACATTATATAATATTAATGATTTAGAAAACGGAATATTAGAAAAAATATAAAATAAACAAAAAAATATCAAAAAATAGAAAATAATAGTAAAAAAAGAAAAATTATATTATTGACTATAATAAGTCAAGTGATAGAATATGATAAAGTAGTGATAAATTTATATAGACTTTAGCAAATGAAGTTAATAATTTAATTTACTATTTAAATACAATTTAGTGTACTTTTCGCGTACGATTTGAATACGATTTAGTTTACTATTTGACTACTAAAAAAATACAATTTAGTTTATTGACTAAATACAGTTAAATGATAAAATATAGTAAAATAGCAATATTTATGGGAAGACTTAGGTCTTCTTTTTTGCTGTTTTAGAGGAGGTGATGATTATGACTATTCATCCTATAAAAATTATTGATTTTATTAAAATAGGATGATAATAGCAAATTAATATCTATTATAAATAAAGGGTTAAATATAGTAACATCCTATATATTAACCTACGAAGTAGGATGAATTTCGTAAGTACGAAATAAGAATAACACCATTAAATTTCCTTGTCTTATAAGGATTTTTTTAGTTTATGGTGCTATTTTCTTATCCTGCTTTTTTAAAAATTACAATATTTAATAGGAAATCATCCTATTAGGAAGGAGGAATATAATGAAAATATTTAAACTATATTTACCATTTGAATTATTCGATAGAATAAAATTAATGGCTAAATTTTATAACTTATCTATTTCTAAAATGATGAAAGAATTATTAGAAATAGGTTATATTGAAATGTTAAAAAATCATAATTACAAAGATAATGATTAGGAGGTGGTTATTTGAATTATGATAATTATATAAAAATACCAATAGTATTATTATCAGATACTAATGTTAGTTCTAGTGGTAAATTATTATATGGATTATTAGTGTTATTAACTTATCAAGAAGGATACTGTTACGCTAATAATAGTTATTTAGCTGATAAGTTAAATGTGGGAACTAGAGCAATAACTAGATTATTAAAAGAACTATCTGATAATAATTATATTAAAATGGAATTTAAACATAAATTCATAAGAAAAATATTTATAGTTAATGAAAAGAATACATCCATAAGTCTAGATTATAAAGACTAATTAAATGGATGTATTTTTCGTTTTCAAAAGATGTATTTAACTATAATAATATAATAAATAAAATATAAAAAATATTAATATTATAAATTAAATATTATAAATTAAATATAATAAATTAAATATAATAAATTAATTTAAATAATTAACTAGTTTAAATATATAACTAGTTAATAACTAGGAAGGAGTTTGATAAATGTACATAAAAATATCAATAATAAATAATTTAAACATAAATTTAAATAGGTGGTTTAATAATGGAGGATGCCTATTTGAATAACACTACATTTAAAGATCTTATTTTAAAATATCTAATTGAAGAGATAATAAAAGAAGAAAAAGGAGATTCATCTAATTAATGATTTGCAAATCAAGTAAGATGATGCTATCATGGATGAGTCTTAATACCCGATTAAAAGAAGGAGGTAAAAGTGAATAATAAATTGGGCATAGATTTCAATACTGGAATCTATATAAGATTATCTCAAGAAGATAAAGATAAAAAATATGAATCTGATAGTGAAAGTGTAATAAATCAAAGAGAATTATTAACAAATTATGTTAGAAATAATAATTTTAATTTAGTAGGAGAATATGTAGATGATGGATATTCTGGAACTGATTTTGAAAGACCTGGATTTCAAAAATTAATTGAAGATATAAAAAATAAAAAGATAAATTGTGTAATAGTAAAAGATTTATCAAGACTAGGTAGAGATCATGTTATGACAGGCTATTACATGGAATCATATTTCCCTGAAAATAATATAAGATTTATATCTATACTAGAATCATATGATAGTTTTAAAAATCAAGCCAGTAATGATTCTTCAACATTTATAATAGCTTGTAATGATTATTATAGTAAGCAAAATTCAATTAAAATTAAAAATGTACTAAATGAAAAACGAAAGAATGGAAAGTTCGTTGGTAGTCTACCTTGTTTTGGATATATGAGAGATCCAGAGGATAAAGGACATTTAATACCTAATCCAGAGACTGCTCCAATTGTTAAACAAATATTTAAATGGAGAAAAAATGGAATAGGGCCTTCTAGGATAGCAACTATGCTAAATGAAAAAGGTTATCCAACACCAAGTGGTTATAAAAAAACTAATTATTCAACAAGGCTTATTAATAGAGATAAATGGAATATATCTTCTATAAAGAAAATTTTATCTAATAGGATTTATACTGGAGATATGATTCAACATACTCAAACTAAAGTAAATTACAAATCTAAGAAAAAGATAACTTTAGATCAAAGTATGTGGATGATTGTTGAAAATACTCATGAACCATTAGTAGATAAAGATACTTTTGAATATATATCTAAATTAATAAAACAAAATACAAAAGATATACAACCTAAAAATAGAAGAGAAAAAAGACTTTTAGAAGGTAAGTTATTTTGTAAAGAATGTGGTAATAGATTATCAGTTCTATATAGAAAAAACCATGATTATTGGACTGTTAATTGCAACAGATATGCAAGAGATCCAATTAGAGAACAATGTAGTTCACATTTCTTTCCTTATAATTATTTAGAAGATCAAATAATGGAAAAGTTTACTAAAGATGTAAGTAGACAACTAGAAGAATTAAATTTTGAAGAATTAAATAAAAAAGTTCAAATTGAAGTTCAAAAACAAACTAAAAGTTTAGATAATAATATTAATAATTTGCTAAGTGAGAAAGAAAAAATAACTAAAAGACTAACTACTTTATATGAAGATAGATTTAACGAAGTAATAACAGCGGATACTTATAAGGAATTAGCAAAACCTTTTGAAGAAAAACTAAAACTTATCAATCAAAGTATAGATGAAGATCAAATTAGAAAATATGAAGTTAAATCTAAATTAAATGAATTACCAGATTATACAAAGAAAATAAAAAAATTATTAGATTTAAATAAACCTAAAAAAGAATTAGTTCATTCGTTAATAGATAGAATAGTTATTGATGAAAATAGAGTAATAACAATACAATATAAATATGGGGTTATACCAAATTGTACTTTTGAATATCAAAATTTAAATATTGCTCGTAATCCTTATGGTAGAAAAGGAAAAAATCAATATAGTAAGTAAGACTTCACTATTCATCTAGTGAAGTCTTTATCTTTTATTCACAAAAGTGTATAATATATACCTAAGGAAGTGATAGGTATGAATATTTTACAGTTATGTGATAATATCAATGAAACAACAAACTTTAGTGAGATTCTTAACCATTTGCATTATAATGTTGTAAATAAGTATAGACTTGATAATATATCATTGGTATCTTATGATGTGTATATTATAACGATAGATTTTTTAAGTAATAATTATGAGAAAAACAAATTATTTTTTGATGAGGTAAAAAAACAGAATAAACCATTAATATTTGTATACCACAAAAATAATAAACCGGAGAATTATGGAATGAAATTTTTAGCAGATAAATATAAAATAAATTTTCAACTATCAGATTGCTCAGTATTAGATACTCCAAATTGGAATTATAGTCCTGCAACTTATTCGAATCATGATGAAGCATACAGCATGACGTCTTCATATTGTAAAGGCGTATGTAATATAAAAAATACTAAACAATTTTATATACAAAAAAAGAATAATACTATAATAATGCATGATCCACATATAGAATTTTATGGACAAGGTCAGCTTGATACATCGAGAATGCCTAATATGATTAAATATATTTTGCAAATTGTTGAAGAAGAAAGTGAAGAAACAGTTGAATGGTTAAATAACATTAATATATTAGATGATGTAGAAATAGGAGAAAAACTTAATATTAATAATCAAAAATTAGAAAAATTATTAAAAGAAAAAGAAAACTTAGAAAGTAAAATTAAAGAGAATGAGTACTACAAATCAATATTATATTCGAGTGGCGATAGGTTAGTAGAAGTTGTGAAAGCTATATTAGAAGAAATGTTAAATATTACAATTGATGATACTGATTTGAAAAAACAAGATTTATATTTTAATTTAGATAAAAGGAATATTTTAGTAGAAGTCAAAGGTGTTAATCATCCATTTCAAAGAGACAATATAAGTCAAGTAAAAAGGCATGTTAAAGATTATGCAGAAGAAAATCAAATATATGGTGCAGATGTAGACAAGAATTGCAAAGGAGTTCTTATATTGAACCCATATAGTAAACATGATTTAAAAGAAAAAATATCAAAAGATTTTTATAGTAAAGATGTAATTGCAGATGCAGAATACGAAAAGGTATGTACTTTAGATACCCTAACATTATTAAACTATTATTCTAAATGGAAGAATGATTCAAAATCTATTGATATGAAAAGCATTATTTTAACTACAAATTATAATAAGCCTGATTATAATGAAATTATTAACATTTAAATGCAGTAATCTTTGAGAGGGCTAATTTAGTGGTGGCGATGGTGCAGAAGTAATCTATGCACTTAGAAATAACTCTAAATTTTCAGGTTTAATTTTAGATGAACTTGAAAAAGAAGGTCAAAATATAAGGAAGAATTACCAACAAAGACTTCCAAGTAATCCAGTTAAAGATTATTATTTTATACATAGAGATACTCCTAATAATGAATCTGTTATAGTAGAATATGGCTTTTTAGATTCCAAGGGTGATGATGTTAATCAACTTAAAAACAATTATGAAAACTTTGCAGAAGCAGTAATAAGAGCTATAACTACTTACAAGAATTTACCATATACAGCTCCAGCTCAGGGAAATTTCTATACTGTTCAAAAAGGAGATTCTTTATGGAAGATTGCAAACAAGTTTGGTATAACTGTAGATGACCTTAAAAAACTTAATAATTTAAAGAGTAACACTATCACAGTCGGACAAACACTTAAGGTTAAAAAAGAAGAAGAAAAACCTGTTGAAGATTATTTAGTTTATACAGTTAAATCTGGTGATTCGTTGTGGAAAATAGCTAGCAAATATAATACTACTGTAGATACTTTAATGAAAGTAAACAATCTTAAAGGAACTGTATTAACAATTAATCAACAATTATTAATTCCTAAATCTAAAGAAATAGAAATTGATATTGATAAAGATAAAAAAGGTATCATATATACTGTTAAAAGTGGAGACTCTTTATCAAAAATCGCTAAATCTTACGGCACTACTGTTAGTAAAATTAAAAGTGCTAATAATTTAAAAAGTGATTTCCTGAAAATTGGACAAGAACTTTTAATACCTGTTGAAGATACTAAAGTAGAAGAAAAGAAAGATGATGAAAAACTTGGAATTAATTATGTTGTAGTTAAAGGAGATAATTTATATTCAATTGCTAATAAATTTGATGTAAGTGTTGATAATATTAAGTCTCTTAATAATTTGAAATCAAATACACTACAAATAGGCCAAATATTAAAAATACCAGGAACTGAATCTTATACTACATATAAAGTTAAATCTGGTGATTCTTTATGGAAGATAGCAAATACTTACGGTACTACTGTTAATGATTTAAAGAAGATTAATAATCTCACATCATCAAATCTAAAAATAGGTCAAGAATTATTGATTCCTACTAGATAAACATCCCATATTTATATGATTATATAATTACTTTGAAAATTCAAAAAAGATAAGTTATTCTTATCTTTTTTAATTTTACTTATAACTTATATATCTTCTCTAACCTTTCATAATCATTTAATGTTCTCTCAGTAATATTAACTCCCAAGTCCACAGGAAAAGCACTAAAAATGCCATCTATAACTATTTGATCTTTAAAAGGAAATAAGGTTGTTTCAACAAACATAGATAAATCCTTATAAAAAAAATTTCATCTAAATTTGAAAAGGAATATCCTCATAATATTTAAAAGTATAAAATCTAAAACATAAATTATTATTAATATGATGTTCTCTTCTTCACTAATATTAAGTAAAGTAGGAAAAAGACTTTTTAAACTAATTAAAATTGAATTACAAGCTATTTTTAAATATCCTACAACTACTTCTTTAATATAGTCATCCTCTTTTCTTCTTTACCAATTGTCTTATTACCCACTCATCTTTTTCATCAAAGTCAATACCATTATCAAAAAGTAAACTTAAATACTTAAGTCCTTTAACTTTGAATAATTATTCAAAGTTTTCAAAATATAAAAATTCTTAATTTCTTCAAACACCTTCTTTATTATTCACTACTTTTCAATTTACTATTACCCGTTTTATAATCTATTTCTATTCCATCTTGAACATTTTTTACAAAAACATTAAACTTTATCCCATCACCATTATCCTGTACAGAAAATGCTTCTATTTGTACTCCACTTGCAAGTAAATTATCATTTTCATATTTTGGTGTAACTCTATACAAAACATTATTTTTAGTTTCCTTAATATAATTTGCTACTTTATTTTCCCACTTTAACATTCCTACTGTATTCATTTGTCTAGTACAAGTTATTAAATTAAGTTTATTAGCATTTTCCCCAGTAAGCTGATATCCAATTAAATGACACCTATTATATAAATACTTGCCTGGTACTATATCATACTTTATCGTATGCCACCCAGTTGGCTTAATCATACCAATACTTTCTCTTTTTGTAGTAGGCATTAAATCAATATTAATATTAGCATAAGCTTCTCTGGCACGTCCAAGAGAATCAAACTTACTATACTTTTCAAAAGCATAAGTAGTTTTATCTTCTTCATTAAATAAAGGTTCATTATTATTTATTATTAAGTAATCTTCACCACTATTCTCATTAATAGTTATTGTGTTTTCTTTAGCATAGCTTTCAGGCATTAAATTATCTAGACAGTTAGATATTTCATCTTTAAAATAAAAGCTTATAAAAGAAAAAATAATTATTACTAACATAAATTTTGTATATTTATTTTTCATCATACCCACCTACTTACTAATACATTTATAATAACATTTTTTATAATAAAAAGATACAAATTAAAAGTGAAATATATTTACTTTACAATTAATTTTATAAAGTTACGAAATCATCAAATAAACAAATATTTTTATCTATTTTTTATTAATGAGATAATGAATTAGTTTTCCCTTCGATATAGTCTAAAAACAATTCTGTACTATTGTCAACATTTGACTGATCTATAAAGCTTAAAGATGTTTATCTATTAAGTTACTTCCAATCTTTTCTCTTATTTTTTTTAACTAGATAGTTCACTTTGAAACCACCTATTACTAAGTTCGTTCATCATCAAAATTATAAATTTTAGCATCTTTAGCAAAATAAGTATTTGAATACTTTTCCTTAGTAAACAATTCCATCATGAAATTTTTTGTTTTATAGATTTTATATTTTTGAAAAAACAAATCAAACCACTTTAATGTTATTTTATCGTAAGAATCATTTGATTTACTATATATCAACATTAGTTAAATTTTTATAAACAATTTTTAAGTATAATTTTTCAATCTCGTTTTTAGTAATAATTATTTTTTCAAATTCTTCACTATTTAAGTTATTACTGTATAATAGACCTATTTGATAATTTAAATTAGGAATAATATTATTCTTAAAATAATTTAAATCCTCTTCATTAATTAGATATTCATTTTCTTCATAAAATGATTCAAAGTTATCACTACTGCCTTGTTTAATATATTCATTTCTAATAATTGTTTCTTTAATACAACCATCAATGTTAACAATGTTAGTTAGTATATCGTTGTTTATTTTGTATACGCAAGATTTATTATCAATATAAGAATAAATATTTCTAGAAGAGGAAACAACAAAATTAATTTTTTTATTTTTTTCAAGTGTTTTAATCAAATTGAATATTTCTTTTTCGTCTAAACTTGTATCAACATCATCGATAAAAACAATTATATTTTCTAGACTATTTTTTTCGCATTGATACAAGGATAAATTAATTAATAACTTGCGCAGGAGACTTCTAGGAGTGACCTTATCATCCAATAAATAGTCTTCTATATATATTTCGGTAAACTTTTCTATTATTTTATCTATGTTGTCTATATTAATATTAAATTTAATATCTTTAAGTAATTCATCTTTTTCCAAAGATGAATTTACCCTCTGATCAATAATATTAAATATATTATTAACCCTAGCAAGCATATCATGACTATTAATCGTATTTAATATGTCGTCATAAATCATTTTTTTGAATATATTAGATTTAGTCAATTTAAAATCTGTTGAAAAATTATTATAATCACCAACAAATATTGTATTAAAATCGCCTTTATATACCCTATTATTGTTAACAAAAAAACCTTCAACTTCTCCAGCAAAACCCCTTTCTAATAATTTAAGTAACTTTGATTTGCCTGTTTTATTAGCACCATTAATTACAAGGAGATTATTAAAATCTAAATTATTATCATCAAATCTTATATTCATATATTACCTCACTAATTTAATTTTACATAATATAGCATTGAATTACAATATAAATATATACTTTTATAAATATAATTGATATAATTAATTTGAGGTTACGGTATCCTGTAATTTTTAGGTAATGTAATACAAAGATGTAATGGACTTCTTGTGTCAAATGGTTACGGTATCCTGTAATTTTTAGGTAATGTAATACATTACAAAACACTTATAACTTAAATCAGGTGTTACGGTATCCTGTAATTTTTAGGTAATGTAATACATACACCTAAAGCAACTGGAACTAGTACAGGTTACGGTATCCTGTAATTTTTAGGTAATGTAATACTGACTGCTATAAATAATAATACAAACACAAGTTACGGTATCCTGTAATTTTTAGGTAATGTAATACAAACACTTGCTGAAAGTTTATTTGAAATTAGTTACGGTATCCTGTAATTTTTAGGTAATGTAATACTCCATCACCAAAAGGACCTATACTAAAACCGTTACGGTATCCTGTAATTTTTAGGTAATGTAATACTAATAGTTTTCTCCAGTGCTTTGTAAGACTGTTACGGTATCCTGTAATTTTTAGGTAATGTAATACTGCTAATAATAATGATGGAAAAACAAATACGTTACGGTATCCTGTAATTTTTAGGTAATGTAATACCATATCCTATCAAGTGTCCAATACTTACCAGTTACGGTATCCTGTAATTTTTAGGTAATGTAATACGTATTTTAGTGTACGTTTGTATGTTAAATGGTTACGGTATCCTGTAATTTTTAGGTAATGTAATACTTAGACCATATTTATTATTTGGAAGATGGGGTTACGGTATCCTGTAATTTTTAGGTAATGTAATACTGATATGTAAAGTTAGAAGTGGTAAGACACGTTACGGTATCCTGCAATTTTTAGGTAATGTAATACAAAACAACTTGGGGCTTGGATATTATCTATGTTACGGTATCCTGTAATTTTTAGGTAATATAATACTTTGCAATTCTTCTTTAATGTCCATTTTATGTTACGGTATCCTGTAATTTTTAGGTAATGTAATACAATTCTGTTATAAGTCCAATTAGGCATTAAGTTACGGTATCCTGTAATTTTTAGGTAATGTAATACAAATATTTCTTTACCAGAACCAGTTATAGCATTACGGTATCCTGTAATTTTTGTTAAAACTAGGAAGATTGGTTACAACTTCCCTCAATTTTTAAGTATCGTTTAGAAATAAAGTATTAATTAAGAAGTATCGATTAAGTTAATAAAATTATTTAACAAATCTTAAATATATATAAGTATTTTAATCTAAACACAAAGACCTTGAATTTTATACAAGGTCTTTTGCTTATTCAATAACAATTAAACTATTCACTCCATCATTTTCATCATCAGTTTTTATTCCTCTCAACATTATCATTTGTTCATATTGTCTTTCTGTAATTTGAAGTAATCGCACATTACCTTTAAGTGGCGCAAATGATTTTACTCTAGAAATGTGCTTTATTACATCATCTTGATTTTTACATATTCTCACATAGACAGAAAACTGAATCATCATAAACCCATCATCAATTAATTTTTTTCTAAATTGAGAATAATTTCGCTTATCTTCTGGCGTAATAACAGGCATATCAAACATTAATAACAATCGCATAAATCTATTTATCATTTGTTAAACTCGGGAAAACAAGCAAGTCTCTATTTTCTTCTAAAGATTTTATGTAACTTTTAACTAACAAATCAATTGAATATTCAATTGTACAGTGCATGTTATTACAAACCACTTCGCAATTAAGTAAATCAATTAATAGTTTTCTAATTTCAAAAGATAAAGGAAATGTTAGAGATTCTTGAATTTGATAAAGAAAGTAATCAACAAAAGCGCGGTAAGGTTCAATCAAATCATATGCCAAATTAAAGTTATTAGTTACTGATTTATGATGAATTCCTAAGAAACTATTTAAACCATATTTAACTAAAGTTCTTAGCACACAGCTTTTAATTATCGCATAACCATAATTTAAAGCACTGTTTAACCCATCATCATAAAATCTTAAAAATTCACTTCCAAATAAACTCCTAAAATACATTTTTGCCGCCAAACCTTCTCTATTTGTTGAGTCATTATTAGTAACTTCTGCATGATACTTCTTCAATTTTTCAATAGTATATTCTTCTTGAGAAGTCATTTCTAAAACAACTAATTCATTTTCAATTTTTTTCCTCACTATTGATTTCCATAGTTTACCATTTAATTCTTCTGTACTACTCAATTGAATTTTAAATGTCTTTAGTTGTTTGTAATGATTATTATAAGAAAACGTAATAGTTGATGGCTCATATTTCTCATCACATATTATAAGCGAAATAAAATATTTACTTATTTCAGATAATAATCTTGTTGTTATCACTGTTTTATTATCCTCAATAATAATATAGTTAATATCTTCTAAAGGAATTTTTCTTTCTATTTTATTATTTAATACCACAAGATTATTGTCTTTAAGTTTCATTTTATCTGCCTTTTTTATTACTACTTGACGATAACCCATGATTACCCCATTTTGTTTTCTGTTATTTTTCCGAGAACACTTAAATTAATTTTCTTTATTGATTTAATGGTAGAAATTGTTACAGGATATTGACCTCCTGCATAAAAAATAGAAAATAATTTATTATCACCTACTAAATCGTAAGAGTCACCTAAATAACTAGACACTTCAACTTTTCCCTGTGAAAAACCTGTTATATAGCAATATGAAAAATTATCATCATTTTTAATAATTTTTACAAAGTCATTTTTCATTAAATAGTCTTTATTTTCATTAAATTCATATAACATTTTTGCATTTGAAAATTTCATTATTTCTTTTTGACTTGTAGACTTCCATATGGTAATCTCATAATCCATATTCCTTTTAATATTTAATATATCAAATAAATCTAATCCAGCAAAATATAATGAACCATTACTTCTATCTTTAAACATAAGTATCTTATAAATATTTCCTTTTTCTACTATTGAAGTTCCAATTTTATGTCCTTTATTACTAAACTCTTCTTGTAATTTAACCTTTTTAATAATATTCCCATCAGAATCTTTTGGATAACCTTTCTGTTTGTAAGCATCTTCTCCTTTTTTAGATCCATTTAACCATTCTTTTAAAGTTTTATATATCACCTTGTTACCGTTTTCTTTATCAAATATTTTCTCAATGTTTTTATCAGTTAATAATAATACCGATGTTCTTAATGTTGAATATTTAATATTATTTATGGTTTTAACTCCTTTTAAAGTTTCTTCATGTAAACTTCCTGATACTTTATTCTTTGCAAATGAAGGTATTATAGGCGTTATTTCTTCTAGTTCTTTTTCACTATATTTTTTCATTCCTTCTAACATAAATCTTAATTGTTCAGGATTTCTTTCAAATATTCTTGCTCTTACATCAATATCAAAATCATCATATGGTTTTGGGAACATTACTCTAACTTTGTTGTTATTTTTGATTATATAGTTTTTTTCTAGAAGCTCATTATAATATTTTTTAAATTGACTAGTTTCAATAATTTCGCCTGTTTCAACATCAACATACTTGTCATCAATTTTAGTAATAAATTCATTTTCAATGTTATTATTGGCATTATGAAATGCTTGACTTTCTATATAATTTTTATACTTCTCATAATTAGTGATATTTTGAATAAGAGATTTATTTGTGCACGCTATTATACATGCATCTAAAGCATGGTGCAAATGATTTTCTCTGTTTTTATTAACATCATTATTTACATCCATATCCTTAATATAATAAGTTGGAGACTGTAAACTATGAGTTATATTATTAAATCCCCATCTTGCTCTTAATTTGGCAGTTATAACTCCATTAACACTATCAACAAATGGTACATTTAAGTATGCTTTTAAGAAAGATGTTAAATATCTTGTGATATATTTCGTATCGTTAATATTTTGGTTTCGCATTTGATTTTCTATGTCAGGAGTTAAATCGGTTAGCAAATAATTATTCTTTTTCTTTTCACTAATTGTTTCCAAACTATTAATATATTTTTTAAATTTTTCCCATTTTTCAGTATTTTTTAACCATTCATATGGCGTTCTATTTTTTTTATCTTGATTTTCTTTTGTAAGAACTAGCGTTTTGTTATTGTAACTATCATCATATGTTCTAGAATATGGAAGAATGTGATCAACTTGTACAATATTATTGTCAAAAAGTTCATCAATTGATATTATTTTACCACTATATGCACATAGTCCTTGTTGTTCATTCCATAGTTTAAACTTTAATAAATCAAAACCCGAAATATCAGATTCGCTTTTAAATATTACATTTGATTTTAATTCAAGTATTTGTTTTTTTAGTTTTTCATTATTATATTTGTTATCTTCATTTCTTTTTCTTATCCTATCTCTTTCTTTTTTATCTTTTGCAAGTTCGCCAGCAGTTTCAATATTTATCTTGTATGGCATACCATATTTTTTTATAATTGCATTCAACACTTTTCTAGTTTGAGATAAACTTCTAATTACCCTTTGGTTTCTTAAATCTTTATTAATATTTACAGGAACAAGTAAATCTCTCTTATCCTCTTCATGTAATAGGTCACTATGATTATATCCTAATTGTTCCATCGCTTTATCATAAGTTATACCATTTATTAATATTTTATTTAGTTTTCTGATTAGTGATAAAGATAAGTTCATATGATCTTTTAAATTTGGTAAAGATAAAATTGTTTCAATATATTTATTGTCAATTAATTCACTATCCTTAACTGCTTTTGAAACAGATTCTTCTGTCTTGTTATTCGTCAAAATAACAGCTACTTCATCTAAAACCTCAATGTTATTTAGTAAATGATTCCATTCTTCACTGCCGAATGCGTTAAACTTAGATTTAAAAACTGAAATAGTTTTAAATTCAATAAACTTTTTATTAAGCTTTTCTTTGTTTTTCATTTCTTCAAAAACAGCTTTATTTTCATCACTAATTAATGAAAAATTAACTCTTTCTTCATCATCTCGATTAAGTATTTTATTTTTAAATTCTTTTAATACTTTGGTAAATTCCTTGGTAGTTAAATCCAAATTATTAACAATTAGAATTTCTGTACTCAAACATTTTTTAACATCATTATATGTAAAAGTTTTTTTCTTTAATGCAGAATTTAATATGTTATATATTTCTTCTTTAGTAAGACATCTATATTCTTCTTCATTATTTATCTTAACCTTCATGTTAACAAGTTTTGTTAAAGCAACAAATATTTCAGAACTTGGGGCCTGTTTAGGCGCACGTGGTTCATATGTAAATCTGCAAAGTCCTGTCATTCTCGCTATTAAGTCTCCTCCGTATTTAGAATTACCTCCAGGCCCTTTAGAAAAATGCCTTTGACCACTCCATATTTTTATATAATCATTTTTAAAATTATCAGTAATTAATCCGAACTTTTTTTGACAATCTAAAACTCTATTTATTTCTTCTTCTATCATACTTCTAGTAACAGACAATTTATAATCATCGGTTGTGTTATGAATTTTATTTTTAAACTTATCATCTTTAATAAGCATTTCACTTACCGTTCTATATTTCTTTTCTGACATTAAAGTTTCATTTGCTAAAATTTCACTTTTTACTTTCCCTGTATCGCTTTCATTTTCATCTCTATTTGATATATAACCTCTATGTTTTGCATAATGAACTAGTATAATTGATAATTCTTCACTAGTTAGTTTTCTATCAAGAGCTTCTACTTTTAATATAAATGGATTTGTGTCTTTGTTCTTATAATAGTCATTTACTATTTTTTCATAAGAAATTTTTAATTCATTAAATATTTCAGATTGAAGAGTGCTTTTTGGTTTTGGTAAAAAACTGTTTTCTGCTAGTAATTTTTTAATACAATTTACTCTAAATGCTCTTCTCCTTAATACTCTTCTTACTCCTCTTTTTAACCTTCTATCTCGTGCTTTGCTTTCTCCTGTTTTTACATTTTCCCCTGGAGTAAATATTCTCACACCTACATCTTTTATTTTTGTTGGTTTACCTTCATCGTCAATATCCACTAATGCCCATCCTATTGATGATATTCCTATATCTAAACCTAGTACAAATTTTTCTTTTTTCATATATTATCCTCCTACTTAAATAATAACATATTTTTACACATTTTTCGACAAAGATTTTACCATTTAAGCAAAAAAAATAGTCAGTTTTAGATGGCCACTGACTAAAGCCTGCGGCAAGGTCTTTCGACACTGTGCCTTATTACGGTATCCCGCAATTCTTAGGTAATGTACAGTAATTTCCTGTACATATAAATCATATCATAAAACTATAATTAAATCAATCTTTTTAATTAAAATATATAAAGAATTATTTTAATCTTTCAAATTATTAAATTCATCTATTGCATCTAATATTTTATAAACACTAGAATGAGGATTAGACTTTAATAAATTGTTATTCAATAGATTGAGCAGTACTTCTTGCATCATCTGTTTGATACTTAATTTTATTATACATATTCATAGTTTCTGAATATGTACCTTTGATTTTTTCTAATCCACTTTTTACCTCTTTGCTTGTTAAAATAAAAAAGAGGATTGTTTAAAATCCCCGTGATATCAAATGGACAGCTTATGGCAGAAACACCCATAAGTTTTTTTAATTATAAAACTATCCATTCTCCATTTCTTTTTCCATTTATTCTTGCTATTAATCCTTTTTCTTGCATTTCAATCATTCTAGTTTTTACAGTTCTTAAAGATTTACCAATAATCCGTGCTATTTCTTCTTGCTTAATAATTGAATTTTTTCTAATTACATTTAATATAACTTGTTCTTCTAAAGCACAATCTTTGCACTTTGAATCTTCAGAGTTTGCACTTTGAACATAATCAACATGAGTATATCTATTTTTTAATTCATATCTAGAATCTGATAAAAGATTATAAAAGAATTTTTCTAAATAACTTATATCTTCAAAAATATTTTTTTCAAAATTTTTATAGTTAGCTCTAACTAATGAATTTCTAAAATACCAAGAATTATTTGCAAATACCTCATCATTAATATTAAACCCAAATGTTCTTAAATATTTTATAATAAATACCGCCGTTGTTCTTGTATTACCTTCACAAAATGGATGAACTTGCCAAATATCTGATGTAAAACGACATAAATGTTTTATTGAATCTTCTAATGATATATCTTTATAAGAAAATTCTTTTTCTTTTTCAAAATCATATTGTAATGCTGGCAATATTGTTTCATATGGAGCATAAACAACTGTATCATCATTTAAAACCCATTCATCTTTTGTAAAATTATAATTTCTTATAATACCTGTATGTTCATATACTCCAGTAAATAATCTTTTATGAATACTTATTAACTCTGTGGGATTAAAATTAAATGATTTATCGCTTAATATTTTTGTAATTCTTACCGATACTTTATCTGCTTCTTCACTATTTTCACTTTCTTCAGATTTTCTATTATCTAAAGCTTTATAATAATTATCGATTCTTTCTTTAACTACTTCTAAATCAATCTTTCCTTCAATATGTTCTTTAGCTGTTTCAACTAAATAATTAGAAGGTTTTAATCCATCCACTTCTTGAAGTCCTATAGCTGTTTTCCAAACTTTTGTTTTTTCTGCTTGAGTAGGTTCGCCTTGTTTTATATATTCAGATAATTCTAAATTCCATTTTTCTTTTTTTTCCATAAGGTTCATCCTCCTAACTACGGATATTATACCACATTTTATCTATTATATCAGTTTCAAAGTGCAATATTTGCACTTTGAAATGTTGTGTTTGCACTTAAAAAATTAATAGAATTCATATGTATTTCTATAGAGATAAATATACAGAAAAAGTTGGAGTAAGAAGAATTAGATTACATGACTTTAGAGATTTGTGTGCATGAGCATTAATATATGGTTCTGCTCCAATAACTGCTGTTTCTAACTTTTTAGGACATTCTGAAACAACCGAAACACTAGAAGCTTATACTCATATGTTTAAAAAAGATCTTGCAAATTTACCAAAATTCTTTGATACATTAGAAAAAGACTTTAATAAAAAGTCTTCCGAATAAACTATGTTAAGCTTATATAAACCATAGATTGTGATGGGTAGATGATAGATAGATAATGGGTAGCGTTCTACCACATTTATAGAAAAACTCTATAAAACAAACAAAAAGTTGAGCCTTTCAACTCCTTCAGGGGGGCCTGCTCTCTTCAGTTAGAAGAGACCAAATTGTGTTAAGCCCTTTAAATACAGACCTTTTTATATTGGCATTAACCGTCATTTACCGTAGTTTTTTAGTATTTTTGTACCTAAATTATACCTAAAAAAAACAGTTGAGTTATTTCTACTGTCTTCTCGGATAATTTGATTATACCATTTTTATTGATTAATATCTATCATTAAAAAGACCTAATTATATTAAAGATATATCCTACTAATATACATGAGACTATATATAAAACTATAAACATAATTATAAATACTGTTATGTTAGATATTAGATATCCTAATATTGTAATTAGTGCCGTAACATAACAGTAGCTTATTAAATAGCCAAAGCTTCCAGATGCTGGATCATTTACCCCTTTTGTATATCCACAGCCAGTTAGTATATACGCACAGAAATGTAAAATAGTACCGCCAATAAATATATTAAACAGATCAGCATATACCTCACTATTTATGATATTAATATAAGGATTTGGTAATACAAATTGTCTTATTAATGCACTAATCAAATGAATAAATTTATACATATTACTTTCTCCTTATCCAAATTAATTTCATTTTTATACTTTGTCCATTACAACACTTAAGGAAATTTTTAAAAGCATTCTCATTAAGTGTTTTTATTCTCGAACCATATTGTGCAATTATATTTTTCATCGAATCTTGGTCACAAATAATATTATTAATGTTAGCCATATAATCATTTAACATTTGTTGATCAAGTAGTTTATTAAACGCATAATTTAATAATTCTGAATTTTGAGGACAGTTGGACATAATCATAAACCTATGGTTATCATATTTTTCAAATATTTTATTATCGCGAATATATTCTAAGAAAGTTATATTTGTTTTTATATACTCATCAAACAAATGATTCTCATTTGAATATAAAGCTTCATATTGTGTATAATATTTTTTATTATTACACGGAATTTGTTTATCATTAATTGTTTTAAATTTAACATATCCGTAGTACTCTTTATTTTTTTCAAATTGATTTAAAATTAATTCAGTCGTTTTAAAATTATAGTCATCATGTTCAATTCTTTTTAATGTACACATATGAACATTTGGCAATAAATTTACAAAATCTTTATACTGAGAAATATTAATTTGTCCAGAATTTAATAAATCTATTACCATTAATTCTAAATCTTCAATTGAATAATCAAAATTATTTATTAATTTTTCTATTTCCTTCAAACTTGTTAAATTAAGAGCATTTTTATTTTCTTTAAAAATACCATCTTTATTAGATGTTCTAATTTTCGAAATAGATTTACAATTTTTAAAATAATAATCTATTACTTCGGGCTTAAGACTATCAATTATTTCGATTATTTTTTCTCCATTAATGCCCTTATTTAATTCATCTATCATTTCAACAATATATGAAATGTTATTTTGATTAATTTTATCATAATCAATTAGTTCAAGAACAACAGATAGATCTCCTATCTTTTTCATTTCTTCTTTGGTTATTATTGAATAATTACCACAATATAATTCTTTTATTATTAAAGGTTTATTAATAACATCTAATAAATTTAATCTAATTTGGTTAATAGATTCAATGCTTTCTGTTTCTTGTAATTGTTCACTTTCATATTCTATATATTGTTTTAAGTTTCCTTCATTAAAAAATTCTGTTCCTTTTATTTTGTTAATTCTATTAGCTGTAGCTTTAATATGAGAAATATCAATTGGAAGTAGTTCCTTATATATTATCTCCACTATTTCTTTTTCGTTTTTAAAAAAATAATTAATAATAGCTTTGCTTTCAAAAATATTTAATGGTAACCCCACATTTAAAGATAATCGTTTGTTAATTATATCCTTAACACATTTGGGATTTTTCTCAATAATATTTTCTATTTTTAAATCATCTATTTCAAGTTTTCTATCGTACATTAAAGCATTAACTAACTTATATTCATATACATCAAATATTTTATTATGTTTACTATAATTATAGCAATACATCTCACAATTATAATCTATATATCCACTTTTAGTTAATTTATATAGATCAGACTCTATTCCTGATAAACTTTCATTAGTAATATCTTTTTTTATATACTTTTCAATACTCTCTTTTAATTTAAACTCACCATCTTCATTATTAATAAGTTGCTCGTAATCATTTTCATACTCGTCTTTTAAATATGTAACAGCAATACAAGTTTTTAAATCAATATATTTACCAGGAAATCTATTGCTTAACGTTTTATATAAATGTATGACACTATTAATTCTATGTTTTAGCCTTCTAATATTCATATTTGTGCCAAAAGATATCCAAGCCCAGTTATTTAATGTCTGTTCTATATCAATATTTAAATATTTTTGAAATACATCTTTTTTACTTAATAATAATTCATTAAGAATTACTCCATAATCGCTATTTTTTATATTTGGTAAATCTATAACCATGTTAAATGGCTTATACTTACTGTCAGCTCTTTTAGTAGTTTTCTTGTCAGAAGACATTTGATAAAACTCCTCTGGTGTTAAAGCTATAATAAATTTACAATTACCCATACTTTTATAATAAGTATTAACTTCCTTAATAAATGTTTCTATATAATTAGGATTATTAAGTCTATCTAAATCTTCTATAATTAGAATAGTAATTTTATTTTCGCTAATTAATTTTTTTGAAATCTCCATTAAATCAAATTCATTTAAATTTTGAATATTATCATTTTTTAAATAACTACAAATCAAATCACTCTTTATTAGCGTAATAAATAATATAATAAATCCAATAATTCCAGATAGATTGCATAACTCTTTAATGACATTTATTAAATCAGAATACTTTGAAGATGATAAAAAATTTATATATGATAAAACACCGTTTGAATATAAGAATTTTATGATAAAAAACAGGAATGACAATATTATAAAAAACAATGACAAATTGTTTTTTGTAGATATATCAATAGATTTATAATTAGGATTTAGCCTTTTAGTTACATATGATAATTTTTTTTTGTTTTTTTTATCACTGTATCTATGGTTTGCTAATTGGAGCAACATTCTTTTATGTGCTTCTAATCCTTCATTTTCGCCATTAGGATCTAATAGATTAATATTTACAACATCATATTTTTCTTCATCTAAATCATTTTTTAAAAGTTCAATTATTGAAGATTTCCCCGAGCCATATTCGGATATAAGGCCTAATATTTTAGAATCCGATTCTATTCCTTCTTCTATCATTCTCACTTCTTCTTCAAAGCCTACGTAATCATCGTTATAGTCATTTACTGGATAGTCTTGAAAATATAGTTTTTCTTCAATTGATTTCTCTTCCATATAATTCCTCCAATCAAAAAGAGCATACTCCATTATTAAAATGAAATATACTCAATTTATTATCTAACTATATTGTACCAAATTTCTGACGAAAAGTCATTAGTATAACATTAATTTATGCTTTTTTACAAAAATTATTGCAAAATAAAATGTGTTGAGTTATTATAAATCTCGCGAAAGAAAATAATCTCAACACATTTAATATTATACAAAACTTTCTTGAAATAATAAAGTTTTTTTCTCTCTTTTGCAAAAATGAAGGGAGTTTTTTATGAATACTGAAAAAAACAAAAAGGTTTGGTTGAAAAAATGTGAAGAAACATTGATGATGAAAGGAAGAAGTAAAATAACGGCTGATAATTATTGTTATGCAATCAATAAATTCTTAAATAGTTATCCTAACGATGTTAAAATTAGTAAGTTGTCAATTGATGATTTAATTAAATATTTTAAGAAAAATTATTTGGATAAAAACTTAAGTGCAAGTACTTATAATGTTAATCTAGCATCTGCTAGATATTTTTATCTTATTTGTTTTGAAAGAAATATTAATAAGACATTATTACCTACTTCTAATTTAAGAAAAAGATTTCCAATAATTATTTCTAAAGAACAATTCTTAACTATATTTAATAACGAAACAAATTTAGAACATAAATGCTGGCTTCTATTGTCTTTTTGTTCTGGTTTAAGAATATCTGAAATTGCTACTTTAAAAATTGAAGACATAAATTCTAAAGAACATAAACTTAAAGTATTAGGAAAGAGAAATAAAGAAAGATATACAATTCTTCCAGATGTAGTGATTAAATATTTAAGACTTTATTATAAAAGTAAGAATTATAAAATGAAGAATGGCTACTTGTTCAAAGGCACTGAGTTTAATGAACATATTTCACCAAGAACAATTGGAAATGCTTTTACTTACTTAAAAAAAAGAATATAATTTACCAAAAGAAATAACTGAACACTCATTAAGACATTCTTTTGCAACTTACTTTTTAATGAATGGTGGAGATATATTAAGCCTCAAGTCTATGATGGGACATAAATCATTAGTTTCCACTTCTATATATGTTCATTTAGCACAAGATTTTAATAATTTTAAGGATATTAAATATGCAAAATAAATTTACAATTCAAGATATATTTCAAATATATGGTGAAGAATATATTCAAAAACATAATTTATCACATGACCAATGGAAAGTATTTAATGCAATTAAAAAATGTGGTACCGAAAAATTGGGTTATCATCTTTGTACTTGTAAGAATGTGGAAAAGAATATTTTGGATACAACTCATGTCGTAATAGACATTGTCCAATGTGTCAAAATTATGCTCGAGAAAAATGGATTCAAAAAGAATCTAGTTATTTGTTGAATTCAAAATACTTTCATATTATTACAACCGTTCCATATGAATTAAATGAAATTTTCTTAAACAATCAAAAGATTTGTTATAACATTTTGTTCAAAGCCACAAGTGAATTAATTTTAGAACTTGCAGAAGACCCGAAATGGCTTGGAGCGAAGGTTGGAATAACAAGTATTCTTCATATTTGGGAACAAACTATAGAGTTTCATCCTCATATTCATTCTATAGTCACTGGTGGTGGCTTAAAAAATAATAAATGGATTTTATGTGATAAAGATTATATTTTTAAAGTGCAAGTTTTAGGTTCTTTATTTAAAGGAAAATTTTTATCGTTATTAAAACATAATTTTTATAATTTGAATAGCAAATATAATAATTTAAAGTCATTTAATAAATTTCTGGAATCACTATATAAAAAAACATGGATAACATATATTGAACCTCCAAAAGGTAAAGCAGAAAATGTGATTGAATATGTAGGCAGATATTCTTTTAGAGTAGCCATATCTAACGAAAGAATTAAAAATATAAATGACGGATTAATTACATTTGAATATAAAGATTATAAAGATAATAGCCCTTTAATTCTACAGTTAAACCATTAATATAAGTTTTATTAAAATCCATATTTTCATCTATAAAAAACATTGTATCCCCTCTTAATTATACTTAGACATCAATTTATCAAAATCTGTATCTGGTAAATGCAAAATAATTTCAGATACTGTTTTTATCGCTTCATTTATAGATATTACCTCTTCTTTACCAAACTTCCCCAAAACATAATTTTTGGTATCACATAATTTATTATTAGATATTCCTATCTTTATTCTCTTTATTTCTGTTGTATTAAGTAAAGAAAAAATATTTTTTAATCCATTATGCCCCCCACTGCTTCCTTTTTTTTTCAATCTAATTTTACCTACCGGCAAATCTAGGTCATCACTTATAATATATATATCATTAATTGAAATTTTATAAAAATCTACTATTTTTTTAACGACTTCCCCAGATAAATTCATAAATTTTTGTGGTTTTAAAAACATTACCTTCTCATTTTTTATATTAGTACAAAAATATAACCCCTGAAATTTTTCTTTATCAAAATTTTTATTTAAAATATTAGCTACTTCATCTAGCACCATAAAACCAACATTATGCCTAGTATTTTTATATTGTTCTAAAGGATTGCCAAGACCAACCACTAATTTCATTTTTCTTTCTCCTTCAAATATTCTTTATATACTTCATTTTTTTTCATATGTCTATCTTTAGCTACTTGCTTAATTGCATCCATCGTACTAATATTTTGATTTTCATATATTTTAATATGCTCAATTATAGGAATATTG
>OJAW01000506.1_pt1 | contig 27247 bp, 27 predicted proteins | sample 1589151 | NCBI WGS metagenome assembly OJAW01 (sample SAMN03283290) | human gut metagenome | biome: human-associated habitat; material: feces | host: Homo sapiens | place: Peru | collected 2012
AGTCTATTTTTTTCATTTTATCAACCTCCGAGTAAGTAAGTTTTTTCTCTTACTTATTTTTTATCTTTCTATAAAAATGATACTATAAATCAATAATTAATTCAAGTATATATTATTTTATACAAAGAAAAAAGAGCTTAAGCTCTTCCTGCATATTTACCATCTTTAGTAGATACTAAAATATTTTCACCCTCTGCAATAAATAAAGGAACCTTAACAATCTTACCAGTTTCTATTTTTGCATCTTTTTGAGCATTATTAGTAGTATTACCTTTAACAGCATCAGTAGTTTCAATAATTTTATATTCTACTTTTTCAGGTAAAGTAATTCCAATAATTTCACCTTCATAAAAATCAATTGAAACATCAATACCTTCTTTAATATATTCACTATCATCACCTAAAACACTTTTAGGAACTTCAATTTGTTCATATGTTTCATTATTCATAAAAACAAAATTATCTCCACTAGTATATAAATAATTAACAGTAGTTTTATCTATATGTGCTCTAGTAACTTTAATATTTGTATTAAAAGTTTGTTCAACTAAAGATCCAGTTCTTAAATTTTTTAGTTTAATTCTAACAAAAGCAGGTCCTTTACCAGGTTTAACATGTTGAAATTCTTGAATAGTACATAAATTACCATCAATAATAATAGTCATACCATTCTTAATATCATTTATATTAATGTTCATAATTTACTTCCTCCTAATGATTATTTTTTTTCTTTTGCTACAACAGTTTTACGACATTTAGAACAATATTTTTTAACTTCTAAACGTTCAGGATTATTTTTTTTGTTTTTACTAGTTGGACGTAATTCATTACCACACTCAGTACATCTCATATTAACAAAATTACGATTTTCATTTTTAGCCATATAAAATCCTCCTCATCTAATTCCTAACTATTATATCAAATTTTTACTCATTTTCAAATACAAACTTCATAATTGCAGAAGAAATATATCTAGTTATATATATTTTACTATAATCTTTATCTAACTTTTCATAAATATTTGGAGCAAGTACTACTACACTATACTTAGGATCTTGATAAGGAGCAAAACCAACAAATCCTATAGAAATAGTTTTAGTATCCATTACACCATCATTATCTGTATCTATAAAAGTTTCACTAGTACCAGTCTTACCAGCTCCATTATATATTTTATTAATATATCCTCTACTAGTACCACTATTAACCCCTAGATGCATCGCATCTTTTATTCTATATAAATATTTCTTATCTAAACTTATTTCATTACTAATAACTTCATAATTAACTATATTATTATTTTTATAATATTTATTTAATAAATGAGGATTAATTCTACTACCATTACTAGCAATAGTATTAACATATTGAAAAAGTTCTATCGGAGTATAAGTATCATATTGTCCAATAGATAAATTAAGAAGTAAATCACTATTATATAAACTCCCAGTAATACCCTTTTTTTCATTAGGTAAATCTATTCCTGTAATACTTCCTAAACCATACTCTTTAAAAGTATTTCTAAATTTATTAAAATCATTTTTATTAGTATCTAATTTCATATCATATTTATACTTATTACCAGTACTATTAATTGCTATCATAAATTGATAATAATTACTACTTTTACTTATAGCAGTTAAATCATCTATTTTACCAAGTCTTTTATAACTACATTTTAAAGGTACTAAATTTAATTTAACACACCCATCTATAACACTAGTACCTATATCTATTATTCCATACTTATAACCAGTAGATACTGTAGCCATCTTAACTATACTTCCAACAGTATATGAGTTATTAATTATATTTGTATTAACATTTACAAATTTATCATCTAAAATTTTTCTACCAGATAAAGCAAGTATACTACCCGTCATGGGTTCACCCACTATGGCATAACTTTCACTAAAATAATTAGTATGCTTATAACACTTTGCTTTCAAAATATTTTTTTCTATTATACTTTCTAATTCTTTTTGTACATTTATATCAATAGTTAAATAAATATCATTACCTTTCTTACCTTCCTTAATAAGTTTTAAAGTATTATCATTTTCCACTTTATATAAATCCTTAGTCCCCTTTAAAATATCTTCATATTCTTTTTCTAAATAACTAACTCCTACTAAATCATTTCTACTATACCCTTTATCTAAATAATAATTTAACTCTTCTTCCCTAATATATGAAACATTACCAAATATATCTCTTAAAGTATTACCATAATTATAAACTCTTTCAAAAAGTACTTCTACACTAACACCTTTTATATTACTTTCAATTATTTTAGAATAAATAACATCATCAATATCTTTAAGTATAACTTTCTTTTCATAAGAATATCCCTTATTCATCTTATCATATATAGTGGCAGCTTTTTTATCTAATAAATCTAACTCATCTAACATTTCACTCGTAATCCTTGAATATTTAAGTTTAATAAGATCATTACTAGTAATTTTTCTTTCATCATACAATTTATATTCTTCATCACTTACTAAATTTTTCCCATTATCATGTGTTATTAAATAAAAAGTTTTTAAAGTACTATCAATTACATCTATATCTAATATATTTGCAAGCTTATAAGATACTTCTACTTCATCTTTAACACTAATACCTTTTATTTTAGTATACATAATTGATTTATACCCCTTATTATCTACCAAAACAACACCATTTTTATCAAGAATTCTCCCTCTTGGAGCACTCTCTCCCCATACGTATCTATTAGTCTTTTCTAAATATATATTATTATAATAATCTTTTTTATAAATATTTAAATACACAATTCTTCCAAAAAATATACAAAATACAATTATTAATAATACTTTTTTCATTTAAATACACCATTATTATTATGTAAATATTTTAAAACTTTACTCATATAATATAACAGGTGATAAAATGTATAATATGATTACAAGATATTTAAGTAAACTTACTAAAGATGAAGTAAATACATTTGCAAGAAATAAAAATATTACTCTAACTGATGATGAATTAAATTTTACATATAATTTTATTAAAAAAAATTATGAATCTATATTAAAAAATCCAAAATTATTTAACATAGAAAGATATAGTAATAACTACTCAAAAGAAAACTTTAGTAAAATTACTAAAGTATGGCACGAATATATGCAAAAATATGCAAATTATTTATAATATTCTCTAATATCTTCATATAGATTTTTATTAAACACCCCAGATTTTATCATATCAATTTCAAACTTGTATGGAGGATATATTAATTCTTTTTCATTATCATTTTTTGATACATAAGATGTTTCTAAAATTTTAGGAACATTTTTTAATTTTTCATTATTAATAACTTTTAAAAGTGTATCAAATCCAATGGTACCATAACCAATATTTTCATGTCTATCTTTATGTGAACCAACAACATTCTTACTATCATTTATATGAATACACTTTATTTTTTGTATTCCTATTTTTTTATCGAATTCTTTTAAGTATTCATCAAAATTATTAATATTAACTCCTGAATCATTTAAATGACAAGTATCTAAACAAACTCCTATATTATTACTACTTACATTATCTATAATATATTTAATTTCATCTATAGTTATTCCACATTCACTACCTTTACCCGCCATAGTTTCAAGTAAAATAGTAGTTTTACTTTCATCATTAACAACATAATTCAATGCTTCTACTATATTATTAAGTCCTGTTTCTCTACTAAGCTTAACAGAACTACCAGGATGAAGCACAATATATTTAATACCCATCTCTTCACACCTTTTAATCTCATTTTTTAAAAAACTAATACTAAAATTCCATGATTCTACTTTTTCTTTATTAGCAAGATTAATTATATAAGGAGCATGACATATAACATTTTCCATTAAAATATTATTTTCTTTCATTAAAATTTTTGCTTCATCAGTATATTCTTTATTAATACTACTTCTAAAAGTATTTTGTGGTGCTCCTGTATAAAGCATAATTGCATTAGCACCATAACTAATTCCTTCTTTTACTGCTCCAAGTAATTGTTTATTATTAAAATGTACATGACTACCTATAATCATTTAATATCACCAACTAAATTATCTCACAAAAAAAAGACTAAGTAAATTAGTCATTTTTTAAATTTTGTTATTTGAAACTTGAACAATCATAAGTTGATGCATCAGATGCTCCAGAAGCAGGTTTTTCATATTTAGAAATAGTATATTTATTGCTTTTAGTTGTATCTGCTATTGCTTTATAATCTTCATTATGCATATTTACTTGATAATAATGTGCATTTCCTTTTTTATAAACTACTACTCTACCAGCAGTATTTGCATCATATTTCTTATTAATTAAACCTTCATCAATTAAGTTTTGTAATGTAAAACAATAAGCAGTTGTAACACTAGTATCATCCTTTGTTACAGTATACTTAGTTTTATCAAATGAATAACTTCCTTGAATATCATTTAACATAATTAAACTAATAGCTTGACTAGCAGCATCTGAAACTATCTTAACTTCTGAATCAAAAGCACTTTCTTGCATTCCATCCATAGCTGGTAATAATTGACCAACTGCTATTGCCATAACAACTGCTAATACAATAATAACTGCTAATAATTCAACTAAAGTAAAACCTTTCTTATCTTTTAATACATTCATAACAAAATTCACCTCTATCCTCTAACATAATCTTACAATATTTAAAAAGTATTGTCAATTAATAAAAACTAATTTACATCAAGTTAAATGGTTTATTTCTAAAGAATTATAACTTGCAACATTACCAACATTATCTTTAACACAAATTTGATAAGTTCCATTTCCTCCAGTATCACTACTAACTTCAAAAGTCTTAGAATTTGTATATTTACTATCATCTATAGTACTACAATTTGAACCAGTATATTTACCTAAATAATATGACTTAATTCCAGAACCACTTCCATCACTAGCAGATATAGTAACATATTTACTAACAGTATCTGTATATGTATCACTTATATTAACTTCATCACTATAAATAATCGGCGCTTCATTATCTATTTTCAAATCAGTAGAAGCAGTATACTTATTAACACTATCATTTTCATAAATAATATATTCAAATATATATTTAGTATTAAGTATTGTTTTAACATTATCTACACTAATACTCAAATTATTATCTAAAACTCTTTTTCTAATTCCACTAGTACTAGTCCAAGTACATTTATTAGGTTCAGCACAATTAATAATAAAATTATCAACATTACTACTTATATTTAAATTAACATTTCCTTTATACCAACCATTTATTTGAGTACTACTAGAAACAATACTTAACTTATTAGAATCTTTCTTTAAATCATTAACATTACATACACCACCACTTATAGCATAATCTTTTGAATCAATAAAAGTTGCTTTATAACTATCTTTTATTTTTTCAACACTTATTGCATAACAATTTAAACTCTTATTACTAACAGGATCTATTACTTTATCATTATTATCCCCTTTATAATAACCCTCAGTTATTAAATCATTTACAAAAAATAAAGTTTCCCCAGAATCGAAAGCATAACTAGAAGCAGCAATTTCTATTTCCTTAATTAAATTTTCTCTATGTCTTTTTCTTACACTAGAATTAATAGTATTATACCCCGGTATAGCAAGTCCAATTATAACAGCTAAAACTAAAATTGTAGCAAGTAATTCAACAATAGTAAAACCATCTTTTTTCATACTGTCACCCTATTATAATTTTAACTTATTTAATTTAATAATACAATAAAAAAAGACATTATACTAAAATGTCTTAATTAAATATTATCCAAGTGCTACATCTAACATCATCATAATCATAAATCCTATAATAGTACAAATACTCATAACATTTTTCTTTTTATTCTTTTGACTTTCTGGAATAAGTTCACTAATAACAACATAAATCATTGCACCAGCAGCAGCAGAAAGTAAAAATGGCATAATATTTGTTACATACATTACTAGAACACAACCAACAACACCAGCAATTGGTTCAACAATACCACTCAAAGCACCTAGTAAAAATGATTTACCTCTACTAAAATTTTCTCTTCTTAAAGGAAGACTTACTGCACAACCCTCTGGAAAATTTTGTATACCAATACCTACTGCTAGCATAACAGCGGCCATTAAATTAGTCTCAGTTGCATGACTTAAAGAACCAAAAGCAACACCTATAGCAAGTCCTTCTGGTATATTATGAAGTGTTATTGAAACAATTAACATAATACTTCTTTTTAAACTAGTTTTTTCTTTTTTGTTAACTTCTTTTTTATTTAATGTCTTATCAAATATAGCATCTCCTACTATTAAAAATAATGCTCCACATAAAAAGCCAATAGAAACAATAAACCAAGGAATCATTCCAAGTAGCATGGCATCTTCGATAGCAGGTTTTAAAAGTGAAAAAAATGAGGCAGCAATCATAACACCACCAGATAAACCAAGCATTGCATCTAAAACAGTATTATTAACTTTTTTAAAGAAAAATACTATTGCAGCACCAAGTGTAGTAATTAAAAAAGTAAAAGTACAAGCAATTAATGTCTGAACTATTAAATTACAATTAATATAAAATTCTATCATTAAAAAAACACCCTATTATAATATAAGATGTTTTTAAAAATTCTTGTGGGCACTAATCAGATACTGTACAAGTAAATGATTGAATTGCAGATATAGCAACACTACCACTTAAACTAGCTAAATGATCTTGTTGTTCACTAGTAGTATTTACTAAAGTTGCATCAGCTCCAATAGTAGCAGTTGTAGTAGTTTTATTTAATACAACTGTTCCACTTATAGTTTTAGCAGTAGCTATATCAGCATAATTAAATGATGTTCCACCAGATAATGTTACACCAGTAGATGGTTTTAATATAACTTGTCCTTCACCAGTTTTAACTGCACTCATACCAGTTGATTTAACAGTAAATGTAAATGTACAAGTATATTTTAAGTCACCTGGTGTTGTAACTGCAAATTTTGCAATTTCATGATTTTGATCAGTTGTTACAGGATTACCACTAGTAACAGCATGATAAGTTGTACCTTTATAAGCCTCTTGCATTTGAGCAGAAGTAACATTTAATAATAATGATTTTCCACCACCACTTGCAAGTACAGAACCAGCAGCACCTTTAGTAGTAACTTGAGCACTTGATCCAGTTTGAGTACTATTTTGTCCTAAAGCAAAGAACGCAAATGTAGCTCCAACAACAGCAACTAATAATGTAGCAACAGCAATAACTGTTAATAACATTGTGTTTTTCTTATCCATTATTTCCCTCCTTTCGATTTTAATATTCCGAAATACTATCTTCTATATTTCTAAATTAATTCTACAAAAAAAAGTAAAATGTGTCAATGACTTTTATGTATTTTTTGTGAAAAAAATCAAAATAATTTTATATAAAAAATAATTAGTAATAATACTAACTATTCATTCTTATTTTTAAACTGTAATATTATTGGAGTTCCAGTTAAATCAAATGCTTCTCTTATCTTATTTTCCAAATATCTTTCATAACTAAAATGAACTAAACCTTTATTGTTTACAGAAAATGTAAATTTTGGTGGTCTACTATCAGTTTGACTAACAAAATAAATTTTTAATCTTTTACCTTTATATGAAGGCGGATTATGTAAATTAACAGCATCAACAATAACATCATTAAGTAAATTAGTTTTAATTTCTTTTTGATTATTATTATATGCATTTATTACTTCAGGCATTAAAGTATGTATTCTTTTTCTATTTTTAGCACTAACAAAAACAAAATTAATATATGGAACAAATTTAAAATATGTCTCAAGTTCTAATTTCCATCTTTTAATATCTTCATTAGGATTTTTTACAGTATCCCATTTATTAACGCATATAACTATTCCCTTACCAGCTTCAATAGCATAACTCAAAATATGTTTATCATGTTCTATAATACCACTTTCAGCATCTACTACTAAAACACATACATTACTTCTCTCAATTGCTTTCATACTTCTAAGTAAGCTATATTTTTCAGTTAGTTCATAAACTTTACCTTTTTTTCTCATACCAGCAGTATCTACAACAATATAATCATTGTGTTCATAAGTAAACTTGGTATCTATACTATCTCTTGTAGTACCAGCTACATCAGAAACAATAACTCTTTCTTCATTTAAAAGTGCATTTATTAAAGAACTTTTACCAACATTTGGTCTACCTATCATACAAAACTTTAAAATACTTTCATCAATTACTTCTTCTTCACCCATATTTTTAGTAATCAAAAGAAGTAATTCTTTAAATCCTAAATTGTGTTCACAAGAAACACTAAGTACATTAGAAAAACCTAGTTCATAAAATTCAAAGACATTATCTTTTCTCTTATTATTATCTATTTTATTAACTACTACTATAACTTCTTTTTTACTTTTTTTAAGCATATCTCTAATTTTTCTATCAGCTGGTGTTACACCATCAATACCATCAGTAACAAACAGTATTATATCGGCTTCATCTATAGCAAGCTCTGCTTGCATAAGAATATCTTTATCAAAAGAACTATTCTCTCCATGAATACCACCAGTATCAATTACATTAAATTTTTTATTATCAAAATTACATATACCATAAATTCTATCTCTAGTAACACCAGGTATATCTAAAATAATCGACTTTTTTTCATTTATAAGTCGATTAAATATACTACTTTTCCCAACGTTTGGTTTTCCAATCAAACAAACAGTTTTCATATAATCCCCCTAACTACATAAATTTCCAGTTTTTTGAGTATCAACTTTAGAATATATTCTCTTATTTTTATAATAAATAACTACATCATATAAATCTAAATAATTTTTATCATCACTAGGATCTACTACACATCCTGCATGGCCATCACTAGTTGTATTACAATAATTACCTGTATCATTCTCTAAATACTCATTATTAACAAGTTCATAAGTCTTTATTGTAATACAAGGATAATTATTTTTATATCTTTTATCACTACTTATAACACTTCCCTTTACATCTTGTCCATATAAAGTAGCAGCTTCTTCAATAAAACTTGCTTTTTCTTCAAGCATACTATTTTTAATACTTTCTTGCACACCCATAACTGAAGGTACTGCTATAGCAATAACAACAGCAAGTATTGCAAGAACTGCAAGTAATTCAACTAAAGTAAACCCATTTTTTTCCATAAATATCTCCTAATCTATACAATCATTTATTATATTTAAAACATCTTCTCTACCTTTTTTAGTAATTGTAGACCAAGGAATAAATTCCTCAATTCCAAGAGTTTCTTTTATTATTTTATCTTGTTTAACTCTTCCATTTTTAGTAATCTTATCATATTTAGTAGCAACAACACTAATATTTAAATTATAATATTTTAAAAAGTTATACATCAAGACATCATCTTCAGTTGGCTTATGTCTATAATCAATAAGTAAAAAAACTTTTTTTAAATTTTCTCTAGTTTTTAAATACTCTTCTATCATAAGGCCAAATTTCTTTTGTGTTTCCTTAGAAACACTTGCAAAACCATACCCAGGAACATCTACTAAATAAAACTTTTTATTAACTTTATAAAAATTCAATGTTTGTGTTTTTCCTGGCTTCGAAGAAGTTCTAGCAAAATTTTTTCTTTCAATCAAAGTATTAATAAAACTACTTTTTCCAACATTACTTCTTCCTAAAAGTAAAAATTCACTTAAATTATCTTCTGGATATTGACTTATTCTAATAGCAATAATCGGTTCTTCAACAGATTCAATTTGCATAATAATCACCATCTCAATTATATATTAAATCCCAATTATTTGCAAATTTTATCATTTTAATTGTTAAAAAAAATAAATTATGTTAATCTATATTCAAGAAATGGTGGGTTTTAAAAATGAGCAAAAGTAAAAAATATTCTTGGAATATACATACAATCGAAAATAAAATTAAAGAACTTGAATTAAAACTAATTAGAGAAGAAGATAGTAATAGAAGAGAACTAATAAAAGAAGATTTAGAAATGTTACAATCTTACGTTTATGAATACTATGAAAGTTTGAAACAAAGTGCTACTCCACCCTTACTAGATTTTTATAGAGAAGGAAGAGATTTTACAAGAGTAATTAATTTCTTATATGGCGATTTTTTTGAATTTAGACACGAAACTGAAAATAATTTAAGTAGTATATACATTAAAGGACCAAAAGAAAAAAGTTTAAAAAGACAAGATATGCTTGATTTAACGTATGATTTTTATAGAACTTTGCCATCTCCTTTTATAAATAAATTTAGAAAAGAATTTTCTAGAGAAAGAAGACAATTATTTTTAGAAAATAATTCATGTACAAATGTAAGAGGAGAAACAATAAGTTTAGAAAGTTCTAAAACCTCATACATAAGAATATTTAGAACAGATACTATATTTGATATTTTATCACTAATACATGAATATTCTCATGCAATAAGTCACAACATTAATCCAGCACATTTTCATTATTTTAAATCTTTATTTGTAGAAATCGATGCCTTATTTATGGAATTAATTGCAAGTGATTTTCTAAAAGATAAGACAAACTCAACAGATTATTTAAAGGCAAGATATTTAATGCATGAAGGTTATATCGCATCATCAATTAATCTTACCGATTTATATCCATTATATTTAGAAGAAAAAACTATACCAGGAGGTTTCAAAACAAACAGAGAATTAAAACAAACCGCAGAAAATGCATGTGGTATTAATGGATATGAATTAGAAGAATTATTAACATCACCTGATGAATTTCAAGAACACTATTTAATAAGTTACATCATTGCTATTGAATTGTATGAAATTTATAAAGAAGATAAAGATAAAGCTTTTGAATTATTAAGAAGAATAATATTATTAAGTGACAATACTCCAGAAGGATTTTATAATGAAATTAAAAATCTTGGCATAAATCCAAATCAACATATAAGAAAGTATAACAATGAATTAGTTGGAGATATAGGAAGAATTAGAACACTAAAAAAGAACTGCTAATGAACAGTTTCTTTTTTTTATATTATTCAACAGTAACAGATTTTGCTAAATTTCTAGGTTTATCTATATCACAACCTCTAAGTTTAGCAATCTCATATGCTAAAAGTTGCAATGGTATAACACTAACAATTGGACTTACTATATCATGTACTTTAGGAATTACTATTAATTTATCATAAAAAGTATCATTAACATTTTCATTAGTAATATAAAGTACATAAGCATTTCTAGCTTTAACTTCTTTAATATTACTAATAGTCTTTGCTACAATACTTTCATCTGTAGTAATAGCAATAACAGGAGTGCCATCAGTTATAAGTGATATTGTTCCATGTTTTAATTCTCCAGCTTGAAAAGCTACTGAATTAATATATGAAGTTTCTTTTAATTTTAAACTTCCCTCTAAACATAATGAATAATCAATAAGTCTTCCAATAAAGAAAGCATCATTTTTAAGATAAATATCATTAGCATATTCTTTATAATCACGACTTAAAACATCTTTTATCGCATTTTCAAGTCCTACAAATTCTTTTAATAATTCTAACTTACCAGAAAGTTTAACAGCAAGTAAAGATAAAAGAGTTGCTTGTGCTAAAAATGCTTTTGTTGTAGCAACTGCTATTTCAGGTCCAGCTTTAACATATAATACAAAATCAGCTTCTCTTGAAATAGATGAACCAACTACATTTACAATTGCAAGTGTATCAATACCATCTTCTTTAGCCTTTCTAAGAGCAGCAAGACTATCAGCAGTTTCTCCAGATTGACTAATTATTATAACTAAAGTATTTTTATCGTAAAAATTCTTTTTATATCTATATTCTGAAGCAACTTCCATAGTAACTGGTATATCTGCATATTTTTCAATTAAACATTTACCAATAGTTCCAACATAATAAGCACTTCCACAAGCTACTATATGAATACTTTTATATTTTTTAAAATCAGGCATAGTATTTTTAAATTCATTATTACTAACATAATAATTAAATGTATCTAAAAATACTTTATCTTCTTCATGTATTTCTTTTAACATATAGTGTTCGTATCCATTAAGCATAGCAGAATCTCTACTTCCTTCAAAAGTAAGTAATTGTTTATCTTGTAAAACCATATTTAAATTATAAACATCAATTTTACAACTACTTATCTTTGCAAATTCTCTTTCATCTAATAAAATATATTTATTAGTATATTCAAGTATTGCAGGTACATCACTAGCTATATAATTGCCATCTTCACCACTAGCAATAATTAATGGACTTCCACATCTAGCAGCATATAAATGTTCAAAATCATCATCACATATTATACCTAATGCATAACTACCTTCTAATTCTTTTAAAGTTTTTTGGATTGTTACTAAAATATCTTTATATTTTTTATAATTATAATCAAGTAATCCTGCTACAACCTCCGAATCAGTTTCAGTAACAAATTCTACTCCTTCACTAATAAGTCTATCTTTTAATTCTTTATAATTTTCTATAATACCATTATGAACTATAGTAAATTTACCAACTTTATGAGGATGAGCATTTAAAGTACTAGGTGCTCCATGAGTAGCCCATCTAGTATGTCCAATACTTAAATGAGTTGGAATACTATAATCAATTTGTTCTTCTAAACATTTAATTCTTCCTATTTCTTTTTGAATCTTAACTTCTCCATTATATTCATAAGCAACACCTGCTGAATCATAACCCCTATATTCTAAAAATTTAAGGCCAGATAAAACTATAGGTAAAGCTTTCTTACTACCTACATAGCCTACAATTCCACACATATTATTTCTCCTTCTATATTTAATACATTCTTTGTTACAATATTGATTTTGCTTTTTAAATGTATCTAACGAAGTATCATTAACTCCGTGATAGTATCCGCTGATAACTCGACAACTATCATCCTCGTCAACCTAACTGGTCCATGCGCTACCAAATAAATTTACAACCTTTCTATTTATTGGTTTACATCCATTTTATCATACTTTCTTGTTATTTCAAAAAAAATACAACTTATTTTACATAAATTGTATTAAAAAGGCATCTTCATTTTACCACTATTCATAAGTTTCATCATTTCTTTCATTTGTTCAAATTGTTTCAATAGTCTATTAATATCTTCAACTTTCATTCCGCATCCTTTACTTATTCTTTGCTTTCTACTAGCTTTCAAAATTTCAGGATGTTTTCTTTCATATGGAGTCATAGAAAGTATTATTGCTTCAATATGAGCAAGTTCTTTTGGATCTATTGAAATATTATTAAGTCCCATACTTCTAGCTTGAGGCAATAATTTAATAATATTTTCTAAAGGACCTAGTTTTTTAATTTGCTTGAAAGTTTGTAAAAAATCCTCTAAATCAAAAGTTCCTTTTTTCATCTTCATTGCCTGATTTTTAGCATCCTCTACATCAATAGCACTCTCAACTTTCTCAGCTATTGATAAAATATCTCCCATATCTAAAATTCTTTCAGCCATTCTTTCAGGATAAAATTCACTAAGTCCATCCATCTTTTCACCAGTACCAATAAACTTTATTGGTACATTTGTTAAATGCCTCAATGAAAGTGCTACACCACCTTTAGTATCACCATCCATTTTTGTAAGAATACAACCAGTTAAATGTAATGAATCATTAAATCCATTTATAACATTAATAGCATCTTGTCCCATCATTGCATCAATAACTAATATAACTTCATTTAATTTAACATTCTCTTCAATACTTTTAAGTTCATTCATAAGTTCTTCATCAATTTGAAGTCTACCAGCAGTATCTATAATTACATAATCACATTTATTATCTTTAGCATACTTAATACCATTTAAAACAATTTCTAAAACATTTTTATTATCTTTTTCATTATATACAGGTATATTTAAAGAATTACCAATTTGAATTAATTGATCTATTGCAGCAGGTCTATAAACATCACCTGCTATTAAAAGAGGTTTTCTGCTATGCTTTTTTCTCAAATAATTTGCAAGTTTACCACAAGTAGTAGTTTTACCACTTCCTTGAAGTCCACATAACATAATTATTTCAAAACTATCTTTAACTGATAATTCTTCATAACTTCCACCCAACAACTCTATTAATTCATCTTTAACAATTTTTATAAAAACTTCATCAGGTTTTAAACTTTTAGAAACATCCATTCCAAGAGCTTTCTCTTTAACTTTAGATGTGAATTCCTTAACAACATTATAATTAACATCAGCTTCTAAAAGAGCAAGTCTTATCTCTCTCATCGCATCATTTATATTTTCTTCAGTAATTTTTCCAAGCCCTCTTATATTCTTTATTGCACTTGTAATTCTATCTCCCATATATTCAAACATAATTATTCTCCTTTAATAATTTCTTTTAATTTATTCTTAATTATTTCAATATCACTATATTCTAATAATTCATTTATAATTTTTTCTTTTTCATATAACTTTAATACTTCTTCATACTTATCTAATTCTCTAGTAACATTTTTTATAATAATACCAACTCTACTTTTAGAAATATTCTTTATATCTGCTATCTCTTGCATAGACAAATTATCTCCATAATATAAATCAAATATATCTCTATTACTATCTTTAAGTAAATCTTTATATAGCAAAAACAAATTATTATAATAAATAAAATCTTCCATTACATCATATCCTTAAACAAACCATAAATATAATTTTCTATATCAAATGGTTTTAAATCATCAATTTTTTCACCTAAACCAATAAACTTAACAGGTAAATTAACTTCTTCTTTTATAGCAAGTACTATTCCACCTTTAGCAGTCCCATCAAGTTTAGTAAGCACTATTCCAGTAATATCAGTAATTTCTTTAAAACTTTTAGCTTGCATTATTCCGTTTTGTCCAGTTGATGCATCTATAACTAATAAAGTTTCTTGCGGAGCTCCAGGTATATGTGTATTAATTACTTTATTCATTTTTTCAAGTTCCTTCATAAGATTAACTTTATTTTGAAGTCTACCTGCAGTATCAACTAAAACAATATCAACATTTTTTTCTTTAGCCATTAAAAGTCCATCATAAATAACTGCTGAAGGATCACTTTCTTCAACACCATAAAATAATGAATCAGTTCTATCTGCCCAAATCTTTAATTGAGAAACAGCTCCAGCTCTAAATGTATCACCTGCAATTAACATAACACTTTTACCTTCATTTTTATATTTATAAGCAAGTTTACCAATAGTAGTAGTTTTTCCAACTCCATTAACACCAACCATTAATATAACAGTTGGACCATTTTCGTTCATTTTAATTTTATCTGAAAGAAGTTCACCACTTACATAAATAATTAGTAATTCATCAACTATTACTTCATTTAAATATTTTGTATCTACAATATTTTCTTTTTTTACTCTACTTCTAAGTTTATCCATAAATTTCATAACTGTATTTACCCCAATATCAGCCATAATAAGTAAACTTTCTAATTCTTCAAAATATTCTTCATTAACTTTAGTATACTTAATACCCAAAATATTTAACTTAGATACAAACTCATCTCTAGTCTTTTTTAAACCATCATCATATGCTTTTGCATCGCCCTCTACAAAATTTTCATCCTTCTTTTTTATTATATTTTTAAATTTATCAAATAATCCCATAATATCCACCCTCTTAATAATAACAAAATTTATAAAATATTTAAACTACTTATTTTCTTCCAACTCCAAAAGGATTAGAAACATTTTCTAAAAGAGGTGTTTTACTAAACACTTCATTTAAAATTACATTTACGTCCTCTATAGTAGTTATCTCCATAATTTTATCTGCAATAATCATTTTACTAGTAAGTCCAAAAATAAAATCAGTAATTATAATTGAAAAACTTTCTAAATTAACCAAACCATCTTTATAATCAATTATTACTTTATTATGCATTGACACATTTATTACCTATATAAAATGCAATAATAAGTTTAACAATATCAAATAGTAAATTAAAATCTAATTGTTCAAAAGAATTAATTAAATCTTCTATAGCATATTTATCATTCTTACTCATTATTTTCTAAATCTCCAAGTCTTTTTTCAATTTCATTCCATTCTTCTTGAGTTAGAATTAAATCAAACTTACTATTATCATCAGGATAAAAAATATTAGCAAAAACATTTAATTTACCATTATTTTCACTATTATCTGTATAAACAATATAATATTTATTAGTTTTCATCCATTTAAAAATCAATAAAATTTCATATTCTTTTTCATCACCATTGTTATCAACTATTTTAAAATTTTTTTATCATTCATTTTCTCCACCACCTCAATTATAACATAAAGACTATTACAAAATATAGACAAACACACAATTATAGTGTATAATTATAAGTAGTTAAAAAACTTTTTTTATTTAAGAAAGAGGGAAATTATGAAAGAAAACAGTGCTACTAGTATTGTAGCTTTAGGTGGTCTTGGTGAAGTAGGAAAAAACATGTATGTTGTTACTCACGAGGACGAAATAATTATTATTGATGCTGGTGTTATGTTTCCAGAAGTTGGACTTCTTGGCGTTGATTATGTTATTCAAGATGTAACATATTTAAAACAAAACGAAAGTAAAATTAAAGGACTTTTTATCACTCATGGACATGAAGATCATATCGGAGGAATACCTTTTTTACTTAATCAAGTTAAAATACCAGTAATTTATGCTCCAAAAATAGCAAAAGACTTAATAACAAAGAAACTTGAAGAAAGAGAAATAAAATATGATAACATTGAAATTATCAATAAAGATTTAGTTGTTAAATATAAACATTTATGGTTAGAATTTGTAAATACAACACACTCAATTCCAGATAGTTTTGCTATAGTTATACATACTCCAAATGGTGTTATTTTTGAAACAGGAGATTTTAAATTTGACCTAACTCCAATCGGACCAATGGCTGATATTCACAAAATGGCTGAACTTGGAAAAAAAGGTGTTACTCTTTTGTTAAGTGATTCAACTAACGCATTATCTACAGGTTTTTCAAATAGTGAATCAGTTGTTGACGGAACTTTAAATGATATTATAGGAAGACATGTAGGAAGAGTAATAATCGCAACATTTGCATCAAATATTTATAGAATTAAACATATTGTTGAAACATGTAAAAAATACAACAGAAAAATTATAACTTTTGGAAGAAGTATGGAAACAAGTATTGAACTTGCTTTAAATAATGGTCTTATAAAAGATAAATCAATATTTATTGATAATAAAGCAGCAAAAAGTTTAAAAAGAACTGAAATATGTATTTTATGTACTGGTAGTCAAGGTGAACCACTAGCAGCATTATCAAGAATTGCAAATGGAACTCATAAACAAATATCACTATTACCAGATGATTTAGTAATATTTTCATCAAGTCCAATACCAGGAAATGCAGAAAGTATAAATAAAATAATTAATAAAATTTACTTAAAAGGTGTTAAGGTATTTACTAATACAGAATTCAGTGACATCCATACATCTGGACATGCAAAACTAGAAGAATTAAAATGGATGCTTAGAATTATTAAACCAAAATATTTTATGCCAATGCACGGTGAATTTAGAATGTTAAAACAACATACTAATATAGCAGAATCATGTGATATTCCAATTGAAAATACTTTTATATGCGGAAATGGAGACGTACTTCTTTTAAAAGATGGCGTTGTAACAAGAGGAGAGACAATCCAAGCAGGTGATGTTTATGTTGACGGATCAAGAGTAGGTGACGTTGGATCAGTTGTTATAAAAGATAGAAAATTAATGAGTCAAGATGGTATACTTATTACAATTTTAAATATAAATACTTTAACAAGAAAGTTATTAATAAAACCAAATGTAACTGCAAGAGGATTTGTACTTGTTAATGAGAATCAAGAACTTATGAATAAAATCGAACATAAAATTGGCGATATTGTAAATAACTTCTTAAAAAATTCTATTTATAATTATACGGATTTAAAAAATCAAATTATTTTAGAACTACTCCCATTTATTAATGAACTTACTGGAAGAAGACCAATAATATTACCAGTTATAATGGAAGTTAATAAGAAAGAAGATTAAGATTGTAAATGCTACAATCTTTTTTAATGCATTAAAAAAGAAGCACTATTTTGCTTCTTCCAATGCTCTAGTTTCTCTTATAACAGTTATTTTTATCGTGCCAGGATATTGCATTTCACTTTCAATTTTTTCTTTTATATCTCTAGCAATCTTATAACTATTTATATCATCAACTTCTTGAGGTTTTACCATTACTCTTATTTCTCTACCAGCTTGCATTGCATATGCCTTTTCAACACCATTAAATGAGTTTCCAATTTCTTCAAGTTGTTCAAGTCTCTTAATATAATTTTCAACTGAATCATTTCTAGCACCAGGTCTAGCAGCAGATAAAGTATCAGCAATACTAACAAGTTCTGCAATAATTGATTTAGCAGGCCTATCACCATGATGAGATACAATTCCATCTATAACTACTTCATTTTCATGATATTTCTTAGCAATTTGTTCACCAATTTCTACATGACTACCTTCAATTTCAAAATCAATAGATTTTCCAATATCATGTAAAAGGCCTGCTCTTTTTGCAAGTGTAACATTTTCTCCAATTTCAGCAGCCATTAAACCACAAAGATTAGCTACTTCAATTGAATGTTTCAAAGCATTTTGTCCATAACTTGTTCTAAAATTTAATTTACCAACAAGATTAATAAGTTCAGGATCCATCTTAGCTATACCTAAATCAGTAATAGCATTATTTCCTATTTCAGTAATTCTATTTGAAACATCTTTACAAGTTTTATCATATACTTCTTCAATTCTACTTGGATGAATTCTTCCATCTTTAATAAGTGTTTCAATAGTTAACTTTGCAATCTCCCTTCTTAAAGGATCAAAAGAAGATATAACTATTGCTTCAGGAGTATCATCAATAATTAAATCAACTCCAGTAACAGATTCAATTGTTCTAATATTTCTACCTTCTCTACCAATTAGTCTTCCTTTCATTTCATCATTAGGAAGTTCAATAGTAGAAACAGTTTGAACACTAACAACATCATCTGCATATCTTTCCATACTACTTACAATTAATTGCTTTGCAGTTTCATTAGCTTCAAGTTTTGCTTTAGCTTCTTCATCTCTAATATATTCTGCAACTTCTAAAGCCATATCTGATTCAACTCTAGCCATAATTAAATCATGAGCTTTTTCTTTGCTTAATCCAGAAATTTTTTCAAGTTCTTGGACTTCTTGCTTAATAAGTTTGTCCATTTTTTCTTCTTTTTCTTGTATGTTTTGTTGTCTAACTAACAAATTATTTTCTTTTTCTTCCAAAGACATGTCTCTTTTTTGTAACATCTCTTCTCTTTTATCTAAGTTGTTTTCTCGACTAATTAATCTATCTTCACTTTCTTTAATTTCAAGTTTCTTTTCTTTAATTTCTTCATTAGTTTGTTGTTTTAATCTATAAGACTCTTCTTTTAACTCTAAAAGAGTATCTCTTTTATGTTTATCAGCTTCTTTTTTTGCATTTTCTAATAATTTATTAGCATTATTTTGAGCATTAACACCCTTTAAATAATTAATAAGATAAATAAGGCCTGCTCCTATAATAACTCCAAGAAATAGAAACAAAATGGAACTGGCTAAATTATCCATTTTATACACTCCATTTCTATTTATAGAACATTATTAAATTATAATCATCTATAATTTAATTATAATAGCAAACCTTATATTTATCAAGGCAAAATTTCAGAACATAAATTAAATCTATAATAAAATTTAATGCTTATGATATCTCACAATATCATTTTTTTACTCCCCACTAAATTATCTAGAACCACTCTAATCTTCATTTTTTACACTTTTATTTAATTTAAAACCATAATGTTCATATATTTTTTCTAAAACTTCTTCAGCTATATCAGGATTCATTTTTAAAAATGCTTTTGCATTTTCTTTTCCTTGTCCAATTTTTTCAGTATTATAAGCATACCACGCACCACTTTTTTGAATTACACCAATTTCTGAACCAATATCAACAAGTTCACCTTCATGGCTAATTCCTTCTCCATACATAATATCTACTGATGCAGTTTTAAAAGGTGGTGCAACTTTATTTTTAACAACTTTAATATTAGTTCTATTTCCTAAAATAATATCGCCTTGTTTAATTTGTTCACCTTTTCTAATATCTAATCGTACAGATGAATAAAATTTAAGTGCTCTTCCACCAGGAGTGGTTTCAGGATTACCAAACATAACTCCTACTTTTTCTCTTAACTGATTTATAAAAATAGCAGTAGTATTTGTTTTATTTAATGAACCAGATAATTTTCTTAAGGCTTGACTCATGAGTCTTGCTTGAAGACCAATATGACTATCACCCATTTCACCATCTATTTCTGCTTGTGGCACAAGTGCTGCAACCGAATCTATTACTATTAAATCAATTGCTTCACTCTTTACAAGTGCATCACATATTTCTAAAGCTTGCTCACCAGTATCAGGTTGACTTAATAAAAGTTCATTTATATCTACTCCTAAATTTTTTGCATACACTGGATCTAATGCATGTTCAGCATCAATAAATGCTGCTCTACCACCATTTTTTTGACATTCTGCAATTGCTTGTAAAGCAAAAGTAGTTTTTCCAGAAGATTCAGGTCCATATATTTCTATAATTCTTCCTTTTGGATAACCTCCAACACCAAGTGCTACATCTAAAGCAATACTACCAGAAGATGTAACATCAATTTTAATATGTTCATCAGCCCCTAATTTCATAATTGCACCAGCACCAAATTGTTTTTCTATATCACTTAAAACTTGTTCTAATGCTTTATCTTTATTCTTTTCTTCTTTTAATGCTTTTGCCATTTTTTCTCCTTCACTCTCTGATAAATTCATTTTATCTTAAATAAAAAGAAATGTCAATATTAAACCGAATATTTGTTTGTAGCATTATTTGTCAAAAAAGTAGTTTTATTCTAAACCACTTTCTCTATAATTGTTTCCTAAAAGTTCAATATCATCTGTAATATATTTAATTCTTTCAATAATTCTTTTCGCTTTTAAAACATCTTCCTTTTCTTTAGTAATACTTAAATGTTTCTCAAGCTCACTTATAGTTAAATTTGAAGTAAAAAAAGTAGGCATTCCATTATTCATTCTTGTTTGAAGAATAGTACCAAGCACTTCATCTCTTCCCCATTCAGTAACTTTTTCAGCCCCAATGTCATCTAAAAGTAAAACATCAATACTTTCTAAATACTCAATTTTTTCATTCACAAGATTTAAATTTTCTTTTAATTTTCTAAGAAGTTCTGGAAAATAAACAATCTCTGTTCTTACTTTATATTTATTTTCAAGTTCATTTAATAAAGATGCTACTAAAAAACTTTTCCCAGTACCAAAATTACCATGTAAATATAATCCTTTAGTAGTTTTATATAAATCATAATTATCATAATAATTCTTAATCCATTTAATAGTATCTCTTCTATTCTTTGTAATTTTAATATCTTTCATTCTAGCATTTTTTAAAATATTTTGACTACTTGATTTTTCTTCATTATCTTTAAGTGCTCTTTTTTGAAATTTACAAGGAATATAAGAAAATTGTAAATGGCTTTCTTTTTTTGAAGGAAAAAAAACATGACCACTAACTCTATTTTTACATTCATACAAATTAGAACATTTCTTGCAATTATTTAATTCTTCAATTGAATCAAACAATTTAATAGTATTTTTTTTAGCATCTTCTTTATTAATCTTTAATTTTTTAATAAATGCATTATAATCATTATCCAAAGTTGCTTCTAAAAACTCTTTTTCTTGTTTAACAGATACATCTTTACTAACCTTTATATTCATTATTCAAACTCCTTCAATAAATCTCTATATTCTTTTTCTTCTTCATCACTCATTTTTTCATCTTCTATTTTCTCATTAAACCATATTGGAGTTTCTTCTTTCTTTTTAAAAGTAGTACTCTTTTTCATTGACATTTTATTATGTTCTTTATAAGCAAAATCCATCGCTTCACTTGCAGTTTTAAGTCCCGCTCTTTTCCACTGAGATGCAATAGTTTCTACATACGTATCCACTAACTTATTATTATTTTTTCTAAGCACATAATCAATTAAAACATTAACAACTGCAGGTGTAAGCTCCAAATCAATCATTAATTTTTCAATAAGTTTAAGTTCCTTCAAAGTAGGTTTTGCTCCACCATTTTTATATTTTAAAAAATCATGTGGCATAGTATTTTCAAATACACTAATAATTTTTCCTCTTTTAGAATTATCTCCACTTGGACTCTTTAAATATTCTGGTTGAGTTCTATAAATTAATGTTGGCAAAGTACCATTTTTAAATTGATAATCTTTTCTAGCAAGAATTCTTAGACCTTCTCTATCAATATTTCCATACTCATTTAATACACATCTTATAAGCTCAATCATTTTAAGAGTATCTATATTATATATAAATGCTAAATTATTAATTAATTCTCTAGTTTTTTTATTAAATGCTTTCTCACTTATTAGTCCTTTAGGTAAGGAAGCCATAATTTCATCAAAATTAATCTTATCATACACACAAACATTATTACTTTTTTTAGAAGCTATATCACTACTTAAAGTAAATTTAGAAGTATCATAAGTTTCATCAAACTTTTTAGTAATATCTTTATATTCTTTTAAATCAACTTTAATTCTTTTATACTTATTCATCAAACTTTCAAATTCACTTGCTCCAACATTACTATATAACACAACATTTAAAATCGGATTATTAAAAAAATCTTGCGGTGATAATGGACTATAAACTTCATAAACATATTCATTTATACTTCCTTCTTTTAAATAAGTCTTTAAAAGTCCAAAAGCCTCTAAACTTTCTCTAGCAAGTTTTATTCTAGGAAGACCTTCTTTTAATAAAACCATCAAATGATGATGATTAAATTCTCTACTCATAAAATTAATCTTTCCCAAATCATTCCATAAAGTAAAATATAAAGATACTCCCAAAGAACCAATTAAAGGTTCATATAAATTAATTATTATAGACTTATCTTCATCAGTTAATATAGTTTTATTTATTATTACATATTTATCAGCTGGTAGTAAAGAATTTAAATCCATAATAAATCACCTTCACACATATTATAAAGTAAACAAAAAGAGAATTCAATTAAAATTCTCTTAAATTATTTAATAACTATATTAACTATTTTATTAGGTACTACAATAGTCTTAACTATCTCTTTTCCACTAATATGTTTCATAACATTTTCTTCTTTTAATGCCTTTTCTATAACACTATCTTTTTCTTCATCTTTGGCTATTTTAATTTCACCACGTAATTTTCCATTAACTTGTACTCCAATAGTAACTTCATCCAAAATAGTTTTACTTTCATCATATTCAGGCCATTTACTATTTGCAAACATTTCTCCCAAATTTTGTCTTTCATTTAATTCTTCAGTTATATGTGGTGCAATTGGATTTAAAAGTTGCAATAATATTCTATAATCATCTTTAGTAATACTTTCACACTTTTCATAAAAACCAGTCAATATCATAAGTTGAGAAACTACAGTATTATACTTCATATTAGATAAATCATAAGTAACTTTTTTAATAGTTTTATTTATGATAACTTCATCAGTATAACCAGATTTATTATTTAATTTATTTTGAAGTCTTTCAACTCTATCCAAAAATCTTTTACAACCCTTTAATGATTCAATACTCCAAGCTGCATCTTTTTCATAATCTCCAATAAACATTTCATAAGTTCTTAAAGTATCTGCTCCATATTCATTAACAATGTCATCTGGATTAACAACATTACCTTTACTCTTACTCATTTTTTCATTATTATCACCAAGAACCATACCATGACTAACTCTCGTCCAAATCATTTCCTTTTTAGGTACTAAACCAAAATTATATAACATTTGTACCCAGAATCTAGCATATAATAAGTGTCTAGCCGTATGCTCCATACCACCATTATACCAATCTACTCTATTCCAGTATTTCATAGCATCCATACTAGCAAATTCTTTATCATTATGTGGATCCATAAATCTTAAGAAGTACCAAGAAGAACCAGCCCAGTTAGGCATAGTATCAGTTTCTCTTTTAGCAGCTCCTCCACATTTTGGACAAGTAGTATTAACAAAACTATCTATCTTAGCAAGTGGTGATTCTCCATTATCCGTAGGTTCATACTCTGCTACATCAGGAAGCAATAATGGTAAGTCTTTTTCGTCCATAGGTTGCCATCCACATTTTTCACAATAAATCATAGGTATTGGTTCACCCCAGAATCTTTGTCTAGAGAAAATCCAATCTCTCATTTTATAGTTAGATACTTCTTTAGCAATACCTTCATTAACTAACTTCTTAGTAATTTCTTTTTTAGCGTCTTCTATGGTTAGTCCTGTAAACTCTTCACTATTAATAAGTTTACAACCTTTGCCTAAGTAATCGCCCTTTTCAAAAGCACAAGTTTCTGTTTCTCTACCTTCGATTACTTGAATCATTTCTAGATTATGTTTTTTAGCATATTCAAAGTCTCTTTGATCATGACTTGGTACTGCCATAACTGCACCAGTTCCATAATCTCCAAGTACAAAGTCTCCTAAAAATACTGGTACTTCTTTACCATTAACAGGATTTATTGCTTTTATTCCTTTAACAATACAACCTGTTTTATCTTTATTTAATTCTGTTCTATCCATATTAGATTTCTTGGAAGTTTCTTCAATATATTTAAGTACTTCTTCTTTATTTTCTACTCTTGGCATTAATTCTTTAATTAGCTTACCATCTGGTGCTATTACAAAGAATGTTATACCATATACTGTTTCAATACATGTGGTAAATACTGAGAAGGATCCTCCTCCTACAACATTTACATCCAACTCAACACCGGTTGATTTGCCTATCCAATTGATTTGTCCTAATTTTACTCTTTCAGCAAAATTTGTGTCATCAAGTCCTTTTAATAAATCTTCAGCATAATCGGACATTCTAAGCATCCATTGTGATTTTTCTTTTTGAACAACGCTACTGCCGCATCTTTCACACACTCCACCAGCGGCATCTTCGTTGGAAAGTACGGTTTTGCATGTTGGGCACCAATTTACTGGTATTGTTGCTTTATAGGCCATATTGTGTTTGTAAAATTGCAAGAATTGCCATTGTGTCCATTTATAATATTCTGGATCGGTAGTAGAAAATTCTCTACTCCAATCAAATGAAAATCCAAGTCTTTTCATTTGGCCTTTAAATGTTTTTATATTTTCTTTTACGGCGTCTTTGGGATGAATATGATTTTTTATGGCATATTGTTCTGCTGGTGCTCCGAATGCATCCCATCCCATTGGATATAAAACGTTATATCCTTGTCTTCTTTTCATTCTAGCTATAGCGTCTTGTGCTGTATAGCCTCTAACGTGGCCTACATGTAGGCCACTTCCTGATGGATATGGAAATTCTACTAGAATGTAATATGGTTTTTTGTTGCTCTCGTTTTGTGCTTCAAAAACATGATTATTTTCCCAGTACTCTTGCCATTTTTTTTCTATTTTTTTGAAATTATACATTTTTTTTACCTCTTTTCTGATAATGTCTTCCTAGTATTCCATACATAATTATTATTAATAGGATTATGAGTATTATGCTGCATAGCAATTGCCATAGCCAATTATCTAATAAGTGAAAAACAATTACATAAGTCAAAGCAATTATAAAAGTATTTATAATTGCGGAAGTGTATAAAAATTTTTTGTAATTTATTTTTTTTTCATCTAATCCATATACTCTTACTAAATAATAGTATTCCACTGGTACTTTCTTTTTATTATATTTTGTCTTTTTAAAGACAAAAAAGAAATAATATAATATAAATATTAATGTATATGATATTATAAAGTCTAATAGTATATTTAATATTTCTTTCATTATATTACCTCCATATAAGTCTGTATTATACTATATTTTTTGGATGTATTCAAGTAAATTGATGAATATTTTTATATATTTACTATCTAATCCTTTTTTCTTTAATTTTCTTATTTTTATTCTTTTTTTCTTAACATCTAAATCACTAAATAATATTTCGTCTAATTTGTCTTTTAGACTTGTATTTATTGCTAAGTCATATAATATTTCTTTAATGTCTTCATTGATAAGTCTAATAGAACTTACTAAAACATTTTCACCTTTTATATTTACTTCTAAGTCTCTGCCTACGATAAGGTTATTTATTTGAATAATGAAATCGTTTTTATCATAATAGCAATTATAAGTAATGCTTTTATCTTCTATGTATACTGCTTTAATATTTTTGGTGTTTTTGAATCTTAATAAATAGTTTCTTTTGCTTAGAAGATTTTTGCCTTCTGATTTTGATATTTTTAAGGTGTAATTATCTTTTTCATAATTATAACTAAAGTTTGTTATCATATACATACCTTTTTTATAGTTATTTGTTATGCCATCATCTTCGTATAAATTGTATGTTCCATCGTTAAGTGGATATATATTTAATTCTAGAGTACTTGGTATATCTTCTTTAATATTATAGTTCATTGGTATTATTGATCCTGCTTTTACGAATACGGGATAATCTTCATCGCGATAGAAATTGGTATAATATTTAGCTCCATTATATTGTTTTCCATCTAATAAATTGAACCAAATGCCATCTGGAACAAATATTTTTTTCATTACTCTATCGATAACTATATTTTTTTTGTTAGTTATTGGTGATACGAAAAGGTTTTGACCGAAAAAGTATTGATTTTTGTATTGAACATCATCTAATATTTTTGGGTAATCGTAATAGAATGGTTTTACTATTCCTTTTCCTGTTTTATGATAGTTATAGCTTTCGGTATATAAGTATGGTATTAATTTATATCTTAAATTCATAAAGAATTTTATGTCTTCTTCCATGATTGGATTCCATTTCCATGGTTCTCTTTTATAGTATTTGCCTCCTTCACTAGCTAAGAGGAAGATTGGAGAAAAGCAAGCGAATTCTATATATCTTAAATATAATTCGGCTTCTTCGATACCATTTTGATATCCTCCTATGGGATGTGCAATAAATGATACTCCAACGTTATATCCTTGAAGGTTGTATCTTGGTA
>OJAW01000507.1_pt1 | contig 27180 bp, 18 predicted proteins | sample 1589151 | NCBI WGS metagenome assembly OJAW01 (sample SAMN03283290) | human gut metagenome | biome: human-associated habitat; material: feces | host: Homo sapiens | place: Peru | collected 2012
TTACTTTAACTTTGAATGTAACGTCTTTACCTTTTAGATTATCTACATATTCATCACATCTAATAAAACCCGCTTTTTTATTTGGCAGCACTGAAACAATAATTCCTTTTTTTAATTCCTGATTTTTATAAAGATACTCTTCCCATAAATGATGCAGCTGCTTTTCAATAGTGAAATAATCAGTATTATCTAAATCAAAACCTGCTTCATCAATTTTATACTCCAGATTTTCATCAATATTCCAGTTATGTTTATTTCTAATTGTATAAATTAGATATGCATGTTTATTTGCTTCGTTCTGTTTATTTTTCTTATTTAAAATATCTTCAATCAATGAATATAAATTGACTTTTTTATCAATATCGCCTTTGGCAAGTGCTGCAGATGCTGCATACTTTAAAGCATTGTCCAAATCATTTTTAAAGAAATAATTCTCAGCTATCAGATTATCTATAAACCAGTCATTTTTAAATTGTTCAATGTCATTTAAATAATCTAAAGACTGATCATAATCTCCTAACTGATTAAATGATTTAGCTATTCTCCATTTAAACCAGATATCACTATCATATGTAAATTCATTTAAATTAAGCAGTGCTTCAGTTGATAAACTTATACATTTATCATACTGATTAATATCCAGCAATGCTTTTGTTGTTAATTTATACCATGTTTCTTTTTTAGATGAAAAATTCCCTGAAATATCTCCATTTAATAATTCTGGATTAAGTTTAGATGACCATTCCAAAATAGCTTCAGGATCTTCAAGGATTTTCATTATTTTAAGTACTGCCAATGTATAGGGACACATTGCATCTTTTTTAGAGTGATTTGACTGTTTAATTAATTTAGTGATCAGTTCACCTGCATCTAAAAGTTTATCCTGATTAATTGGATTTTGAACATAACATCTGTATAATGTTAATGCATAAAATTTTTTATCCCATCTGTTAAAATCTTCCTGATGCTCATTATAGATTTTAGAGTAAATTTCATCAGCTGCTTTAAAGTCTTTTCTTTGATATGCCTTTTTTGCATTATTTAATTCTTTTATACTCATAACTAACAACCCATTATACTTAAACCTGAAAGAGATTTCTCCTCTTTTTGTCTGAAGCCGCCATTTTTGATTTTTTCTTTAATTTCATCTTCTGTGTAGAGTTTAGCTTCAACATTTTTATCAGTTATCAGATTGTTTTTAATCCAGAATTCATAATCTTCTTTGGTTATGTCTTCATTCATGATTTTCATAATCTGTTCAGGTGTTTTTCCTTTGCTTAAGAAATTTTGGAAAATTTCACAGCCTGCTTCAACATAAAATTCATGATAATCATCTGCAAAGTCCTCAAATTTCTCATTTCCTTTTTTGCCTTCAAGATACCATCTGTAAACTTCATCAATTTTAACATTGGCTTTTTTAGCTGCCTGCTTTGTAGTTCTGTTTCTTGTAATCTCACCGATAACAATACTCATCTGTTTATCCAGGATTTTACTGTCAATTTCTTCCAGATTGTCTTTAAGTTCCACATCTGTTAAGTTGGAATTTTTTAAAGCGTTGCTGGTGCTTTTTCCTTTGATAATCTGGCTGATGTAACAGCTTATTTTAAAATTCAGGTAGTCATTATAAAATTTAGTGAAGCGTTCATCACCGTTTTTGCCTAAGTTATATGTTTTATCCAGTTCTGCCTTTTCAATTCCGGATGTTTTCAGTGCTTTTTTCAAGTTTTTATTTTTAATTTCCTTTAAAAAGACCTCCAAATGTTTTGAAAGATAAAATGATTCATATTCTTCATATACTTTCCTGTAGATTTTATCGTTCTGTGATCCCAAAACAAGGATTTTATTTAATTCACTGACTGTTATATCTGAGTTTTCAGCTATTTTATCTTTGGATTTACCGTTTTTAATTGCATCAACTATTAAATCAGCAGTGATTTTCTTGCTGTTTTCTTTGAAATCTATAAATAAACCGCTTTCATTCCATTTACACCATCTTTTAACTTCATTTAAGTCTGTGTTTATTTTTTTGCAGGCTTCCATTTTTGTTTTGCCTTCACTTCTCAGTTTCAGATACCTGTCCATCAGTACACGTGTTACATTAATGTAAAAATTCAGACAGAATTCATCATCATCTTTTTTAAGCAGGCACTGCTTTTTGCCTTTGGCATACCATCTGTTATAGTCCTCTTCAGATATGTTGGCCCTTTTAAGAGCTTTATCAAAACTCATTGTTTTTAGAGATTTCAGAAGTTTGTCTACACGGTTTTCATAGTATTCCTTTTTATATTCAGTTTCAAAATCCTTATTCTTAAGCAGTTCTTCAAAATTGGTAATTTCAGCTATTTCAAGTGCCTCTTCTTTTGATTTGCCTTCTTTCAGTTTGTTTAAAAATATGTTCATTTTAATTTCCCTGAGATTTCTTTTGAAAATACCTGACTCCATATCAAATGAATCCGTCCAGAAGCTGATAATTTCATCATTTATCTGCAGTTCAGCTTTAATATCATCATCTGAGTACTGTTTTCTTTTTAAAGTCAGGTATTCATCTATTAAAAGTTTATTATATGTTATGAATTCTGAGTTGTGCTCCCCTTTAATGAATCTGTCTCTGTTTTTGCTGTACCAGCTGTTTATGTAAGATTTACTTACCTGTGTTTTTTCAAGAACTTCATTAATAGGGATTTTCATAGCAATCTGGTCCAGAAAATCATTGAATAGCTGATTTTCAACAATTTTATAAAACTCCACAAATGGGCTGATGCTTTTCTGACCGCATTTATAATATCTTGTCTCTTTGATTTGCTTTGATGTGTATTTGCCGTTTAGAAATTCAGTTAAAGTCTTTTCCATATCATAACAGTCACTGGTAAATTCAATAAGCTTTTCATATTCTGCTTCATTTAGACTGTAGTGTCTGTTTGTTTTTTTAAGAAGGTTCTTGGTTGTAAGCTCAATAAGCAGCTGACTGGTATACATGCCGGAATGGATCTGGTTAACTTCCTCTTTAGTAAAATGATTAATGTCCAGATTGTTTTTCAGGTTGATAATTTCATTTTGATATTCAAGTTCATTGCTGCAGCTTCTGCAAAAATTAGAGTTTTTGGAATCGTTTGTTTTACCGCATATTATGCAGTGTCTGAAATTTCTGTTATCTGAGGGTTTTGGTGTGATTTCTTCTGTTTTTGAGTTCAGATTATAAATTGGTGTGTATTCAGGTTTTTCGAGGCAATAATAATTTTCATTATACAATTCAAAGTATTTCCATGCAATGTCAAAAAGACTTCTGTGGAGCTGGAAGGGTATTCTGTTGTCCTGTCTTAAGAAATCTTCAATGGACTTGTGGGTGATTGCATTTCTCATCTGATATGCTTCAAGCAACATACATTTAAACTTATAGTCAATAATTTTTAATTCATATAATTTATCAACTCTTTTAGAAAATCCAACATATGGATTATCAATTGCATTATTGTTCCTTTGGAGCATATCATTTACTACCTTTTCCAAAAAAGGAGTAACATATGACTCTGATGTTTTTGGATTTTTTACAGCTTCCCTTTCAAATTCACTAAGAAGAGTGTACATATCATTGTCAAAATCTTTTAAAAATTCAAAATTCTTCATAATTTTCACCTAGTTTGCATATCTTTTAATCAAGATAAACACAACTAAATATTATTATGTTGGAATTGATATATAAATGTTACTATAATGTATATAAAAGGTTAGTTAAAAAATGGGACGGTTAATTAGGAAATTCTCTAAAGCTTAAAAATATTACTTCCAGATACCGCTGCTGTCCAAAAGGGAATATATTTTTTCTTTAATAATATCATCATCTCTGGCATCTTTAAAATCATAAAATTCAGTATAACCTGCACCATGACCGCATGCAGGAGCTTCTGTTGTATAATATCCGTATTCCACATTCAAATCCTTGTCAAGATAGATCCCATATCCTCCAACCATGAATTTATATTTGTCATAGTAATCATCTTTTAAATCATCTATGGATTCATCCGCATCAAACATGAAATAAGGTTCATCACAATACTCATCATCATATCCGTAAAACCCGATTTCTAAAAATATTTTATCATGACTGTTTAGGGCCTCCTTAATGGAATCCAAATCCCTGTTAACTGCTCTTACAGGAACATCATTACTGAATGCAACAAATTCATACAAGTCTGAATCATTTATCTTTTCGGCAAGTATTTCAAAATCAATTTCTCTTTTCATAGTATCACCTAAACAGAAATAAAAAAGCTGTAGATATATGCAATTATGAAAAAAACTGCAATCAGAATACAGCAGGTAGAAGTATTATCCTGTTTTTTACGTTTTGTTGTTTTAGAAGAGCTGTGTGAAACCCCAGTGGCAGGATGATAATTAAAATTGGGATGACCGCAGTAAGGACAATACTTATCCCTGCTGAAATCCAGAGTTCTTCCACACCTTTCACAACAGTTTGACATAAACGCTTTTTGAATTGAATTCATTTTAAAAACTCCTTATTGCATAGCTTTACCTAAAATACATAAAATCAGAAAAACAACAAACATCAGCATACAGCATCTGTTCCATTCCTTATCTTCCTGTTCTTTGGATTTTGGAGGTCTGACATTCCTTAACGGAGGCATATAATTGTCATTGGGACATCCGCAAACAGGACAGTATCTGTCTCTGCCGTCATTTAAATATGCGCCGCATGCCCAGCAGCAGTTACCTTCTATTCTATCTCTCTGATCTCTGTTCATTTTATGACCTTTTCATACTCAAAATAGGATTTAAATGTTTTGGAACATCGAAATTAACATTTAAATAAGTAATATAAGTTTCACTTTTCCATCTGGTATATACAACTTTAAATTTTGATAATTGCTCATCATATATTCTGCGTCTCTTAGCACTTTTTTTCCAAACCATATCTCCCTGCTGGTCAAATAATTTCTTTAATTTCATTCTAATTTCATTCATCTGTTTGTATGACTTAATATTTTGCAAATTAAAGTTGGGATTATAAACAGCACTTGTAAAATTGTTTAATAAATAATTGATTTCCTGTTCTCTGTTGTAATAAGCTGTTCCCTGCTTTCTTAATTGTTTTTTAGGATTAATATTGCCTGCTTTTCTTCGCTTTCCCATAAAAACACCTGTTATCTAATTTTTAATATATATGTCATCTCTTTTTTATCTGGATAATAGTTTAGTACCCTGTTAAGAAGGTTCAGTAAGTCTTGTTAAGATTTGCAAATTCGCAGAATTTTTAGCTAAAACTTTATTACCCATTTTAAGAGCCTTTTTTGAGTTTATCTTCAGTTAGTAGTATAACTGCTTTTACTAACTTTCTTCAGACATATATTATGATGTGTTTAAAATAGTATATAATTGTTTTTATTAGGATTATAAAAGAATGGGAAATTTAGTTTCTTCAATGAATTTTTCCATATCTTTATGTAGCAAATTAGCTGCTTTTAAAACAATCTCACTAAATTCATCATACTCCTTTTTAGAACAGGAATCAAATCCATGAGCTAAAATAGAATTATTCCTAAATTTAAGAATATTGCGAATCTGATTTTTATTTTCTAAGTAAAAATCACCTAAATCATCATTTAATTGTGCAAGTAACTCATAATCTGCAGTCAAACCAAATTTAATTTCATCAGAAATATGTATTTCACTTAAATAATCTTCATCAACATTATTTTGACGTAAAACATCAATATCAACATTAGAACTATCAATACCATACTTTTTAGAAAGTCTAATCTGAGCAATTAATTCTAATGAACGATACAATCTAGCTACAGCATCATCAAATTTATTTTCATCTTCCCTACGTCTTGCATTATTTAAAATAGATGCCAACATATAATATTTCTTTAAATTATGTTCAGCAGGACCATTACTTGAATTTTGATTAAAAGTATTCATTATATTTAATGCTTTAACATTTAATTGAAACTGTTTTGTTAAATCTGGCCAAGCTTTTTGAAATTCCTTAATATCAAAGACTTCAAGTGCCTTTTCATGATTAACACTATCAAAATAATAATATGCATCAAATAATTTAGAAAATACTTCTTTATCCTCATTAGTATCAATAATTTCATCAACAAGTACTTTTCCAGCTTCAAAACGATTATTATTAAATAAATCTTTAATTTTATTTATCATTAATTCATCATAAACTTGATAAAGATTTTGTGGAACACATTCCTCAGTACCTTTAACAACAATACCATTTTCTCTTTTTCCAGAAACAAAAAATAATTCTTTTCTAAATATCATTGAAGCAAAAGCAGCAGCCATAGTCATTGTTTTAGTACCTGAAGTATAATCGATTAATATTCTATACTCATCTTCTAATTCAGATATTTTAGATTTGAATTCATTAAAATATTCAGTAAACTTATCAACAGCTTCATTTTCAACAAATTCATAATCATAACATTCATCAAAATCTTCATCAAATTTATTATTAAAAACCTTTTTAAGAGCATCAACAGTAGGTTTTGAATCTTTTGAAACAAAAAAACAAATAAAATCAGGATCTTTTGAATCAATAGAACACATTAATCCATGTGCTAAACTACATCGTTTATCACCAGTTCCTGTTCCAACAGTCATTAACAAAGCACGCTTTTTTCTTGGCATAAAAAACACCTATTTATTTTCAACAGCTTTAACCAATCTATTAAATTCATCATCACTTAAAACTGGTGTGATGTTGTTTAGGGAAACTTCTTTTTCAACATTAGCATATAACATACCATTAGTTCTTTTAAGAAGTTGAGGATTTTCTAATTTATAAACTCTTAAAACCCAAATATATGCTTTACCTTTACCCAAATATGATTTAACATGATTTCTTGTCCAGATGTGGAAATCATTAAAAGCATTAATGCTAGTTGATGGTTTTTCTATAACTTTTTCAACTTTCGCATAATATTTAACTTCTGTTTTGTTATTTTCTTTTTTAGGCAATACATTGTTTTTAGCAAAGTCTTTATTTGTAAAACTATCTAAATAATTATCTTTTAGTGCATAACTAGTTGTAGGATATAATAAAAACTCTTTTAAATTAGTATTGTATTTTCTAATTAAAATTGTTTGTTTACCTTGACCTAAAGCTTCAACAGTTGCATTCCATTCATTTAAACACTTGGTTATTTCAAACATGTTTTTGACCTCTTTAAATTTTGTATCTTAATTAAATCAAATTGATTTCCAACAAGCTTAACAATTCATTTATCTTATTTAAAATATTATTTTTCTTATTTTCAACTAAATCCAATCTATCTCGAACATCAAAAAAATCTCTTTCAGAAAATTTTGAACCATCTTCTGGAATATATAAAATCCAATTATCATCATCCATTAATTCTTCAAGCATACTATAAACTTTCAATAAGTAACTAATTTCATTATTATTGAAAACAGAGGGTAATTCCACATTCCATTTATTCCAAACTAACATAATCATATCAACAGGACGATTAAAAGACACCTCCTCCCCATTCATATTGTTTATTTGATTTTTTAGTTTAATTAAAATATTTTTATTTTGTTGAATTTCATGTTTAAATAAAGATCGAACATTATTATTAAATTTTTTAGATTTAAAATATTCATAACAATAATTCAATAGAAATCCAATAATAACACAAATTAAATTAAAAATTCCTGAAACAATTACATTCCCATTACACATAATTAAACCTTAATAATATATAAAAATTATAAAATACTTGATTTTAAGTCTTCATAGCTATTAGTAACTTCTAGTTCAATATCATTACCTAAAGCTTTAAAGTGTTTTTTACCACATTTAATTTTAGCTTGCTCAGATGGTCTTAATTGAGTAATATCTTTCGTACCTTTTGTTTCAACTACAAAATACATTTTACGTTCCCCATCTTTGTTAAATAAAATAGCCCAATCTGGATTATATCCTCCAATTGGAGTAGCTATTTTAAACCATCCTGGTAATTTAGTATATAATTCAACTTCATCATCATTTTCTAATCTTTCTGCAAAGTTCTTTTCAACTTCACTATCATATACAATATGATCATAAACAGAACGATGACTTTCTATAATATTTTTATTAAGATATCCCCATAACTCTTCATTTTCAAATAATTGTTGGCTGTAATAATCATCTAATTCTGAATATTTTACTCCATCAACAATTAAACTACTCATTACACGTTTAATAATCTTTGAAGATTCATTCATGTATTCTGTAGGATTTTTCTTAAATTGGTCTAATGTTTCACTTTCAATTAAAATCTTAATAATTGTTTTTCTAGTTAAACTTGTAGTATTTTGTAAGAATTTTAATATATTAGGTAGGGCTATTTCATCTTCATCTGAATAAACTGTTTTTACAGATCCTTCTTTATAATTTACACCTGATGCATCAATTGTTAATCCACTTTTTGTATAAATTAATTTAGGCGGTTTAATATTTAATTCATCTTTTAAAGCATTACAACACTTTTCTATTAATTCATCTGTGTCAAATTCAACTGAATATGTTGTTTTATGTTTAATTTTATCCCAAAATTCTTTAAAATCATCACTTAAGAAAACATGTTTATTAACTTTAACTTTACGTTTGTTATTTGCATTTTTAATTTCATAATGTTTTGTTTGTCTTTTAGCTACTGAAACTATATCTTCTTTAACAGGTTCATACTTTTCAGGTACTTCTACAGTATTATCGATTATAGCTTGCTTTAAAGTATCTTGAACTTTACCTTTTCCATTAATATACTTCATCTTTTTAAAATGATTAAATAGTTCTAATGATTTTTGAGAACCAATTGCTTCTTTTTTACCATTTTTATTTTCCATAATAATATGTGCAAAACTTGTTTTTTCAATAGTGCCAAATTTAATTCCAGTATCATTTTCCATTTCACTTTGTAATTTTTTAGCAAAATCACTATAACTTTCATTAGCCATTACAGTTAAAATATTAATATTATTATCTTTAATACGTTCTCCATCTTGATTAACACATAAACGTAGTCCTCTACCAATTTCTTGACGTTTTTTCATTGTAGAAGATGTTTCATTTAAAGTACAAATTTGGAAAACATTAGGATTATCCCAACCTTCTTTAAGTGCCGAATGTGAAAATATAAATTTTAAATTAGAATCAAAACTTAAAAGTTTTTCTTTATCTCTCATGATTAAATTAAATGTAGATTCATCATCTTTATTTGCTCTAAGTTTACCTTTTTTAGTTTCTCTTGAGTCTTTAACTTTACCTTTTTTATCTACAGAAAAATAACCATTATGAACTTCTTCAACAGGCACATGCTCAATTTTTTCTATTAAAGTATTATATTTAGGTTTTCTAATGACTTTTTCATATTCTTCTTCAAATATTTTAGCATATGGGCCTTTAATAGGATTTCCATCTTCATCATATTGTCTATAATTAGCTACTTTGTCAATGAAAAATAAACTTAAAACCTTAATTCCTTTTTCATTTAAAGATAACTCTTTATCAAAATGCTCTTCAATTGTTTTTCTAATTTGAGCTCTTTTAATTACTAAATCATCCATATCTCCAAATATTTTTCCAATTCTTAAAATTTCATCCTTTTGAGTAAAAGAAACATATTCATTACCTTCCTCACAATATATTTCATCTACAATATAATTTTCATAAACATCCCGCCTACCAGAAATATCAAATAAGTCATCACCTTGTTTTACAGTTACTGTTTTTCTTTTAATTGAACCATTCATTAATTTATCTATTTCAATTTTAGCAGTTATAGGAGATTTTTTATTATTCGTAGAAATTAATTTCATGTAAGCTTTATTATGAAAATCTTGAGATTCAAATCCTGCAACTTCAATTTGTTTAACTAAATTCATTTCATAAGCATCAACAGCATCTAATTTATAAATTAAATTTTGAATTTCCTTATGAGTTGCTGAATATCTTAAGGTACATAAAGGATTTAAAGATTTAACTGCTTTTTCACCTTTACCACCCATAACAGATTGAGGCTCATCAATAATAACAATAGGATTTGTTTCTTGAATTAATTCAATAGGTTTATATCCACTTAACCTATCATTTTCCCTATGGATAATATTAGCTTTTGTTTCTTTACTTGGATCTGTAAAACTTTTATTAAATGCATCAATATTAATAATCATTATTTCAATATTGGAATCAGTAGCAAAATTTCTAATTTGCTCTAATTTAGAAGAATCATAAACAAAAGAATTATAAATTACATTATCATACAAACCTTTAAAATGATCTTTAGTAATTTCAATTGTTTTATAAACTCCCTCTTTAATAGCAACTGAAGGAACAACAATAATAAACTTAGTAAAACCATAGATTTTATTTAATTCAAAAATAGTTTTTAAATAAACATAAGTCTTACCAGTTCCAGTTTCCATTTCAATATTAAAATCCAAATGATTTTCACTTAATGATTCACTTGGAGCTATTTTATGATACTTTTGAACTTTTCTTAAATTTTCTAAAATATCAGAAGCACTAATATCAATCTTATTTCCTACACCTTGTCCAGTACTATTAATAGTCTGTTGACCAGACACAGTAAAATAAGATAACATTGAATTTTGACCTTCAAATAAATCAATAACTGATTTTACTGCTTCATCCTGGTACTTAAGGTTAGGATTAAACTTAAGTTTCATAATTTTAAAATCTCCTATTAAATTGTTATAAACTCATCAATATTATTTATTCTTAAAGTTTCTTTTATATTTGTTTTATCTGCATCAGATTTAAAACCAGAATCTTTGAAAACTACCCTTGTAATGTTATCTGATTTTATTTTCATGATTTCTTCTGCAATTTCTTTTGTAATATTGTCTTCTAAACAAATTAATAATGCACCATAACCAATTGAATATATATTGTTTATTTTTTCTATTGGTAATGTTAAATCAATACCATATTTAAGCATAATTTCATAGATTAAATCCAATTCTGTTCTATCTTCTTTGATATTTTCCTTATTAGTAAGTAATGTTTGTTCTAAATTATTATAATCTGGATCCCATTTTTCTAAGTTTGAAGAATCTAATTTGAAAACTTTAAATCCAATATCTAAATCTTTGTTATCTGATTCTTCTAAAATTTTATCTCCAGCTCTTCTAATTCTTTCTTTACCAATTTCACAAATATTTTTATAACCTGCTTTATAAGCTTCTGAACTTTTTTCTGTTAAAAATGGTAATTGAACCATTATAAATCTCCTACTACCTCCATCAATATTATTTAACTTCATTGTAGCATGTGCAGTTGTAGCCGAACCAGAAAAGAAATCTAAAATAATTGAATCCTTTTTAACAATTAATTTTAAGATATCCTCAACAGCATAAATAGATTTTGGAAAATCAAAAACTTTATTATTGAATAAAATTTGAATTAATCTAGACCCATTATGATTTGCATTATATTTTTTATCATCCCAAACAGTAAATATTCTTTCTTGAGCTCTAAATTTCCTATATACAACAATATTATTCTGCTCTTTTTTTGCAATTAACTCATTATTATCAATTCTTTCTTGAGTTGTTTCTTTAATGGACATCCAACTTCTTTCAACACCTTTTTTAGATACTGGCATTATTTTAATAAATCCGTCTTTATTTTTCAAACTTAATTCATCTAAATCTGGACTAACATATAATGGATACCAATTATTTGGTTTATTTTCACGAAGCCCTTTTTTATGATCATGTAAAAATGGTCTCCAAGAATAACTTCCTTTTTCATCTGTAAATTTAAATTCCTTAGATTTTTCTTCAGAAAGAACAACTTCATTAAAATGTATTTTATCAATATTTTTTGCATAAACTAACATAAATTCATTAGTAGCAGAAAAAAATTTTGCATTTTGTCTGCCCATAGGATTATTAACTACTGAAACAATACCTAATCTATTATATTCTCCAAAAATTTCATCACAAATATCAATTAAATTATTTAATTCATAATGATCAATAGTAACAACCATACATCCATCAGAAGATAATAAATTTCTACCTAATTTTATTGTAGGATAAATCATATTAATCCAATTACTATGAAATCTACCATTAGTTTCCGTGTTTGTACTTAATTTACTCCCAATGCTCTCTCTCTCCATCTATTTGTCCTGTAAATTCTAAATAATTTCTTAAATTATCTGAATAATCATTTTGATAAATTAAATCATTTCCAGTATTATATGGTGGATCAATATAAATTGCACTTATTTTATTATTATAACTTTTTTGAAGTAATTTAAGAACTTCTAAGTTATCTCCTTCAATATATAAATTTTCAGTTGAATCCCAATTTTTAGATTCTTCTTTACAAGGTCTCAAAGTTCCATAACTAGTTTTTTGAGATTCTTTAATAGATTGAATTTTACCTGGCCAAGTAAAATTGTATTTTTCAGGACTTTCATCAATATTATTACCTAAAATTAATTTTAATTTATCAAAATCAATTTTATCTTCAGTTACAATTTCAGGAAAAATTTCCTTAAGCTTAGAAACATTTTCTTGAATTATATCTTTACTTTCTCCATTTAATTTTATTTCATTCATTTTAACCACTTATATTGTTATAAATTCATCAATATTATTTATTCTTAAAGTTTCTTTTATATTTGTTTTATCTGCATCAGATTTAAAACCAGAATCTTTGAAAACTACCCTTGTAATGTTATCTGATTTTATTTTCATGATTTCTTCTGCAATTTCTTTTGTAATATTGTCTTCTAAACAAATTAATAATGCACCATAACCAATTGAATATATATTGTTTATTTTTTCTATTGGTAATGTTAAATCAATACCATATTTAAGCATAATTTCATAGATTAAATCCAATTCTGTTCTATCTTCTTTGATATTTTCCTTATTAGTAAGTAATGTTTGTTCTAAATTATTATAATCTGGATCCCATTTTTCTAAGTTTGAAGAATCTAATTTGAAAACTTTAAACCCAATATCTAAATCTTTATTATCTGATTCTTCAATAATTTTATCTCCAGCTCTTCTAATTCTTTCTTTACCAATTTCACAAATATTCTCAAAATTTAATGGATTCTTATCTGAAGGAATTACTTCAGGAATTTGAACCAATATAAATTTACGTTTTGTTTTGTTTTCATTATTAATATTCAATATCGCATCAGCAACTGTAGCAGAACCTGAAAAAAAATCTAAGATATAATCATTTTCATTTGAAAAAACAAAAAATAATAACTTCATTAAATCAACAGATTTTGGATTTGTAAATACTTTTTCATCAAATAATTTTTGTATATCTTTAATACCTTTCCGACCATCATAATCTAAAATAACTGACCGTAATAATTTACCTCTATTAATTTTATTTCCATCATAATCTACTTTTAAATATTGTTTAGTATAAATTTTCCATTCATTTCCTTTTTTAACAAAATCAACATAACCTTCACCAATTCTCTTTTTCAATACTGATTCACTCCACCTCCATATTGCCCCACCATTATCTGGTCGTAAAAGAGTTCCATCAGGAGCTTCTATAGGATAAGTTAGACTTTTAGAAAAAGATAAACCTTTTTGCATTAATAACATTGGTCGATATGGTCCTCTTTCCTCAAAATATTCATCTTGAAAATTATATAATTTTAATAATTCATCAGTGTAAGGTAAACTATTAACTTGAAATTTACCAATATTTTTTGCATAAAGTAAAATATATTCATGATCAACAGCTACAAACTTACTATCATTTGCACCACCAGTTTTACTTTTCCAAATTAAACATGAAATAAAATTTTCTCTTCCAAAAATATCATCACATAACTTTTTTAAATCAACATTTTCATTATCATCAATACTTATTAAAATACAACCATCATCTTTTAAAAGATTACGAGCCAATTTAAGTCTAGGATACATCATATTGAGCCAATTTGAATGATATCTCCCTGTAGTTTCAGTATTTGTACTTAATTTAATTCCAATGCTCTCTCTCTCTCTCTCCTTCTTTAACTGTCTGCCCACTTAATTCTAAATAATTTTCTAAATTATCTTTGTAATTATCTGAATAAATAAAATCTTTTCCAGTATTATATGGTGGATCAATATAAATCATTTTAATTTTATTATTATAACTTTTTTGAAGTAATTTAAGAACCTCTAAATTATCTCCTTCAATATACAAATTTTCAGTTGAATCCCAATTTTTAGATTCTTCTTTACATGGTCTCAAAGTTCCATAACTAGTTTTTTGAGATTCTTTAATAGACTGAATTTTACCTGGCCAAGTAAAACTATACTTTTCAGAACTTTCATCGATATCCTCCCCCAAAGCTAATTTTAATTTATCAAAATCAATTTTATCTTCAGTTACAATTTCCGGAAAAATTTCCTTAATCATAGAAATATTATCTTGAATAATATCTTTACTTTTACCATTTAATTTTGTTTCATTCATTATTTAGCTCCAATACATTTTTATATAAATCTTTCAAATAATAATCATCCATATCCAAAATTGGTTCATACATAAAAGAGTTAATATGAATATTTTCAGGAGTCATCATATTTACTTTTTCTAAGATTTCCAATGAATTATATTCTTCTGGAAAGTCATTTTTAAAATATTTATACAATTTTCTTGTTTGATTAGAATTAATCTCAAGTTCATCAACATTTAATCTTGAAAACATGAACATTTCTGCTTTTAATCTAATTGCTATTGATAATAAAATTTTATTTTTAATATTAATCCCCAAATTATCATCATTAATGATTTTTTTTGCTTCATCAAAAATAACATCATAGATTATTTTAGAGTCATCACATACATGTATATTCCATTCAAAATAAACATCTTTTAAGTCATTAAATGTGTACCTTTTTCCTTCTTCTTTATAATGAACTATATTTGTTAATAAATTCATAGTATGTTTATCTTGCTTCAATTCAGCCAAATTTCTTATAAATGGAATTAATGCAATTAATTTAACATAATAATCTTCAGAAGAAATATTTAAATCTTTACTAAGAGTTAAAAATATATTATTATGGTTATTTATTTTATCTTTATCTAATTTAATCTCATGTTTAGTTTTTAAAGCAAAATAACATTCTTTACAATTTATTCTTGATTTCACAGTTCTATAAAAATCATAATTATGAGTTAATATTATACATCTAAACCTCTCATCATTTGCCAAATCATTTAAATATTCTATAATTGCATATTTATTTTGATAATCAAAAGAATCAGCAATATCATCAAATATTAATAATGTTATATTATCACTATTTTTTTTCATTTCAATTTTATACAAAATATTTAATAAATAAAGAGCTCTTTTTTGACCAGTACTATAAATACTTTTTAGAATATCCAATGAAATCTCCTGTTTATCCATCCCTTCTTGAAAAAAATATTTAATATTAGGAATTGATTCTTTAAGAATAACATCCTCTTGATTACCTAACTCTAAATTGAATGGCACATTAAATCTATTATTGAATAAATTAATTATTTTTTCCCAATTAGTATGCTCTTTTTCAGCTTTAAGTTTAATTTCTTTTAATTTTATTTTTTTATTTTCATATTTTTCAACTAATTCTAAAAACAAATCTTTTTCAAAATTAAATAAAGAAATCCAATATTTTTTCTTAAAGTTACTATAATCATCTAAAAAATACAATAAAAATTTATTTTTAAGAATAATTTCTCTAAATTCTTTTAATTCATTATTACGGAATTTATTATTAATTTTTTTGAAAATATCTGTTGATTCAGAATCATTGAAAATATTATCAATTTGTGAACTAATTAAATTATTTAAATCCTCTAAATTATCAATGGGTGTCCCTTTACTTTTAAATTTAAGTTTATGTCCAGCATCAAAAAGATTATTTTTTTTAATAGACTTCATTAAATCAAATGCATTATCGTGGGTGAAACTATTTTTATTAAAAATTTTTGATTTTTCAAGCAAGTTATCTAAATTTTCACAATATAATTTAACATATTTTAAAAATTCTTCATCATCCATTAATTTTAAAACATTATCATTGAATAATATTCTATAAGACATAGAATCAATATCTAAACCCAAATAATTACTTAAATTGTTTTTTAAAGATTGAAATAAATCCAATATATTTCCACTACTACAATTAAAATCGTCCAATATAGTTTTTTCAAGATAATCTAATTGGTTCATATCTTTAGGAACTTTTATGTTACTTTTTTTACGAATTTTACGTAAAAAATCTTTTTTACAATTTAAAATTTCATTAGAAATGTTTATATATTCATTTTTATATTTTTCATTAGATATTAATGGTGCTGTATCTAAAAAATTAAAATCTTCATTTAATGAATCAATAACAAAAATCCTATTTTTTATATCTTCTGCAGTTAATTTATTAGATTTACCATTTTCTTTAATTTTAACAGTCCATTTTGGTTTCTTTTTAGTAATTACATTTTCAGGAGATTTATTTAAACCTACATCTTTTAATGTTTTAGCAAAAGAAGTTTTCATAGTACCATTAGGTGCATAAATTAATGATGCATTAGCATTCTTATTGTTATTTAAGTCTTCATTAAAATTAAAAGTATTTTTAAATTTATTTATACCATGACAGTTATTAAAACTAATAAAAATTTCATCCATTTAAATCAATTTCTCCTTCAATTTATCAATTTCACATTCCAATCCTTTAATCTCAATATTTAATTCAACTTTTCTATTAAATTGAGTTTCTTTTTTAATAGCTGCTTTTTTAGTTTTAATTTCACTCTCTAAACTAGCTATTTCATCATTAATTCTTTTAATTTCTTCAACACTTAAATTAACTTCATGACCAACCGATTTTGATCCATTATATTTAATTATATTTTGAATTATACTATCATAAAAATTATAAAAATTTGAATAATTTAAATTATCTAATTTTAAATTTTCAAATAAATTTTCATCTATTTCATCCATATCATCAAATAAAATCCAATCTGTTGAAATAATTTCATCTAAAGTTATTTTACTTGAATCTATTAAACTTTCACTTTGATGTGACACAAATAGTTGAATATTATCCCTAAATTCAAAAACAAGTACCATTGGATAAGGTATTACTCTCATTACAATATCTGCAATTCTATTTAATTTTTTATCTTCTTTTAAAACAATGTTAATTATTTCAACTTCAAGATAATCTTTAACTTCATCTTTATAAGAATCAATACCTATATTTTCTTTGTTAAGTGAATATAACCATCTAATTTGTTTAACATAATTAGTAAATATCTTTTTATCACTAGATTTCAATCCACCTTCACTAAAAATAACATCTTTAGCAATAATATCATTTACTTTGCATTTATCTGGAATTGTTAATAATTCTTCAATTAAAACCATGAAAATCACTTTAAAATTAAAAATGAAATTAATTCAAATTCTTCTAAACCTTCAATATTATTTTTAACTGGAGAAGTTCCACCTTTTGTAAATAAACTTCTAACTCCAGTTTCTTGCTTTTTACCAATTATATTTTCAATACTTTCTTTGAGAAGTTGAGAATATTTATCCATTTGCCTACCATTATCTGTTTCCCTGTCAAATGATTCAACTAAGTTTCTAAATACTTCTTTTTTACCTGAACATAATTTTTGATAGTAATCTAATATTTTTTTAGATTGAATATAGTTTAATTTAACTTCTTCATCTTCACTAATGTAGACTAAATAATATGGAGTTAATGCATTTTTATCTTTTGATTCTTTAACTCCTTTAACTTGCCTTAATAAAAATATTACTCCTGGTTCAAACTCCTCTGCTGGAACTATTGAATATATTCCAAATGGAGCATTATTTAATTCTTTTCTATGCTCTTTCATGTACTCCATTAATTCTATTTTAAAATCATTAAATGTTAAATCTGTAATTGATATTGCATCTGAAACATCTTCTAAATCAATAACTTGGTCTTTAAGTTTTTCTAATTGATTTTTACGATATTCTAAATCATTCATAACTTTATCATTGTTTACTATAATATTTTCTTCACCAGTTGCACTTACATCAACCATTACCATTCTGTTTTCTACACGGCCTTTAAGGTTAATATATTCATCTAATTCTATATTTGGCCAGAAGTTAACTAATTGAATATCTTTATTTTTAGAACCTATCCTATCTACACGACCAAATCTTTGTATGATTCTTACAGGATTCCAATGAATATCATAATTAATTAAATAATCACAGTCTTGTAAGTTTTGACCTTCAGAAATACAATCAGTTCCAATTAAAATATCTATTTCTTCAGTCATTTCAGGATTTATAATATTTCTGTTTTTAGATATCGGTGAAAAACTAGTTAATATTTCATCAATATCTGTATTTCTAACTGCTTTTAAGTTAGTTTTATTATCTCCAGAACCTGTAACTAATGCAGTGTATAATCCATAATTATCAAAAATCCATTGCGAAATATTTTCATATAAGTATTTTGCAGTATCTGCAAATGCTGTAAAAATCAATATTTTCTTATTATCTTCATTTATAGGATTTTCTATTTTATTTGAAATAACTTTCTTTAAATCAGCGAGTTTTTCATCTCTAAGACAATCAACTTCTTTTGCTTGTGCAAATAAAAATTCTAATTTTTCTTTATCTAATTTTAAGTCTTGTTTCCATTTAATTAAATCCATATCTTGAAGTAAAACTTTTGTTTTTTTACCAAACATTAATTCATCATATTCATCTTCTTCAGGATCAATTAAACTAATATCAATATCTTCATTATATTCTGAGATATTATCTATTTTTTCAAGTGTTTTATTAATTTTAAATAGTAATTTTTCTATTGTTAATTTAAATGAATGAATTGAACTTTCCATACGTTTTAATAGATTTATTCTCATTAATTGAATAAGACTTTTTTCTCTGTCTGTTTGTTTGAAAACAGATTTACCCTCTCCAATTGCAATATCATATTTTTTTGCATAGTCTTCCCTTTTTTGAGGTAAAATATATAAAAATGGAGAAAATACACTTAAATTAAGTCTTTCAATTTCATTATTAATTTCATTTAAAGTTGGAAATTCTTTTTTAATATCAATATCTGAACTTTCATTAATTGGATCTAATCTATTTGGAAATTCTCCAATTTCTGCTAAATCATAATATTTTTCAATGTGTTTTCTACTTCTTGCAATTGTTAATGTATCTAGTAATTTAAAGTAGTCTAAATCCATCATATCAACAAATTTTTCACCAGTCCGAGTATTATCATCTAATTTTGACCATTGGTTAAATATTGCTTGCGCATTTTTAAGGGTGTGATTAATACTAGAAATCCCTATTTCTTCTAGTGCATTATCTTTATCTTCTGTAATAAATGCAATTTGATTTTTAATATCATTCATCTTGTTATTTACTGGAGTTGCAGATAACATTAAAAGCTTTGTTTTATGCCCTTGTTTAATAACATCATTCATTAAACGCTGGTATCTTGTAACTCTATCTTTAACTGCAGGATTATTTCTAAAGTTATGTGATTCATCAATAACTACTAAATCATAATTTTCCCAATTAATTGTTTTTAAATCTATATTTCCTGAAAATCCTCGCTCACGACTTAAATCTGTATGATTTAAAACATCATATCTAAATCTATCTTCTGCAAAAATATTTCTTTTATCATTAAGTGTATAAATAGTCCAATTTTCTCTTAATTTTTTAGGCACTAATACTAAAACCCTATCATTTCTTAACTCGTAATATTGAATAATTGCAAGGGCTGTGAAAGTTTTACCAAGACCAACACTATCTGCAAGGATACAGCCATTATATTTTTCAATTTTATCAATTGCACCAATTACTGCATCCTGTTGAAATTGATATAATGTATTCCAAATTTTAGTTTCTTTGAGTTTATTTCCTTTTTTAACAATATTATCTTCATCTAATTCATCAAGATAATTATAGAAAATATGATATAATGACTTAAAATAAATAAATTCCCCTGAATTTTCTTCATACATTACTTCCATTTGTTTTAATAGCTTATCTTTAACATCAGTTAAAACCATTTCATTACTCCATAATGTATCAAAAGATAAAAGTTGAGAATCAGTGAATTCTTCACCTGCCATGAAATTATTAAAATCAGCTCTATTTGACCCAGTTATACCTAAACCATCTGTTGTAAAATCAACACTTCCATTAATAACAATATCTTCTTCTGATTTATTATGAACATGAATCATCCTAGGCTGTGCAACATTAGGTTCCTTAAAAGATTTTATTTCAACTTTATCTTTTAACCATTTAGCACAGTCTTTAGCAACAGCACTTTGAGTCATTTCATTTCTTAATTTTAACTCAAATTCATTACCAAAAATATTATTATTAACTATTTCGTATTCACGAGCTTCTTTATCTTTATTTTTAGAAAAACTAGGAGTTGTAAAAATAAAACGCATTTCATCAATTTTATCTAACTCTTTTTTAAGAGCACTATAAGCATACATTGTAAAATAAGCAGAAATAGTTGAAACTTTAGAACCTTTTCTAATATGTTTTTCAAGTTCTTTATAAACTGTTTCACCTAATTGATTATTAAGAGTTTTGAATTCTGGCAAGTAAAAATTCCCCTTTTAATTAATTATTCATATTTTTATAACAATTCTTAAATATAATTTGTTATTTTGTTTCATTCCTAGAAACTTAAGATTTTTTGATGAAAATAAATATTTAACAAAACCCGAGATGTTTCTAATATTGGCCACCATGGTATTGGTGATTATGAAATGAAAATAGCTAATGATGAAGATATTGATTACTTTATAAGCTTATTTAAGCAAGCATATAAAGAAAAATTATGAAATTTACTTAAATAAACAATTCTACTCAAATATGCATTTTAATATACTCAATTAATTTCCACAATTCCATATCTCCATGATTTTCATTGGCAAGTTCCTCAACAAGCCATAGAGCTTCCATATATTTCCCGGCAAAAGCTAGTGCCTGTGCTTTCAACATTTTTAAATCGTAATCATCAGGATTATTTTCCAGTGCAATATCTGCGGCTTCAATGACACTGCCATATTCTCCAAGATCCATTAAAACAACTGATTTTATCAATAAGATTTCAGATTTTAAATAATCCCCATCAATACTTAATGCTTCATTGCAACATTTCAATGCTGAGTTTAAATCTCCCAAATTAAAATAGCAGTCTGCTTTAAAATAAAGTGCATCTTTTGATTTATGATTAATAAACAAAACTTTATCAAAGCATTCCAAAGCCTCTTTAAAATTATTTGACAATTTTAAAGCAAGACCTTTGTTTAACCATGCATTCAAATATTTGGGATTAAATCCAATAGCCAAATCAAAACAGGTAATTGCTTCAGTATATGATTTTTTAAACATTAAGCACTCCCCTTTTGAATACAGTGCCATATCATCAGCAGGATTAATTTCCAATGAATTGTTAAAGCACTCCAAAGCATCATCAAATAAATCATATTCCATTAAAATTTTACCCACATGAAACCAGATAAAAGGGTTTTCATCATCCACGCTTAGGGATCTGTTGTAACACTCCATTGCTTCAACATATTTTTCAAAATGATTTAAACAGCATCCTTTTAAAGCCCAAAGATGGCTGTTTTCATTATCTTTTTTTAAAAGCTCTTCACATAATTCCATAGCTTTTTCATATTCATAATCATTCATAAATTTAGAAATGATTTGCAAACTTTCAACATTCATATATAACACTGCAACAATTTGTTAATAATCTTTTTAGAATTCACTTTATAAAAATCAACTGGAAATAGTTGATTATGATAAAAACTCATTTAAGCCTTGTTTTAGTAGATAGTTTTTTTTGAAATACCATTTAGAGAATTTATTACTACATATAATGATATGTCACAATCCTTATTTTAATAGATGGATTTCTGCAATACGTACTCTACCAGGCACAGATATAAGAGTCCAATAGTCACAATCCTTATTTTAATAGATGGATTTCTGCAATTACAACGAAAAACAAATACCAAGAATGGTAGAATAGTCACAATCCTTATTTTAGTAGATGGTTTTCTGCAATGTATCACTAAGAACGGAACATACTATAATATGTATGTGTCACAATCCTTATTTTAGTAGATGGTTTTCTGCAATCTAGATTTACCTTATTTGATGGAAATTTAGAAGGTCACAATCCTTATTTTAGTAGATGGTTTTCTGCAATTTAATGAATATGGTTCTTTTGTTGATGAAGAGAAGTCACAATCCTTATTTTAGTAGATGGTTTTCTGCAATATCAAAGCACTTCTTAAAGATGTGGAGGTGGAAAGTCACAATCCTTATTTTAGTAGATGGTTTTCTGCAATGAATATCACAGAAACTCTAAATTAAATGACCTTAAATGTCACAATCCTTATTTTAGTAGATGGTTTTCTGCAATATATATCCACAACTGTGTATTAGCAAGAGTTGAAGGGTCACAATCCTTATTTTAGTAGATGGTTTTCTGCAATTAAAGCCGTTGAAAATGGTAGAAAAATCTTATTACCGTCACAATCCTTATTTTAGTAGATGGTTTTCTGCAATTTATAAATGTTAATGGTTTTTTTGAGTTATTAACCTGTCACAATCCTTATTTTAGTAGATGGTTTTCTGCAATTCCCAAAACACAAAGACTTGGGAGATGCAACCAAAAGTCACAATCCTTATTTTAGTAGATGGTTTTCTGCAATTAGAATAAACTCTGTTCAAAACTCCTTAGTATGAGGATGTCACAATCCTTATTTTAGTAGATGGTTTTCTGCAATTAAATCAGATGGGGAGTCTGCTCGATCTAAAAATAAGTCACAATCCTTATTTTAGTAGATGGTTTTCTGCAATGATTATCACAATGCAGAAATGGATGAATTAACAATCAAGTCACAATCCTTATTTTAGTAGATGGTTTTCTGCAATTAAAATTATAAATCAATTAAAAATGCATATATTGGTGTCACAATCCTTATTTTAGTAGATGGTTTTCTGCAATTAAAAAAAATGCATCTTGAACCTATGCCTGAGGACGAGTCACAATCCTTATTTTAGTAGATGGTTTTCTGCAATTTGTATACCGTCAAAGGATAATAAAAAAAGAGGATAGTCACAATCCTTATTTTAGTAGATGGTTTTCTGCAATTAAAAAATGTTTGACGAATATAGATTAATAAAAATAGTCACAATCCTTATTTTAGTAGATGGTTTTCTGCAATAGGTTACACCAGATTTTCTAGCTGATACAGTAATAAAAGTCACAATCCTTATTTTAGTAGATGGTTTTCTGCAATAGATTTATAAAGTTTTTAAAAGCATATAAAACTTGTCACAATCCTTATTTTAGTAGATGGTTTTCTGCAATGTTTATAGGAATAGAATTAACAAACTTTAAAAGGAAAGTCACAATCCTTATTTTAGTAGATGGTTTTCTGCAATAAAACCTTAGAGTTAGCTTGCAAGTGTCTAACAGATGTCACAATCCTTATTTTAGTAGATGGTTTTCTGCAATAACGGATTTTAAATTATCAGAGTTAAAAATAAACCAGTCACAATCCTTATTTTAGTAGATGGTTTTCTGCAATAAAATATAGCTTAACAAATACTATTGAGAGTGAATATGTCACAATCCTTATTTTAGTAGATGGTTTTCTGCAATCCAGTTTTTAACTCATAAAACAGCAAAGGCCCCTGTCACAATCCTTATTTTAGTAGATGGTTTTCTGCAATACTCCCCACTAAAAGTGAATATGGTATCTATGAAGTCACAATCCTTATTTTAGTAGATGGTTTTCTGCAATAACGAACCTATCCCCGATAGTGAGTACGGAATATGTCACAATCCTTATTTTAGTAGATGGTTTTCTGCAATAAAAGGAGAGCAGGTTATAAAAAAAACCAATATAAGTCACAATCCTTATTTTAGTAGATGGTTTTCTGCAATATATGATACAGACGCCTTAAAAGGACAACTAGAAAAGTCACAATCCTTATTTTAGTAGATGGTTTTCTGCAATGGGATTACTAACGATGAAAAAAAACAACTTAAATATGTCACAATCCTTATTTTAGTAGATGGTTTTCTGCAATCTATAGTTTTTTTACGGTTGGGTGACCTAGATATGTGTCACAATCCTTATTTTAGTAGATGGTTTTCTGCAATAATATTTGACAGAAGAAATACAGAAACACATTAAAAGTCACAATCCTTATTTTAGTAGATGGTTTTCTGCAATATGGTTAGAAGAGAGCTATCTAATAGCAATTTGACTGTCACAATCCTTATTTTAGTAGATGGTTTTCTGCAATAGGGACATTTGGGTTTGAAAAACAACTCAAAGAAATGTCACAATCCTTATTTTAGTAGATGGTTTTCTGCAATATTGGTTCCACGACAGCACAGAAAACATTTGTAAATGTCACAATCCTTATTTTAGTAGATGGTTTTCTGCAATAAGAAGATAATGGATTAACTAAGGTTAAGCTACAAGTCACAATCCTTATTTTAGTAGATGGTTTTCTGCAATGATGATTAAACATGGTACAATTATCTCCTGAGGAAATGTCACAATCCTTATTTTAGTAGATGGTTTTCTGCAATATAAAATTAAATCTTTTTGTGGCATATTTGAATTGTCACAATCCTTATTTTAGTAGATGGTTTTCTGCAATTAATATTCGCAGGGGTTATTATGTATCTAAAAAATACGTCACAATCCTTATTTTAGTAGATGGTTTTCTGCAATTTCCTAATTGATTTATTAATTGATTACTTAATTGAGTCACAATCCTTATTTTAGTAGATGGTTTTCTGCAATTCATAAACAGGTCTGTTATGCTTGTGCAATCAATAGTCACAATCCTTATTTTAGTAGATGGTTTTCTGCAATTTTATAATCAATATATTTAATATTAGATTAAAACAAGTCACAATCCTTATTTTAGTAGATGGTTTTCTGCAATAAGAAAAAATAAACTTGGACTCCTTACTTATGATGTCACAATCCTTATTTTAGTAGATGGTTTTCTGCAATTAGATGAATATATTGATTACGATAATTACTATAATCAACGTCACAATCCTTATTTTAGTAGATGGTTTTCTGCAATCCAGATTAAGGGAATTGAAAGATTTTCTTAATACTGTCACAATCCTTATTTTAGTAGATGGTTTTCTGCAATTTGAGAAAATCTAGATGAGTGATAAAAATGGATAAGAGTCACAATCCTTATTTTAGTAGATGGTTTTCTGCAATAAAGATGAAGTTGCTATTATGACCAGCCGTGATGGTGTCACAATCCTTATTTTAGTAGATGGTTTTCTGCAATGTACCATATAAATACTTTAACGGACAGTATACAGAGTCACAATCCTTATTTTAGTAGATGGTTTTCTGCAATATAAAAAATGAAAATACAAATATCAAATGTAAAATGTGTCACAATCCTTATTTTAGTAGATGGTTTTCTGCAATATTTAGATGGAAAAATGAAAGTAACTACTAAAAATGTGTCACAATCCTTATTTTAGTAGATGGTTTTCTGCAATTGGTAAAAAATGTTCCAAGACTACAGACTAATTAAAGTCACAATCCTTATTTTAGTAGATGGTTTTCTGCAATCCATATAGATATAATAGTTGTAGACATAGGGCTAAGTCACAATCCTTATTTTAGTAGATGGTTTTCTGCAATCTAAAAAATATAGGAGTTAAAATATGATTTATTTTGTCACAATCCTTATTTTAGTAGATGGTTTTCTGCAATTTAAAAGGCATAAATACAGTTATCAAGGATAATATTGTCACAATCCTTATTTTAGTAGATGGTTTTCTGCAATTTAATAGATGTAGAAAAAGACTGTACCATAGTATTGTCACAATCCTTATTTTAGTAGATGGTTTTCTGCAATAAGAGTTTGCAAAATATAAAAAACAAATGTACGGGGAGTCACAATCCTTATTTTAGTAGATGGTTTTCTGCAATATTAGTTATATTGATTTTACTTTAAAGGAGCTAAAGTCACAATCCTTATTTTAGTAGATGGTTTTCTGCAATAAAAGAATCGATTACGATAAAAAAAGTCAAGACATGTCACAATCCTTATTTTAGTAGATGGTTTTCTGCAATTTAGTTGACTCAGAGTTAATTTTAGTTGATGATGAGTCACAATCCTTATTTTAGTAGATGGTTTTCTGCAATAATATATACATAAAACAACAAAAAAGAGGTTATGAAAGTCACAATCCTTATTTTAGTAGATGGTTTTCTGCAATGAGGAGAGAAAAGAGCTATGTGATATCCGTAAAGGATGTCACAATCCTTATTTTAGTAGATGGTTTTCTGCAATTTATCCCAAATTAGACAAGGATACTATCTAAGTAAAAGTCACAATCCTTATTTTAGTAGATGGTTTTCTGCAATATGCTTTAATTAGTAGTCACGGGGTTATATTATGAGTCACAATCCTTATTTTAGTAGATGGTTTTCTGCAATGCAGAAAGTATAGGCTTTGAATTGCCTAAAGGAGAGTCACAATCCTTATTTTAGTAGATGGTTTTCTGCAATAAATGTATGTTTTCTGTAGTTATAATATGTTTGGTTAGTCACAATCCTTATTTTAGTAGATGGTTTTCTGCAATAAAAGGTATAACCTTTTAAATAGTGAAGAATATAAAAGTCACAATCCTTATTTTAGTAGATGGTTTTCTGCAATAAGGAACTCCATATGAACGAGTCACAATCCTTATTTTAGTAGATGGTTTTCTGCAATTACATTACATGGTACAAATAGGTCACAACACAGACCGTCACAATCCTTATTTTAGTAGATGGTTTTCTGCAATACATATTTAATATCAGGTTAAAACAATGTAGTTTTAGTCACAATCCTTATTTTAGTAGATGGTTTTCTGCAATGAAAAAATTATAAAACATATGGGATATCTAAAAGATAGTCACAATCCTTATTTTAGTAGATGGTTTTCTGCAATCCTAATGATGAGGAGTACGGGATATATGAACCTAAAGTCACAATCCTTATTTTAGTAGATGGTTTTCTGCAATATGTA
>OJAW01000510.1_pt1 | contig 27038 bp, 25 predicted proteins | sample 1589151 | NCBI WGS metagenome assembly OJAW01 (sample SAMN03283290) | human gut metagenome | biome: human-associated habitat; material: feces | host: Homo sapiens | place: Peru | collected 2012
TCAAACGTTTTCCTCTAAGGTTTTCGTATGAAAGGAAATCTATTATCAAAGACGTGGTTTGGTGATGTGCCGTTCCGAAAGACATCTTCGGCTCTATGATTATGTCATATTTGACTTTCGGAGAAAGCGGGTTGAAAGGCGGACGTACTATACAGAAGTCTCCGAAAACCACAGAGGGGTAGTTCTTTTCCCATTCGGCATTCCAATCTTTTTGCTCTATTTCTTCAGTACTGTATTCTGCCTTGAGATTTTCAACAAATCCCAAATCCTCTCTTCTGACCTCTTCAATCTTTTCTTCCGAAAAGCAATCTTTAGGACAATATGCGTCAAAGCCGCTTGCGGTATCGACAAAACTTTCATACCCACAACCAATCAGAGCATCCTTGAATATATCCGCAATCCAAGTATCCTCTTCGCCCCACTTCTCATTGTGAGAAAGTCGGACGCTTAAGCGTATGTAATTCATTTTCTGCTTAGAAACTGCCTGCTATTTCAATAAAGTCTGCGGCTTTCAAAGATGCACCGCCTATCAATCCTCCATCGACATCTTGTTGTGCGAACAAATCCTTTGCATTTTTGGCATTGCAACTTCCGCCGTAAAGTATGGAAATTTCTTGTGCCGTATCATCGGAATACTTCTCCGCCAACATCTTTCTTATAAAGGCATGTATTTCTTGTGCTTGCTCTTTGGTTGCTGTTTTACCCGTACCTATTGCCCAAACAGGCTCGTATGCTATTATGACCTTTTCCATTGCTTCCGCAGAAAGATGGAACAAACCTTGCGACACTTGTTCTTTGATTACGTCAAAGTGTTTTCCTGCTTCTCTGTCTTCCAACGACTCGCCTACACACACAATAGGTGTGATGTCAAGTGCCAATAGCTTGTTTACTTTCTCGGCAACGTCTTGGTTTGTCTCGAAGAAATATTTTCTTCTTTCACTATGACCTACTATGCAGTAGTCCACATTCATGCTTTGCAACATTTGTGCAGATACTTCACCGGTATAGGCTCCGTTATCGAACTTGGATACGTTTTGAGCACCGACAAAAAACTCCACATCCTCCGCTGCGTCTTGCACAAGTTCCAAATATGGGAACGGAGGACATACTATAACATCGACATCCGTGCTGTCAAAGGCTCTCAAACCCTCTGCTATATCATTTATCAAATCATCGGCTTGGTTGAATGTCTCATTCGATTTCCAATTGCCTGCAACAATGTTTCTTCTCATGAAATTACCTTGTTTTGAGTTATACCATAATAATTATACTTTGCAAACTTACGAATAAAATCCGACACTGCAAGCATTCGCCTCAAAGAAACAATGCAAGGCTCCCTTTATGAAGGTTGTCATAAAGAGAAAAAAGCATTCTTATTTGCCACAGTCTCAAAAAAACTTGTGGAAATATTATGCAGAACAAAATAATTCGCTAATTTTGCCACTGATACGTATTGACCGACAGCCGTATTTTAAGGAGCAAATCCGCTTTCGGAAAATGCAATCTAAGCAAGGGTTTGATGAAACGCCGTTTGGCTGAAATAAAACGGCGTTTCAGGAAATTGTTTCGGCGATTCGGTTTCAATGAAACGGCCTTTTGTCAACAGTCTGAAAAAGAAGCAGAAACAGAAACGGGCATAACGTATCGTAATTTATTGAAAACGAAATGATAATCAGATGAAGACTTCTGACAGTATAGTAATCATTCCGACTTACAACGAGAAGGAAAACATAGAGAATATAATAAGATACGTGTTTTCCTTGGAAAAAGTTTTTCATATCCTCATTGTGGAGGACAATTCTCCCGACCATACGGCAGACATAGTGAAAAGGCTTATGCCTGAGTTCCCGGACAGATTGTTTATTGAAGAAAGAAAAGGTAAATTGGGTTTGGGAACGGCTTATATACATGGTTTCAAATGGGCTTTGAGGGAAGGCTACGACTATATTTTTGAGATGGACGCCGATTTCTCCCATCCGCCTAAAGATTTGATGCGATTATATGAAGCATGCAGGCATGGAGCGGACATGGCTGTGGGTTCCCGTTATGTGGACGGTAAGATTTCGGTTGTAAATTGGCCCATAGGAAGAGTGATGATGTCCTATTACGCTTCAGCCTATGTGCGTTTCGTAACGGGAATGAAGATAGGCGATGCAACGGCAGGATTTGCATGCTATCGGAGAGAAGTTTTAGAGAAGATAAAACTGGATAAAATCAAGTTTGTAGGCTATGCCTTTCAAATAGAAATGAAATACACGGTTTACAAACTCGGTTTCAAAATAGAGGAAGTGCCTATAATTTTTGCCGACAGAGTGTTGGGTCAAAGCAAAATGAGTATGAAAATATTCAAGGAAGCCTTTTTCGGGGTTTTCTCTTTGAAATTCAGGAATTGGAAAAACTATTAAAGCAAGATAACGCATTTTACGATGAGAAAAAAAGTTACAAGTCTATTGACATTGGTTCTCTTATGTTTGGGAATCACAGCATATGCCCAGCAAGGGCTGATTGACATCAAGAAACTGCAAGACAGGCAGTACTATCCTACTTCTATATATAATTTGAGCTTTATCGGAACGAGCGATAAGTATGCTTATACCAAAACAGGTGGCGAATTATTCGTTTCGGAAGGTAAAACAGAGAAAGAAAGCCTCAAACTATCCGACTTGAACGGAGAACTGTCAAGTTTTGCTGGCATACAATTCGTTTCAAACGATGAGTTCGCTTTTGTAAGTTGGAAGTCGCATGCCATATTCTGCTATAATATGAAAAGCAAACACTTGAAAAAGATATGCGAATTGAAAGAGAATGCCGAAAATTTGGAAGTCGATTTGAAAAACGGCTGTGCTGCATATACAGTTGATGGCAACGTTTGGTATTCATGTCCTGACAAATCACCTGTTCAACTGACCAAAGACGGCGGAAAGGGAATAACATACGGCATGGCGGTGCATAGAAACGAATTCGGCATAGAAAAAGGATTCTTTTTATCGGACAACGGAAAGAAGTTGGCATTTTACAGAATGGACGAAACAATGGTGAAAGAGTATCCGATAGTAAATACCGATGCAAGAGAGGCAGAACCGACGCCTATCCGCTATCCGATGGCAGGAATGAAATCACATGAAGTTACAATCTTCGTTTACGATTCCCAAACCGGCGAAACAGTGGAATTGCAAACAAGAGAAAATAACAGCCTTGAAGAAAGAGAGGCATATCTTACCAATCTGAAATGGAATCCCGAAGGAACGCAACTTTATGTTCAGAAATTAAATCGTAAGCAAAACCATTTGAAGATGAACGCATACGATGTAACAAGCGGAATGTTGAGAAAAACTCTGTTTGAAGAGAAAGCAGCAAAATATGTCGAACCGGAATCTCCCATTTTCTTCCTGCCTAAGCAAAGTAACAACTTTATCTATTTGAGCGAAAGAGATGGTTTTAATCATGCTTACCTTTATGATATCGACGGAAACATGATTGATAGATTGACCTCGGGCGAATGGATGATAAACTCTATAGAGGGTTTCAATGATAAGGGAAGCGAAGTTTATTTTTATGCAACCAAAGATTCTCCATTGGAACAAAACTTATACGCATGCAACTTGAAAAACAAGAAAATCCGCAGATGTACCCCTGAAAAGGGAACTCACCATGTAAGTTTCAACTCTGCCGGTACTTTGTTCTTGGATTCATACAGCAGTTCTACACAAGCAAGACGGGTAGTGCTGTATAACGACAAGGCAAAGGAATTGAAACAACTTCACCAATCGGAAGACCCTTGGGCAAAACTCGATAAACCACAGATAGATGTATTTACGATAAAAGCAAAAGACGGTACGGATTTATATGCCAGAATGATAAAGCCGATGAACTTCGATGTGAACAAAAAATATCCCGTTATAGTATATGTATATGGCGGTCCGCATGCACAACTTATAACAGATACGTGGTTATCAGGTGCAAACAATTTCTTTTTGTTTCTCGCACAGCAGGGATATATCGTTTGGACGGTTGACAGCAGAGGTTCTGCAAACAGAGGGTATGAATTTGAAAGTGCGATATGGCGTAATTGCGGAAGCATAGAAGTAAGCGACCAAATGGACGGGGTTAATTACTTGAAAAGTTTGCCGTATGTAGATGCCGAGCGTATAGGCGTTGACGGTTGGAGCTATGGCGGATTTATGACAATATCATTGAAATTGAAAAATCCGGGCGTTTTCAAAACTGCAACGGCAGGCGGTCCTGTCATAGATTGGAAATGGTATGAGATAATGTACGGTGAAAGATATATGTCCTCCCCTGAAGATAATCCTGAGGGCTATGAAAAAGCATCTTTGTTGAATTATGCAAATCAGTTGGAGGGAAAGTTGCTTGTCATTCACGGGGCGCAAGATCCTACTGTTGTAATGCAACATTCTTTGGAGTTCATCAAGAAATGTATCAAAAACGGTAAGCAGGTGGATTACTTTATCTATCCGGATCATGAGCATAATGTCAGAGGCAAAGACCGTATTCATCTTTACGAAAAGATATACCAATATCATAAAGAGAATTTGTAAGACATAAGAATATATATCCGTTTCAATAAACAGAAGTTTTGACTGAAAAATAAGAAGACATGAAAAAAATATTGCACTTCATAATTTTGACATTATTATCATCCGGTACGTTTTTCGCCCAAAGTACATTGATGCCTGCACCAAGTGAAATGTGGGTTGATGATATTGATGTTTCTCAGGCAACGCTTCGTTGGAACGGAAATGAATATGCTTCTGCTTGGATTGTGGGATACAAAGCATTTCAGCAGGAAGCGTATATGGAAACTACTATCGAAGATACTGTGTTCTATTTGCAAAATCTTGCAAGTGGAACACGCTATCTTTGGACTGTGAAGGCAATAGATATAAACGGAGATACAACGGAAGCAGGTCCTGTCGGCACTTTTGTAACCTCGGGTTTTGACAGCGATTGCCCCATGGTTGAGAATTTAAGTCTTGGAAATATTGACGAAAACGGCATAAACATACAATGGACGGCAAATTCTCAATCCTCCTTATGGGAAGTTGTTGCCGGAGAGATTGGAAGCAATCCGGATAGAGAGGGGTTGAAAATAAGAACTCAAAATTATGAAGCAACGGCAGGAGCCTTGACTCCTTACGAGAGGTATCAGATAGCAGTGCGTTCCGATTGTTCCAATACTGTAAGCGATTGGAGGTATATTTATACGAAGTATTTACCCTATGGAGTTTCACAACTGCCTGTACAAACGGATTTCGAGAATGAGCAAGATTATATGAATATCGGTTTTGTCAATTCCGGCAGTAATGCTTGGGAAATAGGTTCTGCTACAAATGCGAGCGGCTCCGGCAGTAATGCCCTTTACATTTCCAATGATAACGGATTGACAAATGCCTGCGACCCTGCGGTTGCTGCCATAAGCTATGCATATATAGATTTTGAAATCCCTGAATATGCAGTCAGTTTTTATATAGATTTTAAGTATAAAACTCCTGCTCCTTTGCAAGGAGCAGCGTTGAGGGTTTATCTTTTAAGTCCCGGAAGTGCATTGAACATAGACGGACTTCCTTCTGCAAATGACCAAGTAGGTGAAAGTGTCTATTCGGGAGGCGATAACGTATGGCAAAATGTACATATAGAATTACCGCAATACCATATCGGTTCCACCAAAAGGATTGTTTTTGCATGGGAGAATGCGAATAATGCAGCAACAAGCGGTGCTGTCGCAATAGATGACATTTATCTTACGGCTCGTTATTGTGCCACTCCATCCGGTTTGACCATTGCAAACGTTTCTTTTAATTCGGCTGTTCCGACTTGGGAGGTTAGAGATAATCAGACCACCTTTAATATGGAGTATAAGCAGACGGAAAGTTCGGAATGGACATTATTGGAAGGAGTAAGCCCCAATACTCTTTTGGAAAATTTGCAAAGTGCGACACAATACACTTTCAGAGTGCAGGCGGATTGTACAGATGAACAAAGTTTTTGGTCGGATACAGCTGTGTTCTCCACTAATGTTGCAATTCTGCCGCCAACAGATATACGAATCAGTTCTTTCAATGAAAATTCTGCTGATATTACTTGGTCTGTAACACCTAATGCAATAGCATGGTTGGTCGATATAACCAATGGTAATACTCTTACTTCAAACCAATTCGAGACTTCATATAATGAATTGCAACTTACAAATCTTGCAGCAAACACTGCATATTCCATAAGAGTGAGAGCTGTTTCTTCCGATAATGATACGAGTTTGTATTCTTCGGTCGTTCATTTACATACTCTTTGCAATCCTATTGAGCAATTCCCTTATTGTTGCGAGGATACGATAAAATTCAAATCCGATGAAGGCTTTTGTATGTTTCAAGACTGTTGGCGGATAAAGCAAGATACCCTTTGCAGTCCGATGTTTAATCTTTCTGCGAGTGCAAACCCCGTTCTTATCTTCGATTTGGAATCTGAAACGGGAGAAACGCCCTTATTGTTGATTTCTGATAGAGGTGAAAATTTCAGAATATTGCATTCAATAACTCCGGGCAGGAATATAATCCGACTAAATGAGATTATGAATGAAGAAAGAGTCGTTTTCGCATTTCAATCTTATTTATCCGAAGACAGGATATATGAGTACAAAATAACAGGTTTTACTATAAAGGACAGTTGTTTTGCTCCCGATAATCTGACGGTAAATAATATCAACTCAAATTCGGCAGTGGTGGAATGGAATGCTTATGAAAATAATACATCCTTTGATTTGACTGTTGTGAATATAGCGAATGAGGATACTGTTCATGTCAATGGGGTAAGCAGTCCTTATGTTTTGAGAGGATTAATTCCTGATATGGAATATGTAATCTTACTGAAAGCAGATTGCGGAAATGTTTCGGCAGAGAATAATACTCTTATCAATTTCAGAACTGTAGGAGATGTTTCGGCTTGTTCTGTGCCTACAAATTTTATCTGTCAACATTATCAAACCAAAGGTAATGAGACGATAATCTGTACATGGGACGAGGTGGAGGATAAGCCTTACATGCGATGGGAAATAAACTACAAAGAAGCTCTTGCGGTCAATTTTGCTTCCGAAGAGATAAATCTTTATCCTCGATTTACGTTGCGAAATCTTGAGCCGGGAAGTCGTTGGGAGTTCAAACTGAGAGCAATTTGTGCAGTGGGAGACACATCTGCTTGGACGCCGATACAAACGGTTATTATTGGAGAACAAGGCTTAAATCCTGTCTCTTATGGGAATACATCTTTGAAAATCTACCCTAATCCGGCAAATAAAGTCTTGCATGTGGAAACCGATGAAACTGAAATAAAAGATGTACAACTTATAGATGCAAACGGAAGGGTTTTGAAGGTGTGGGAAAGTTTGCCGACAGAGATAGATGTAAGTCGTTATCCTAACGGAATATACTATCTCAATGTCAGCATAAACGGAACGCGTTTGTCGAAAAAAATAAGTCTGCAATAAAATGCTATGATGGCAAATATCGCTTACGATATTAAACATAACATTATTTGAATTGTTGGCAAGAGTTATGCTGTTTCGTTTTTTCTTTGTACATTTGCAAATTGGAATAGATTTTATTTTGCAACAAAATGAATTTGGTGGAGTTAAGTCAATGTGTTGAGCAGGAGTTTACCTTGTTTGATAATAAATTTTCGGCTTGTTTGCCTAATGGAGATGATACTCTCGGCAGATTATCGGATTATGCGTTGTGCCAAAAGGGCAAAAGGTTGAGACCGCTTGTAAGTTTTTTGGTTGCAAAAACATGCGGAGGAGCAAGCGAAGCTACATATCGAGCAGCTGTGATTTTAGAATTGTTGCATACGGCATCTCTTGTGCATGATGATGTATTGGATGAAAGCAAACTGCGACGCGGAAAGCGTACCATCAATGATATTTGGGATAACAAAACAGCAATTCTCTTTGGAGATTACATTTATGGGGTTTGTCTGCATCTTATAGAGACGAAAGAAGATTTTGAACTTTTGGATATTTATTCCAAAATTGCGAGAGAGTTGCCGCAAGGAGAGCTTCTGCAAAAAGATGTTACCGATTCCATGAATTGCAATGAAGAGACATATTTCAACATAATAGATGGAAAAACAGCGTCTCTTTTTGGAGCATCTGCATACGTGGGAGCGAAAACAGCCAAAGGGTCAAAAGATTATTCAAAAGAGGCGGAGCAGTTCGGTCGAATGCTTGGTAGGGCATTTCAAATAAGAGATGATATTTTGGATTTGACTCTTGAAACCGATAGTGGCAAAGGACATGGCAATGATATAAAGGAGAAGAAAATCACTTTGCCGATTATCTTTTTACTAAAAGAACTCGGACAGGAAGAGAAGAGTCGTTTGCTTGAATTTATTGCTGGTGATGATAAGACCGATGACGATATTGCTCGACTCCTTAAAAGCATACAAAACACGGATTGCCTGAATAAGGCAGAGCAACAGGTGATACGTTACAGTCAAATGGCAAAACAACATTTGCAAACTTTGCCTGAAAATGATTACAGAAAGAAATTGGAGGATTTGACGGACTATCTTGTCCTCCGTAATCTATAAATAAAAGGAAGAAGAAATGAAACGTTCGATTTTAACATGTATTTGTTTGACGATATTCGCAATTTGCGGATATGCACAACAGACTTTGCCGGCTGTCGATGTGAAAACATTGGACGGAAAGACAATTAACACAAAGAATTTCCACAATGACGGCAAGCCTTTTGCCATCTGTTTTTGGGCAACGTGGTGTAAGCCTTGCTTAATGGAACTTAATACATTTGCAGAGAACTATGAGCAATGGCAAAGCGAGACGGGAATGAAAATATATGCCGTTTCTATTGATGATAGCAGAACAAGTTCAAAAGTTTTGCCTCTTGCCAATAGTTCGGAATGGGAATTTGAAGTCGTTCTTGACATAAACAGCGAATTTAAGAGGGCATTGGGTGTAAATAATCCACCTCATAGCTTTGTTGTGAACGGTAAAGGTGAAATAGTTTGGCAACACGTCGGCTTTACTCCGGGCGATGAACAACATCTGATAGAGGAAATTCAAAAGGCATTGAAGAATTGACAAAGCAGTTTCTTATGAAAAAAACAGCACTACTGCTATTGCTTATTTGCTTCTCAATATGCACACAGGCACAAAGCATTTTGGGTGGTAAAGTGAGTGGTAATTTCCAAATCGATATGCAGATGTCGAAAGAAGATTCTGTCATCGGCTCAGAGAAAGTGAGGGAAAAGTTTTTGAGTAATGCTTTTGCAAATATCAATTACAATGCTGGTGATTTCTCTGCCGGCTTTCGTTTCGAATCATATTTGAATCCTATACTCGGTTTCGATAATCAATACAAAGGCTCGGGTATTCCGTATCGTTGGGCATCCTATAAAAAAGATTATTTGGAAGTAACAGTCGGAAATTACTACGAGCAATTCGGCAATGGTTTGGTTTTTCGTGCGTACGAGGAGAGAAACCTCGGCTTGGACAATGCAATGGATGGTTTAAGAATAGTTGCAAAACCTCTTTCCGGCTTGACCATTAAAGGCATCATCGGTAAGCAACGTTATTATTGGGAAGACATCTGGAAAACCGACAATGGATTGGTCAGAGGCTTGGATGCAGAAATCAGCCTTAACGAATTATTTCCTGCATTGAGGGAAAAGCCGACACGTCTTAATATTGGAGGAAGTTTCGTTTCCGTTTATGAAAAATCGGAAGCCAGATTCGTTAAGTTTGGAGACACATTGTACAGAATGGAAATACCCGAAAACATTGGAGCAGCTGCATTCCGTTTAGACCTTTCACACAAGGCATTTTCTCTTTCTGCCGAATACGCACGCAAAGGACAAGACCCGAATGCCGTGAACAACTATATTTATCGCAAAGGTGAAGCCTTCTTGCTCAAAACCGCCTATTCGATAAAAGGATTTGCCATTTCTTTGGAAGCAAAACGAATAGACAATATGAGTTTCAAGTCCAAGCGTGCAGAAGTAGGCAATATGCTGAATATAAACTACCTTCCTGCCATAACGCGTCAGCATTCCTATTCTCTTATGGCAATGTATCCATACGCCACACAGGTGAATGGTGAAATGGGATTGCAGTTTGATGTGATGTATAAGGTAAAAAAGAACACCTTTCTGGGCGGAAAATATGGTACAAATTTGAAGTTGAACTATTCGCGTGTTCATTCCATAAAACAGAATCCTGTAGATGGTTATGATTTGAACCAAAGCGGAACAGAAGGCTATACTTCCTCTTTCTTCAAACTCGGAGATGATTTATACTTTGAAGAGATAAATTTTGAAATCAACAAAAAACTGAGTCGCGACTTTAAGTTGAACCTAATGTATTCCTATCAGAGTTTTAACCCTATTGCATTCGGACACCCCGAAGACAAAAACATATATGCCAATATATTCGTTGTTGATGGTACATACAAGATAAATCGAAATCATTCTTTGAGAGGCGAGGTTCAATGGTTACTTTGCGAGCAGAATTACGGAGAATGGGCAAAAGGAGATTGGTTGCAACTCACCGCAGAGTACAATTTCGCAGGTAAATGGTTTCTTGCAATAGGCGATCAATGGAATTACGGCAATGAGAACGAAGAAAAAGTTCACTATTACAATGTATCTCTCGGTTCAACCTACAAAACCACACGAGTGGCATTGAGTTATGGTAAACAACGCAGCGGTATTATGTGTATAGGAGGCGTATGTAGAGAAGTGCCTGCCTCAAATGGTTTGTTTGTAACAATAAGCAGCAGTTTTTAATCATGAAAGCACAGAAAATAAAACATATATTATTCTTATTAGTGAGCTTACCTGTTCTTTTGCAATCCTGTGATGATTTCACAGAAGAAGAGAGACTGACCCCCTTACGTGGGGAGACGACGGATAAAGCCCCTATAAGCAAAATACAAAATGAGCAAGTCCTGTTGTTGGAAGATTTCACAGGTTGGAATTGTCCGAATTGTCCTGAAGGAACAGAGATATTGAAATCTTTGAAGCAGACTTACGGTGATAAAATCGTGATTAGCGCAATTCATCAGGGATCTTTTGCAAAACCCAAAGAAGAAAATGAACATCTTGACCTGCGCACAGAATATGGAGAAGAGTTAGGGAAGTTTTTTAATATCAGAAGTTGGCCTACATTGGTGATTAATCGCGATGTAATACCGTCCGGAAGAGGAGACTGGGCGAATAAAGTCGCAGAATACTTTGCCTCCACACCTCACCTTTTGAACCTCTCACTCGGAGCAAAGCAAACAGGAGATAATATTGTCGTTTCAGTACGTGCAGAAGCCGTGGAAAATATATCCGATAATTTGATAATCACCCTATACATTACAGAGAGCGATATAAAAGGCAAACAAAACGACAAAGGAACAATATTGGAAAATTATTTATTCCAACATGTTTTGCGTAATAACCCGCTTGTCGGACTGCCTCTGACAATAAAAGAAATGAAGCAAGGAGAAAAAGTCGATAAATCCTATCTCCTTACAACAAACGGATTAAACCCTGAGCATTGCAGTATTGTCGTAATGGTTGCAAAGGCTTCCGATGGGAAAGCAATACAGACAAATGAGATTGAAATAAAGTAATATAGTACAAATAAAAAGATAAAGCATGATGAAAAACATTTACACTATTCTGTTGGCGTTCTTGCCGATAATCGGTCTTAACGCCCAAACAATCAAAGTAACCTTTGAGAACGAGGAAATTGCAAACGGAGATACCGTAAAGGTAGAGACGACAGCAGGAGAGGAAGTCAAGAGTTATTTTTTCCTTACCAATATGACTGCTGCACCTATTGAAGCACGTTCTCTTTATTCTAAACTTCAAACCAATGAAGAAGATGAAATTCTTATGTGTTTTGGAGACTGCACAGCAGATAGCATTTCATCTTTTGTGTCTTTAACTCCGGGTGAAGAGTATAGGAATTTCGACATAGCCTATACGCCTGCAAGCGATAACCCTGCCTTGATAAAGGTATCATTACAAAAGAAAAACGGAGAGGACGCAGAGACTATGATTTCTTTCTTCGTAAAGTATCATAATCCGGATGTCTCCTTGCCTACGCAAAGCAAGAACCAAGCTCTTGGCGTTGATGTGTATCCTAACCCGATGGCGAACACTGCGGTTGTGAACTATTATATTCCGTCCAAATATACTAATCCGCAAATGGTCATTCGTAATATGGTTGGCAAAACCTTGAAGACCTACAGCTTGAAAAGCGGCGTGCAAACCAAGTTGAACATAAGTTCTTCCTCTCTTTCAAACGGAGTATATTTCTATTCCATAATATCTGACGGACAAACACTGACAACGAAAAAGCTTGTGATCCGAAAATAACATAGTTTCATAGCATCTTACTATCAAAAAATCTCTGCATAAACCGCAGAGATTTTTCTTTTTGTATCAACCGGTAAAGCAAAGCATCATTTCACAAAACCGAAACGCCGAAAGAATTTCTTAGAACGGCGGTTTGTTTTTCCGAAACGGCGGTTGGGTAATTTTCTTTGTTGCAGGGGGTTATAGCGATGATGGATTGGTGAATTTATAAAATACTCTGATTTGGGTATTGCAGGGTGTAAGAGGTGGTTGTACCTTTGCAGTGTGAAGATTTTGTAAGTCGTTTCTAATTTTAATTGTTCTTTCAAATTGCAAAGCGAGACGTGGTTAGGGTTTTAAGCGTCTCGCTTTCTCTTTTGTGTTACTGTATCAGCGGGATTTGCTGTTTATTTTCAGTTGTTGCAATTCTGCTTTTTGCTCGAGGCTTACACGGAAACTCTCTCTTGCTTTCTGTATCGCTTTATTGTGTGTCCATGTGTCAAGACGTCTTTGTCTTATTATCGGGAGCGTATCTGCATATTGTTTTGCCAAAGCTGTTGCAAAATACCATGCCTGTGCCATTTTGATATAGTATTCCTCGCTTCGGATTGCAGCAATCATGTCAAGGTATTCCGACTTAAATGTGTTTTCTTCCAAGTAATACCGCATCAACATGACTATTCCGTATCGCTTTGTATAGGTATGCTCGGAGGCAATCCATGTTTTGATATGCTCAATCAATGAGGGCAAATGCTTTTTGAGGCATTTTGGATTAAAACAATCGCATGTTGCCCAATTATTTATATATGGAAGAAATTCATTCAGGGCTTGTATGCACTCTTCGTAATCTTTTACCTGCTCCAAGAGGAAAGCGTGCAGATTGTTTTCCTCAAAATATTTGTGAGGAAGCTGTTTTATGAACTGCCTTGCAAGTGGGCTGCCGTTAATCTGTTTTGCGTACTGTCTCAATGCCGGCGTACGTATTCCGATTACACTTTCAGCGGCAATGGAAGGCATAAGTTTTGATGAAAATTCCCTGTACTCTTTGTCCTGTAAGGCAAACAAATCGTCTTGTAGCATCTTTGTCGGTTTGACTTATCTGTATCTGAGCTTGTTTTCAAAATCCGATAACGGTATATCAAAAGTCGGAAATCCGCTGCTGTAAGGGGCTATTTCGTATGGAGGGAAGAAAATATGCAAATGACTGTCATCAACATAGAATCCTGTCTCGGAATTTATTCCTTTGAAGTCTTCCGGAAAAAATTCTTCGGAATGTTCTGCTATTTTCTTTTTTATGAAAGCATTTATCGGTTTTTTATAGTCGTAAGCTGCAACAAAGAAATCGTCCAAGGATATTTTCTTACCTGTTTTAAGGTCTATATTGTACGCTTCCCTGCTCGGCATGCCGTGTGCTCCCCCAAGGTAGATATAAGTCTCCATATAAAGACTGAGTAATTTGCTATCCTCTCTCCAAATCTTATAATCCGCATTGGCTTCCGCCTTGAAATCCGGGTTAAGCTGCTTCATCTCTTTGCATAAGTCGGCAGAACGGGCTTCGTCTCTCAAATCGTTTATCGTTTTTACTATTTCGCGATTGAGAAAAACGTATTTTGAGCCGGAAAATTGAGGATACTTCATCTTCAAATTGCAACATGCGTCGGAGAAATCGTACGTCTTCGCACTCACTATGCTCTTTGATTTGTTCTTCTCGGATGAAGAGTCGAGCGTTTCGCACTTCGATTGTCCTTTTCCTTCATTTGCTTTGTTTTTGGAACCGCAACTAATCATCATGACAACGAGAAGAATAAGCGGAATGTAACATCTCGGTTTTGAAATCATGGTCTGTGTTTTTTATGGTTATATAAACAGAACGTATCTCCAAGGCTTATTGTTTTGTATTCAAGCGAAGTTTCTGCAAATTCGACAAATAGAAATGCAGTGATGACAAAAGAAAAAGCGGTCTCAACGAATGAGAACCGCAAAAATACAAGACATTTTCTTCTTTCTTTATTCGGCAGGAATAGGAGTGTAAACCCTCGCAGCAAGTTCCTTATCGATTTGATACAAACCGTATCCGTTGTCGCCGATAAGCCTCAATGTGTCTATAAGTTGCTGAGCATTGCTCTCCTCTTCAACTTGCTCATCAATGAACCACTTCAACATGGACTGCGTTGCGTAATCCTCTTCTTTGGAAGCCAATGTGAACAATCCGTTAATCATAGAGGTAACTTTCTTTTCATGTTCCAATGTTTGCTCAAAGGCAACCAAAGGACTTTTCCACTCTGTTTCTACTTTGTCAATGGGTTTCAAGCAAACCTTTCCGCCTCTCTCCACTACGTAGTTGAAGAACTTTATGGCGTGATCCTGCTCTTCTTTGAACTGAATGAAGAACCAGTTTGCAAAACCCGGCAATCCCTTTTTTGACATGTCGGCAGACATAGATAAATAAAGGTATGCCGACCAAAATTCCGCATTGATTTGGGCATTCAATGCCTCTTCCAATTTCTTGTTTAGCATATACGTTTGTTTTTATGTTCGTTTCATCTCTCTGTCTTGCTGTACCGCAGCCGCAAAACAAGAGATACAATTTGTTTATTCAACAACTGAATCCATCATTTGTTTAACGAGTATCTCAGAATTAAATTGTGGTTTTTGTACCTTTGCAAATCCAAACTTCAATAGAAGATGACAGAATACGAAGAAACAATAAAATATTTGTTTGGTTTGCTTCCGATGTTTCAAAGAGTGGGAGCAGCTGCATATAAAGCCGATATACATAATACGGTCGAGCTTTTGAAAGCTTTGGGAAACCCGGAGAAGAAATTCCGCTCCATACATGTTGCAGGGACAAACGGCAAAGGTTCCTCCTCTCATATAATCGCTTCCGTATTAAGGGAGAAAGGATTAAAAGTCGGCTTACATACATCTCCTCATTTGAGGGATTTTCGCGAGAGAATAAAGGTTGACAACCGTATGTGTCCGGAAGAATTTGTTGTTTCTTTCGTAAAGCAACACAAAAAGCTGATAGAGAAAATTCAACCCTCCTTTTTTGAACTTGCGGTTGCGATGGCATTTGTATATTTCGCAGAAAGCAAAGTTGATATTGCGGTTGTGGAAGTGGGAATGGGCGGAAGATTGGATTCAACCAATGTCATAACTCCTTTGGTCAGTCTTATAACCAACATAAGCCTCGATCATACTCAATTTCTCGGCAATACATTGGAAGCAATAGCCGGTGAAAAAGCGGGGATTATCAAATCCGAAATTCCTGTTGTGATTTCACAAACACAAAATGAGACTGAAGCGGTATTCAAATCAAAAGCGGCAGGATGCAACAGCCCTATTGTTTTTGCGGATCAATATTTGGAAGTTCGTAATTCAGTCGAGGAAGCCGATGGTTTGCGAATGGATATTATTCAAAGAGAGAATAAGCCAAGATTCAAAGGACTTCTCTCGCCTTTGGCAGGGGATTATCAGAGGCGAAATATATTGGGGGTTATTGCACTTATCGATATGCTGAACGAGAAGTACGGTTTCGGTATAGATGATGAGACTTTGAAAAACGGAATAGAGAAATTGAATGAGAATTTTCCGATTCTCGGCAGATGGCAGTGCTTATGCCGTAAGCCGATGACTATATGCGACACGGGACACAACGAAGACGGTTTGCGTTTCGTCATTTCCCAACTGTCGAGACAGTCATACGAGACTTTACGCTTTGTTTTGGGAATGGTGAATGACAAAGATGTAGATAAGGTTCTTTCAATGCTGGATAGGAAAGCTGTCTATTATCTTTGCAAAGCTGACATTCCTCGCGGTATGATGGTGGAGGAACTTGCCGAAAAGGCAAAAAACGCCGGTTTGACTTACAAAAAATGCAATTCCGTGCGGGAAGCACTTGCCCAAGCTCAAAAAGATGCAGGTGAAAGGGACTTGGTATTTGTCGGAGGTTCGACTTATACGGTTGCAGAGGTGATATAGAAAGCGGAAACGCTATAAGAAAAGAAAAAGACAAGCCCTTATTTCAAGGGTTTGTCTTTTTCTTTAATCACATATATGTCTTCATTCTCCCGTTTCATCATATACTTTTCTCTGCCGAACCTTTCCGCTGCTTCCATGCTCTTTTCAAGTTCGGAAAAACGAATGCTGTCGGAGCGGATTTCATCTTCAAGAAATTGTTTGCGGTCTTCCAGCTCTTTGAGTTGCTTGTTTACTTTGAGATAATACAGAAAGCTGTTTCTCGGAGTAAACAATACCACAAGAACAAATACTTCCACTGCAATAAGGTACTTGTTCTTTATTATCTTGAACAGTCTGCTTTGTTTGAATTCGGATAAAGTCATATTCTATATTATTTCCCGTTCATGTAAATCGACCAAGCTTTCACCGCCTGTAAGCCAATAGGTGTTCAATCCCACTTTCGCCGCCCCTTCAAGGTGTTGTTTGCTGTCGTCTATGAATAAGGTTTCATCGGCTTTTATTCCTGCTGCATTCAAAACATATTTGAAACTCTCAGGGTGAGGTTTGCGGTGATGTATTTCATTGGAAAAAAATGCTTTTTCAAAGGTATGAGTGAATAAATCGAAGCCCAACTGCCGTTCAAACTCCTTTTTTAAGAACTCTATGTGCAGTACATTGGTATTGGAGAAAAGAAACAGTCTGTATTTCGACTTCAAGACTTCAAGCAAACGGATAACATCTTTCGGAATGTCCAAAATCATGGAAAACCAAGCCGTATCTATTTGTTCGTCCGTCAAATCTTTTTTCAGCAAAGCCCGAACGCCCTCTCTGAATTCCGCAGGAGTGCATTTGCCTTCCTCGAATCGGTCTATTATCTCCACTTGTGCCGCCTGTGTATAGACTTTATCGAAATCCTTTATGCCGTAAGCCTTGAAGGACTCTATGACTTTTTGGTAGCTTACGTTGAGTATGACGCCACCCATGTCCAATAATAAATTCTTTATCATTCTTTCTCCTCTTTTCTATAATGATTCCAACCTTGGGCTTTCAAAGCTATTGTGGTGTTTTGAGGGGTTACTAAATTACAACCCAAAGATTTGTCTGTTATATGGCCTATTATATGAATGTTTTCTTCGTCTTTGACTTTGTCGTAATACTTTTGGTTTAATGTAAAGAGTAATTCGTAATCCTCTCCGCCGTTCAAAGCCCCCGTATCTGCCAATATTTTGAACTCTTCATAGACTTTGGACGTCCTTTGGTCGATTGGGATTTTGTTCAAATACAATTCGCAACCGACATCCGAATGTTTGCAAATATGTAACATCTCTGAGGCCAAACCATCTGATATATCTATCATTGAACTTGGCACAATACCTTCCTTTTCAAAGAATTCAATCGTCCTTTTGCCCGCTTCGGGTTTCAGTTGTCTTTGAAGAACATATTCATAATCCTTTAACTCGGGTTGCATATCGGGATTGACCAACCATGCCGCCTTTTCCCTTTGCAGCACCAACAGACCTGCGTATGCCGCTCCCAAATCGCCGCTTACGCAAACCAAATCATGTAATTCGGCTCCCTTTCTCTTCACCACCTTATTCTTTTCAGCTTCACCCAATACAGTAATCGAAAGAAACATTCCGCTTGTGCTGCTTGTAGTATCCCCTCCTACAATATCGACACCATATCTCTCGCAAGCCAGATGAATACCTGCATAAAGTTCTTCCAAAGCCTCCACGGAAAAACGGTTGCTTACCGCTAATGTAATGGTGATTTGCTTAGGGCGTGCATTCATTGCATAAATATCAGAGAAGTTTACTACGCATGCTTTATAGCCCAAATGTTTCAGAGGTGTGTATGTCATGTCGAAATGCACACCTTCAACCAAAGCATCTGTGGAAACCAATATCACCTTGCCGCCATAATCCAAACAAGCCGCATCATCACCCACAGAAAGCAAAGTACTTGTATTTCTTATCTCATTACATTGCGGGAAATTCAGTCTCTCAATCAAACCGAACTCACCCAAATCTTCCAATTCCGTTCTTTTATCCATCTGTCAACAAAAACATTTGAAATGCAAAGGTACAAATAAATACTGCAAATCCGAACAGTATTCGCAAATGCCCCTGAGACAATATGCCGAGAGTTGTCTGCAAACTGTCCTCCGCATAAGAAATAAACACTTCCCCAAAGCTGAAAATCGAAAGGCCGAAAGAAAAAATTAAAACGGCGAAAGAATTTTGCCAAAGGCCGATTCAATATCGACGAATCGGCCTTTGGTTGTACCGCTGCTATCAAAGGGCATAAAGAAAAGAGGTTCAATAGCAACAAATTTGTATTGAACCTCCTTTTTATTGTGATTTGTCGGAATGAAATCAATATGCCTTGGCAAATATGACCCTTCTGTGAGAAGGCTTTCCGCTATATATACATTTGCCTTCCTCCTCCGGAGAGTCGAAAGGTATGCAACGTATGGTTGCTTTGGTCAATTCTTTGATTTTTTCTTCCGTTTCAGGCGTTCCGTCCCAGTGTGCAGAGATGAAACCTCCTTTTGTTTCCAAGATTTCTTTGAATTCCTCCCAAGTATCGGCTTTTCGAGTATTTTCTATTCGGAATTTCAAGGCTCTGTCATAAAGGTTCTTTTGAATGTCTTCAAGTCTTTGCTCTATGACCTCCGCAATTCTTCCCACCTCTATGAGTTCCTTCTCCATGGTATCCCGTCTTGCCAACTCGCATTTGCCTTCCGCCAAATCTCTTGCTCCCATGGTTATCCGGATTGGCACGCCTTTGAATTCATATTCGTGAAATTTCCAACCGGGTTTGTATTCTCTGCGGTCGTCATACTTGAAACTGATACCCTTTTCGGAAAGGGCTTTTTGAATTTTGGCAACTTCTTGGTTTATTTGGTCGAATTGTTCCTCCGTTTTGAAGATTGGAATGATTGCAACTTGTATAGGAGCGAGTGCCGGCGGCAATACTAATCCGTCATCGTCCGAATGCGTCATTATCAATGCTCCCATAAGTCTTGTGGATACTCCCCATGAGGTTGCCCATACATATTCCAATTTGTTTTCCTTTGAAAGAAATTTCACATCGAAGGCTTTTGCGAAATTTTGTCCCAAGAAATGAGAAGTGCCTGCCTGCAATGCTTTGCCGTCCTGCATCATTGCTTCTATGCAATAGGTGTCCACAGCTCCTGCAAAACGTTCGTTAGGCGATTTAACACCGCGAACAACCGGTACAGCCATGAATTTTTCCGCAAAATCGGCATAAACGTCCAACATTTTTCTTGCTTCCGCTTCTGCTTCTTCGCTTGTGGCATGAGCAGTGTGTCCTTCCTGCCATAGGAACTCCGCAGTTCTCAAAAACATACGCGTTCTCATTTCCCATCGCACCACATTAGCCCATTGGTTACACAGTATAGGTAAATCCCTATATGATTTTATCCATCTTTTATAGGTATCCCATATAATGGTTTCAGATGTCGGCCTCACTATAAGCTCTTCCTCCAATCTTGCTTCGGGATCGGGTTCAAGCCCTGCCGAACCATCTCTTTTAGGTTTCAATCTGTGGTGAGTTACAACGGCACATTCCTTGGCGAAACCTTCGACATGTTCCGCTTCTTTCTCGAAGAACGACTTAGGAATGAATAAAGGGAAGTACGCATTTTGATGTCCCGTCTCTTTGAACATCTTATCTAAGGTCGCTTGCATTTTTTCCCAAATTGCATAGCCGTAAGGCTTTATCACCATGCAACCTCTGACAGATGAATTCTCTGCCAAATCCGCTCTAACAACCAACTCATTATACCATTCCGAATAATTTTCCGAGCGTTGTACAAAATCTTTTGCCATATTGATTAAACTTTTTGTCTGTTTATGGGGTCATACTACTTGCCAAAAGGAGAAAAATCAGTATTTTTGCCCTTGAAAATAGTGGTGCAAAAGTACGAAAATATTTTTTGAAACAATCCAACAAAGGAGGGCTATTATGAGAATCAGAACTTTAATAAGAAGAAGTGCAATCATCGCGGCAAGTTCCGCTCTTGCAGGAATAATCTTTTCAAGTTGCAATGCTTCTTTGCTTTCAGTGAGTTATGATGATGTGTATTCGGATTCCGACGAGGAAGAATACCTGCAACCTGAACCGGTAAAAAGGGAAAAAAGTTTGGCTTACCAAGACCCTGCTTACACAAAGAAGACAGAGGCGTATCGTGAAGCCATTAAAACAGAAGCAATGGCTGCCGAACAATCCGAAACCGATAATTCACAAAAGGCTTCAACGGAAGAGTATTCGCAATTCGATGAAGACGATTATTATGACTATGCTTACAGTGCCAGAATCCGCAGATTTTACGGACCGGTGATATATTCGGATTATTATGCGGACTATTATACCAATATGTACTGGTACACGCATGACCCGCTTTATTGGGGAACATCGATATATTTGGGATACAGTTGGTGGTATCCTTCATTCTATGCACGTTGGAGCAATCCTTTTTATTGGTCTTGGTACAATCCTTACTATTATTCCTATTGGTACGGACCACATCACCATCATCATCATTGGACTTGTTGCCATCACTATCATGATGTTTGCTATTATAACTCTCATGACCGAAACTCCAATCTTTATAGAAGCATGTCCACGGGAACGAATTACATACAAAGAAACAACGGTGGCATTTCAAGAGCCGGCTATGTGGAAAGCAATAAATTGGCAAGAGGTCTGAATGCATCCTCTTCGTCAATAAGCAAGACAAACGGTATAATTCGCAGAGGAACTCTTGGTTCTACGGGGGCTAATACCATATCCAAACCGACTATAAGCCGTTCAAACAACACCGCAACCGATCTCGGCACATTGAACAAGCCTTCGCGTTTGACAAAAGGAACATCTGTCGGAACAATCGGCAGGAATACCGCTTCAAAACCTAATGCCTCTTCTTCAAAAGCAGGAATTACCGGACGCAAAGCAGGAACTTATACCCCGCCGACAACAGCTCGTCATACCACTCCTTCATCTGCAACAATAAACCGAAATATTAACCGTTCACGAAATACTTCCAAATCTTTCAGAGGCAATTCGGAGCGTTCAACAAACAGGAATATTTCACAACCGGCAAGAAGCAAGCGAACAATATCCACACCGTCAAGAAACACAAGCGGCAGCAGAAGCATAAGCAGTCCTTCTCGTTCGTCATCTCGTTCGATGGGCTCTTACGGCAGCGGAAGTAAATCTTCATCTCGCTCCACGGGCTCTTTCGGAGGTGGCAGCAGGTCGATAAGACGATAAAACAAAATAGAGAACAGCAAAAACATCTGAATAATGAAAAAGATATTTTTATTCGTAATGGGAATATGTGCATTTATCGGAATGAAAGCACAACTCTCACCCGATTATCCGTTATATTTCAGTCAATACGGGATAAACGGAACAGCCAATTACATAAGTCGTGCAGGTGCAATAGGTGCAGCGGGAGGCGATATAATGTCCTCGCATTACAATCCTGCCGGATTGGGACTTTACAAGAAAAGTGAAATCAGTTTTTCCTCGGGAATAAACTTCAATTTCAACGATAGCGATATTGAAGGCATTTCAACAAATGACAATCGTACAAGTTTCAATTACGGAAACTTCGGTATGGTCGGTGCAATCAAGACCGGTTCAAAGGGATTGAAATACATGCAATTCTCTTTCGGAGTGAATAAATTGCGGAATTTCAGCAACAGAATGAAGATGGTAAGAGAAAATGTTCCCTCTTCATTCGTGAATGATGTCGTAATGGATGCGATAGTTGACAATAACGATGCGGAGAATGACTTTATCAGAGCCGGCGTTGTGGATTTGGATTCAAACGGTTTCATAAGTTCGATTTACGAAAGCGGCACTTTCGGTCAGATAAAGTCCATCAAAGAGACAGGCTACTTGACAGAAATGTCCTTTTCATTCAGTGGGAATATAGATGACAGGGTTTACTTCGGAGCAACCATGGGAGTACCTATCGGATATTACAAAAGCACAAGCATGTTTGCCGAAACGAGATTCGACGCTGCGGGAAATAATAACGGATATTACACCTATAACGAAGTACAAGAACTTTCCGTAACAGGAATAAATTTGAAATTGGGAGCCATATTCAAACCTTTGGACTTCCTACGAATAGGAGCGGCTATTCATACACCTACGTATTATTACGTACAGGACGATTACTGTTCGGAAGTTGCTTATAACAAACGTTCAGGAAGCGTAGCTCCGACTTTGGAATACGATATACAAACACCGTTCCGCTTCTTGGGAAACATAGCATTGGTATTTGGAAATAACAAATCCCCGATAGCCGGAACCATAAGTGCAGATTATGAATATGCAGATTACTCATCAATGAAATATCGCATTGATGACGACATCATGTATGAGACAAGAATCAATCAACAGATAGAAAACCTATACAGAGCCGCACATACATTCCGTTTAGGCGGAGAATTGAAACTCGGAATGATAGCCTTGAGAGCGGGATATGCTTACATGGGTAATCCTTATCAAGAACCTAATGATGCAGCCATTAACTGCATAAGCGGAGGAATAGGATACAAAACCAAGGATTATTCGTTTGATTTTGCCTACTCCAACATTTCGGGAGACAGATACTATCAATTCTATGATAAATCGATAGCAAAAATCGCAAGAACCAATCATTTGGTGCAAGCAACTTTCACAGTAAGATTCTAAAAGAACCGATGACCGATTGTTCTTATCTGCTAAACTAATAAATCTGTGTGCAGCAACGATTAAGCAGCAAGAAAAAGCAATTTGAACAGATAAGAAGGCAGATACAACAATATTATCCGTAAAAAGAAAGAGGCACAGATGTTGCATCTGTGCCTCTTTCTTTTCTCTTTAATAACGATTTTCTACAACTTGATTTCTTCTCCTGCTGCATTGAGAAAAACGTATTCCACAATGCCTATATCGGGGGAAGTCTTTACTTTTAATTTGATACCGTATCGCTTTGCCCATTGTTTTCTCTGGTTCTTGAAAATCCCTTTGTTTATGTATGAGGTAACGAAAGGGTGAGCCAAGAGGGTGAGCTGTTTTTCGTTCTGCTCTTGTGCAAGATACTTTATGTCGCTTTCTATTTCGTTTATAATGGAAAGAGAGGATTGTATTTTGCCGCTTCCCTTGCAGACAGGGCATACTTCCGAGAGATCGACACATATCGCCGGTCTTACTCTCTGTCTCGTTATTTGCATGAGGCAGAATTTGCTCAAAGGTAATATTGTATGCTTTGCTCTGTCTTTCTGCATTTCTTCTTCCATTTTATTGAGAAGAAGCTTGCGGTTGGCTGACACTGCCAAATCAATAAAGTCTATCACTATGATACCGCCTAAATCTCTCAAACGCATTTGTCGGGCTATCTCTACGGCAGCTTCGCAATTAACAAGGAGGGCATTCTCTTCCTGATCTTCGGAAGACTTGCTGCGGTGTCCGCTGTTTACGTCTATCACATGCATTGCCTCCGTCTGTTCTATGACAAGATATATCCCACTGCGGATTGTAACCACTTTGCCGAAAGAGTTCCTAATCTGTGAAGCTACTCCGAATTGTTCAAATATAGGTGTTTGCATTTTGTACAAATGCAGTATATCTTCTTTCTCGGGACAAATGGAAGTGATATATCCCTTTATTTCATCGTGTAAATCGGTATCGTTGACATATACGCTGTTAAATTCCTCAGTTAACAGTTCTCTTAATATGACAGAGGTTTTATCCAATTCAGAAACCAATTTGGCAGGCGGTAAGGCTTTGGGTAGTTTCTTCTTTATATTTTCCCACCTTGCAAGCAAGCCTTTCATGTCATTGTCCAAATCGGCTGCCGACTTGCCCTCTGCTATTGTGCGTATGATAACGCCGAAGTTGTCGGGCTTTATGCTTTTTATCAGTTTCCTAAGTCTGTTCCGCTCCTCCATGGATTGTATTTTTTGCGAAACTGAGACTTTGTCTGTAAACGGTGTCAACACCAAATAACGTCCTGCAAATGACAATTCGGTTGTCAATCGCGGTCCTTTTGTGGAGATGGCCTCTTTGCTTATTTGCACAAGAATCAGTTGTCCTTGTTTGAGAGTTTCTCCTATTTTGCCGCCTTTCTCCAGCTTTTTGTCTTTGAATGAAGCAAAGTCAACCGAATCCAAACTGTTGGCAAGTCCGGCTTTTGTGAATTTTTCAAGGGCATTGTAATACAAGCCCAAATCAAGATAATGTAGAAAACCATCTTTCGAAAAGCCCACATCTACAAAGGCAGCATTCAAACCCGGCAGTATTTTCTTTACCTGACCGAGGAAGATGTCGCCTACAACGTGGGTTATTTCCGATTTACCTTGATGTAACTCCACCAGACGTTTATCCTCCAAAAGAGCAATGTCAACCCCTGACGGCTTTACATCGATAATCAAATCCTTGTTCACTTGATTTCGGTATTAGATGATTAAAAAAAGCATTGCGAAACACTTATCTGCTCGTCTAAATGTTTCGCAATAGCATTCAAAAGTCCAACGAGAAGATTATTTCTTCTTATGTCTGTTCTTTCTTAGCCGCTTTTTACGTTTATGCGTAGCCATCTTATGGCCTTTTCTTTTCTTTCCGCTTGGCATAACTTTGAGTATTTAGATTGTTATTTTACTTGTTTTACATTCTTCTTTACCGATTCCATGAAAACCTTTGCAGGCTTAAAGGAAGGTATATAATGAGCAGGTATTATAATAGTGGTATTCTTGGAAATGTTTCTACCTGTCTTCTCTGCTCTTTTCTTTACTATAAAGCTGCCGAAGCCTCTCAAATATACGTTTTCCGCTTCCGGTTTTGTCAAGGCATCTTTCAATACAGTCATGAACGCTTCCACAGTCTCTTGAACTGCCATCTTCTCTATGCCTGTTCTTTGTGCAATTTCTGCAACGATTTCTGCTTTTGTCATATTCTTTATAACCTTTATAATTTATAAAACTCTTATTTCACACAGTCTCTTCCCCCTAAACAAGGACTTAACGAGCTCTGATAGAGTTTGCAAAGATACAAAAAAAATCGATTGACCAACAAAAACGATTTATTTTCAGCAGGATTTTATCGAATATCACCTCCAACGAGCCGACATTATCTGCGAAAAGCATATAGGAAATCATTCCAGGAACTCATTTTCGTCCTTTATTCTTGAACACAAATACGTCCATGACAGACTCTTCTCTTTCAAAGTGCGGAAAACATATTTCTTACCCGATTTATTGGTCAGCTTATTCGAGCGAACACAAGGATTGATCATCAGGAAATATTTATACGGACAATCAAGTTTTCTTGCAAAAGCCGGCATATCCGAAATAGAAGTATCCACCACGACTTCATTATACTCCAAGGCTTGATAACAATCCTTCTTTCGTACATAGAACCCATATTGTTGCGGGTTCTGCATAAGAATCTTATACGCCAAAATGCGATACACATACCTTGCCGTCTCCGAATTTATTGCCAACTCCCAATAAGACTTGCACTCCTGCTGTCTCATCTTCGCACGCAGCCCGGCTTCTCCGCAGTTGTACGCAGCACAAGCCAAAGCCCACTCTCCAAAGCTGCCGTACGCCGCTTTCAAAAACCGCACTGCCGCCTTGGTCGATTTCCTTAAATCATATCTTTCGTCCCATTCCGCATTCACCTCCAAGCCGTATTCCTTTGCCGTTGCCGGCATAAATTGCCAAAAGCCCGAAGCCTTGGCGGGTGAAGTAACATCGTTCAAAGCACTCTCTGCCACCACCAAATACTTCAAATCCTCCGGCGCTCCGAACTCTGCCAACAAACTCTCTATTTCAGGAAAGAACCTCCATGAACGCTTCAATATCAAAAATGTGGAACTATGTTGATACATAATCGTCGTCAATTCCCTGTCCAATGCCTCCCTCACAAACACATTATCCAACGGCACCGCCTGCCCGCAAAGCCTTAAAGAATCAGGCAAAGGAGCCGAGAAATTCTGCAGATGTCTGTTAATCATATCCCTATACTCCAGCTCGGGCGAAGGCAGCCTTTTGGAAAAAATAAAAACCTGACAGCAAATCGAAACAAGCCCGATGGCAACCGCCACAACGCTCAACAACAACGACAAATTAAATCTTCTCATGATTCGGAACCTATATTTCGTTTTACTCCCCGCGAGTATCCGTATTGTACATGACATACTTTCTGTCGATGCTCATCTTAACCTCTTTGAGAGCCTTTTTGATGCGAACCGACGGCTTGTAAATCAGCCTCAGTTTCTTCACCGTCGAGAGGTTTATCTCTTTGAGACTGTCCACCGCCCTTGAAGAAAGCGAGGGGTGAATGGAACCCAACTTATCCAGCTTCACTCCGCGACCCAAGCGTATATTCTCGACAATAATGTCCTGCAATTCACCCAAGGCAAATTGCACCTCATGTTCCGTAAGCGTCGTTCTCTCTGCAATCAACCTTGCCATATCATCGAATTCCAAAGGTCGTACGGGATAAAGTCTGAGAAAAAACTTCTCTTTCGACAGCCCGTTCTCATGCACCATTTGTTTCTTTGCAATCAATCTCAACATGGTATGAATATATCGAATTAAAAAACAATACTCCTTGTCTGTCTGGAATTTACTTTGTCTTGTGTCTCTTTCATGCTTTGTTACATTGCATTTATTCCG
>OJAW01000511.1_pt1 | contig 27033 bp, 24 predicted proteins | sample 1589151 | NCBI WGS metagenome assembly OJAW01 (sample SAMN03283290) | human gut metagenome | biome: human-associated habitat; material: feces | host: Homo sapiens | place: Peru | collected 2012
ATTTGTTAGGAATACTTAATAAAGGATATGACTATGAGTTTGGTTGGGAGAGTTTTGGAAATACTTTAATAATTAAGAGAGATGAGGTTGTACCTGATAATATTGGTGTTAGTGCTTTTTCTTTTTCAATTAATGAACCTATTGTTTTACATGATTCTGGAATAGTAGGAGATACAGTTTATGTTAATGACTTAGCTAGTGATTATAATAATTATATGGGACTTAATTATACTGATTTTTCTAATACTGGTACTTTACCTACTGGAGAGAGTTTAGGACTTTATACTGATAATAATTTAGTTAAAGTCTATACTATGTATGATGGTATTGGTGTTGCTAATGAAGACTATGTTGGGTATATTGGGATTGATAATGATGAAAGACAAAGTAAGTTAGTTTATTATAAGTATTATCCTGTTGTTGATGGATATGTTACTTTTGAACTTATAGATAATCCATTTGGTAATAGACCTAATGATATGGCTTTTAATGGATGGGTTACTGATTATAGAGGGGCTTTTGTTTATTTAGATAGGGATACTTATGTTAGATATGTTAAGATTCCTGTTGCTGATGTCAATCAAACTATATCTATTGAGTTTAGAGCTAGCTGGATTAATGCTACTACAGCAGAAGTTACTAGTAATAGTTGGAATAATGCTTTTAATCAAATAAATAGTGCTGGTATGTTAGAACTTGAAACAAAAAGACCTATTTACGAAGATAACCCTGATATGAGAGATTATTATATTACTGGGACTGTTAGTAGACGTCGTTATTATCCTAATGGAGCTTATAATAGTTATGGTAATGATATATCTGGTAATTATTGTAATACTTATGGTGGATGTACTTATTATTATCATCCTACTAGTAGTGTTTATGATGAAAATCAAACATACTATGAATTAGTCAATGGTAGAATGAGTGTTTATCAAAAAAGGATAATTGGTTATGAAAATACTGATGTTCTACCAGAGGGTGCAAGTGTTGCTTCTTTATTTAGATTAGTTAATGTAGGGTATAGACAGTCTATTGATGGATATTATGATAATACTGGTAATATTGTATCTGGTACTTGTAATACTTATGGTGGTTGTAATTATTATGAGTATATACAGTACTATGATAATAATGGTAATGAGAGTATTGTTGATGTTGATAGTACTTATTATTACTTAGTTACTAGAGATACCAATATTGTTGTTTTAAGATATAATATTTCAGCTAGTATTAATAATAATAAACCTTTTACTTTAACTAGTGTTAATAATGGGATTGATTATAGAAATAATTATAATTTTAATATTAGAAATAGTTATATTAGTGCTAAAAGTGATTTAAGAATTGAGTTTATTACTCTTACTGTTGAAAGTACTGCTAGTAATTCTGATCCAACTAGTAATAGTAATCAATATGGTTATATTTATGGTAATTGGAATAATTTAAAGATTGGTAGAGGATTAAGAAAGAGGGGCAACTATATATCTGCTTATAGTGTTTTGGGTGGCTCTAATAGTTCTACTGGTAGTTCTGGTTCTACAGTTGATTATCGTTTGATAGTTGAATCAGGTTACTATAATACTTTAATTGTTACTAATGGTAATGTTGGTGACTATAGTTCTGGTGGCTGGTGGGGTGAATATGGTTCACGCATATATGTTGATGCTTTAGCTATTTATGGCAGTGATTATGATAGAGTTAATAATGATAACGGTGAATTAACTGTTTATTATTGTGCTTCTGGCAGTTGGGGTGGTGCTGTTTATGGCTTAAATGAGACTACTAGTATTGCGATACATACAAATATAAAATCTGGAGAGTTTGGTACTAGTAAGTATGATTATTCTACTGGTGTTTATATTGGCGGTAGAGGTGGTGGAACACACTATGCAGCAAGAGAAGCTACTATTGAAGGTGGCTGGATTTATAACTTGATAGGTGGACCATTAACTGCTAGTAATAGAGAAAACCGAAATGATACTTATGCTAATATAAAAGGCGGAAGCATTGATTTAGTTATTGGTGGAGCTGGTGCTTCGGCTACTTATGGTAATAGAATTATTAATTTAACTGGTGGTACTATTAATTATGCTGTTTTTGGAGGTTCTAATGGATATACTGGTAGTGATACTGGTAATTATCGTGGAACTTTAGAGGGTAGTACATTTGTATATGTTGGTGGTAGTGCTGTTGTTGGTGATGATTATTTAATAGCAGCTAATTCTAAGAGATTTGGAGTTGAATCTGGTAGTGTATTTGGAATTGGTAATGGTAATAGCAATTCATCTCAGATTGGTACTGCTAATAACTCTAATATTTTAATTAATGGTAATGCTACTATTAAACGTAATGTTTATGGTGGTGGTAATTATGGTGCTGTTGGTATTAATGGTAATTCTACTACTAAAACTACTATTAAAGTACTAGGAGGTAATATAGTTGGTGCTTTATATGGTGGTGGTAATAATAATGGTTCTGGTAGTACTTCTGTTACTTCAACAATAGATATTACTGTTCTTGGTGGTGAGATTGGTAATGTATATGGTGGTTCTCGTAATAAAGGAACTGTATATGGTAATACTAATGTAAAAATTATTGCTGGAGTTATAGTTAATGATGTATATGGTGGTGGAGAAGGTGGTTATACTAGTTCTAATTCTCCTGGTACATTCGTTACACAAAATGTTAATGTTGTGATAGGAGATAATTCTAGTGAAGTAGTTCCTACTATTAATGGTAATGTATATGGTGGTAGTGCTTATGGTACTGTTAATGGAAGTAGTAATAGTACTAATGTTTCTAATTATGATACTAATGTTACTGTAAATAAAGGTACTGTTGTTCAATCAGTTTTTGGTGGAGGTAAAGGTAGTAATCAATTTACGCCATATGTACTTGGGGATGTTACAGTTACGGTTAATGATGGTAATATTGGTAATGTCTTTGGAGGAAATGATGCGAAGGGTAGTCCAAATGGTAGAGATGTTGTTTACTTAAATGGTGGTGTTATTGGTAATGCCTTTGGTGGTGGTAATAATACGGGACAAACTACTACTAATATTTATTTACAAGGAGCAACTGTTAATAATTTATTTGGGGGATCTAATAGTTCTGGTACCGTTGGTACTACTAATGTTTATGTAACTTCTGGTACTGTTGGTAATATATATGGTGGTAATAATATTGGTGGAGATACTGATACTAATAATGTTACTGTTACTGGTGGAAATATTACTGGTGATATATATGGTGGAGGAAGTTTAGCTAACTCTATTGCTTCAATAGTTACAGTTACAGGGGTTAAGGCAAATGATGTATATGGTGGTGGTGAAAAAGCTAGTGTTACTACTACTAGTGTTGTTGCTACTTCGGCTACTTTAAATAAAGTATTTGGTGGTTCTAATTTCTCTGGAGATGTAGATAATAGTAATGTCTTGATTAATTCTGGTACTATTAATGGAGTGTATGGTGGTAATAATCAAGGTGGTACTACGAAGATAACGGAAGTTACTATTAAAGATGGTACTATTGGTAATGTCTTTGGTGGTGGAGATAATGCTTTATCAACTACTTCTAATGTTAATATTGATGGTGGAGTTATTACCAATGTCTTTGGTGGTGGTAATGAAGCAGGTCTAAGTGACTCTAATATTAATATTAGTGCTGGTGCTATTACGAATGTCTTTGGTGGCTCTAATAAGTCAGGTGACTTGGATGAGGCTAATATCAATGTTGGTAGTAGTAAGGCTGATGACTTGATAGAGGTTAGTATTAGTTCTTCACCAGTTAATGCTACTTGGCAGTCATCTACGTATGCAACTTATGTAGATATTACAGTTACGCTTAAGAATTTGACGGATACAGATATTTCTGATTGGGAAATTGAGCTTAATATGCCGACTGATGCAGTTTTCTATTCAAACTGGTCAAGTTCTGATTTTACAATTACTAATGGTGTTGGTAAAGTTACTTCGGCTAATAGGTATGATGCTAATAATCCTAATGTTTTAAGGGCTAATGGTGGGACTTATTCATTTACTTATGCAATTTTGACTAATACTGTGGCTACTGATTATAGTATGTCTAGTAAGGTAGTTAAACCTACGGCGACTCCGGTTGCTTCTAATGTAGTTATCGATTCTTTATACGGTGGTAATAATGAAGGTGGAGTTACTTCTATTACTAATATTTTAGTTAATTCTGGTAAGATTAATTCTTTATATGGCGGAGGTAATCAGGCTGTAGTAGGAGAGACTAATGTTACTTGTAAGACGGCTAGTATTGGTGTTTTATATGGTGGAGGTAATGCTGCTGGAGTTAATGGAGATACTCATGTAGATATTGATAATGTTGATATTAGTCATAATATTTATGGAGGAGGTAATGAAGGTACTGTTGGGGGAAGTACTTATGTATTTGTAACTGATAGTAGAATTTTAGGCAGTATGTATGCTGGTGGTAATGGTTCTACGGCTATAGTTAGTAAGAATACTAATATTACTGTCGATGGGGCAACGGTTGTTGGAAGTGATACGTCGATTGCTCCAGCGGCTGGCTCTGTCTTTGGCGGAGGTAATGCGGCAGCGACCGGAGGAGAGAATACCGGAGACTCTGTTGCGACTGTTAATATTGTAGGAGCAACTATATATGGTAATGTATATGGTGGTGCTAATACTTCAGTTGTTTATGGTAGTACGGAAACTAATATTGGTACTGCGGCTGTTAATAATGATTCGCTAATTGAAGGAGATATTATTATTAAAGGAACTGTCTTTGGTGGAGGAGAGGCTAATGCTTCAGGATCTGAAGTTTACGACTGGAACTTTATTTCTGTTACTTCAGCGATTGATGTAAATATTGATGGAACGGGATATATGACTAATAATCATAAATTCTTAATGAACGGATCAATATTTGGATCTGGAAATGCTTCATCTTCATCTGGTGTTTCACAAATTACAATTAAAAATCTAGGTACTATTACAGCACCTAGTAGAAATATTTCTATTCAGAGAACTGATAAATTAGTTATTGATAGTAGTTGTATTGAGTTGTCTGGTATTAAGGATAGAACTAATGAGTATTCAGATATTCCGTATTCATTTAACCAGATTAAGGCTTTAACTATTAAGAATGGTACGACTCTATTACTAAAGAGAAATGCTAATATGCTTGAGTCTTTCTATTCGGGAGTAGATATTAATGGTACATTGGTACCGGCTGAAGTTACTATAGATGATGATGGTAATACTACTAAAAATGTTGATAATCGTCTTTATATGGCTCCTAATAATAACTTGAATGTTACTACTAATCAGACAGCTACTGCTTATGGTAAAGTTACTGGTATGACTTTCTTTGGTATGTATAATTCATATGCTGCAGGTTCTATTTCTTATGGTGTTTATGATCCATCTGTTAAAAATGGAGATAGTGCTGATGCAGGGGACGTTATAGTTGGTGGTAGTTATGTACTTGGTCTTCATAGTTTAAATCATGATATTACAAAAGATGGATTCTATTCTAATTACTTAAATGATGATTATACTTTGGTTAGTACTAAATATATTGATCCTACTGAAGTTGGTGAGACGGGTTATCGTTGGATTATTGGTTTAGATGCTATTAACTATACAATTAATTTGAATGCATCTAAGTATTCTTCTTTAGGTACAGCAAACTTATCTTTAATGGATTTTGCTTCAGGAGATACGATATTTAATATAGTTGGTTTTAATAGTGAAGGTTTATCTAGTGGTGTTGAATTAATTGATCCGAACTTAGTTCCTAAGCTTTCAACTACTGCTGAAGAAGCTAATAGAAAGTTAGGTTTAGCTGTAAAAGCAGAAACTCGTGAGTGGACTGGTCATGGTACAACTGTTCTTCTAAGTGAATCTGGTGGTAAATATACTGGTACTACTTCATATAAGACAGATAGTCAAGCAATTGTACCATCATTGATGTTTTACTTGTATCATGCTAAAAATATTACTCTAAATGAAGATTTAGGAACAGCAATTGTAAGTTTACAAGTTTTAATTCCAATAAATGCTATTGAGTATAAAGTTCAGTTAGTTACTGTTACTGTTAATATTACAGCAAGTAATTATCAAGACGAAGATGCATATGATGCTAGTATTACTTATGATAAAAAGTATGAAATGCCTTCAGCTACTTCTGTTAATATAACTAATCAGAGTCAGTTTACAACGTATTATTCATTATTTGCATATGCAGATAGTTATGATAAATTTTATGGTATTAATGATGACTATTATCATGCTTTAGTTACAAATTATGCTTTACCAGTGGGTACGCAAATTACAATGCTTGATTATGGTGTTTCACAAGAACAGCCTGAATATTACTATTACACTGTTACACAAGCTGAGTATGATAGAGCAGTTAGACAACTGGCTCAAGATAAAGAGATTACTTATAAACTTTCTAATTTTATAAAAATGGGTAGTGTAAGTAGTGATAATAAATATAATGATTCTGTTAATAATCATAAGTATTATACAGATGAATATGGACGAATAGTTGAAGAGTTTATCTTTATATTTGATTTTAAAGAGACTACTACGACTGGTACACATATTGATAATTCAATTTTATTTGAACTTAGAAATAATGAAGATAGAACTTTAATTTCTGTACTTGGTATTCGCCAAGGACTTATGGAATATAGTTTGTATGATAGTTCTAACGTTGTACTTAATCAAACAGTTGAGCCAAAGAGTGATTATATGTACTATGATATTCCATATGAAGTTTCATATTCGACATCAGTTGCTTATGATCAGACTGCTAATCGTGAGTCAATTATTAATACTAATTATGAGTCTAGTAGTATGGGACTTAATGTTACTATAATAGATAGTTCGGGAACACAAGTTAGTTCAAGTTTGTTGTCGGGTACAAATATAGTTATTGATCAGGTGGCTTACTTTGCAGATAGTGATGGTGTGTATAGAATAAAGTTAGCAGATAAAGTTTCTAACTTGAAAAAGACTATTACAATATATAGTGATTCATTGTTACCTGCAGGTACTTATACATTGAGATTTAGTTTGTTTGCATCAGCTGATGGTAGACATAATTCTCATGCGTTAGAGTCTGCTGAATATGAAAAAGTAATTACCTTAGTAGGTAGTGATAATAGTATAAAGGTAAATACTGATGATAAGACAAAATTAGTATTTGGGGAAACTGGACTTAATGCAGCTTCACTTAACTATAATACTTATGTAGTTTCTTATAATACAGTTTTAACTAATCCAAATGTTAGATTAAGTGTTTATAAAAGAAATACTGATAATAAAGATACAATAGTTTATACGGAGGTTGATTTTAATAGTTTATTTACAAATGAACTTGCTTCACCTAATGATTCGCTTTACTTAAATCAATCTGTCTATGAAAAGATGTTAAAAGTATTGCCAGGTATTAATAATACAATGCATTTTGATTTAGCTGATAATTTAGTTAGTGGTACATATAAGTTAGTATTTAAACTATATGATAATAACCAATTAGTAGATGAAGAATATAAATATGTAATTGTTAAGAAAAAAGTTCAGTAAGTTAACTTGAAATTCGACTTTGTATGTGATAGAATTTAAGAAGGTGGTTGTATGTTAAAGAAGATACTAAAGTGGCTATGGGAATTTGTAGAAATTCTAATTATAATTTATGTAATTTTTATTACTTCTTGTATTTTATGTCGTAATAAATTTGGTTATACACAGTTTGGAGATATGACTTTTGTTACGGTTAGTGAGAGTAATGTGAAGTTCTTTATGAATAATAAAGCTGGAGATTTACTAATTATTAAGAATCAACAGATGGATTTGGAAGTTAATGACTTAATATATTATTATGTTACAGTTGATGAGAAGTATATTGTTAGAACGGGAGTAGTTGATTCTAAGACTCAAGATGATTATGCTGCTTTATATATTTTAAGAGATGATGAGGGTAGTAGTATTGCTAGTAACAGAGTAATTGGTAAGTATGCTAAGACTTATCGGGGAAAAGGAGCAATACTTGATGTACTTGAGAGTAGAGTTGGTTTCTTATTCTTAGTTTTATTGCCAATATTAGTAGTATTTATTTATCAGATTTATCAATTAGTTATTGTTGCTAAATACGAAGTTGTTGAAGATGATGAGGAGGAAGAGGAGAAAAAACTTCCTAAGAAGAAAAAGACACCTTTAAAGAGGCCTGATGAGAAAAATAACAGTAAAGAGATAAATAAGGTTGAAATTAAAGATGTTGAAAGTAAGGCTACTAAAGAAGAAAAAGTAGAAGTTCCTAAAGAGGAAAAGAAACAGTCTCAAGAAGAGAATGTTAGTGAAGTAAAAAAAGAAGTTTCTGAGACTAGGGCTGAAGAAAAAAGAGCAGATTTAGATAAAGAGAAAGAACCTGTAGAAAAAGAGGTTATTGTAAAGACAGAGATTAAAGTAGAGGCTAAGTCTACAGAAGATGATATAGAATTATTATAAAAAAAGAAGAATCCAGTTTGTTGGATTCTTTTCTCTTGAATATGTAGACGTATATTTTAAATTTAATTAATATTAATATTAGTTTCTTGGTGTACCACAGTTTGTACAATGTGTAGCATTAGCAGGTAATTGGGTACCACAATTTGTACAGAATACAGGAGCACTGGTATTAACAGTATTTGTATTGTTTTGATCAGTTACAAAGCCTTGTGTATTTGTATCGTTTTGATTATTATCAGGAACTGGTTGGTTTACGTTTGGTTGATTATTCATAAAGTCTTGTATACTTACGTTACCTTGGTTATTTGCTGGTGTTTGATTGTTGTCAAAACCAGGAATGTTCATATTGCTTTGATTATTATCAAATCCTGGTACATTCATACCACCTTGATTATTATCAAAACCTGGTACATTCATACTACCTTGATTGTTCATACTGCCTTGATTGTTCATACTGCTTTGATTATTTTGATAACCTTGAGCATTATAGCCTTGGTTATTTTGATAACCTTGATTATTCATGTTATTTTGATTATTCATATTAGCAGTATTACCTTGGTATACACAATCCTTAGAGAAACCTAGCATTGGATAACCAACTATTGGTAATAGTATTAATACTAATGCAAAACTTGTAGGTTTACCAAATGCTGTTGCTAGCTCTATTTCAATTTTTATTAATATATATATATTTGCAAATGGTATAAAGAATAGAATTAATTGCCAGGTAGGTAAATTTACAATTTTAAGTAGTATATACATATTATATATAGGTATTAGTGATTCCCAACCTTCATATCCAGCCTTTTGGTATATTTTCCATTGACTTATTATCATCATAATCGATATTGCTGTCATTACAATGCCATAAGTAGCAAATAGGTTTAAGAATGCTTCCAAAATCTCACCTCCTTACTATTTTTGTAGTTTTTACTTCTACTATTCTGTTTTAGTATAGCATAGTTTTTGCATTAAATCTATTATAGATATTCATTAATTTAGTTTACTTAAGTTGTTTATTTTGATATAATTTATGCTAGGAGAATAGTTATGAAGATGAAGAAAAAAAATATAATACAAATTGTAGTAGTAACAGTTTTAATATTTGGTTCATTATTCTATTTATATTCTAAGGGTACTTATACAGCATATGAAACAGAGACTAATGGAAAGATTACACCTAATATTGCTAAGTGGAATATTAGTGTAGATGGGTTTAAAGTTACGACTAATGATGTTCAAACTATTGGACTTACTAATATTACTTGGGATAGTAAAAATGCAGTTGCAGGTAAGGCTGTTCCTGGTTCAACCGGAAAGGCTACAGTTACGATAGATCCAATGGATACAGATGTAGCCATTAAATATACTTTTGAAATAGTTGATAAGAGTGTTGATGAAACGAAGTTTTTGGAAGTTACTAATATTGATGATAATGGAAATAATTTAATTCGAATTGGAGAAAATGCTTATACTGGGATTTTTTCATTAGAAGAAGTTAAAAATAAAATAACAAAAGAATTAATATTTGATGTAGCATGGCCATTAGGGGATGATGTTGATCCGACATCAGAAGAAGTTAATTCTAGTGTTAATTTTTTAGTTATAAATTTTACAGTTGAACAATATAAAGGAGAGGCTATAATTCCTTATTCTGGGTAGGTGTTATAAGTGTTTAATAAACTAAAAGAGAAAATTAGTCATATTAAATTTTTTGAAGAAAAGATACGTTTTCTTCTTTTTGCACTTATATTATTAGTGGCCTTATTTTTGGCATATTTCTTACTAAAAAAAGCCTATGCTTCATATCAGTCTTCTGCTAGATTAGTTACTAATATAGATAAAGCCGTATATTTACTTGATTCTACGAAGATGTCATTTAATATAGACTCAGAACAGATAGTACCATCAGTTGATCCGTACGTTTATAAATTTAGTGTTTCTAACTTTAATGACGTAGGAAGTAGTGAGATTAATCTTACGTATATAGTTAAGATAATTACAACGACTAATTTACCAATAACTGTGCAATTATATCGTAATGAAAATTATGATGATGCAACGGCTACAGGATTGTTGTCTGGTGCTAGAATAGTACAAGATGATGATGGGGCTTGGTATAATATTTATGATTCTTTTAGTAAATATGATATGGATTATACAGATAAAGTTACAGATATTTATACATTGGTTATTAATTTCCCTAAGACATATAGTAGTAGTACTACTTATGCTGATTGTATAGAGAATATAGAGATAGATATAGAGTCTTCACAGAGAGTAGATTAGAGGTGGGATGATGCAATTTATTAGACAAAATAAAAAAATTAGTATAATTGTATTAGTTTCTTTATCTGTCTTTTTGTTGTTTGGAATTGCTTATGCTAAGTACGTTTATAATATAATTGATAATTATATATTAGAGACTAAAGGGTTTTATTTTAATAGTAGTGTTATGAATATTAATGGGAAAAATCATAGTATTAATAACTGGGATGGTGTTAATAGTTATACTTTATTAATAGATGTTAATAGTAAAAAGAGTGATGATAGATATACAACTGCGGATATAGATTATGATATTACGTGTGTATGTCCGGATACAGTTAGATGTGATTTGAGTAAGACTAGTGGAATTATATATCAAGATAGAAAGACTGATAGTTTTCAAGTTACAGTTACTCCTAATAGTGCTTTTATGGAGGGAGAGACTGTAGATATAAAAATAATTGCGACTTCTAATTCTCCTTATACTAAGTCTTTGTCGGCTACTTATAGAATTGGAGTTGAGAAGAGTAACTTTACTTATAATATTGTTGATAGTGTTAATTCTAGGTATTTAGTTGTTAATGTTACTAATGCGGTTAGTTATTACGAAGTGGAAGAGGCTTTTGGTACTTATAATGTTGGAGATAAGATAGCCTTAGATGATTATATTAATCTTAGCGATAGTGATAAAAGTAAATGTTTTTCGGCTAAAGTTACATTGACATTTCCAGCGGATGTGTTGGCTCTTGATATGACAGCACCTTCATATTTACATATGATTCCTAATACACTTGTAGATACAACACTTAGTGATGGGTATCAGTATGTTGAAAGTTATACATTTAAGTTAGGGGCAACAGCGACAGAAAAGATTTTATTTTATAAAAATGATATTACCAAGAATTATACATATCCAATAGTTAATGCAATACCAATAGTTACAGTTAGTGCTGTTTTGGCAGATTAAATCTTTAAATAAAAAATATATTATGTTATAATTTTACTAGACTAGAAGGGATGAGGAGTAGTGAGTGATAATTTAGTAGAAATATATATGAATTATAGAATAAATCGTATGTTAAAGTATGGTTTAACAATTATGCATTCAAACGATTCATTTCTTAGTGAGTGCTTGAGTAATTACTTGAGGACATATATAAATAGTTCATATTATAGAATTTTTGATACAGTAAGTACTAATAATTATGATGATAAAGTCTTGTTAGAAGAAATCGAGGGAAAAAGATTAGAAATGTTAGATGACTTGTCTAACTATGAGTTAATTGATAGTAATGAAGTTTATGAAGAGAAGATTAAATTTATAAATACAGGGAGTAAGATTATACCATTTTTAATAAAGTTAGATTTACTTAGATTTGAAGATAAAGATGAAGCAGTTATTAAGATAAAAGATTTATTAGAAAAGAATGATTTTATTAGAGAATTACTTTTAGAAAAGACAGTTAAATTAGTTAGTCAAGTTTGTGATACTAAAGAGAAGATGGATGAGTTTTTCTTGAGAAAAGATACTTATTTTTCACTTGATTATCCATTATTTAAAGATAGAGATAATTATGTATGGGTTAATATAAATAATGATGTTAAGTTATTACAAGATAATTATAAGAAGTCTTTAGTAGAGAGAGTTTATAGGGATAAGAAGATACAGAGTGATAAATTAGAGTTAAAGATTAAGAAGTTTATTAAGCAATTATTACTTGATTTATATAATGGAATGGATTTATATGATAAGTATTTTATAGAGATAGAGGATAGTTTATTTGAGGATAGAAAAGAATTAGAAGAGTACTTTATGATGTTAGATAATCCATTAATTAAGAGATATTTAACTTTAGCAATATCAAGTGATAGTTTTAATAGTAATCAGGCTTTTATTAAGAAGTATGGTTTTAGTATTGCTTGTATACAGGATTTTTCACATATTAATGATGTGGATACTAAACTTTCTAATTTAGATAATGCTTTGATTTTTGATTTCATTATAGTTAAAGCATTTAAGGATAAAGATTATAATACGTTTATGAAATATACACCTGTTAATATGAGAGATATTTTGTTTAATAAGGAGGCTTAGGTATGAATACTTTTACACGATTTTTATTTGAATTTATGTCTGTATTCTTTGGTGGAATAGGTATGATATTTAAGGGCTTTTTTAATGGACTTATACAGATATTTAATGTTAAAGAGTATGCTTATATTATTCAGGTATATAAGAATGATTTAAAGGTAGGAGAATGGGTTTTAGTAATAATTGCGATTATTGTATTAGTTGTTTTACTTGGACTAATTATTTTACTTTTCTATTTTCTTATTAAAAAGTATCTTAAGTTTAGAAAGACTTTGGTTGAGCAAGAGTCTATGTTAGAAGAGATTGGTAACTTAAATAAAGAAGTTGCTCAACTAGTACAAGAGAAGGAAAAGATACTGGCAATGAAAGTATCACAACTTGGACTTAAACCTGATGAAGAGGCTGAAGTACTTGATGAAGAAGAAGTTAAGGAAGAAGATCCTACTAAACTTGATGATAGTAATATCCGTTTTTCAAAGTTACATGCTATTGATATAGCCTATAAGGACTATAAAGTACAAGTATATAATAATAATTTTACGTTGGAAGAGTTGGTTGAGTTATTTAGAAACTTTGCGGCTTCTAAGTTACGTTTGTATTATACAACTAATATGATTAGATTATTTATATCGGCTTTATCGGCTACCAAACTTGTTATATTACAAGGTATTTCTGGTACTGGTAAAACTTCACTTGCTTATGCATGGGGTAAATTTATTAGAAGAGATGCAATTATTGCTTCAGTTCAACCGTCTTGGAGAGATAGAACTGAGTTATTTGGATACTTCAATGAGTTTACTAAGAAGTTTAATGAGACTGAGGTTTTAAAGAAGATGTATGAAGCAGGTTATACAGATGATGTTTATGTAACAGTACTAGATGAAATGAATATTGCACGTGTTGAGTACTACTTTGCAGAAATGTTATCTATTCTTGAAATGCCTACTCGTGAAGAGTGGATAATTGAACTTGTACCTAGTGTTTGGGATAGTGACCCAGTTAGATTAAAGGGTGGTAAATTACAGATTCCAGGTAATATGTGGTACATTGGTACAATCAATAACGATGATTCGACCTTTGCTGTTACTGATAAGGTATACGACCGTGCTATGCCAATAGATATTAATGATAAAGGTCAAGTCTTTGAACCAATTGATACGGATTCAATGAATATTAATAGTTCTTATTTGGAAGGATTGTTCCAACAGGCTAAAGAAAGACATCCTTTAACAGATGAGATGAGCCAAAAGATTAATGATATGGATGATTATGTTATTAAACATTTCCGTATAGCGTTTGGTAACCGTATTGTTAAACAGATGAAAGACTTTGTCGCAACATTTGTAGAATGTGGTGGTAGAGAAGTAGATGCTGTTGACTATTATATAGCAAGAAAGATTTTAAGAAAGTTTGAACAGTTAAACTTAGCATATATTAGAGATGAAATTGATGGCTTTATAGAGTTTTTGGATAAGAACTTTGGTAAAGAGAATTTTAATGAGTGTAAAGAATATTTATTAAGACTTAAGAAGATGGTATAGGAGGTAGAATATGACTGATACTAATATAGAAGTAGATGTTGAAGATTTAAAGAATGATTCGTTTATGAATCATCTTAATTCTACCTTACAAGTAAAAAGAGATTATGAATTACATGAGTATGATTATGAATGGTTAGAAATAATAGAAGATGTTTTACCATACTTAGATAATATTTTACGTAATCCGAAAAGATTCATTGTTAATGAAGAAGAGATTGTTAAAGTAGAGTTATCTAAGAAAATTACAGTAGAGAGTGTTATTCATTTGACACAGCATACTAATTTAATACAAGATTATAATGCTAAAACGGGGGATGTTAAACCTTCTAAAGTATTAAATATTAATAAAGAAGAGAGTTTAGATACTTATGAAAATAGATTTATCTTTACTTTGATTAATAATTTGAGAGTGTTTTTTGAACAGCGAATTGAAAGTACTGGAGAAAATTCATTTTATAAAGATAGTAGAAATTTAAAATATGAAGGTAATTCTAAAGTTGGTACTGATGAGATTAAGTTTACTTTAACAATAGATGCACTAGATAAAAATATTAAGTCACCAGAGGCTGGAATTAGTGATTTATCTTATGCAGATAGATTAAAGAAAATAAAATTACAACTAGATGGGTTTATGGGTAGTGAACTTATGACGACACTTGCAAAATTACATGTAGAGAAGGTACGATCACCCATTAGAAAGACTAACGTAATTTTAAAGAATCCGAACTTTAGAAAAGCAGAAGAGTTATGGAATTATATTCAGACTTATGTAAATAAAGATAAGAATGAAGTAGACAAGAAGAATTATTTTGATGATGGTACGTTAAAAAATGAGTATGATCAAGCAATTTTAATGACTTATATTGCAAATAAAGGAATATCTAGTAATGGTGAATTAAGTGAAGCAGCAATGCTTAGTAATGTTATAGATAGACTTATTTCTAATTTACTTGATTCTGATGATACGTTGACTGAGGATAATTTAAAAGAAATATTTATTAAAGAGATTAGAAAAGTAAAATTAAATAATAATAATAAGAGAAAAGTAATTTTAAGAATATTTAAAGATAGGATGTCTAAAGATAATAATAAATTGATGGAAGACTTTTCTTTATTAGAAAGGATATAAGATGAAGAAGTTATTAGAAAATAAGACATTTCAATTGATATATACAATTATTAAAATTTTCGTAGTGGCTCTTTTATCTATATATTTGTTATTTGTTATTATTCAAAGATTCACTAATAATTCGAGTATTTTGGGATATAGAGTATTTACTGTAGCGACTGGATCAATGGAGCCAGTGTATAATATTAATGATGTTATATTGGTTAAAGATACAGATTCTAGTACTTTAAAAAAGGGTGATGATATTGCTTATTTAGGCAATAGAGATGCTGTTAAAGGATTGGTTGTTACCCATAGAATTATTAGAATAGAGACTTTTGATGATGGTAAAGTACATTATACTTTGAAAGGTGTTAATAATAAGTATGAAGATCCTAGTATTACAGCAGATCAGATTCTTGGTAAAGTAGTAGGAAAATTACCAGTAGTTAACTTTATTAATCATGTTGTTAAAAATATATATGGCTTTTTCTTCTTAGTATTTTGTCCATTAGTTTTAGTTATCTTTTTAGAGATTGCTGATACAATAATTGATATGAAATTAGAGAAGAATGAAATACGTTTAATTGAAAAAGAAGATAAGAGTAAGCGGAAGAAAGATAGAGATGAAGATATTACTGATGAAGAATCTGTCGAGGTAGAGGATGATATTGCTGAAGAAGAGGCTGAAGATACTGAGGCAGATGATGGTAGTGCTACTTTGACTGATGATAATACTGATGATGATTTTGAGGAGTCGTTTGATGGTAATATAGAAAATGAAGAAGATAATCAAGATAGAAATAGAAAAAACAAGAATAGTGAAAAAAATGTAGGTGATGAAGATGCCGAAGAAGAGGAAGTTATCTAGGAAGAGTGCAGAAGATGTATATGTAGCTTTACAAAAACAAAGAAAAAAGATAAAGAGACGTAGTATCTTTTTAGCACTCTTTGTACTTGGAGTTAATGCTTATGCTTGGTTTGCATTCTTATCAAGTGCAAGTGTTAATGTAAAGGCTAATGTTATTTCATGGGATGTAAACTTTTTAGATGAAAACTCACCAGTAAAAGATGTAGAGGTTATTACTGAAGATTTATATCCTGGTATGCCTAAATATCAAAAGACAATTAAAGTTTATAATAGAAGTGATGTTAGAGCGAATTTTACTTTTAAAGTAGATAGTATTACTGTTCTTGGAGAAGAAACTATGAATGCTACAGATACTACGGATGAGGCAGTTAATTATTTGAAAGATACTTATCCTTTTATTGTTACATTTGATTATGATAAAACTGTTCTAGAAAAAGATGATCATTTAAACTTTACAGTTAATATCGAATGGCCATATGAAAAAGATGATACTTTAGCAAGAGAATATTATAAACTTACAAGTCAATATAAGTATGATCCTTCTGTTAGTTATTATTCTTTAAGTAATGGGGCTTATATTAAAGATGATATTAGTGAGGCAGAATTTAATGCTAGTAAGACTAATTTATATTTAGAAAAAGATGATGCTGATAGTTTTTGGGGTAGTACTTGTAAAGCTTATAAAGCAGATAATGAAGAAGTATGCTTTAAATTTCATATTTTATTAACAGTTACTCAGATTGGAGAATAAAAAAAACTTCTAATTTTAGAAGTTTTTTCTTTTAGGATTTCTTTTGTGAGAATCTAGCACTGGCTGAGATAATTATTTTACTGTTTTCATCTATGGCTACTTCTGTATCTTTTTGATTATCCATTTCATTATCAGCCTCATCATACCATTCAAAGTATAATCTTATGGTAGTACTTGGAGTGTTATGAACGATAGTACCAGATATAGGAGTAGTATCATCATAAGTGATGATAGTTTGATTAGTATCAGAAGGATTTATGATGTAACCAGTTGTTTTTAAATCGCTAACAGCATTATTTTCATCGACTACTAGACTTATTTCATAAGTAAAATCAACATCAACATCAGTAGCATCAATGATAATATCACAGTGACCTTTAGAGCCAGGGGCTAAGACAGAGTCTTTAGTATATTCATTTCCTTCGAAAGTAGGGATAATGTCATTAGTTAAGACTTTTTTATTATCTACGGCTTCATCATTTATTTTTATATTCCATTTGGCTATTTCTAGATTAACATTTCCACTTACTTGTTTCCGGTATTTAGCTAGAGAAGTTTGAAATAAATAAGTAAATGATAGACAAATTATAACTACAAATATAATGATAAAGCGTAAATCTTTGTTAAGAGATTTCTTTGTACTATTTTCATTTTTCATACTATTACCAACTTTCATATTTTGTTTAGTACTTTTTGTACTATATTATTATATCTTTATTAACTTAATTTTATCATAAAGAGATGGATTGTTAAATAGGAAAATTGTGATATTATATTAGTGGTGATGTTATGAGTTTAAAAGATCAATATAAATTATTAGTGCTTGGATATTATGGAGTGGTTTCACTTGATGAGTATGATTTAAAAGTATATGTATTAAAAGATATAGAGGAGTATATAAAAACCTTTATTGAGATAAATCCAATTAAAGACTTTGATTATAAGAATGAAGCTTTAAAGTATGTAGAAGAGGCTAGTTTAAAGACTAAGTTACAAGATGCATTAATTGTACTTCATAAGATTAAGTCTTCAATGGAAGTAGTATTGTTAGTAAAGAAACATTTAAAAGAGATTGAATTAAGAGAAAAAGAAGAGAGAAATTGTAATTAGGGTTTTACAATTTCTTTTATTTACATTATAATATACGGTATTTAGAGGTGATTTGGTTTGAATATATTTATTTGGTTATTTTATTTAGTATTTGGATTTTTGGTATTTTTACTTAGTGGTTATCTTAATAAAAAATATAAGTTTACAAGGATACAGAGTTTAGTATTTTCAATCTTTTTTGTATTAGTACTTGCGGGTATTTCAGGTAGACTTGGTTTTAATAAATTTAATGAAAATATATTTTTAGTATTAGTATTTAAGTTTATAATAGAACTTTTCTATAATATATATTTTTTAGAAGGAGATTATTTTAATAAAGAAGATAATAATGTTAAGTGGGCACTTATAGAGATATTACTTATGTTTTATTTGAATCAGGAACTTATTATTAAAGTTAATGATATATTTTTAGTTGGAGAAGATTTAAAAGTAATAGTTTGGTTATTTATAATAGTTTATATTTATAATTTTTATAAGAGTTGTGGGACAGTTAATAAAAGTAGAGTAGTTGAAGAGAAAAATATTTCTAGAGAGAATATTGTGGTTAGTTATGCAAAGTGTAAAATTATGTATGGAGAAGATATTACTTTAGAGGATGAGAAGAATAGACTTATTGTTTATGCTATTATGATTTTAAATAATTATGAAAGACCTGGTGTATTAAGAAAGTTAGATAATACAATATTTAAAATTAATGGTATACCTAGAAAACTTGGTATTATGCAAGTGATGTCTAAGAAGTTTATTACTGATAGTGAGAGTATTGAGATTGTTTGTAAAAAGATAGATAAATTGGCTTTGAAAAGTAAGGGTAATAAGAAAGATAATTATAAAGAAATATTTGTTGGATATGATAAGAAAAGTAGTGATAAATTAACTTATATTTATGAAGAGCTTAAGAAGTTTAGTGCTCTATAATTCTTTTCAAAATGCGGAAATTATGATATATTTTTACTGTAAGGTAGGGATATTATGAAGAATAAAATTATGTTGGTTATTTGTTTTACTATTGTAGGTTTTCTTTGTACTGGATGTTTAGGAGATGTTACAAGGGGAATAAGGCATGCTGGTTTTACTTTGGCTGGAAGTGAATTTTCTTGTAATTTGTTGTTATCGGGTGATAAGAATGCTGTTGCTTATGAAAATCTCATGTATGTTAGTTCGACTAAGGCTATTACTGAGAGTGGTAAGATTTATGAATTATCTTTAGGACAGAAGTTTAGTAATGAACAGAATTGTATGCTTGCTGATAAGTTTACAAAGAAAGTTGTAGCTGTGTTAGATGATACGATAGTTAAGGCTAATGATGGTAATTTTTACTACTTATCAGGAAATGGTAATACAGCAGCATATTCTATGGTTACGGAGAATGATAATGCTTATAGTATTTATAAAATATTATTTGAAAGTGATACAGTAAGAAGAGTTGTTACTGTTGATAGTAATGCGGGAGTGTATTTAGTATTAAAGACTGATGGTAATATATATAAAATGATAGTTACAAGAGCTAGTTCACAAGTACCTTATGTTTTGGCAAGTAATGAGATTATTTATAGTAAGGGACGTTATGGAAAAATAATTGATTTTAATTATGATCAGGCAGAGATTGGTACTTATATTAGATCTGAAGAGACTATTTATAGAATGAAGAAGACTAATAGAGATGAATGTAGTAAGTATGCAGATATTAAATGTGAATATGTAATGGAAGAGGATACAGAGTTGATGAAGTATGCTAATTATATATTTGGATATAATGGACAATTATTAATTAGTACGTATGGAAAAGTATTTAATGTTGCTTAAGGGGGATTTATATGTTATTGGCTAATAAATGGAAAGATTATGAATTGATAGATGCTTCTCGTGGAGAGAAATTAGAAAGATGGGGTAATGTATATTTACTTAGACCAGATCCACAGATAGTTTGGGATAATGGAGATTTACTGGAAAAGTACCATGATAAAATTTGGGCTGTTTATTATAGAAGTAATAAAGGTGGAGGTCATTGGGATAATTTAAGAAATACACCTAATAGTTGGAATATTAAGTATGGAGAATTAGATTTTAATATAAAACAAATGGGATTTAAACATACGGGATTATTTCCAGAACAGGCTGTTAATTGGGATTTTATGATGGAGAAGATTAAGAAGTCTGGTCGTAAAATAAAGGTTTTGAATTTGTTTGCATATACTGGTGGAGCAACAGTTGCCTGTCTTTCGGCTGGAGCAAGTGTTACACATGTTGATTCTTCTAGAGGAATGGTTGATTGGTGTAAAGAAAATGTAAAGTCTTCAGGACTTGAGAAGGCTGAGATTAGATATATAGTAGATGATGTTGTAAAGTTTGTGCAAAGAGAAATTAGAAGAGGAAATCATTATGATGCGATTATAATGGATCCGCCTAGTTATGGACGTGGAGCTAATGGAGAAGTTTGGGATATAGAGAAGAATTTGAATTATTTAGTTAAGATTTGTAGTGAAGTTCTTAGTGAAGACCCATTATTCTTTTTAATTAATTCTTATACGACGGGACTTTCTTCAATGGTTTTGTCTAATATTTTGAATTTGAATGTTAATAATAAATTTACTGGTAAGGTCAGTTGTGGAGAAGTTGGATTACCTATTAAGGATAGTGAATTAGTTTTACCTTGTGGTATTTATGGAAGATGGGAAAGTAATGAGTAGGCTTAATGTTTTATATGAAGATAATCACGTTATAGTAGTGGAGAAGCCTGTTAATGTACTTAGTCAAGGTGATGCGACAGGGGATAAAGATTTACTTACAATGGTTAAGGAATATGTAAAGGTTAAATATAATAAGCCAGGTAATGTTTATATTGGACTTGTACATAGATTAGATAGGCCAGTTGGCGGAGTAATGGTTTTTGCGAGAAGTTCTAAGGCGGCTAGTAGACTTAATAAGGAACAGCTTGAGCATGGATTTAGTAAGAAATATATGGCTGTTGTGAATGGAGTTTTTGATAAGAAAAAAGGGCGATTTACAGATAAGTTGTTGAAGTTAGCAGATGGTAATACAATAGTGTCAAATAAGGGTAAAGAAGCGATACTAGATTATGAAGTTGTTAGTGAAAATAAAAAGACTAATCACAGTTTAGTAAAGGTGCAGTTGGTTACTGGAAGACATCACCAGATAAGAGTTCAATTTGCGAGTCGAGGGCATGTTTTATGTGGAGATCAAAGGTATGGTAAGGTAGATAAGACACAACTTGCTTTGTTTGCATATGAACTTACCTTTACACATCCAATTAGTAAAGAAAAAATGACCTTTACACTTGATTTACCGAAAAACTCTTATTGGACAGAATTTACAATGTAAATAATGTGTATAGATGATAAAAAGTTTGCATTTGCAAATTTTTTTTGTTATTATATTTATAGATTAGAATAAAGGGAGTTAGATACTTATGAATTTTGATTTAAAATGGTTTACTTCATTACCAGGAATGTTGATTTCCGCTGGGGTTTTACTTTTAATTGTTGCTTTAATAGTATTTATTGTTTCATCGGTAAAAGGAAAGAAAGAGAAAAATCCATTGAAAGAGAGTGCAACACCTGATAATGCTAATAATACAACTCCAACAGTTGCTGCGGCAACACCTCAAGCACCTGTTGCTGAGGCTACTGTTCCTGCTGCTCCTGTTGCCGAGACTGCTACACCTGTAGTAGAAACTGCTACATCAGTGGTTGAACCTACACCAGTAGTTGAAACTGCTGCTCCGGTAGAGCCAGTAGTAGAAAATGTTGCTCCAGTGATGGAATCTGTTACTCCAGTAGTTGAATCTGCTGCACCAGTAGTTGAGCCTGCTGCACCTGTAGTTGAGGCCGCTGCACCAGTAGTTGAAAATTTAGTTGAACCAACTGCACCTGTTACTCCACAACCTGTAATATATGGTGGTGCTAGTCCAGTTGTTCAAGACTTAAATTTACAACAAAATCCAACACATCAAATTTATGGTGGCGCTAATCCATTAGAAAACACTCAATCAATGCCAATAATGGAAACAGCAGCACCACAGGCTGCACCAGTTGAACAACCAGAAGTACCTGTTATGCAACCTGTAGAACCAACAGTTCAACAATAATTTAAGTTACTAAAACATAGGGTTACCTATGTTTTTTCTTTTCTTTATGATATAATTGTTTTAGGTGATCTTTATATGCGAAAAATTTCAATATTATCTTTACATCTTGGATACGGAGGAATTGAAAAATCAATTGTTGCTTTAGCAAATTTATTGTGTGGAAAATATAAAGTCGAGATTGTGTGTACTTATAAATTGTATGATAAACCGGTGTTTGAATTAGATAAAAAAGTTAAAGTGGTTTATTTGATGGAAGAATTTAAACCTAATCGTGTTGAATTTAAGAGGGCACTAAGAAATAAAAAAATTATAACAGCCTTTAAAGAAGGTATTAAAAGTGTTAAAATTTTGAAACTTAGAAGAAAGACAATGATTAATTACATTAAAAATAGTGATGCGAATGTTATTATTTCAACTCGTGATATATTTAATACTTGGTTAGGTGATTATGCTAAAAATGGAGTTTTGAAAGTAGGTTGGGAACATAATCATTATCATAATGATTATCGTTATGCAAGAAATGTTATTATATCAGCATACTATTTAGATTATTTTGTATTAGTGTCTGAGCCATTAAGAGAGTTTTATGCAGAACATTTAAGTAATTCTAATTGTAAGTGCGTATGTATTCCTAATATTATTGATAAAATACCAAAACAGGTATCAAGTCTTGAAGAGAAAAGAATAGTTTCTGTAGGAAGGCTTTCTCCTGAGAAAGGGTATATGGATTTATTAAAAGTATTTTCTGTTATAGCAAATAAATATAATACTTGGCATTTGGATATTATTGGTGATGGAGTAGAAAAAGAAAGATTGGAAAAGTTTATTAGTAATCATAATTTGGAAAGTAGGGTTACTTTACATGGTTTTCAAAATAAAGATTATATCGATAAAATACTTCATGAATCTTCTATATATGTAATGACTTCTTTTACAGAGTCATTTGGAATAGTCCTTTTGGAGGCTATGTCTCATGGATTACCTTGTATTGCTTTTGATTCTGCTGAAGGTGCAAGAGATCTTATTAATAGTGGAATGAATGGATACTTAATTAAGAATAGAAGTTATGCGGCGATGATTAAAAAAATTGAAGATTTAATGAATGATATAGAAGTAAGAAAAAAGATTGGGATGGCTGGTAGAAAGAGTATAAAGATATATACTAGTGAAATTGTTGGAGAACAATGGTATAATTTAATTGAAGAGAAGTGATAGTATATGAAAAGAAATGTGATGTTTATATCATCTACTGGGGGGCATCTTAATGAAATGATGCAGTTAAAAGAATTATTTAAAAAATATGATTATTATATAGTGACGGAGAAGACTAAATCTAATTTACATTTAAAAGATAAATATAAAAATAAAGTAAGTTATTTGATATTTGGTACTAAGGATCATATGCTTACTTATCCATTTAAGTTAATTGCAAATTGTTTTAAAAGTTTGTATATTTATTTAAAAGTACATCCTGACTATATAATTACAACAGGGGCTCATACAGCTGGGCCAATGTGTTGTATAGGTAAAATTTTAGGAAGCAAGATAATTTATATAGAAAGTTTTGCTAATATTAGTACAAAGACAATTACAGGAAAATTACTTTATCCGATAGCAGATAAATTTATAGTACAATGGGATAGTATGAAGAAACTTTATCCTGATAGTGTTGTTGGGGGGTGGATTTTCTAATGATATTAGTTACATTAGGAACGCAAGATAAAGGTTTTCCGAGATTGCTTAAACAAATAGATGAAGAGATTAAGAAGGGCAATATAAAAGAAAAAGTAGTTGTCCAAGCCGGGTGTACGAAGTATGAATCAGAAAATATGGAAATATTTGATTTAATACCGAGTGATGAATTTGATAAGTTAGTAGCACGAGCAAATTTGATAATTACACATGGTGGGGCTGGATCAATATTAACGGCTATTAAGAATAATAAAAAAGTAATAGCGGCGGCTAGATTAAAAAAATATAAGGAACATACTAATGATCATCAAGTACAAATAGTTAAAGAGTTTGCGAAGGATGGATATATTTTAGAACTTAGAGATTTTAATAAACTTGGTAAGTTAATTGAGAAAAGTAAGACGTTTAAACCTAAGAAGTTTGTTAGTAATACTTCCAATATGGTAAAACTAATAGATGATTATATAGAAGAAAGTAATCATATTTCTTGGTATAATAAAGTAAAAGAAATTTTGTGGTATGGATTTTTTGGTGTTTTAACTACCTTAATCAATATTATAAGTTTTGATTTATTAGATAAGGCTGGAGTTACTGTTTATCTTGCTAATTTTATAGCATGGGTTTTATCAGTACTATTTGCGTTTATTACTAATAAGTTATTTGTATTTGGATCTAAGAGTTTTAAACCGATGATTTTATTTAAAGAAATGTTTTCATTCTTCTTGGCAAGAGTTGTTTCTTTAGGAATAGATATGGGTGGTATGTATTTATTACTTGATGTTTTTAAAGTAAAAAAACTGTTGTCTAAAATCGTTGTTAATGTTATTGTAATTGTTGCTAATTATGTATTTAGTAAATTATTTGTCTTTAAAAAGGAACATTAAGTTATGTTTCTTTTCTTTATCTAATAGAATTAAATAGGTGAAGTATATGCGATTATCAGAACTCCAATACAAAGACATAGTAAACCTAAATGGTAAAAAAATAGGTAACATAATAGACGTAAAACTAGATGCAAGTGGAAAACTAATATCACTTGTTCTCGAAGAAAACAAAAAATTCTTCAAACTAAGAGGAAACGATCAAGAAACAGAAATATCTTGGGACAAAATAGAAAGAATAGGAGAAGACGTTATTCTCGTAAAGATATAGCAAAACCAAAAGATACATGTTATAATAAATAAGGTGATTAAATTGACAAATAAAAAGAAACCAGGAAGACCAAAAGGAAAAAATAAAGATGAACGATTAAATATAATGATACCATCTACAATTAAAAATGAATTTAAAACAATCACGCAAAAAAAAGGAACAAATATTTCGGTAAAAACATGTGAATTAATTGTAGATTACATAAATAAAAATAAGGAGAATAAATAATATGAATTTAATAGATTTATTTGCAGGCTGTGGTGGGTTAAGTTTAGGCTTTGAAATGGCAGGATTTAACATTCCTCTAGCAATAGAAAAAGATGAATGGGCAGCAGAAACATATAAAAACAATCATAAAAATACAAAAGTTATAGTTGAAGATATAACCAAAATTAATAATTTTGAGAAACTTTTACCTACAGACACGATAATTGATGGAATAATAGGTGGCCCACCATGTCAAGGATTTTCGTTAAGTGGTTCAAGAGATAAAAATGATCCTCGAAATAGTTTATTTATGGATTTTGTAAGATTTGTTAAACATTACAAACCTAAATTTTTTGTTATGGAAAATGTAACGGGAATACTATCTATGAAAACTAAAAATAATAAACTAGTTAAAGACTTAATTTTAAATGAATATAAAAATGCTGGATACAATGTAAAAATATGTAAATTAAATGCTGCTGAATTTGGAGTGCCGCAATCAAGAATTAGAGTGGCTTTTATTGGAATCAGGGATGATTTAGAATTTAACATTGATAAAATTGAACCAAAACCATATCTTTTTGAAGGCAATCAAATAACAATTGAAGACGCCATCATGGACTTACCACAAATAAAATCTGGTGAAGGATCTGAAATAATGAATTATGAAATTGAGCCCCAAAACGACTATCAAAGATGGGTCAGAAAAAATAGTAATTATGTTGCAAATCATGTCGCTATGAAACATACTAAACGCCTAATAGATAGATTTGAAAACATTGGTTTTGGACAATCAGTTGCAGATGTAGATGATTGTCATAAACAAAGAAAAAGAGGAGATGCTTCGAAAATAAGCGGTAAAACATTTTCACAAAATAACATGAGACCATTTCCAAATAAACCATCACCAACAATACCAGCCAGTTTTCAAAGCAATTTTATTCATCCTTATATAAACAGAAATTATACAGCTAGAGAAGGTGCCAGACTTCAATCGTTTCCAGATAATTACATTTTTTATGGAAAAAGAACCACTATGTCATGGGAAAAAAACTTATCACAATATCAACAAATAGGCAACGCAGTTCCACCTTTATTAGCAAAAGCAATAGCAGAAAACCTACTTAACTATTTTAATTAAGTAGGTTTTATTCATTTACACATATTAAACGACCACTTGAGTTAACTTTAGGCATATCTGCAATATTTTTAATATCATCACATATTTGATTATAATAATCTTTTAAAACTTTATAATCTATTAAAGATTATAAAGCTTTTTTATTTTATGATAATTGATTATTTACCGCATTTTTCATTGATTTCATTAACTAAATGCTCGATTTTATCATCGCTCATTCCATGTCCGCGACAACCTTCTTCCAAACTTTCCCAACTTGCCACATGACAGCCAACACAATGAAGTCCATGACTCATCATTATTTCAACCGAATCAGGAAATATTTGAATTATCTCGCCTATGCTCATAGTTCTATTTATCATAATTTTACCTCTCTTCTTAATTTTAGTAATTATTAATTATAATATAATATATTTTTTTGTCAAAGCGTAAAAATAATTAAGACTTATAAATTTATTGTTTTTAAAATTTATAAATTTATT
>OJAW01000513.1_pt1 | contig 26990 bp, 36 predicted proteins | sample 1589151 | NCBI WGS metagenome assembly OJAW01 (sample SAMN03283290) | human gut metagenome | biome: human-associated habitat; material: feces | host: Homo sapiens | place: Peru | collected 2012
AGCTAACCCTATTTTAAAATCTTTTATAATATTCAAATTACGATATGTTAAATTCAAAGGATTCTTTTGAACATAATCATCAATAAAACGATCTTTTTCCTTCCAGAACACTTCAATGACATTCACTAGTTCATCGGGTTCAATATAATTATTTGGATCAATTTTCTTATTTGGGATAATTTGTTCCAAAGTATTTACATAATCTAAGACACTAAAGTATAACTTATAGAATAGGCGTGTATCTTTTTGATCTAAATATGCATAGGTTTGTTTCTCATTTAAAGCACGAAGCTTATCATTAAAAGACACATGTTCATGTGCTTCTTTATAGCTTTTCATACTCAGTCCATAATAGTTTGGCAATGAAATTTGTACCACAGCTTTACGATAGCGTTTTGTCAAAGAGTCTGAGAATCCATTAAACAATGGAATTAAATCAATCTTTTCTTCATTTACAGTGCCACGAAGTAAATTGTTGAATAAGTCATCTTTAAATTTTGTGATGTCCGCCACTTCTTTTTTTGCCAAAGTAAGGAACTTCTTAATATCTGGATTTGTCGCATCAAAGCCATGATAGAAAATAGAAATATAACTGTCTCGATCCAAAAATTTTGGTTCGAATCTTTCGCGTTGAATACGACAATTGCGAATATCATACAAAAGATCATTATAATCCCAATATACATATTCATTCGCAAAGCTATCATCAATTAATTGATAATCTTCTTTTAAATAAGCCCAGAAATTAAAAAGTGCACTTTCAATAATGGATTTATAATGAAAAGAACATGCACTGCATACAGCTTGAATCAATGAGGGTTCAATAATACCGAAAGCACGAATAATACCAAGAATGACAATGGTTGGTTCATCGTTTTCTGCCTTTTGGTCTAAATCAATGTTTTTTACAGCCAATTTTACATTCTTTTTGTCAATTCCAGTTATGTTTGGGGCATCTTTATTAAAAATTCTTAAATTTGGCTTTGTTTTTACAAATACAGAAGTTATAATATTAGTTACTGGTATGGTGACTGCGTTTATCGTATCAATAATATCTATTAAGTTCTTACTTAAATATATTAAGAATAATGACTTTAAAGTATTTGGTTATTATCGTATTGTATTAGGTTTAATAGTTATTTTATATTTTTTATTTAAATAAGAGGGTAGTATAACATGAAACGAAATTTAATCTTGATGGGAATATTAGGACTATTATTTATGGGTGGAGTATTCATTTATGATTTTAGTGATGAGATGGATGAGAAATTAACTAGTCATAAGTGGTATATAGTAGAAAATAATAAAACTTATGTAATGAGCTTTAAAGATAATTATTTTGCTTATACTGATATAAATGGTAAAGTTATAGATGAATATAAAGATTGTGAAATGTATCATTATAATAGTAATACAAATGTGGTTAAGTTATCATGTAATATAGATAAAAATAAATTATATATTGCAACGTATGATGATGATAAGTTAGTTTTAACTATAAATGGTAGAGAGAAAAGTTATTTTTCAACAGAAGATTTAGCAGTAATAGATAATTTTAAAGCAAGTAATCATTTAAGTGAAGCAGAATATGCTAATTTAATGAATATTAAGTTTGATGAAAAATTATATGTTAGTGCTAGTAAAGTTAAAAATTTAATTAAGTCTACAGATAATTCATATTTAGTATTTATTGATTCTAATATTAATACTAATAATGCATTTAGTTATGCTAAGTTAAAAGAATTATTAGATAGTTCTAAAAAGACTTATCATTTAATTGAATTATCAGCTTTAGATGAAGAAGAAATTGCATCTTTAAGTAAGAAATTTAAGATATCTGAGTTTAAAGATGGTAATGCTTATGCTTATTTAGTTGGTAATAAAAAAGTAAAATTAGATAAAGTTATTTCTAATAAAAATGAAAGTATCTCTTAGGATACTTTTTCTTTTGGGTTTATTTTGTTATAATTGTTGTTATAAGGAGACTATATTATGAAGAATGTTTTGTTTGTAGTTGATGAAAGATGTATGGGCGGAGTATCTGTATTACTTATGGATATGTTTAAAATGATGGATACATCTAAAATGGATATTGACTTATTAGTACTACATGATAGAGGGGATATGTTTAATGAACTTCCTAGTAATGTTCATTTGATGTTTGGTGATAGTTATTTTAGTGCGATTGATTTAACTTTAAAGGAAGTTATTAAGAGTAAGAATATAAAAACTTTATATCATAAGTTAAAGGTTATTTTTGATTTAAAGACGGGTTTAATTAAGAAAAGAATAGTTAAAGAAAGAAAGAAGTTACTTAAAAAACATTATGATTATGAGATAGCTTTTAAAGATGGTTTTACGGCTATATTTACGGCTTATGGTGATAGTAATGTTAAATATCATTGGATTCAATATAATTATGGAATAGCTAATCCTAATAGTAAGTATGATAAGTTATTTAATGATGCTTTAAGAAGATTTGATAAGATTATTTCGGTTTCTGATGGAATTATGAGAGATTTTAATAATATTTATCATTTAGAAGATAAGGTAGAGGTAATTGATAATTTAATTGATACTAAAAGAATTAAAGAGAAAGCTAAAGAAAAATGTGATTTAGAACTTGATAAGAATAAATTAAATATTATATGTGTTGGAAGAATAGCAAATGGACATAAGGGTTATGATCGTCTAGTTGATGTAGTTAAAAGATTAGATGATGAAGGTTTATTTGATGGAGCTGTTTTGAGAATATTTGGTAGTGGACCTGATTATGATGTTTTATTTAAACAAATTCAAGATTATGGTTTAGATAAAAAAGTTTTATTGATGGGAAGAGTTAATAATCCTTATAAATATTTTAAAAATCAAGATTTATTTATATTGCCTTCTAGATATGAGGCTTTTGGTTTAGTTATTGTTGAGGCATTAAGTTTGGGCGTACCGGTTTTAGTAACAAAGAATGATGCGACAGGAAAGATTGTTGATAATGATAATAATGGTTTAATTGTTGATAATAGTGATGAAGGCTTATATGATGGTTTAAAATATTTAATTAATAATAGAGATGTTTTAGATAGATATAAGACTAATTTAAAAGATTATGATTATGATAATGATTCTATTGTTAAGAAGTTAAATGGTTTATTTAAATAGGAGGCTTTATGAAAAAGGTAAGTATAATTGTTCCTTGTTATAATGTTGAAGGTTATATTAATAATTGTTTATTTAGTTTATGTAATCAAAGTTTAAAGGATATTGAGATTATAGCAGTTGATGATGGTTCAAAGGATAAGACTGGTAGTATTTTAGATGATTATGCAAAAAAGTATGACAATTTGGTTGTTATTCATAAAAAAAATGGGGGAGTAAGTGCTGCTAGAAATGATGCTTTAAAGGTTGCTTCTGGAGAGTATATTGGCTTTTTAGATAGTGATGATTGGGTAAATGTTAAGATGTTTGAAAAAATGTATAATGCAGCAAAAGAAAATGATTATGATTTAGTTGCATGTGATACGATTGCAGTTTATCCTAAGAAAGAAATTGTAATTCATAGTAATATTTCAAATAATCAAAGTGTTAATAAATTAATGATTGATGCTTATGCAGTTATTTGGAATAAAATTTATAAAAGAGAGTTACTTGAAGGATTAACTTTTAATACTAAGATGAGTTTTTGTGAAGATGTTTTATTTTTATATGAAGTTTATAGTAGAGTTAAAAAAGTTGGAGCTATAAATGAACCATTACATTTTTATTTACAAAGAGAAGGATCTTTAACTTATACTTATAATGATAAGTTATATCATTTAATTGATAGTATGGATAGTATTGTAGATTATTATAAAAAGAATAAGGTTCTTGATAAATATCATGATGAGATAGAGTATACTTATGTAAGATATTTATATGCGACTTTTATTAAAAGATTGGCTAAAACTAAAAATAAGAAAGAATTTAATAGAGGTTATGATTGTATAATTAGAAAAGTTAATGAAAATTTTCCTAATTATAAGAATAATAAGTATTTAATTGGTAAAAAAGGTTTTTATTTAAAACATTTTAATAAGATGTTTGCAAAAATGATATTTTTATTAGAAAAGAATAGGATGAATTAAAATGAAGAAGGTATTGTTTATTGCTAGTACTGGCGGACATTTAAATGAATTATTGCAGTTAAGTCCTTGTTTTAAAAATTATGATTATTTATTAGTTACAGAGAAAACTAAAAGTAATATGGGACTATTAAAGAAATATCCTAATAGGGTTAAATTTATTATTCCAGGAACTTATACTACTTTGAAAGCTAAATTAGTTTATCCATTTAAATTGTTAGCTAATTGTTTTAAATCTTTATGGTATTTTATTAAATTTAAACCTGATGTAGTGGTTTCAACTGGTTCACATAATGCCGGACCAATGTGTTTAATTGCTCATTTATTTGGAAAGAAAGTTATTTTTATAGAGACTTTTGCTAATAGCAATAGTCCAACAAGATGTGGAAAGCTTGTGTATAAATTTGCAGATATATTTATTGTTCAGTGGGAAAATATGTTAAAATTTTATCCGAAGGCCATTTATGGTGGTTGGATATTTTAAGGAGGAAATATGAAAAAAGTTAAACTTGGTTTAAAGATTGTTTGTTTATTGTTATTTGCTATTTTTATTGGTTTATTATTTTATATTAAGATGATTCCAGTTAAATATATTATAATTGCTAGCGTGGTTTTAATTGTCTTATTAGTTTTAATTATGTTAATGATGAATAGTAAGAAGAAAGCAGTTGGAATTATAGGAATGGTTTTAATTGTTTTAATGAGTGCAATATTTGGTACTGGTATTTTTTATGTTAATAGAACTTATAAAGTTATTAATAGAGTAGTTGATAAAGATTTTAATTTAAGTACTTATTATGTTTTAGTTAAGAGTGATTCTTCTTATCAAAAATTAAAAGATTTAAAAAATAAGAATTTAGGTTTTATGCAAGAAAGTGCTGAAAAATTAAAAGATGAAATTAAGATTACTTTTAATAATAGAACTTTTGATAGTGTAGGTAATCTTTATTATGCTTTTACTGATAATTCTATTGATGCGATGGTTATTGGATCTGGTATTTATGATGGTTTAGTTGATAATAATGATAGTTTTGAAAAGTCTGTTAAGATTATTGCTAAATTATATGTTAAAGCTGATAAAAAACAAGAACACGTTGATATTGATGTAGCCCAACCTTTTATTATTTATTTAGCTGGTGAAGATAATGGTAATGGGGTTCAAGAATTTACTAGAAATGATGCTAATATTATTGCTGTAGTTAATCCTTATACTCATAAGATATTACTTGTTAATACTCCTAGGGATTATTTATTACCTTTATGGAATCAAAAAGATAAAATGGATAAGTTAACTCATTTTGGATATTATGGAATTAATACTTCTGTATCAGCAATGGAAACTTTATATGGAGTTAAAGTTGATTCTTATGTAAGAATTTGTTATGAAGCTGTAGTTAATTTAGTTGATTCTGTTGGTGGAATTGATATTTATAGTGATAAAGCATTTGTTACTAGTCATGAACCAAGGGTTCGTGTTAAAAAGGGCATGAATCATTTTAATGGAACTAAAGCTCTTGCATTTAGTCAAGAAAGATATGCTTATGAAAGTGGAGATAGACATAGAGGTCAAAATCAACAAGCTGTGTTATCTGCAGTTATTAAGAAAATTAGTACTAATAAAGCTTATTTATTAAAATATCCAGATATTATTGAATCTGTAAGTGATTATTTTGTAACTAATATATCTATGAATGATGTTCAAGAATTAATTAAATCTCAACTTAATACTTTAGCTTCTTGGGATGTTGAAAGTATTAGTGTCGATGGTGAAGGGGATATGCAATATACTTATTCTATTCCTAAGGAGAAGAAGTATGTTATGATTCCAAGTGAAACTTCTGTTAAAAAAGCTAAAGATAAGATTAATGCAGTTTTAAAGGATGCTTAGGATGATTTTTGTTACATTAGGTACTCAAGATAAGTCTTTTGAAAGATTACTTAGGGATATTCAAAAGCAAATTGATTTAGGTAATATTAAAGAAAAAGTAGTTGTTCAAGCAGGGTTTACTAAGTTTGATAGTAAAGATATGGAAATATTTGATTTAATTCCCATGGATGATTTTGATAAATTAATGAATGAATGTGATTTACTTATTACTCACGGGGGAGTAGGAAGTATTATTAGTGGATTAAAGAAAAACAAAAAAGTTATTGCTGTAGCAAGATTAGCTAAATATAAAGAACATATGAATGATCATCAAAAGCAAATTGTAGATAATTTTAGTGATGCTGGTTATATTTTAAAGTATGATGATGGTGATGATTTAGGAAAAATTTTAAAGAAAGTTAAATCTTTTAAACCAAAAAAATATACATCTAATACTGATAATATGATTAAACTTGTTACCGATAAGATTAATGAATTAGTTGGTGAATAAAATGCGTGAAAAAATAGATTTTGTAATTATGTGGGTTGATGGCAGTGATCCTAAGTGGCTTGCAGAAAAAAATAAATATAGTGAAAAGAAAGTATCTATCGATGATGGTATTAATCGTTATAGAGATATGAATCTTTTAAAGTATTGGTTTAGAGGAGTAGAAAAGTATACTCCTTGGGTTAATAAGATTTATTTTGTTACTTGGGGACACTTACCAAAATGGCTTGATACAAGTAATCCTAAATTGGTTATTGTAAATCATAAAGATTATATTCCTAAAAAGTATTTACCAACTTTTAGTTCAACTTGTCTTGAATTGAATCTTTTTCGTATAAAAGATTTATCTGAAAGGTTTGTTTTGTTTAATGATGATATGTTTATAGTTAATCCTTTGAGTAAAGAATATTTCTTTAAAGATGGGTTGCCTTGTGATCATTGGAAAGAAAATCCTTTTGAGGTAGAATCTAAAGATGATGATTTCTTTGAACATACAATTTTAAATAATTTATTTTTAGTTACTAAAAACTTTGATAAAAGAGAGGTTTATAAGAATAATAGAAGTAAAATATTTAATATTAAATATAGAAGAAGAAATTTAAGATTTTTAATGTTATTAAAATGGAAATATTTTACTGGATTTGAATGTCCTCATACTGCTAATCCTTATTTGAAATCTAATTTTAAAGAGTTATGGGATAAGGATGAATTTATGTTAGATAGATCATGTTCTAATAAATTTAGATCTGTATTTGATGTTAATCAATGGGCTGTTAATTGGTATCAAATGTGTAAGGGGCAGTTTAGTGTTAAGAATCAAAATGAATTTGGTAGGTATTTTGCATTAGATGATGATAATACAGATTTAATTAATTATATGAGAGATGATAAAGCTAGTATTGTTTGTATTAATGATACTGATGGAGCTAAAAATTTTGATAAAGCTATTAAACAAGTGCAGAAAGTGTTTGATGAAAAATTAAATGAAAAATGTTCATTTGAAAAGTAGGTGATTACGTGAATAGTTCTTCAAGAAAGAAAAATGTCATTAAGAATATGTTTGTAGGTACTATTTTTCAAGTTATAAGTTTATTAATGGGGTTTGTTAACAGAACTTTCTTTATTAAAATATTAAGTGCAGAGTATTTAGGTGTTAATACTTTATTTACGAATATACTAACTATACTATCTTTTGCGGAATTAGGTATTGGTAATGCAATTATTTTTAATTTATATAAACCTCTTGCTGAGGATGATAAAAAACAGGTTAATCTATTATTAAAGTTTTATCGTAATACTTATTCTTTTATTGGCATGATAATGTTAGTAGCGGGTCTTATTTTAATTCCATTTATACCGAATTTAATTGAGACTATGCCTAATATAAGTGAGAATATTTATGTTATTTATGTATTGTTTTTATTTGATACAGTTATTTCTTACTTTTTTACTTATAGAACTGCGATTATTCAAGCAGATCAAAAGAATTATGTTATTGTTAAAACTGTACAATCATTTAAGATTGGACAAATTATATTACAAATTATTTTATTATATTTAACTCATAACTATTATTTATATGTTATTTTACAGTTAGGTTGTACGATATGTACTTATAGTTATTTAGCTTATAAATCTAAGAAAATGTATCCTTTTACTGAGAAGATGCCAAAAGAAAATTTACCTAAAAAAACAAGTAAATCGATATTTAGAAATGTTAGGGCTTTATTTATTTATAAGATAAGTTCTGTTATTTTAAATGGGACTGACAGTATTATTATTTCTAAATATTTAGGCTTAGCAATTTTAGGTTTATATTCTAACTATTTACTTATTGTTAGTGCAATTACTCAAGTTCTTAGTCAAGTTTTTAATGCTTTTACAGCTAGTGTAGGAAATTTAATTGCTGTTGATCATGAAGGTAAGAGTAAAAAGGTTTTTGATCAATTATTTTATTTTACAACTTTTGTTTATTGTATTTTTTCAATTTGTTTATATTTATTATTTAATGATTTTATAAATATCTGGTTAGGTGATAAATATTTATTATCTAATTTAGTTGTATTTTCTATAGTTTTACATTTTTATATTAATGGTACTCAATTTGCAGCTTTTACTTATAGACAAACTAGTGGTTTATTTATGCAATATAGATGGAGTTCAGTTGTTGCTGCTATTCTTAATATAGTTTTATCGATTGAATGGGCTAAAAGTATTGGTTTAGCTGGAGTATTTTTTGCTACCAGCGTTTCTAGAATAGTTACTTCTGGATGGGTTGACTCTTTGGTTATATACAGGAATGTTTTTAAGGAAAGAGTTAGAAGTTTTTATTTAAAGTATATATTTACGTTTATTAAAATTATGCTTTTTGGTGTTATATGTTATTATGCTTCTAGATTTATAGTTGTTAATAATGTTTTAATGTTTATTATTAAGGGTTTATTTATTAGTATATTATCTGGTACACTATTTATAATAACTAGTTTATATACACATGAATTTAAAGAACTTAAGAGTATTGGTTTAAATTTACTTAAAAGAAAATGAGGTATTTATGGAAGCTAAGGATTTAAAGAAGTTACAAAAGTATCAAATGGTTATAACTGATGAATTTGTTAAATTTTGTGATGAAAATAATATTGATTATTATCTTTTAGGTGGTTCTGCATTAGGTGCTGTTAGACATAATGGATTTATTCCATGGGATGATGATATGGATGTTGGACTAATGAGAAAAGATTATGAATTTTTTCTTAAAAATTATGTTGATAATGATAAATTTTATCTTCAAGCGATTGAGAGAGATAATAATTATTGGAATATGTATGCAAAGTTAAGAATGAAAAACACTTTAATGGAAGAAGAAAGAATTAAAAATTTAGATGTTCCTAAAGAAATATTCATAGATGTTTTTCCAATAGATAATGCTCCTAGTGGTGGTTATAATAAGGTTATAATTAAGGCTAATATATTTATGATATTAAAAATGAGTTTATTAATTAAAATGAAAGTTGCTAATTTATGTGAATGTAATTTTAAAATAATTACTAAAATGTGTTCATGGCTTCCTAAAGGTTTAATTTATAAAATAGCAAAAAAAATTATGATGAGCTATAAGGATGACAATTCTACTTATACTATTTCTTATTTGGATTATATAATTAGAAAAGGTTACTTATTAAGAAGTGTTTATCTTCCGGCTAAAGATTGTAAATTTGAAGATAGGGTATATAAGATTCCTAATGATGCAGATGCTTATTTAAAAAGTTTATATGGAGATTATATGACTTTACCTAAAGAAGAAGATAGAATATCTCATGGAGTTGTAAGAATATCTTTTGATACAAAGGAGAATGAAAAATGATTAAGGTTGCATTTTTAACTAAGAATTTAGATATTGGGGGAATTGAAAGAGCTATTTTAAACTATTTAAATTATATGGATAAGTTAAAATATGAGATTACTTTATTTTTAGATGAGGGTGAAGGTATTTATTTAAATGAAGTTCCTAAAGATGTGAAGATTGTTAATTTAAATATGTGTAAAAGTAGGAATTTTTTGTGGAGAAAGCTAGTTAATTTCTTTAAGTTAGGATATTATTCTTTAAAATATTATCATAAGTTTGATTTTGCAGCTTCTTTTACAACTACAGTGAAATCTAATACAATTTTAGCTAAAAGGTTTTCTTCAAATAATGCAATTTGGTATCATGGAGAATATTGGAATACTGATGAGGAAGCTAAACGTTTTGTTAAATATTCAAATTCTTTAAAATATAAAAAAGTTGTTTTTGTATCTAATTATGTTAAAGATAAATATGTTAATTTTACTCATAGTAAACAAAATTTATTTGTAATTAATAATCCAATTGACCATTTAAAGATGATTAAAAATAGTCAAGAAGATTTAGGTTTAAAACGTGAAAAATATACTTTCTTAAATGTAGGAAGACATGAAGAGAAAGCTAAAAATTTAATTGCTTTATTAAATGTTACTGATAGATTATTAAAAGATGAATATGATTTTGATTTATGGATGGTAGGTAGTGGACCTGATACTGATTTATATAAAAGTATTATTAGTAGATTACAAATTGAAGATCATGTAAAGATGTTTGGGAAGCAAAGTAATGTTTATCCTTTTTATAAAATAGCTGATGCGTTTGTTTTAACTAGCGTTACAGAAGGTAATCCAGTTGTTTATTTAGAAGCTAAGGTTATGAATTTACCAATAATATCAACTAATGTTAGTGATGCTAAGATAGAGTTAGATGGTTATGGTATTGTTTGTGATATTAATGAAGATGCTATATATGAAGCTATGAAGGAATTTTTAGATAAAGGTTATAAAATTAAAAATCCTTTTGATCCAGTAGTTTATAATAGGGATGTATTAAGTAAACTTTATGAGGTTATAGGTTTATGAATAAGGTAAGTATTATTGTTCCTGTTTATAATACTAAAGATTATATTATTAGATGTGTTGATTCTTTAGTTAATCAAACTTATAAGAATATTGAAATTATTTTAGTTAATGATGGTAGTTTAGATAATTCAATTGATCTTGTAAATGAAAAATATGATGATGATAGAATAGTGATTGTTAATCAGGAAAATATGGGGTCAGGTCAAGCTAGAAATAATGGAATTAAGAAAGCTTCTGGAGATTATTTATTTTTTGTTGATAGTGATGATTTTATTGATAAAGATACAATTAGTATTATGATGAATAAAATGATTAATGATAAGGTTAATTTAGTTATTTGTGACTATTATAAATACTTTAGTGATGACAATAAGATTCATATTAATAATATTCCAAATTATGATTGTAATAATGATAAACAATCGGTTATAGGGATGCCTGGAGCTGTTTGTAAATTATTTAAAAAAGAGATTTTTGATAAGTATGATATTAAGTTTTTACCTGGAGTATTTTTTGAAGATAATGCGATTATTCCATTTGCTTGTGCAGTATCTGGTAAGTATGCTTATGTTAATAAACCATTATATTATTACTTTCAAAGAGAAGGTTCAGCTTTAAATAAGATAGAATATAATGAAGGTTATGAAGCTATTTTTGATTCACTTAGTTACTTATATGATAAATTTAATAAATATGATATGATAGAGAAGTACGCTCAAGAATTAGAGTACATTTATATAGAATATTTATTACATGCATCTAATTTAAGATTTTTAAAATTTAATAAATTAAATAATATTAAAAAAGTTTCTATAATTATGAAAGAAAAATATCCTAATTATAGAAACAATAAATATTTTAAAATGGAGAATATTAAATATAGAATAGTTTGTAATTTGTTTTATAAAAATAAAGTAAAATTGTTGAAACTAATTTTGAAATAACAAGAGGTGTTTTTTATGGAGAAGTACAAAAAAATATTAAGTTATGTCTTTGTCGTATTTATGATAATGCAACCATTATTTGATATTTTTTATTTGTATGATGATAATTTAATTGCAATGTTTAAATTTTCACCAGCAACTATTATTAGAATGGGAGTAATGAGTTTATTATTTTTATTTACTTTCTTATATTGGAAGAATAAAAATAAATGGAAATATTTGATAGTTTTTTGTGTTATATATTTGTTATATACAATATTCCATCAAATAAATGTAATGAATTTTAATGTGCCATTTGATAAATTTAATAATTATTCAACTTTAAAAGAGTTATTTTATATTATTAGAATGGTATGTCCTTTATTAATGATATTTGTTACTTATGAAAATGATATTAGAAGAGAATATTTAAAGAAAATTATTATTTATGTATCTTTAATATTTTCAATAATTATGGTAAGTACTAATTTATTAAGAATAGCTTTAGGTAGTTATGATGGTGGAACTGAAATAATTGAAAAAACTATAATTGATTGGTTTAATCCTAATATTTATAATGAAGTTAGTTATACGAAGATAGCTTCTAAAGGAATATTTCATATGGCTAATCAAGTTAGTGCTACTTTAATATCATTACTTCCAATGGTTATATATTATTTCTTAAAAGAAAAGAAAGCTTTATATGGTTTAACTTATTTCTTAATGCTTTTATCAATGCTTATGATTGGTACTAGAATTGCGGGATATGGATGGTTACTTGTTAGTGCTTGTATGTTTGTAGCATATTTATTCTTTGTATTTGTTAAAAAAGAATATAAATTTGATTTAAAGATATCAGTTATTTATTTAATTTTAACAGCTATTAACTGTGTTATATTACCTTATTCACCAGTAATGAATAGACATTATATTGAAGAGAATGCTGGAGTAATAAATGAAAATCAAGAACAAGATGATGTTAAAAACTATGTAAAAGAATTTGAAAAGTTTTTAGAAATTACTGAAGATAAAGATGCTATTTATGATAAAAAGATTGAATTCTTAGTTAATATGAAAGATGTTTATGGATTTGATCCAGAATATTTTAATGAAATATATCCTTATGAACAAGATCCTGATTTTTGGTTAAAGTTAGCTAAAATGGATTATGTTAATAGAGCTAATCATCGAAATTTAAAAACTCATATTACACATAGAGTTATTGATCTTAATGATAATAAGATGGATTATGTTTTAGGGGTAGGATTTAGTAGATTAAGAAATGTACCTTGTTATATGGAAAATGATATTTATGTTCATATATATTCAATAGGTATAGTTGGTATATTAGTATTTATTGTACCTTATTTTGTTATTTTAATGTATGGAGTATATTCTGTATTTAAAGATTATAAGAATAAATTTACTTTCTTAAATATATCTTTATTATTTAGTATAGCCTTAACTTTTTTAGCAGGTATATTTAGTGGAAATGTATTTGATGAGTGGATATGTACATTATTCTTAGGATTTATGTGTGGATGTTTACTTCTTAATTTAAATAAAAAGGAATCTTAAAATTTAAAGATTCTTTTTATTTGACAAAATAGTTATTAACATCTAAAATTAAAGAGATTTATTTAAGGAGGCATTATGATTTGTTTAGTAACAGGTTCTTCAAGAGGTCTAGGTAAAGAGATTATTAAGAAATTTGCAAGAGAAGGTTTTGAAGTAATTATTAATTATAATAAAAGTGAAAAGGATGCTTATAAGTTAGCAGATGAAATTGGTAGTAAAGCTAGAGTTATAAAATGTGATATTTCTAATGAAGAGGAAGTTAGAGATATGTTTAATCAGATTGATCATTTAGATGTTTTGATTAATAATGCGGCTATTGCAGATGATAAAGATCCTTTAGAGAAAAGTGCTTTAGAATTTAATAGGGTATTACATACTAATTTAACAGGTACTTTTTTAGTTACTAAATATGCGATAGAGAAGATGGGTAATGGTAGTATTGTTAATATATCTTCTACGAATGGGATTGATACTTACTATCCAGAAAGTATTGATTATGATGCTTCTAAAGCTGGTATTATTTCTTTAACTCATAATTTTGCTAAATATTTAAGTGATATTAGAGTTAATTGTATTTGTCCTGATTGGATTGATACGGAAATGAATAAAGATATGGATGAGATTTATAAAGCTAAGATTAATTTTATTAAGCCTGATGTTTTAGCATCTTTGGTATATAAGGTAGCTATGAATAAGGGTATTAATGATCAAATTATTAAAGTAGGTGATAATAGTGTTAGATAATTTAGTTAAAGAGGTTGAACTTTCTTTAAGTGATGATTTTAAGAAATTAGATAATTTATGTTTATTTAATAGTAAAAGGGTGTTAGATGCTTTTCATAAATATGGGGTTACAGCAGGGGATTTTAATGGTACTTCTGGTTATGGTTATGGTGATGTTGGTCGTGATAAGATTGAGAAGATTTATGCTGAGGTTTTAGGTTGTGAAAGTGCTTTGGTTAGAAATCAATTTATTAGTGGAACTCATGCTTTAACAGTAGCCTTTTTTGGGATTTTAAGACCTGGTGATACTTTGCTTTCTATTAGTGGTCTTCCTTATGATACTTTACATAAGGTTATAGGTATCTCTGATAATGATAGTTCTTTAAAGGCTTTTAATATTGATTTTAAATGTATTTCTTTAATTAATAATGATTTTGATTATGATTTGATTAAATCTTCTTTAGATGGTGTTAAAATGGTTCATATTCAAAGGTCTATTGGTTATGATAATAGGAATACTTTAAGTGTTAGTAAAGTTAATGATATTATTAAATTTATTAAAGGTATTAATGAGGATATTATTATTATGGTTGATAATTGTTATTGTGAGTTATGTGATTATGACAATATTAATGCTGATTTATTAGTTGGTTCTTTAATTAAGAATTTAGGGGCTGGGATATGTAATAATGGTGCTTATATTGCTGGTAAAGAAAAATATGTTTCTTTATGTGCAGAAAGATTAACTAGTCCTGGTTTAGGTAGTGAAGTAGGTCCTAGTTTAGGTCAGAATAAATATTTTTTACTTGGTTTATATATGGCTCCTAGGGTTGTAGTATCAGCTTTAAAGGTTAAATTATTTACTAAATGTTTATTAGAAAAGTTAGGATATAGTTGTATTAATACTTCTATAGATGATATTGTTTTAGGGATTGTTTTTAATGATAGAGAAAAGTTAATTAAATATGTTAGAGGTATTCAAGCAAATAGTGCTATTGATGCTAATTTTACACCAATGCCTAGTGAAATGCCTGGATATGATTCTGATATTATTATGGCTAGTGGTTCTTTTACAGATGGCTCTAGCATAGAATTATCTTGTGATGCTCCTTTAAGAGAACCTTATATTGCTTATCAACAAGGATCTCTTACTTATGAGTATGGTAAAATAGGTGTAGTAAATGCTATTAATGATATGTTAAAATAAGATAGGTGATAAGTAAATGACAGATAAATTAGTTAAAGGGATAGTTGGTATTTTTGGAACTACTGCAAGTGGTATGTTTGGTAAATATTTAATTATATTTTTTATTTCTATTTTACCAATATTAGAATTACGTGGTGGTTTAATAGCTGCTGCTTTACTTGGAGTACCGCCACTAGCAGCATATATTATTTGTATGATTGGTAATTTAATTCCAATTCCTTTAATTTTATGGTTTTTAGATTATGTTTTTGTTTTTATGAAGAAACATAATATTTTAAAGAAGTTTGTTTTATTTTGTGAAAGAAAAGGTAATGAAAAGAAAGACTCTATTGAAAAATATGGTTTCTGGGGTTTAGTTTTATTTGTTGGTGTACCTTTACCTGGAACGGGTGCTTGGACCGGTTGTTTAATTGCAACGATGCTTAGAATGAATAAGAAGAAAGCTTTTTTAGCAACTCTTTTAGGTGTAGTAATGGCTAGTATTATTATGATGCTTGTTTCTTATGGTTTACTTGCAAATATATTTTAAATATAATATAATATATTAATATGAAAAAGAAATTTAAGAAATTTAAAATTGAAGATATTATTGCTTTTATGGCAGCTGTTTTTGTTATTTGTGCTTTTTATGCCATATCTGCAACATTAAAAAATAAGGATGTAAAAGAAGAAGTTGTTTTAGCTGAAGAAAATATTACAACAACTACGACTACCACGACAACAACAAAAGCACCAGAAATTATTTGGGATGGTTTAACTTTAGAACAGTTAGCGGAAAGATTAGATAAGAATTTATATGACACCATGGAAGGAACAGGAATACATTTTGCTAACTATACTAAAGAAACTGGGTTAGATCCTTATTTAGCAGTTTCTATTATTAATTTAGAGACTGGTTGTAAATGGGGATGTTCTAGTTTAGCTAAGAATTGTAATAATATTGGTGGTCTTAAAGGAAGTCCTTCTTGTAATGGTGGTTCTTATATGAAGTTTGATACTTTAGAAGAGGGAATTAGAGGTTATCTAGATATTGTTTATAATAATTATTGGCAGAAGGGTTTAACTACTCCAGAATTAATGAATCCTAAGTATGCAGCAAGTAATACTTGGGCAGAAAAGGTTAACAGATATTATGAAGCAATTAAGGCATCTTAATTGTTTTTTTATGGTTAAAATGATATTATTATGCTAGGTGAATAATATGAAGTATAGATGTAAAAATTGTGGCTTTATTCATTTAGGTGAACTAAATGATGGATATTATTGTCCTTATTGTTTAGGTTCTTTATTTGATTTTGAATTAATTGAAGAAGAAGAGAAAAAATATAATAGAGTTAATATAAGTGAAGATAATCATTGTATTTATCGAATAGATGATAAGTGTATTAAATGTGGTGCTTGTTCTAAAACTTGTCAAAATAAAGTTAATATTAAATATGATAGTAATAAATGTAATGGAGTATGTATTGGATGTGGACAATGTATTTTAAGTTGTCCAGTAGGAGCTTTAGTTCCTAAATATGATTATAATAAGGTTCTTGAGTATATAAATAACCCGAAATATATAGTTGCTGTTATTACTAGTCCTGCTGTTAGAGTAGGAATAGGAGATGCTTTTGGATATGAAACAGGGGCTTTTTTAGAAGGTAAGATGGTTTCTGCTTTAAAAGCTTTAGGTTTTGATTATGTTTTTGATACAACTTTTGGGGCTGATTTAACTAGTATGGAAGAAGCTCATGAATTAAAACTTAGAATTGAAAAGAATAAAAAGGGAATGTTTACTAGTTGTTGTCCTTCTTGGGTTAAATATGCATCTATTTATCATCCTGATATTTTAAAAGATTTATCTAGTTGTGATAGTCCAATTGGAATGGAAAGCACTATTATTAAAAAATATTTTGCTAAAGAAGAAGATATTGATTTAAGTAAGTTTATTTTGGTAGCTTTAACTCCTTGTACATCTAAAAAAGAAGAAATTATTAATGGTAGTTGCGATTATGTTTTAACTACTAGTGAGTTATCTTTAATGTTAAGAGAAAATGATGTTGATTTTAAAGCTTTAGAAGATGAAGAATTTGATTCGATTGTAGGTTCTAGTTCTGGAATGATATTTGGATCTAGTGGAGGAGTAGTTTTATCAGTTTTAAGAGTTTTATATTATTATGAAACTAGTAAAGATTTAACTAATGATTTAGTTCTTATAAGTGATAAAGAATATTATAAAGAGATTAAAGTTAAGATTAATTCTAAAATTGTTAAGTGTGCATCGGTTAGTACCATGGGCAATTTAGAAAAGTTACTTAATATAAAGGATGAATTTGATTTAATAGAGGTTATGAATTGCGATGGTGGTTGTATTTCTGGTGGCGGGCAAAATTTAATGCCTATTGCGGATATGCAAAGAATTAAGGAAGAAAGAAGTAAGTCTTTACAAAAGAAAGATTATAAACCTTTAATTAAATACCCTTATAAGAATGAATATATTAAAGAGATATATGATGAATTTCTTGAGGAACCAGGAAGTAATATATCTAAAAAGTTATTACATTTTAAACATAAAGATTTAAGTGATATTTTAATAAATAAAAAAGAAACTAGTGATTAGTTTCTTTTTGAGTTAATGTTAATATTTTTTGTTTTCTTTCTTGGGTATGGTCTTTAAACATATTGAATGCTTCTTTGTTTTTATTTACTAATTCGGTTGATCTAACGATGATTTCATTTACTTCTTCGTCAGATATTTGAGAAGCAAGACTGGCATTACGATAGGTTCTCATTTTTTCTGGAATATCTTGGGTGATACCTTCTAATGCTAAAAATGCATAAGGTTTAAAATGGAAAATAACTTCTTCTCCGGTTGGAAGATATGTTCTTAAATCTGAATCATTAATGAATCTTAAGAAAAATCGATTGGTTGAGTCATAGCCATACTTTATACCATCTATTGTAATAATATTTAGTACGTGGTTTGCTGGTTTAGCTTTTCTTTGTCTAGAAGTTGATTGACAATTACAATAAAATTTTTCAGTAGGGAATTCTAATTTCTTTAAAACATCTTCTATGAAACAAGTTGAATTACGACATACACCTTCACCAGCAATTATATTTATTCCAGAAGTAAAGGTTAAGATATCTTGAACGTCATAAACATATTTATATTCTTTTACTGAACAGTATCCTCGATAAATCATTCTTTGTAATACAATTGAATAATATAGGGGATTATTTGGTAATTTTAGTTCATTTAATAATTCAGCAATCATTCTTATATATATACGATATTCTTTTATAGCTTCACGATATATGACATCTTCTTCGATAGATTGCATGCGGTGTGCTTGGAACATTTCAAGAGCTCTGTCAATTTCTTTTTGACTAGGTCTTGGTCCAATATAATATTTATTATTTGCTTTCGCATCTTTAGTCATATTATTTTCCCCTCTTTAAGTGGGTCATATTATACTATATTTTTAGAAAAAAGAAAAGAGACTACTGTCTCTTATAAAATATCATCATCAAAACCTAATGTATTTTTTGCTACATAGATAGGTCTAGATTTGATTTCTAAATACATTTTTGAGATATATTCACCAACAATACCGGTAGCTAGTAGATTTAATCCTCCTAAGAATAACATTACACAAATAAGAGAAGGGTATCCAGGAACATCACCACCAGTAATTAAAGTTTTAATTATAATTACTAGTAAATATATAAATGATACAAATGATATTAGAGTACCAACTACAGTAGCTATTTTTAATGGTTTAACACTAAAGTTAACAATTCCATTCCAGGCATATTTAAATGAATTTTTTAAATTGAAGTTTGATTTTCCAGAATGTCTATCTTCAACAGTGTATTCCATATATTTAGTTTTGTATCCAACCCAAGAAAAGATTCCTTTTGAAAAACGATTATTTTCTTTTAAAGATATAATTGATTCTACAACTGAATGTCTAAACATTCTAAAATCTGAAGCACCATTTTCAAAATGGGTATCACTTAATTTATTCATGAAATTGTAGAACATACTTTTAAGTAGTTTTATAATTCCATTTTCTTTTTTTCTAGTTTTATTAATCATTGATATTTGATCGTAATCTTTATTTGTTTCTAAAAAGTTTAACATTTCTAATAGGTATTTAGGATTTTGTTGTAAATCACCATCAATGATAACGGCATATTCGGCATTTGAATGACTTAATCCAGCGTACATTGCAGCGTCTTTGCCAAAGTTTCTAGAAAAGTTTATTACTTTGACATGTTTAGGGTCTAACTTATATATATCGTTTAATTTTTCAATTGTTTTATCTTTTGAACCATCATTAACAAAGATAAGATTATATTTTATTTCACTTAATGCTTCACTTAATTTTTCATGCATTAATGTGATATTTCCTTCTTCATTATAACAAGGTATTATTACATCTAATTTCATTACTTCCACCTCAAGAACATTATATCATTAATTTTATATATAAAAAAGTAGACTTATGTTTATATTTACATTATAATTTAAATAGGTGAAGTAAAATGAATTCTTCTGAAAAGAAAAGTGCTAATAAGTTATTAACAATTGGTTTTGTATTGTCATTCTTTTTTTGTATATCAGGTTTAGTTGTAAGTATTATTGGAATTGTTAAAGCTAAAAAGAATAATGTTAAGGATATTACTTTGGGTGTAGTAGGTATTATTCTTTCCGTGTTAAAGTTATTATTTATTCCGTTTGTTGTACTACTTATTGTTAATTTTGATGATTATAAGGAAGTAATTACTAATAAATATAATGAAGCTACTAAAGCATGTGAGTCTGGAAATGCTTATGGTTATGATTGTAAGTGTGGAGAATTTGATGAATATTGTACCTGTATTAAATGTTATGATGAAAATTGTCGTGCTAAGGTGAAAGTAAAATGTCCAAATAAGAAAAGAAATATATATTAAGGAAAGTTTTATGCTTTCTTTTTATTTTTAAGAAAAACCTTTAAAAAAGGCAAAAAAAGGGTTGCTTTTCATATATTTTATTGGTATAATTTATCTTGGTTTGACTGGCTTAGATGTGCGAGGTTGCTGATACACTAGGTGAAGTTGTTAAAACAAAACTTAGAATATCAGGTAAATTTGCTACGGAGCTATGTTTATACATGATATGAACGAAAGGAGATATGTAAATGTCAAAAATAAGAATCAAACTAAAAGCATACGATCATAGAGTACTTGATAGTGCTGCTGCTAAGATTGTTGAAACTGTTAAAAGAACAGGTGGAGAAATCTCTGGACCTGTACCTCTTCCTACAGATATTCAAAAAATTACTGTATTAAGAGCTGTACACAAATACAAAGATGCTCGTGAACAATTTGAAATGCGTACACACAAGAGACTTATTGATATTAAGGATCCTAGTAAGGATACAATGGATGCTCTAACTCATTTGGATTTACCAAGTGGTGTTGACATCGAAATTAAAACAAAATAATTAGATGGAGGAAAGAAAAATGGGAAAAGGAATCTTAGGCGTAAAAGTCGGAATGACCGAAGTTTTTACGAAAGATGGAAAAGTTATTCCTGTTACTGTTATTAGTACTGAACCTAATGTAGTTATGCAAGTTAAAACTAAAGCTACTGATGGATACGAAGCTATTCAATTAGGTACTGTTGATAAAAAAGAAAAACATGCAACTAAAGCAGAAATGGGACATGCTAAAAAAGCAAACGCCAGCACTAAGCGCTTCTTAAAAGAAATTAGAGTATCTGATGCATCTCAATATGAACTTGGAAGTACTATTAAGGCTGACATATTCGAAGTAGGAGAAAAGGTAGATGTTACCGGAACTTCTAAAGGACATGGTTTTACAGGTGTTATTGTTAGAAATAATCAATCTGAAGGACCTAAAACTCACGGTTCAAGATATCATAGAAGACCTGGTTCAATGGGTACTATGAGACCAATGAGAGTTTTAAAAGGAAAAGTATTATCTGGACACATGGGTGTTGAGACTACTACTATTCAAAATTTAGAAATTGTTGATATTAATTTAAATGATAATTATATTTTAGTAAGTGGTAATGTTCCAGGAGCTAAAAAATCATTAGTATTAATTAGATCAGCTGTTAAAGGTGGAGAAAAAGGTACTTTTGAATTAGTTACTTATGAAGAACCAGCTTTAGAAACTGAAACTCAAGAAGTAGAAGAAATTAATAATGCTACTGAAGAAGTTAAACCAGAAGAAACAGTAGCTACTGAAAATTCTACTGAGGAAGAAAAGTAGGAGGTTTGAAGATGGCTAAATTAAATATTATTAACCTTAAAGGCGAAAAAGTAGAAGATTTAAAAGTAAATGATGAAATCTTCAAAGCAAACGAAAATGACGTTGTTGTTAAAAAAGCTTTAGATTTACAATTAGCTTCTTTAAGACAAGGTACTGCTAAAACTAAGACTCGCGCTGAAGTATCTGGTGGTGGAAGAAAACCATACAAACAAAAAGGTACTGGTAATGCTCGTCAAGGTTCAATTCGTGCTCCTCATTATAGAGGTGGTGGAGTTGCCTTTGGTGTTACTCCTAGATCTTATACATTTAAAATGAATAAGAAAGAAAGAGTTTTAGCTTTAAGAAGTGTTTTAACTAATAAAGTTAATGCTAAACAATTAATTGTTGTTGATTCTTTAGAAATAGATAGTTTAAAAACTAAAGATTTAAAGAATATGTTAAATACATTAAAATTAAGTGGAAAAGTATTATTTATTTGTGGAAATGATGCTGAAAATTTATATATGGCTTCAAGAAACTTAGAAAATACTTTAGTATTACTTGCTAATGAAATTAATGTATATGACATTTTAAATGCTGATGTTGTAGTTGTTGATACTGCTGCAATGAAATATATTGAGGAGGTGCTTAAATAATGAAATCTGATATTATTTATTCACCAGTTATTACTGAAAAAACTAGTGCTTTAGCACAAAATAATGTATTTGTTTTTAAAGTTGCTAAGAATGCTAATAAAATTCAAATTAAACAAGCAATTGAAGAAACATTTAATGTAAAAGTTAAAAGTGTAAATACTTTAAACACTAAGCCAAAAGCTAAAAGAGTTGGTAGATACACTGGAACTAGAAAAACTTATAAGAAAGCTATCGTTACTTTATGTGAAGGTAGTTCTATAGAAATGTAGGTGACTTATAATGGGAATTAAGAAGTATAAACCAACTACTAATGGTCGTAGAGGAATGAGTACTTTAACTAACACTGAACTTACTACTAGTACTCCTGAAAAGAGTTTACTTGTTAGTTTAAATAAGACAGGTGGTAGAAACAATCAAGGACGTATGACTGTAAGACACATTGGTGGCGGTGCTAAGAGAAAATATCGTGTTATTGATTATAAGAGAAATAAATTTGGTATTCCTGCTAGAGTTACTACAGTTGAATACGATCCAAATAGATCAGCAAATATTTGCTTATTAACATATAAGGATGGAGAAAAAAGATATATTATTGCTCCTAAAGATATTAAAGTAGGTATGATTGTTGAATCTGGAGAAAATGTAGATATCAAAGTAGGAAATGCTTTACCACTTAAGAATATTCCAGTTGGTACTGTTGTTCACAATATCGAACTTAAACCTGGTAAGGGTGCTGAAATGGCAAGAAGTGCTGGAGCTAGTGCTCAAATCTTAGGCCGTGAAGGTAAATACGTTATGTTACGTTTACAATCAGGTGAAACAAGAAAAGTTCTTGGTGAATGTATGGCAACAATCGGAGTTGTTGGTAACGAAGATTATGAATTAGTTAATATAGGAAAAGCTGGACGTACTCGTCATATGGGTATTAGACCTACTAACCGTGGATCTGTTATGAATCCTAATGATCACCCACATGGTGGTGGTGAAGGACGTACACCTATCGGTAGAAAAGGTCCTGTTACTCCTTGGGGTAAACCAGCACTTGGATTTAAAACTCGTAAGAGTAAGAAAGCTTCTAGCAAGTTAATTGTTAGTAGAAAAAAGAAATAGGAGGAAAGTAGATGGCAAGAAGTATTAAAAAAGGCCCTTTCGTTGATAAGAGCTTAATGAATAAAATTAAAAAGTTAAATGAAAACAATAAAAAAGAAGTTGTTAAAACTTGGTCTCGTCGTTCAACTATCTTCCCTGACTTTATTGGTCATACAATTGCAGTTCATAATGGACGTGAATTTATACCAGTTTTTATAACTGAAGAAATGGTTGGTCATAAATTAGGTGAATTTGCTTTAACTCGTAAATTTACAGGCCACGCTGGAAATAAGTAGGAGGTTAAATGGAAGCTTACGCAATGCATAAAATGGCTATAGTTGCTCCTCGTAAAGCAAGAATGACTCTTGATTTAATTAGAGGAAAAAGTGTTACTGATGCTAGAGCTATTTTAAAGAATACTAATACAAAATCTAGTAGATTAATTATTAAAGTTTTAAATTCTGCTGTAGCTAATGCTACAAATAATTTAAACTTAAAAGAAGAAGAATTATTTGTTTCTGAATGCTTTATTAATCCAGGACCAGTTCTTAAGAGAGTTAAATTTGGTTCAAGAACTAAAGTAGATCGTAGAGACAAGAGAACAAGTCACATAACTGTTAAAGTTAGTGATGGTAAGGAGGCATAAGAATGGGACAAAAAGTAAATCCTAATGGATTAAGACTTGGCGTAAATAAAGATTGGCAAAGTAAATGGTATGCTAAAAAGGATTATGCTAAATTATTAAATAACGATTTAAAAATTAGAGAATTCTTAAAAGAATATCTTAAAGATGCTGCTGTTAGTGAAGTAGTTATCGAAAGAAAGAAAAATCGTAATGAAATTAAAATTCATACTGCTAAACCTGGTGTAATTATTGGCCGTGGTGGAGAAGATATTGAAAAATTAAGAAAACAAATTAAGAGATTAGTAAATGAAGATGTTTATGTTACTATCGTAGAAGAAAAGAATCCTAATTTAAATGCTCAAATCGTAGCTGATCAAATTGCTAAACAAATTGAAAATAGAGCTAACTTCAGAACTGTTCAAAAGAAAGCAATTAAAGATGTTATGAAAGCTGGAGCTGTTGGTGTTAAAACTGCTGTTTCTGGTAGATTAGGTGGAGCTGAAATGGCTCGTACTGAAGGTTATACTGAAGGTACTGTTCCTCTACATACTATTAGAGCTGACATCGATTATGCTACATCTACTGCACCTACTACTTATGGTAAGATTGGTGTTAAAGTTTGGATCTATAAGGGAGAAATTCTTCCTACTAAAAATACAAACGGAGGTGTTAAATAATGTTAATGCCTAAGAGAGTTAAATATCGTAAACCTCATAGATTAAGTTATGAAGGAAAATCTAAAGGTAATCTTACTTTATCTTTTGGTGAATACGGATTAGCTGCTAAAGAAGGTGGATATGTTAACGCTAAACAAATTGAAGCTGCACGTATCGCTATGACTCGTTATATGAAACGTGGTGGAAAAGTATGGATTAATATTTTCCCACAATTAGGACGTACTCAAAAACCTTTAGAAACTAGACAAGGTAAAGGTAAAGGTGACGTTAAAGAATGGGTTGCAGTTGTTAAAGAAGGAAAAATTATGTTTGAAGTTGGTGGAGTATCTGAGGAAATTGCTCGTGAAGCTCTACGTTTAGCTTCTCATAAATTATGTATTAAAACAAAATTCGTAAAGAAAGAAGATGAGGCTAAAGATGAAAACTAGTGAAATTCGTAAAATGTCTAAAGAAGATATTATTAAGAAAATAACTGAAATCAAAACTGAATTATTTGATTTAAGAATGAAACAAGCTACTGGAAATCTTGATAAACCTCATAGAATTAATGCTTTAAGAAAAGATGTAGCTAGATTAAAAACTGTTTTAAATGAATTAGATGGGAGTGAAAAATAATGGAAACTAAAAGAGCTGAATTAATCGGTAAAGTTGTTAGTAATGCTAATGATAAAACTATTACAGTTTTAGTAGAAACTTATCGCAATCACCCATTATATAAAAAGAGAGTAAAATACTCTAAAAAGTATGCTGCTCATGATGAAAAAAATATTGCTAATGTAGGAGACACAGTTAGAATTGCTCAAACTAGACCTTTATCTAAAACTAAGAGATATGAATTAGTTGAAGTAATTGAAAAAGCTGTAGTTTTATAAGAAGGAGGATTAGAGAATATGATAATGCAACAATCAAGATTAAAAGTTGCTGATAACTCTGGTGCTCGTGAACTTATGGTAATTAGAGTATTAGGTGGCAGCAAACGTGTTTATGGAAATATTGGAGACATTGTTGTAGGAACTGTTAAAAAAGCTATTCCTAATGGTAATGTTAAAGAAGGTAAAGTAGTAAAAGCTGTTATTGTAAGAACTGTACAAGGTGTTAGACGTGAAGATGGTAGTTATATCAAATTTGATGACAATGCTTGCGTTTTAATCAAAGAAGATAAATCACCAATCGGAACTCGTGTTCTTGGACCAGTAGCTCGTGAATTACGTGATAAAGAATTTACTAAGATCGTATCACTTGCTCCTGAGGTTTTATAGGAGGATATATGAAAGTTAAAGTTGGAGATAAAGTTAAAGTACTTACTGGAAAAGATAAAGGTAAGGAAGGAAGAGTTTTATTTACTCTTAAAAATAAAGACCGTGTTGTTGTTGAAGGCATCAATATTGTTAAAAAACATATGAAACCATCAAGAACTAATGAAACTGGTGGAATATTAGAAACTGAAAATCCTATTCATGTATCTAACGTAAAGGTTATTGAATCTGGAGTTAAAGAAAAAACTTCTAAAAAAGAAGTTAAACCAGTAGAGAAAAAAGAAACAGCTAAAAAAACTACAAAAAAATCTACTAAGAAAGAAGTAGGTGAAAAATAATGAATACATTAAAAGAATTATATAATAAAGAAATTAAACCAGAATTAAAGAATAAATTTAATTATTCTTCAACTATGGAAATTCCTAAATTAGAAAAAATTGTTATTAACATTGGTGTTGGTGATGGTTCTCATGATGAGAAATTAGTAGAAGCAGCTAAAGCTGATTTAGAAGCTATTACTGGTCAACATGCTGTTATTACAAGAGCAAAAAAATCAATTGCAGGATTTAAATTAAGAGAAGGACAAACTATTGGAACTAAAGTAACTTTACGTGGTGAAAATATGTATACTTTCTTAGAAAAATTAATTAAAGTATCTTTACCTCGTGTTAGAGATTTTAGAGGTATTTCTCCAAAATCATTCGATGGTAGAGGAAACTATACATTAGGATTAACAGAACAATTAATTTTTTCTGAAATTGAATACGATAACGTAGTTAAAGTACGTGGAATGGACGTTGTATTTGTAACAACAGCTAAGTCAAATGAAGAAGCGTATGATTTATTAAAAGGCTTTGGGATGCCGTTTAAAAAATAACTATAATTAGGAGGAATTTATGGCTAAAAAAAGCATGATTATAAAAGCTAACCGTAAACCTAAGTTCTCTACACGTGCTTACACACGATGCACTCGTTGTGGAAGACCACATGCAGTTCTTAGTAAATATGGCATTTGTCGTATCTGTTTTAGAGAGTTAGCTTATAAAGGACAAATACCAGGTGTAAAAAAATCAAGCTGGTAATTGGGAA